>Ga0224555_1000134_pt1 | contig 102817 bp, 97 predicted proteins | sample 714S23034metaG_FD_180687 | JGI IMG/M metagenome (GOLD analysis project Ga0224555, IMG submission 180687) | Peat soil microbial communities from Stordalen Mire, Sweden - 717 S2 30-34 | ecosystem: Environmental > Terrestrial > Soil > Wetlands > Peat | place: Sweden: Norrbotten County, Stordalen... | reverse complement strand
CTGGCAAGAGGTGAGAAAGGCACAGTGAAAAGAGCTGCCAGAGCGAGGGTTTTATCGCATTTCACTGCGGAGGCGGGCTTATTGCCCTTTTTTGCCCTTGCGGTGAAAACATCCGATGCTCGTAAACCTATGAAAAGTTTGGTTGCGGGGGGTGGATTTGAACCACCGACCTTTGGGTTATGAGCCCAACGAGCTACCAGACTGCTCCACCCCGCAGGAAAATCATAACAGTGTGGGGAAGCGGGGTCAAACGTGATCACGCGCTGGGTGAGTCCGGGGAGGGGACAAACGTAGCGAGAAAAGAATCCGCGGGTCCCTTCGCAACCTCCTATGGCGGGTCGCTACCCTGCGCTTTCTGTCGACCTCGGCAAAACAGCGTGGGTTATGTCGATTCCGGCGAGAACTTTCCTCTGGGCAGATCCGGTAGCCTCGTAAAACATTAGGGTGTGGGAGCCCGTCCAAACCGATCGGTGAGGGAGAGGCTGGCATAGGAGGGAATGCGAACGCCGACGACTTCTTGTATCACGGTCTGTGGATAGAAACTTTCCGCGGTCTGGCCGGTGTAGCCGCTGGCGATAAGAAAATTCACGCCAGCAGTGAGGCGCGCATTCATGAACGGCCGAATCACGGCCCCACGAAATTCCTTCACAGGAATTCCGGTGCACTCCGCATTCGGGTTGGGCTCGCATCCGGTGCCTAGCGGTTTTGTGCCGACGTTGACGCACCCGGCAGAGCATTCCCCGAGGATCGCTGAAGCGCCCTTTCAGAACAATTTCCTGAGCCAGCAGCGGCAGCGGCGGCAGCAGGAACAGGAGAACAAGCGAAACGAATCGCGAAATGTAGGTTCGGTTCACTTGTGCTCTTCCAGTGTATCCGGCAAACTGCAAATCCCTTCCCTTCGGCTGCGCTCAAAACCAGGGATGACAATTCAGGGTTTTGAGCGGATCATAAGTCTGCGGATCATAAGTCTATCGATTTAATTCAGTTTGTCCCAGACTGGCGAGGTGGCCGTGCTCCGATCCGGTACTTATATGCCTCTGACTCGGTTGGCTACATTTTTCGCTGCAATGCGCATCGATAGGGATTCTTTGCCAAAACGGATTGGATTGACGATACTCGCTGGAGTCTGGCTTCTCGGCGGATTTTCAGTCTTTGGTCAAGCGAAAGGAGGGGCTATGCCTTTCCAGATTTCGAGCATGGCTTTTTCGAACGGCGAAACGATTCCGAAGAAGTTCACATGCGACGGACCTGACGTTTCCCCGCAGCTGAACTGGAAGGAAGCACCCGGGGCGACACAGAGCTTTGCGCTCATCATGGACGACCCGGATGCGCCCGCAGGCACGTGGGTGCACTGGGTGCTATACAACCTCCCGGCAAAGACGAGAGAACTGCCAGAGGGAATGGAAAAACAGGAACAGCTTGCCAGCGGAGCGCTGCAAGGACGCAACGACTTCCGCAAGATTGGCTATGGAGGTCCATGCCCTCCGCCGGGCAAGCCGCACCGCTATTATTTCAAGCTGTATGCGCTCGACACCAAGCTCAACTTGAAAGCCGGAGCCACCAAAGCGGACGTCGAACGCGCCATGAAGGGCCATATCCTGGGCGAAACGGAACTCATGGGGCGTTATGGCCGTTGAACCGCTAGGTGGGGTCAGCCTCCTTGCCAATTGCCAGGCTCTCCTTCCCTGATGCTTGTTGGTTCTAAGCCGTGGCTGTCTTTGCCTTCCGTTGAGTCACCTCCGACTCCGCTTGCAGCCAATCGTCCAGTTCATGCCCGTCTTGCCTGCCGCGCTGCTCGTACAGTTCGTGGGCACGACGACGGATTTGCTCTTGAAGCTCACGGGTAGATTCGGTTGTTTGGTTGGCTGCTTTTAACAGAACGGGCATATGTTTCATGGTGATGTCACTCCTTTGTAAACATGGCTGACGGCCGGTCGTGACGCATCCTCGCGCTCCGCGCTCTCGCCTTAAGTCAGGCGGGCGAGTATTGGCTACGATCCTTGGCGACTGCCAGTTTCGCAGGGAAGGTGCTCTGTTTCAGTGCGAGTGCTCACACCAAAAATGTGATGAAACTCTTCATTGGCGTTAGCGGGGAAGTTTTGCCGGAGTACCTGATTTTCAATCGTGAGCTATGGGAACCGTGGTCCTTGCCCATTCGTCACAGTCCGACGTGAGCTCTGCACTATCGCAATGTCCATGAGTTGGGCATAGTGGATACGAACGGAGTATGGCTCACAAGCTCACCACGTGCACGTTCTGTGGAGTTGGTTGCGGGCTCTATCTGGAAACCTCCGGCAACCAGATTGTGGGGGCGTATCCGAGTGTCTCCCATCCCAGCAATCAAGGACGAATCTGCGTCCGCGGCTGGTACGTTCACGAGGTCGCCAGTTCGCCCGATCGTCTGAAGCATCCTTTACTGCGCAAGAACGGCCAGTTGCAGGAAGTGAGCTGGGACGAGGCGCTGGGCTTTGTCGCCGGCAAAATGAAGGCGATCCGGGACGAACACGGCCCGGATGCGCTGGGCTTCCTGAACTCACCGCGCTGCTCCAACGAAGAATCGTATCTGCTGCAGAAGTTTGCCCGCGCGGTGATCGGCACGAACAATGTGCATCATGGGACGGGCGTTTACTCCAACAATGCCATCAACGTGTTGCTGGATATGATCGGCGTCCCGGCGAGCACGAACTCGATTGCAGAACTGGCCCAGAGCAAGGTGATTGTGGTCGACGGTGTGGATCTTGCGAAGCGCATGCCGACGATCGGCGGCGCCGTCATCCGCGCCAAGCTTAACGGCGCGCGCCTGATTGTGGTCGGGACGCGGCGTCACCGGGTCGCCGAGAGTGCTGACCTCTTCCTGCAAATCAAGCCGGGAACGGAAACGCTGCTCTACGGCGCGATGGCCAAGATCATTGTGGATCGCGGGCTCATGGATCTGGGATTCATCAAAGCACGGTGCCGCGACTACGCAGCTTTTCTGGCCAGCATTTATGAATACGATCTGCTCCGCGTGGCCGAGAGCTGCGGGGTAGCACCGAGCCTGATCGAGGCGGCTGCGCTGGCTTACGGGGGCGCAAGTTCGGCGACGCTGATGTTTTCCGCCAGCATGGAAGAGCGCAGCCGCGACAGTATCCGCGCCGTCGTGAATCTGGCGCTGTTGTCGGGCAATCTGGGCAAGCCCGGAGCCGGGCTGTTCGCACTCACCGAGCAAAACAACCTGCAGGGAGTGTGCGACATGGGAATGTTGCCTGATCGTCTGCCCGGCTACAGGCCGGTGACCGATGACCAGGCGCGCGGCGCACTCGATGCCCTCTGGAAGACCAGAATCCCACCCAAGCCGGGGCTTGGATCTCGCGCTTTGCTGACCCACCGCGGACAAGGCAAGCTCAAGGCGCTGTGGCTGGCGCGCTACGATCCCACCAATGCCGCGATGCTCGGCGACGTAGCCGGCCAACTGCGGCAACTCGACTTGCTGGTCGTCCACCACCTCTTCATGACGGAGTGCAGCAACTATGCCCATGTGGTGCTGCCGACGACCGCATTTGGCGAAGAAGAAGTTACGTTCACGAGCACCGACCGCCGTATTCAGTTGGCGGAACGCGTGGTCGAGCCGCCCTCGGGGCTGACCCCCGCGTGGGAACAGATTGTGCAGCTCGCCCGGCTGATGGGTGCGGATTGGAAATACACCTCTGCGCGCGACGTGATGGACGAGATCGGACAGGTTGTCCCCTTCTACAGCGGCGCAGACTATGAGAACCTGGCTCGCGACTACGGACGCCAGTGGCCTTGCACCAAGGACCGGCCGCTGGGCACAAGGTTCCTGTTCGGTGAGAACCGTTTCGCTGAGACTCATTTCTCGCAGAATCATGAGGACCGGCCATTCAAATTCGTGGCGGTTCCCAAGCCGCCTGCGCCGAAGGCAAATCCCAAAGAGTTTCCGCTCACGCTGGTGTTCGGAAACTCACTCTACTACTGGAACCAGAATGTGCTGGTGCGGCACAGCGAGACGCTGAAGCGCGAGTATCGGCAGTTGATGATCGACTATCCCGACGGCTTCGTCGAGATTAATCCGGAAGATGCCAAACAGTTCGGTATTCGCGATGGCAAGCGGATGCGGCTTTGCGCCGCGGCCGCGTCGGCGGCGGCAACGGCTCGAATCACTTCCGAGGTCAGGACCGGAACCATCTTTGTCCCGCACTTCATGCGCGAGGTTGAACGGCAGATTCTCGGAACCTCGGGCGACAGTCTCCGGCTGGTTCCGGTTCGGGTGGAAAAGGGGACGGCATGAAGGCTCGCATCCTTTACCGCAATGACGTGCTGAAGATCGTGGACCTGCTGCGGCAGCGGGGCTACGAGGTGATCGCTCCATTCCGCGAGCGTGGGCGGGACACCTTCTTCGATCCCGTTACCGACCAGAACCGCGACCGGATTCAGATCCATCTACCCAATCCTTATTATCCGCCCAAGCGTTATGTATTTCCGCCGATCGAGCGCTTGCTGAAGATCGAGCGTTCGAATGGCGATCTGCGGATTGAACCCACGTATGACGTTCAGAAGCGTGCGATCTTCGGAATTCGCTCCTGCGACGTGGCTGGTATCTACCATCTTGACCGCTTCTACCTGGGCCGCGACTTTCCCGACATCTACTATCAGAAACATCGCAACAACCTGTTCCTGGTGAACGTGGCCTGCACCGACCCTGAACTCGATATCGGCGAAGAGTGTTTCTGCATGTGCACCGATACCGGGCCGGCGGCGCGCGACCATTTCGACTTGCAGCTTATGGACCTCGCGGATGAGTTCATGGCGGTAGCCGGCACAGCCGCCGGCGAGGCTCTGTTTGCCAGTCCGATTTTCCGAAAAGTTTCTGCCGAGCATGTGGCGCGGCGGCGCGCCATCCTGGAAGACGTTCGAAAACGTTTCAAGCCGAGCACCACGAGCTGGTTTTCCGCCGCTATTCAGGCCGTATCGCGGGGAGAGATTCCGGAAGAAACCTGGGACGCGATCGGGAATCGCTGTCTGGAGTGCGGCGGCTGTACCTACGTTTGTCCAGCCTGCACTTGCTTCACGGTGACGGATCGCCCCGCGGACCCCAATGGGGTCGAACGGCTGCGTATCTGGGACTCTTGCGCCTTGAGCGGTTTCACGCGCATGGCCGGCGGGTTTAACCCGCGGCGCGCGGTGCACGATCGCCGCAACCGGCGTTTCTTTCGCAAGCTTGCGCACTACTTTATCGAGCGGGAACTCTCGATGGCGTGCGTCGGCTGCGGCCGCTGCGCGGCAGTTTGTCATGGCGACATCGGCATGCCGAGCGTGGTGGAGATAATCCGCCATTCGGTTGAACGGAGTAAAGAAGCATGAATCTGTCCGCGATAGAACACGTAGTCCCGGCCACCGGCATTCCAGAAATTGTCGACAACGTGTATCTGCCTAAGGTCGCCGTGCTCGATCGCGTGGTGAGCGAGATCCATGAAGTCAAGACGTTCTTCTGGCACTTTGAAGACAGCGTGGAGCAGCGCGCGTTCAAGCGCTTCCGGCCCGGCCAGTTCGCCCAGGTTTCGCTGTTCGGAGTAGGCGAGTTTCCGACCTCACTCCCGCCCAGCCCGACCGAGGACGACACGTTCTTCACGGTTCGGCAGGTGGGCAGTTGCACCTCCGCGTTGCATCAGCTCAAACCCGGCGACAAGTTCGCGGTGCGCGGGCCCTATGGCAACGGCTTTCCGATGGAAGACTACCGCGGCAAGAACCTGGTGTTCGTTGCCGGAGGCATCGGGCTGATTCCTTTGCGCTCCGCCATCGTGTACGCGCTTGCCAACCGCGACCACTTCGAACGCATCCAGATTTTCCACGGCGCGAAGACGCCGAATGAGTTGATGTACGCGCCCAAGCTTCTGGAGTGGGAGCGGATGCCGGGCGTAGAATGCCACGTCACCGTTGATCGTCCAAACAACGATCGTGCCGCCGGGGAATGGACAGGGAACGTGGGAGTCGTCGGCAGCCTCTTCAAGAAAGAGGGTGTGAAGGTTCCGGTCGAGAACAGCATCGCGTTCGTCTGCGGTCCGCCGATCATGTTCCGGTTCGTCATTCAGGATCTGCTGGGCATGGGGTTCCAGGAACACAACATCGTATCCACGCTCGAGCGCTACATGAAGTGCGGGGTTGGAAAATGTGGACACTGCTGCATCGGAGTCGCGTACGTTTGCGTGGACGGCCCGGTGTTCACGTATGAGCAGATCAAGAAACTTGGTGAGGATATCTGATGGCAGGCGACCAGAAGAGCGATCTTCGTGAGCAGCTCGAGCAGACGTTGCAGGGGCGGGTCTGCCTGATGGGCGTGGGGAACCCTGAGTATGGCGACGACGCCTTCGGGGTTCGTCTGGCAGAAGAACTGCTCAATGCCGGCGTGCCGGACGTGATCGTTGCCGGAAGCTCGCCCGACCGCTGGGTAGGATTCGCTGCAGATATGGAGTTCGATCACCTGGTTTTTCTGGATGCGGTGGAATTTGGTGCAGCGCCGGGATCGGTCGTGTTCGTGGATTCCCATGAGATAACGGCCCGCTATCCGCAGATCTCGACTCACAAGATTTCGTTGGGCGTGCTGGCGAACTTCGTCGAGTCGAGCGGGGTCACGAAAGCCTGGCTACTGGGCGTGCAACCGGAGTCGATAAAGGAAGGACAGGACCTTACTCCTACCGTTCGCAGAACGCTGGGGGTGGTCCGTGAGTTGCTGTTTCACCTGAGAACGCAAGAAGTGAACCTATGCTGACGCCGGAACAAGCCGTCCTCGTCTCGCTTCTTACCTGTATTGCCGGTGCGGTGCTGACGCTGCTCGTGGCGCGCAGTAAGCTGCTGGCGGGGTGGCTGGCGTTTGCGATCACTACGGGAACGGCGATCCTGATTCTCTCGGCGGTATTTAAAGTCCTGTGGATTGGACCCTCGGCCCATCCCGCTGCCTTCTGGGCAATGCCGAAATTCGGATTCGCCCTGCGCATCTACGTGGATGGCCTGACCGCCGTCTTCCTGTTGCTGGCCGCACTGATTGCCGTTCCAGCCTCGTTCTACTCCATCCTTTATATGCGGCATTACCGGGACTATAGCGTGGCCCGGTACTACCCGTACTTCCTGCTCTTTCTCGCGGCCATGTACGGCCTGCTCTCGACCACCGACATGATGTGGTTCTTCTTCATATTCTGGCAGCTCATGACCTTGCCGGGCTACGCGCTGATTCGCTTCGAGTATCGGAAGCGGCAGAACGTGTGGGCGGCAAACAAGTTCCTCATCATGATGCAGATTGCCTGTGCGGCCACGATGATTGGAGCCGAACTGCTGGCGATTGGCGGCAAGGCGGTCAGCGGCAGCGCCAATTTGAAGTATGACTTTGACACGGTGAGCGCGAACCTGCCGCTGCTGCTCGCCACACGGCCCGGCATCACCGCTTTGGCCTTCGGGTTGTTCCTGACCGGATTCGGAATCAAGATGGGTATGTGGCCATTCGGCCAGGTCTGGCTGCCCGATGCGCACCCTGCCGCGCCGTCCCCGGTGAGCGCGATGCTTTCGGGCGTGATGCTCAAGACCGGCGTTTATGGCTTGATGCGCTATTTCCTGTGGCTGGTTCCGGTGAGAGCGCAGGCGGATTACCCGCTGGCGCGCTGGGGAATGCTAGTCGCGGTACTGGGCACGATCACGCTATTCACGGGCACCATGCAGGCTCTGAAGCAGGAGCAGTCCAAGCGACTGTTGGCCTTCCACAGCATTGGGCAAATCGGCTACATCCTGCTGGGCATGGGTACGTGCATGGCGTTACTGCCGGTGAACACTCCGGCAACGGCCGCGCTCGCGACCATCGGCTTTTTTGGCGCGCTGTTCCACGTGTTGAACCACGGGCTGTTTAAGGGACTGCTGTTTTTGAACGCGGGGTCCATGTTGTATTCGACCGGCACGCAGGATCTCAACCAGATGGGCGGCATGATGAAGTTCATGCCGCTGACCGCGATCACCGCGCTGATTGCCTCGTTCTCCATCTCGGGTGTTCCGTTATTCAACGGGTACGTCAGCAAGTGGACCATCTCCGTGGCTGCGATCCAGGGCAGCGGGTCAGCGCACTACCTCGTCGTCTGTGCGGTGGTTGCGATTCTGACCAGTGCGCTCACGCTGGCATCGTTCATGAAGTTCTTCGGCGTGAGTTTTCTGTCGCGCACGAGCGCTCTGGTGCGTACTCGGGCTAACGAGCGAGCGACCCAGAGTGGCCGGCTCGAAGTTCCTTGGATGATGCAGCTACCGCAACTGGCGCTCGCGTTCCTCTGCGTTCTGTTGGGAGTTGTGCCGGCGATCGGTTTTCGGCTGATGCAACACGCTCTCGAGGCGAGCCGCGGCGGACTCGGAACCACGCTGGCGAACGCCTTTCCGCTGCGGAGCAGACCGCTGGCGGGAATAACTGAAGTCGATTCAGCAGCGGTGTTCGCGCCCGCCGCTCTCGCGGTCGTGTTGGGGCTGATCCTCCTGCTGGTGTATGGCATTTCGAAACTGGGTGGGGCGTCGCGCCGGGCCGCCGTTCCGTGGCTCTGCGGTTACGCGCGGGAAGCGGAGTGCAACCGCTACGTCGCGCACAACTTCTACGGCGAAATCAAACGCTACTTCCGCTGGCTGGGTGGGATGCCGCGCGCGCCGAAACCGGCCGCCCTGAAGGAGCAGCCCTAGGCAACCATGACCGCTCGCGAAATGTTCGAGGAGTTCAAGGCTCGGTTTGGTCCGCTGATCGACCGCGCCGATCTGCCCAGCGACCGCCGCCTCTTCGTCTTTGTGGACCGCACGGTGGTGAAATTCGTCTGCCAACACATTTTCCGGGAGCTTGATGCCCGCTACGTGGCCAGCATCGGCACGGATGACCGGCCGTTTTCCGGCAAGTTTCTGGTCGCTCACAATTTTGCATTCGACAAAGACCACGTGCTCTGCAGCGTGCTCACCCAGTTGCCGGAGGATGACCTCAAGATCGACAGCATCACGAAGATGGTGCCGGCCGCCAGTTGGGCCGAGCGCGAAATGCGCGATCTGCTGGGAATCGAGCCGGTGGGACACGAGTATCTGAAGCGGCTGGTACTGCCCGACGGCTGGCCCGAAGGCCATCACCCGCTGCGAAAGGATGTACCGTGGAACGAGGTTCCCGAAAGCTATAACGATACTGAAGACAGCGAATTCAAGTTCAACGACGCGCCGGAAGGCTGCACCGTCGTCCCGTTCGGCCCCTTCCATCCCACGCTCGACGAGCCCGCCCATTTCCGCCTCTACGTGGAAGGCGAGATGGTGCGCGGCTGCGAGTATCGCGGCTTCATGGTGCATCGGGGGATCGAGAAGCTCGCGGAATCGGTGATGAGCTACAACGATATCCCGATGCTGGCCGAGCGCATCTGCGGCATTTGCGGATGCGTGCACAGCGTGGCGTACGTCCAGGCTGTAGAAGAGGCTGCCGCCCTGAAGCCGCCGCTTCGGGCCGAGTACATTCGCACCATCATGCTGGAGCTCGAGCGCCTGCACAGTCACTTGCTGTGGGTGGGGCTCGCCTGCCACATCGTCGGCTTCGACACGCTCTTCATGCAGAGCTTCCGCATCCGCGAGCCCATCATGTGGATTGCCGAGAAGATCAGCGGCAACCGCAAGACCTACGCTATCTGCCTCATCGGCGGGGTGCGGCGCGATATTACGCACGAAATCAAAGCCGAGCTGCGGGTTGTACTCGACAAACTCGAATCGGAATGGCGTCCGGTTGTCGCCGCCGTGAGCAAAGACCGGAACATCCAGAAGCGCACCTGTGGCATTGGCGTGGCCGACAAGCTCCTGGTGAAGAACGCTGGACTGCTTGGCCCGGTAGCGCGCGCCGCGGGAGTGGAGATCGATTGCCGCCGCGATCATCCCTATGCTGCCTACGACCGGGTTGAGTTCGACGTCATCACCGCGCAGAGCGCGGACGTCTGGGGACGCGTAGTCGTGCGGATGAATGAAGTGTTCGAGTCCATCAGGATCATTCGTCAGTGCCTGGACAAAATGGAAGACGGCCCACTGCAACTGGAAATCAAAGACGAGTTGCCGGTCGGACGGATGGGCTTATCATCGGTCGAGGCGCCGCGCGGCGAGAGCCATCACTTCGTGATTACCGGAGAGAACAATCGCCCGCGACGCTGGCGAGTGCGTGCACCCACCTATCAGAATCTGCAAGGTATACCGGCGATGATCAAAGATCAGCAGATCGCCGACATGACCATCTCGCTGGGCAGCATCGATCCGTGCTTCTCCTGCACCGACCGCCTGGAGACGATCGACCTGCGCTCGGGTAAGACGAAGGTGTGGTCGCAAAAAGAGTTGTTCGAAATGACGAGAACAAGGACGAAGACGACATAGGAACGCTTATGGACGGCAGCCTGATTTGGAGGATTCTCGGTGGAGTGCTGAACGTGGGCGTCGTGTTGCTTGTCGCTCCCCTCTTCCAGGGTGTGCTGCGCAAGGTCACGGCGCGCGTGCAATCCCGCCAGGGGCCGCCGCTGCTGCAACCTTACTTCGACCTGCTGAAACTGCTTGGCAAGGAAGACATCGAGTCTGGCGAAACGCCGCTCATGCAGCGATTCGCCGCCTATCTTTCGCTGGCTACGGTTCTCATGGTGGCATGCCTGGTGCCGATGGGCTTTGTTGCGCCCATGAACGGAGTGGCCGACATCATTCTGCTGATCTACCTGCTTACACTTTGCGGCATCTGCACCCTGCTTGCGGGACTGGCGGCAGGCTCGACGTACTCTCTGGTTGGAGCGAGCCGCGAAATGATGAGCATGATCACGCTGGAACCCTTGCTCGCCATCGCCTTGATCGTGGGCGCCGTGCACACGGGTTCATTCCGGCTTGATACCGTGCTGAACGGCTCTGTTTACGAAACGAACGGGATCCCATGGTCGGGCCTGATCATGCTGGCGGTGATGATCCTGTCATTTCAGGCTTTCGTGCAGCGTCTGCCCTTCGACATTTCAGAAGCGGAAACCGAACTCATGGAAGGGCCGCTCATGGAGTACTCCGGACCCAAGCTGGCCTTGTTCAAGTACGCACAAATGGCGAAGCTCGTTATCTACAGCGCGCTGTTTGTCAGGATGTTCGTACCCTGGGGCTCGCAGTTCGCCTTTCCGCTGGCGGGACTGTTGTTTTGGGCGATGTTCTGGGTAAAGGTGTTCGTCGTGGTGCTGCTGGTCACGCTGGTGGCGGCGACACACGCGCGTTACCGCATTGACCAGGCGATTCGCTTTTTTGCCAGCTTGTTCGCAGTCGCGCTGGGAGCGTTGGTTTTGGCAAGTTATGGACATTGAGGCTAACTAGACAAGGTTTAGCTAAACAAGGTCTAACTAAACAAGGCTTAACTGCATGTCGGTTCTAAGCAAACTCGAAGAAACGCTGATCTGCCTGAAAGCCGGGCGCGTGACCTTGCCTTATCCCGCGCAAGCGCGGCCGGTGCCGGAAAACTTCCGTGGCCGGCCGATTTTCGATGCCACGAAGTGCATCGGTTGCGCAGGGTGCGCCAACAACTGCCCGGCGCGCGAAATTCTCGTGTTCGACGTTTGCCAGGAGATCCGCATCCTGCAATATCTCGGCCGCCGGTGCACTTACTGCGGGCGTTGCGCCGATGTCTGCCCCGAGAAAGCCATCACTATGAGCCTGGAGTTCGAGAACGCGACCAATAAGATCTCCGATCTCGGCCAGAAGCTCGATCTCTTCATGAGCACTTGCCAGCGTTGCGGACGTTGCTTCAAGGGCGCAGCCGCATTGGAAGAACTGAAAATGAAGGGATACCGCTCCGACGATATTCCGCACGAGCGTTGGATCTATCGGGCCGACGCGTTCCTTCAAAACGAGCCGGAAAACGAGCCGATAGTGGAGGACATCCAGATCGAACTGGACTAGATATGTTGAAGAATCTGTGCGAGAAAATGTTCGGCCGGTCGTTGTGGGTCTACCACGCGAACAGCGGGGGTTGCAACGGCTGCGACATTGAAGTGCTCAATGTCCTCACACCTTATTATGATGTCGAACGCTTCGGCATCAAACTGGTGGGCTCACCCCGGCACGCGGACGTGATGCTGTGCCAGGGTCCCGCGATGCGCTCGACCGGGCAGGCTCTGAAGCGCGCCTACGATGCCATGCCCGCCCCCAAACTTGTGTTCGCCATCGGCTCCTGCGCCTGCGGAGGCGGCATGTGGTTCGACAGTTACTCCGTGCTCGGCCCGGTGGAAAAGGTCGTTCCGGTCAACTATTACATCCCCGGATGTCCGCCACGGCCGGAAGCGATCATCTATGGCGTCGCCGTGGCACTCGGGCTGGTAGACAAAAAGGTCGCACCCGTCGAATTCAAGCAGATCGAATTTCCCATCCCTATCTACCACCCTGACGATTTGCGGCGCGATCACGGCATGGTAGTTTACGAGAAGCTCAAGCAGGTGTAGGCGGACTTACCCGCAGGGTTTCAACACCGTGCACACAGAGGCGCAGATGGGGCCGCCGATATTGAACGTGGCGGCAACATTGGCACCCTTCACCTGCAATGGTGGTGGAACCTTACCCAGCAATTGCCATGAGCACCATCCGAGCATCGCGACGCCGGTTGCGCCAATGGGATGGCCTTTCGCAATAAGTCCGCCGGAGGTATTGATGCCACATTCACCATCGACCCTGGCTTTTCCGTCGACCCAATACTGTGCGCCTTTGCCGTACTCGGCTTTTCCTAAGACCTCCGTGCCGAGCGCGCCCATGACCGTGAAACAATCGTGGATCTCGGCGACCTTTACGTCGTCCGGCTTGACTCCCGCCATCTGGTAAGCGGTCTTCATTGCCTTAATCGCACCCGCGGGGCGAAGCACATCGCGTCCCGCTTTCCTCAGGGAATCGGTGGCCTGCGCGTAACCGGCAATCTCGACGCAGTCTCGCTTGTCGACGCCTAGCCTTGCCAGTCCTTCCTCAGTAGCGAGGATGAGCGCGGCATAGCCGTCGGTGATCTGCGAGCAATCGTAGGTCTTCAGGGGCAGGCCTTCGACAATGTAGCGATTGATACCTTCGATCTTCATCGCTTGTTCTACCGTAAGCTCGACATTGCGCATCTGCGCGTAGGGATTGTGACGCGCGTTCGCGTACTCGATGACGGCGATCTGTGCCAGGTATTCTTCAGAAATGCCGTGCACTTTGAGATAGCACTCCATCACCTCCGCAAAGAGGTGGGGGAAAATGTATACCTTGCCTTCCCTTTCGGCGGGATGCGAGAAATAGCCCAGGGCCTGGCCGATGAGCTTTCCATCCATCTTGCCTTCGGCGTCGCGCATTTTTTCGTAGCCGACGGCAATCCCAGTATCGCCCCATCCGATTTGCAGTTTCTGGATGACGGAGAGGATGGCCTGACCACCGGAGGCGCACGCATTCTCGACCGATTCGATCGGCTTACCAGCGAGTCCCGGAATATCCGCAACGAGGCCCGCGAGCAGTCCCTGGTGGTTGAGGGAGATATTGCAAGTAGCACCCACGGAGCCAACATCGAGCGCCGAGGGCTCCACTTTGATCTCGGCGCAGGTCTCCGTAACGGCGCGGCCAATGATCTCGGGAATAGACATGCCCATGAGTTTTCCGAATTTCGATTGATGATAGGCGGCGATGTAAATGCGTTTCATAAAACACCTCTTAGGATGAGTTTCGTCCCGGTGTAACAGTGTCGTTTCCATCGGCAACGTCAGACTTGAGATTCCTTAGTCGGCCCTGGAGTTCGAGTTTCAAAACCTTACCATAGGCGTTGCGCGGCAATGCTTCTATAAAGCTAACGTGCCGGGGCAATTTAATCTTATTGATTCTGGGACGAAGGAACTCGATGAGTTCGAGGTCGCTGGCGCTCGCGCCTGATTTCAGCACAACGAAGGCGACTGGGACCTCGCCCCACTTCTCGTCGATCGTCCCAATAACGGAGACCTCGGCAATGGCCGGATGATCGAGCAATTCCTTTTCGATCTCCGCTGGATAGATGTTAACTCCGCCACTGATAATCATGTCTTTGGAGCGGCCGGCGATATAGAAGAACCCATCTTCATCGCATCGCGCCAGATCGCCGGTATGGAACCACCCTTCGGCGTCAAGCACCTGAGCGGTGGCGGCTGGATTATTCCAATAGCCCCGGCAAACGTGTGGGCCGCGCAGACAGAGTTCACCGACCTCAAGTTCGCCAACCTTATTGGTTGCGACCTGATTACCCTCGGAATTGACGAGCTTCGCCTCCGTGAACATCATCGGCTTACCAATCGAACCGGGCTTGCGCGGGGTGTCCTCGTCGTTTACGGCAAAGCAGTTTACGCCGACTTCGGTCAGGCCGTAGCCCTGGCGAAAAATAAGTCCGCGCTCCTGGTAGGCACGGAGAAGTTGTAACGGAAGCGGAGCGCCGCCGCTGGCACACCAGCGCAGATGACTGAAGTCGAGCGCTGCAAATTCCGGCGAATCGAGCAGCATTTTGAAAATCGTGGGTACGCCGAAAAGAAGGGTGCACTCGTAGTCCCGGAAAGCTTGCACAATTTCAGCGACGTCGAAGCCGTCATGCAAAACGATGCTGCCCCCGATAGCGAACAACGGAGTCATAAATACGGTAAGGCCGCCGGCGTGATACATGGGCGTGTAAACCTGAACCCGGTCACTCTGCCGCAATTGCCAGGAGAGAACTGTGTTGTAGGCGTTCCATGCGATCTGCCGGTGCGGAATCATTACGCCCTTCGGCCGCCCGGTGGTGCCACTCGTATAGAGCAGGCAGAAAATATCCTCGGGTCGGAGTCTGGTTGAGAGCGGATCTGGGCGAACGCGACTTATAGCTTTGGCATAACTCAGCGTCTTCGGGGGATTGTCCTCCACATCCAGACTTATTAAGTGCTCGAAGGCCACGAGTTGTTGGAGTTCATTCGCGAGTTTCTCGTACCGCGCGGAGTACATCAGGCAGCGCGGTCCGCAGTCCGCGAGTATCTGGTGCAGTTCGTGAGCGGTGCTGCGTGTTCCGAGCGGGACGAGTATGATGCCCGACTTACCCGCTGCCCAAAAGGCATCGACATATTCAACCCGGTTCTCGGAAAGAATGCAGACGCGATCTCCTGGGCGCAGAGAGCAGAGATCCGTCCAGACCCGCGTACACTGCAAGGCCCTCCGATTGAGTTCACCATAAGTAAACTGCCGGCGCGTGGGAACGTGGATCAATGCGACCGCGTCGGGGCTGAGACGGGCGCGCTCTCCGAGGATATCGCCGGTGATCACGATTTCTCCCCAGACGGCTTCGAAACAGAATGTTCAGCGGCGGGCGCGCGGGACGAATCTGACGCGAGAATCTGCAACAAGACTCGCGTCAACTCCCGTGGACGCTCGAGCTGAGGTGCATGGCCGCAACGCTCAATGACCGTAAGTGTGCAACGCGGAAGCTGCGATTGCAGCTTCTTCGCATAGTCGAGCGGGACGAGGCGATCGGAGGCGCCCCAGATAAGATCGACCGGCAACTGGAAGGTTGCCATTTTGTCTTCGAGCAGGTATTTCGACATATCTTCAACGCCGGCGGCGAGGAGCCGCGAAATTGGACCTGTAGGCGAGATGCGGACCAGATCATCGAGGACAAAATTCGGCGAACGAGGCGTGGAAGGGTCGAGCACAGCATCGAGCGTGCGCCGAGCCTCTTCGCGGTCCTTTGGCATGAGGCCAATCTCCGAGACGTTCCTGATGGGGCCGCCATCGATGAGAATAACCCGCGTTACCCGATGCGGGTATTTCTGCGCATATTTCTGAGCATAGAGCATCGCCATCCAGGCCCCGAGCGAATTCCCTGCGAACACCATCGGTGCGTCTCGCCATGGAGTTCGGTCGAGCGCCTGCGCGAGTGCTGTGAGCAGCGTTCCCAGACTCAGCGCGCCCGCAACCGGGTCGCTCTCGCCATGGCCGGCAAGGTCTGGGATCACAAGTTGAAAGTGGCGCTTCAACTCTGGTGCCACTTTGTTCCATGTTCCCGCTTGATCGCCTGCGCCGTGGAGCAACACCAGCAAGGGCCCTTCGCCGCCATGCCACACGATCTGTTTTCCCACCGTGGTCGTAAGCTTCGTTTTCCTAAGGCCGGCGCGGCGAAGCGCGCTCCTGCGTAACCAGACCGTCATGGCGACGGGTCGCAAAAAGAAAAGAATGAAGAAGACAATCAAAGCAGTAACTGCGGCGAAAACCGCCAGCAGCACAATTTTGATTGCCAGGCCCATCCCCGCTCCTCTCGGCCGGCTTGGTTGGAAGTCAAGTCCGGAAGCCGCCTATGGCATACGAAACGCGCAGCCCGCCTGGTTGTAGCCGACCCCGGAACCGACCAGCACGACCAGGCTGCCGGACTTCACTTTGCCCTGCTCGATGGCGTGGTCAAGTGCCATGCCGACGCAGGCGGAGCCGGTGTAGCCATACTGTTCCATGATAGTATGCGCGCGTTCCACGGGCGCACCGAGACGCTCCATCACGCGGGCAATCGTGGGTTTCCGCACTTGAGTAAAGATGAAGGAATCAACGTCGCGCAGATCGAAGCCACCGTCCTTTGCCAGCCGTTGCACGATGAGAGGCCACGTCTCCTCGTTCAACTCCGGAGGATAGCGGTTCTTGATGGTGCACGCGGTGCGGCCCGCCTTAACGGAGTCTTCGCTGGCTGGTTCAAAGGTACCTCCGGAATAGATTCCCCAATAGTCGTGATAGGAGCCGTCGGCGCGAAAGTTAGCGGTGATAAAGCCCGGCGAAGCTGCAGGTTCGAGCACCGCCGCGCCCGCGCCATCACCATAGAAGAAGACCATGGGATCGGCAGCCGTGGTGAGTTTGTGCATGAGATAGACGCCGACGACGAGCACCGTCTTGATGCCCGGGTTGGCGGCGATGATTCCCGCGCCCGCGGCAAGACCGGTTGGAAACGAAGCACAGGCGCAACCGACATCAAACGTGCCGGCATTTTTTGCGCCCAGCTTATGCTGCAGTACGACCGAGGTCGCAGGGGTTATGTAGTCGGGCGAATCGGTGCCGAGGATGATCAGATCGACATCCTCGGGTTTGCAGCCGGCACGCTCAATTGCGAGTTTGGCTGCGGGCAGTGCGACATCGCTGGTAGCCCAGTTTTCGGGGGCATGCCAGCGCGTCTTGATGCCGCTGCTGGCCTCCATTTTGTCCACGAAATCCGGGATATGCTTGAACCGCTCGCGCAGCATGTCATTAGTCACTTCTATCTCAGGCACGTACCTGGCGGTGGCGACAATGGTTGCGTAACGCGTCATGAATAAGTCCTCTTCAATTTCTGTATGTTACGTTCCCAGTACTAATCCGCCATCGACGGAGAGCACGGTACCGGTAATGAACGATGCCGCATCGGAGGCCAACCAGACGTAGGCCTCAGCCATGTCCTCGGGCGTTCCCATGCGACCTAGAGGTATGTGCGAAACCATGCTCTGGATGATCTTCTCCGGCATCTTCCGCACCATTTCGGTGGCGGTGAAACCGGGAGCGATGGCGTTTACGCGGATATTGTATTTTCCCAGTTCACGCGACCACGTCCGGGCAAACGCAATAACTCCCGCCTTGGTGGCGGCGTAATTTGTCTGACCGAAATTTCCATACAGCCCCACGATGGAAGAGGCGTTGAGGATCACACCCGAGCCTTTGCGAATCATGTGGGGCACGACGGCCCGCGAGCACAGGAAGACGCCTTTGAGGTTGACCGAGATGACCGAATCGAACGCGTCATCGCTCATCGTACCGGCAACTGCGCCATCCTTCCACTTAACGAACTGCGAGTCGCGGGTGATGCCCGCGTTATTGATGAGCACATCAACCGCGCCCCACCGTCCGACAACTTCTTCGACGGCAGACTCGACATCGGCGTCGCTACAGACGCTGACTTTACGGAAGAGCGCCTCTCCGCCGAGCGCGGTCAGTTCGCGCAGCAGTTCTTCCTGCCCGGCATCGTTGACATCCCATGCTGCCACCCGGCAGCCTTCGCTGGCAAAACGCCGGGCCGTGGCGAGGCCGATCCCCGCCGCGGCGCCGGTAACGATAACCACCTTACTGCGCAAACCTGTGTCTTTCATGCGCCCCCTAAAACGTGTACTTCAACGCAAACTGAATCACCCTGGGCCCCGTGGTGGTGGTCGCGATTTGCCCAAAGTTTCCCGAGGTAACTATGTTGACAGGGTTGGCGAAATTCACATTGTTGAACAGGTTGAAGAACTCGGCCCGGAACTCCAACCGTTGGCTTGCCGTGACCGGAATGGGCTTCATGATGGAGAAGTCCGTGTTGATCTCTTTCGGCCCTCGTATGATGTTCCTTCCTAACTGTCCGAAGTCACCGAAGGCCGAGGGCGACACGAAAGCGCTGGTGTCGAAATATTCAGTCAACCGGTCTGCCACGTTGCCGCTCTTGATCGCGGACGCCACTGTTCGGCCGGACGCCAGGTCGCCTGTGGTTGCCGCAAACAGCGTATCCTCGCCGTAGATGGAGAACGGAAGGCCGGACTGCAGTGTCACGATTCCTGACAAGCTCCAGGAGTTCAGTAGCTTCTTGCCGAACGCCGAGCCGCCGTGATAAGCGTCGGGAAGGTTGTAGAAGTAGCTCGCGACGAAGCGCTGCCGCCGGTCGAAATCCGAGGTGCCATAGTTCTTCTGTTGGTTGACGAGGTCGCCCGGGGTCACCGTGATGTCGCTTACGTCGCTCCCGGAGTAGTCGTCAATCGAGTGTGACCAAGTGTAACTGAGCAGCATTTGCAGGCCGTGGGAGAAGCGCTTGTTGAGTGTTGCCTGGAGAGAGTTGTAATTGGAATTGGAGTTACTCTCCATCAGGAGGCTGCCCAAGCCGGGGGCGGGCAGATTGCCGAAGCCGGGGAACAAAGGTCCGCCCAGACTTCCCGCCGCGTATATACCACCGAAGCCTGGCGTGGCGGCCTGGTTGAATGAGAACAAGCGCGGAAACTTTCGTCCTTCCGAACCGACATAGCCCAAATCCAGCATCCAGTTATTGGCGAAGCTGGTTTGCAATCCGAGGTTGAAGGTTTGCACGTACGGGATACTCCAGTCGTGCAGGTCGGGATAGAGCCCGGTGGCCGGAACTACTGTGGGCGTGAGCGTAGTCGAACCATACTGTGTATACGGCAGGACGGCCGGATATCCCCCATATGGGAAGTAACTGGGATTGCCGCTGGGGGTCAGCGGGAAGGCGCTGGGCAGCGGAACTTGCACAAACGGACTTTCGGACGGGGTTACCAGCGCGGTAGCCATCATTTCGTAAGGCATGTTGAACAACTGGCTGTTATACAAGCGCATGTTGGGCCGGTCGAAGAAAATGCCGTAACCACCACGCAGGACAACCTTACCGTTGTCCGTTGCCTGGTAAGCGAAGCCGATCCTCGGCCCGAAGTTTTTGTAGTTGGGATTTACCAGGCCGTCGCTGACCTTGGGATATCCAGGCAGGTTTCCATTGCCGGCCTGGACGAAGCCGCCGGTGACGGCCACTCCGCAAGTGGCCAAACAGCCAGGTACAACAGGCAGAGGAGTGGTAGTAGCCTTCGACGGGTCGAAGCCGACAAAATGGCCTTGGGTCTCGGTGGTGGGGCCGAAGTAGTCATAGCGCAGTCCCAGGTTGAGCGTAAGGCGGGGATTGATCTTCCAATCGTCCTGGAAGAAGGACGAAAAGTCATTGGCGCGATTGTGAAGGCTATTAGTGCCCGACCCTATCACGGAGACAAAGTTCAAGCCGGCTAGAAAATCTCCTAATACGCTGGGAATAGGGAGCTTGGCAGCGCCGTAGAAGACCATTTCGCCGTTGGGGAATACATCGAAATAGGGAGCGTCCAGCTTCTGCCGCTTGTATTCGCCACCGAATTTGAAGGTGTGCCGGCCCTTCGTCCACGTCATCATATCGCTGGCGCTATAGGTGTTGGTCGCCGCGTAGGTCGTGGCCAGCGGAGACGGCCCCAGAGTGAACAAGTTCGCGAACACCATTGTCGGCATACCGGGGAACAAGCTGCTTAATGGCGACTCAATACCTAACTGCGAGGAGCTGATGGGTTGAGATGGTTTGCCGGGACCGTAAATTGTGCTCCAGCCGAACCTCACTTCATTCAGCAAATGACTCGAGATCACCGAAGTTACGCCTACCGAGAGCAGGCGTTGGTCAACATCTTCCTCGGTCGGCCAGCCGGGCGCCTGCAGCGCGTTGCCGTCGCCAAACTGATCGTAGAGCGCCTGATTGGTGCGGTTAGCGGCAAAGAAGTACTTGGCGAAGAAGCGGTTTGAGTTATTCAGTTTAACGTCGAAATTGGTATTGAACTGGTCTTCCTTGTAAGTTGAGTCGGAGGGAATCGTCTCCGGGACGGGCGTGGCCGTCGCCCCTTCCCCCGGTGTGCAACCAGCGGCGGTGGTGACGCCCGGGATTCCAGGAATCATATACTGCCCGTTGGGGAGTGTAGCCGTCAGAGCTGCCGCAGCCACAGGATCGACGTATCCAAATAGCAACGGGGCATAACACTTCGAAAAGGCAGCCAGAGATGCGGGATCGCGCTGCGATCCCAAAAAGGCGGGCAGAAACACTGTGGCGAGCGAGTTGGTCAGCGAGGTGCCATTGGTTTCGCGGGTGCCCTGATAGGAGATAAAAAACCAGGCACGATCCTTTATTACCGGACCGCCCAAGGTGCCGCCAAACTGGTTGCGCCGGTAAGTGGGCCGCGGCGTGCCTTCTCCATTCAGGAAGAAATTGTTGGCATCCAAGTCCGTATTCCGCAGGAACTCGTAGGCATCGCCATGGAGCCGGTTGGTGCCGGACTTGGTGATGGCGGCCACGATGCCGCCCGCATTGCGGCCTTGCGAAGCATCGTACATGCTAGTTTGAACGATGAATTCCTGCAGCGAGTCGATGGAGGGGACGGAGAGATTGGGCATCGATCCCGTGCCGATGGAGTTGGCATCGACGCCATTGATGACCACACTATTGGAAAGCGCGCGCTGTCCGTTGACGTATACAGCAGCATCGCCGCGCCCCAGATCGGAGGAGTTCTGGATGGAACCCGAGGTTCCCGTCGTCAGGGCCAGCAATTGCTGGAAGTTACGCGTCGGCAGCGGCAGGTCGCGCACCTGGGTCTCATCGATGACGGTGCCGCGGGCGGAGCTTTCCGTCTGCACCTGCGGCGATTCGCCCGTGACCGAAACCGTGGTTGGCGAACCGGCCACCTTGAGAGCAACGTCGACGACCGAGCTTTCTGTGATCTTGACGGTGATGCCTTCCAGTTTGACCGAGGCGAATCCGCTCTGGGTCACTTCGAGGCGATAGGCGCCTGGGTCGAGCAGGGGAAACGTGTAACGGCCGTTGCTGCCGGTTTGGGCTTCGCGCCGCACGCCGGCGTCGCTGGTCAGGGCCACTTTTGCGCCTACCACGAGGGCTCCGCTGGGATCCGTCACCACGCCCACGATTTGCCCGGTGGTAGCCGTCTGCGCTTGAATCATCAGTGTCATGAAACAGAAAATGGCGGCGGCCGCCAGCAGCGTTACCAGTGTTCGCATTCGCATATTTCCTCCTTAGTGTCGCAATTACGGCTTCGAAGCTCGGCCCTTCCGGCTGCGGGTGTACAGACGGACAAACTGATCGACAGCTTCTTCGTCACTCACGCCCAGATAGCGCTTGGCGCCGAAGAGTTCCTCCACCAGAAAATGCGTAACAAACTGCAGGTACAAGCTCACATAGGCAAAACCGGGGTTCACGTCGCTGGGAAACGGGATCGGGGCCTTTTGAAACAAGGCCGTCGAATAGGTGCGCAGACCTCCGGCAACTTCACGATAGCTGTGAATGAAGTGCTTATGACGGAACTCGACGACGTCGACGTACATAAGCCGCCAGTAGTCGAGATTCTCCGAGACGATGCGGCCGACGGCCATCCCCAGCTTCTTCAGCGATTCAGGATCGGGGGATTGCATCAAGGGAAGAATCTCCCGGCGGCGGAGGGCTTCCATTTTCTGCTCCATGCGCTGGACCAGACCGATGAATATGTCCTCCTTGGTCGGGTAGTAGAGATAGAGCTTGCCCATGGAAACGCCGGCCTTGTGGGCGATTTCGCGGACGGTGGTACCGTGAAATCCTTGCCGGGTGAATAGCTTTTGCGCGGCGCATTCGATCTTGAGCCGGTTCTTGGCGACGGTATCGTCCAAAAGCTTGGGCATATATGGATGCGCCCGCGGTGCCGTACCAAAACGAGCGCTCGCTCTCGGTCGTGAATTGTAAGACGGCGCCCTTGGGCTGTCAAGAACAGAATGCGGACGTCAAGTATTTTTAGTTTCCGAAATCAGGCGCGTTACACCTTTGCCTGCGGCGAGTCGGCGAGTCCTTCAAGCGCTTTGAAAACTGCAAGTCTTTGACATCGAACATCTTTATTTTACTGGGGTTTGAAATGGTGGAGCTAGTCGGGCTCGAACCGACGACCTCATCGTTGCGAACGATGCGCTACACCAAAAAACCTCAATTTGGCGTGCACTTGGCAGCCAATTACGGTCCAAAACGGTCCAATTCAGACAGGCTCGCCTGGGGGTTGCCTCACAACTTTCCCGTTCGTCGAGAGAACACACTCACCAGTGATGACTATCACTGACAGCGCATTGCAGAACGATATAAAATCGGCCCGGTCATTGACCGCTAGCCTTGGGGGATAATTCCTCGATCTCGGCTGCCTCGAAAATTCCTTCCCTTAATCCGTAGCCGGGGCCGGCCCTTTTCTTCACCTGATACTCAGGTGGCATGGAGGAATCTATGAAGCATGCCTACTTTATCTGCCTGTTTCTGTGTTTGACCACATTGGCCGCTCGCTCAGCGCAGGCGCAAACAGGCCCCTACGGTGTAGTGTCCCCGACAACCCTGAATTTCCAAGTACCAGTGGGCCAGACGAGTCCGCCGCAACTGATAAGCCTCAAGAACACCGGGGATTCAGAACTCACAGTATCCGACATTTCAATCAGCGGGGATTTCGCCATCACCGTAAATCACTGCGCAAAAGGGGTCAAACCGGCGACACACTGCAATGAGGAAATCGGCGAACATTCTCGTTTTATGAGATAGGGGAGAGTCAGACGCTGAATCATTACCGTTTTGGAACTAAAAAAAGGAGGTTCCGAATGAAATGGATGATTAAGACTCTGGTGCTGTTAGCGATGATCTCGGCCGGGCCCGTCCTCACCCAAGCGCAGATCTCGGCCTTTCAACACATCGTGATCATCTTTCAGGAGAACCGCACTCCGGACAACCTCTTCCAGGGTTTGTGCGGACCAACGGGTAGCCTGTGCCCAAGCCCCTACAATCTGCAAAACTTTGGAACCGATAACAACGGCCAGAAGATTCAGCTGATTCAAGTGCCGCTGGCACCTTCCAACGATCCGGGTCATTCCCGTGGCGCCTTTGTCAAAATGTGCGACTTAGACACCGCGACCAATCAGTGTAAGATGGACGGCCTCAGCAGCAGCGGCTGCAGCACTGGCGAATGTTCGTTTGAGTATGTCAACCCTGCCGACGTTGCTCCTTACGTCACCATGGCGCAGCAGTACGGCTGGGCCAACTTCATGTTTCAGACCAACCAGGGCCCCAGCGCGCCTGCGCATCAATTCATTTTTGGGGGAACGTCGGCGCCCAGCGCGAGCGACGATAATGCCGCCATATTCGTCGCCGAGAACCCGAACGGCCCGGGATGCCTGGCTCCGCTGAACTCGCGTTACTTCTTGATTTCTCCCCAGACCGCACCCAAGGAGTTGTTGCTGAGAACTAACCCTTTGGGTACGCTGTGCTTCACCCGCGACACCCTGGCTACGCTGCTTGACACCCACAGTCCGCCACTCAGTTGGAAGTATTACACTCCTACCTCCAATTCCGTCTGGACCGCTCCCAACTGGATTCGAGACATCTGTCAGCCCAACAGCAATTTTACGAAGTGTACCGGCCCGGAATGGACGAATAATGTCGACCTCAACCCGAACGACGTATTGACCGACATTGGCAACTGCGATCTCCGGAACGTGATCTGGGTAATTCCCAGAGGACGGAACTCCGACCACCCGGGGGAGGACAACACCGGCGGGCCTTCCTGGGTCTCTTCCATTGTCAATAAGATCGGCCAGAGCCCGTGTACGGACACGGTACCCGGCAAGACGCTGACTTATTGGCAGGACACGGCGATCTTCATTACCTGGGACGACTGGGGCGGCTGGTATGATCACGAGCCGCCAACTCTCCTGTCTGTACCGAAGGAAGGCCAAGGTGATTACCAGTACGGCTTTCGCGTGCCACTGGTGGTGGTCTCGGCGTACACTCCGATGGGATACGTTGACAACGAGAGATATGACTTCGGGAGCATTCTCCGGTTTGTCGAGAACAACTTCGGCATCGTGGAGGGTGCGCTTAATTTTGCCGACCAACGCGCCACAACCGATCTCACGAACTTTTTCAACCTGAATCAACCGCCTCGAGCGTTCACACCCATTAGCGCTTCTCTCGGGGAGGAATTTTTCTTGAATGACAAGCGGCCCATGGAACCTCCCGATACTGATTAGGAGTGAACTCGTCACTGGCCACGCCCTGCCCGCAGTGCGGATACCAGATTCCGCCGGCGGAATTGCGCCGAATCAGTTCAACTCAAGTGCGCTGCCCGAAGTGCGGAGTCACTTTCACCACAGGCGCGTCGGCCTGAATCGCAAAACTGAGACACACGGCGGCAAATCAAAACAGAAGCTGGTAGCCGAGTCACGCGACATGGTTGGTTCAAGCGGAAGCCGATCCGAAATCGGTGCAAGGTCAGATGCGCCACTCGCGCATTTCGACCACGATGGAGATTTACGCTCAGATCGTTCCACTGGCGCAACGCCGAGCCCTAGAACAGCTTTCGGAGTTCGCCAAAGATTCACGGTCAGCTTTTTGAGGTTCACAGAAATGGCTGAAATTGTCGCCAACCCATTGAGAAGATTGGTGGAGCTAGTCGGGCTCGAACCGACGACCTCATCGTTGCGAACGATGCGCTCTCCCAGCTGAGCTATAGCCCCACACGGTGGTGGGTTTGCTTTTTTTTGATTTTACCAGCCGTCGTTCGATTTCGCCTATACGCCGCGCATATTTAAACCAGCGAAGCATGGAACGCTCGACGCGGTGAATACCTGAAAGCGAAGGCTATAATTTGGTTGTGAGTTCTTCCAAAGTAAAACAAGTGGCGTCCGCGGACTTCCCTACGCGCTGGGGGCATTTCCTGATTCACGGGTTTACGACCAGGGCATCGGCATCGGGCGACTCTGCCAAGACCGAAGAGGCAGTAGCGCTGGTGATGGGCGAGGTGCATTCCGGGTCGCCGCTGGTGCGCATCCACTCGCAGTGTCTGACCGGCGACGTATTTGGCTCGCTGCGCTGCGATTGCCGCCAGCAACTGGAAATGGCGCTCTCCATGATCGCCGAACTGGGGGCGGGCGTCCTTATCTATGAACAGCAGGAGGGGCGCGGCATTGGGTTGATGGCGAAGCTGCAGGCCTACGCGCTCCAGGACAGCGGATTCGACACGGTGGAAGCGAATGAGCGCCTTGGTTTTAAAGCCGACCAGCGCGAGTTCCTCATGCCGGTCGAGATCCTGAAGGCGTTGGACATTAAGCGGGTCCGTCTGCTCTCGAACAATCCCGACAAAGTCGCCGCGCTGGAACGCGCCGGGATCCAGGTGACCGAGCGCGTGCCGTGCGAGGTCGCCCCCACGGAACATACGGAAGAATATTTGAAGACGAAACAGGAAAAGCTGGGGCATTTGTTCAGCGGTCGTCGGGATCAGCATTAGAGATCAGCGGCGAGCTTTGCTCGCCTGGACAGGTCCTGAGCGAAGCCGAAGGAGGGCGGCTGTCCCTGCGCGATTGCGTCAAGGTCGGCGTCCCCTCAGTTCCGCAGCAAGCGCTTTAGTCCATCCTTGTTCTTTACCGGCAGTCCGCGCAGGGCGGCTCGCGCCAGCGCCACATAAACCTCGCGCGCTGCGGGATGCTGCTTCAGCACTGCCAGGTGTCTCGCCACCGTCTGCGCGTCTCCGCGAACCAGCGGGCCGCTGAAAGAGTGCGCCGGACCGAGGCGCGAGTAGTTTGCCAAAGTCTGACGGATAATGGGCAGACTTTTGCGGCGCGCATCCTCGCGCGTGAGTCCGGCGGCGCGAGCGGCTTCTTCGAGCGTCACCAGGAAGGCCAGGAAGAGCGGCGAAGTCATCGTGGCCCACGCGTGGTACGCCGCTTTGCGTGTCGCGGGCAAACGAAAACTGTCGCCGCCCAACTCGCGGACGATCCGGCGTGCCACTCGCGTAGCCGGGTCATCGCCTTCGATAGCGAAAGGTACGCCCGTCAAGGCGGGATGCGCTCCAGCGACGAACGTCATCAGCGGATGCACCGACGCGACCGCGACGCCTGCCGTGCGCAGAGGAGCGAGCTCGCGGCTGGAGAGCGCCCCGCTGGAGTGGAAAGCGAAGCGAGCTTTAACTTTCTGGTGAGCCGCCGCGCGAGCAACCAGATGACCCGCCAGAGCCGAAGCCGCGCCGCGAATCGCACGGTCGGGGACACAGAACCATAGCAAAGTGGCATCGAGCGCGGCGGAATGGGCGGTGACTGTCCGCGCGCCGACCTGTGCGGCGAGCGCGCGCGCGCGACGAACCGACCGCGGCGAAGCGCGCGCGACAATCTCGGTAATGGTGAAACCGGCGGCGTCGAGCGCCGCGGCCAGAAAAGTCGCCAGTCTGCCGGCTCCGACGATGGCGACGGTGGGTTTTCTGGTCATCATTCTTTTGGTCTTTATTCTTTTGGTCATCTTTTCGGCAATGGGTTTTCGGCCCAACGGCGCAGCATACCTTATATTGTTGACATGGCGAAACTGGCAGGAACGAAGTCAGTAGGGACGAAATCAGCGAAAGCTCGCGTCCTCTCTTCGCGGGTCAGCTACCGGGGCCCGGTATTCAGCGTTACCACGGATGAAGTGGAGGAACCCGGGGGCGTGCGTGCGCGCCGCGATGTTATACGACATTCCGGCTCCATTGTTGTTCTGGCGGTCGATGATGCGGCCATCGATGCCCCGGCTAAATCAGCCCGCAAAGCCCCGCCGCGCATTCTGCTCGAACGCCAGTATCGCCATGCCGCGCAGTCGATGATGTGGGAGCTGCCCGCCGGGCGCATAGACGATGGCGAAACGGCGCTGACCGCCGCCAAGCGCGAGTTACTGGAAGAAACTGGCTACCGTGCGCGACAGTGGAAGAGAATTCTGCATTTCTACGTAAGTCCCGGTTTTCTCGACGAAACCATGACTATCTACCTGGCTCGGGGCCTGCAAGCCGGCAAAGCTCAGCCCGAGCCGGACGAACGGATCGCAATTAAATTCTTCGATTTATCGGAAGCGAAACGGATGGCGCTCAAGGGCCGCATCCGCGACGCCAAGACGATCTGCGGTATCCTCTGGCTGGCTCAGATGCCGCGACCAGCGCGGTAGAAGAGACTGCGGGGAAAGTTGATTTTCGATGCCCCGGCCCTAAAGGGGCGTGCGATTTCGAAGAACTTTCGGCATCGCTAAAGCGATGCCCTGATACGAAACGTGAGTTGTTCCGCCGATGCCTTGATATGAAACGCGAGTTTTTCGGCGCCTGAAAAAGCCGCCCCGGTTACCATCTGGTTACTCCCGGGGCCTGCTGCCTGCCAAAGCTATGTGATGCCAAGCCTTGACAGCCCCCCCGGTGGGCAGCACAATTCCTACACATTTTTTGCGGGCTCCCGGAATCACGTCTTTTTGGGGGAATCCGCAGGAAATGAGGGGGACGCACGTGGAACGTCTGAAAGGCACCGTCAAGTGGTTCAACAACGCCAAGGGATACGGCTTTCTCGGCCGCGACGATGGACCGGATGTGTTCATTCACTACAGCTCAATCACCACCGAGGGCTACAAGAGCCTGCAGGAGGGCGATAAGGTGGAGTTTGAGATTGTCCAGGGACAGAAAGGGCCGCAAGCGGCCAATGTAACCAAGCTTCCATGATCGGGGGTCGCTTCACTCAGGCCGGCTTTTCGCACCAAGCTGGGTGCGCCTCAACGCCCGTGCCGGCTGTGTCCTCCGGCGCCTACGGCACGTGACATTCTGCACCGCTTAGGCATCTCCCTGGCCAGCCTGCGGGCTCTTGACAACGTACCATTTCTGATACATCCTTAAACAACGAGGCCGGATGGTCCAAGAACGTACGCCTGAAATACCTGTTCGGTTTTACCGGACGGACTTGGGCAAGGAACCTGCGTTGGAATGGCTGCGCAGCCTCGACCGGGGTGAGCGCCGCGCGATCGGAATGGACTTGATGCGGGTGCAATTCGGCTGGCCGATTGGAATGCCGCTGGTACGAAGCCTGAGGAACGGTCTGTGGGAAGTTCGCTCAACGCTGCCGAGCCAACGGATTGCACGACTGATTCTGTGCTTCCACCAAGGCTCTCTGGTAGTGCTTCATGGCTTTATCAAGAAGACGCGCAAGACGTCGGCGGAGGATCTTGCGCTCGCGAGGCGACGGATGAAAGAGGTGACGACATGAAAAGGAAAAACCCTCGTATTGGCTCATCGCTTGAAGATTTCTTGAAAGAGGAAGGCATCCTTGAAGAAACCCGCGCCACCGCGCTCAAAGAGGCGCTTGCGTGGCAAGTGCAGAAGGCGATGAAGAGGGCAAAGATTAACAAGGTGGAGATGGCGCGTCGTATGAACACAAGTCGTGCGGCGCTGGATCGACTGCTTGATCCAGGCAACGCCTCAGTAACGCTGCAGACATTGTGCCGGGCCGCGCGGGCGATTGGGCGCGACCTTCGCATCGAACTGGTTTAACCTTAGTCCTTGGTCCTTGCCCATGGATAACAAGGCCATTGCCGGACTCCTCTACGAGACTGCCGATCTGCTGGAGATCGATGGGCAGGACTCGTTTCGCGTGCGCTCCTATCGCAATGCCGCACAGGCCATTGAAGCGCTGCCGCAACAGGTGGCCGACCTTATTCAAGAGCCGAAGAAACTTCTCGAAGTGCCGGGCATTGGCAAAGGAATGCTGGCCAATCTGCAGATGCTTTTCAAAAATGGCAGCATCGAAGCGCACGCCGAGCTGCTGAAGAAATACCGCCCCTCGATGCTTGAGTTGCTCAAGATTCAAGGTCTGGGGCCGAAGACGATTGCTTTGATCTGGAGCGCCTATCAGGTCAGCGACCTGGAGGGCGTGGAGAAACTGGCGCGCGAGGGCAAGATCCGCACCCTGCCGCGCATGGGCGAAAAGCACGAACTGAAGCTGCTCAAAGCGATCGAAGACTATCGCCGCATCGCGGGACGATTCCTGCTCGACACGGCCGAAGAACTGGCCGAAAAACTGCTGGAGTATCTGTTGGCTGCTCCCGGCGTCGAAAAAGTTACGCCCGCCGGATCGCTGCGCCGCGGACGCGAAACCGTCGGCGACCTCGACATCCTGGTCACCGGCAAAGGCTGCATTGAAGCAGAACCGCGGCAGAGAATCATCGAACATCTGCTGCGCTTCCCCGGCCTGATGGACATCATCGCGCAAGGCGAGAACAAGGTCAGCTTCCGGCACCGCAATGGCATGCAGGTGGACGTGCGCCTGCTGCCTCCGGAATCCTTCGGAGCGGCCATGCAATATTTCACCGGCTCCAAGGCGCACAACGTGGCCTTGCGCCAGCGCGCCCTCAAGATGGGCTTCACGCTGAACGAATATAGTCTCGCTACTGTAGAAGACGGGAAGCCGGTCGCGCGCAAAACTGAAGAGGAAATCTACGCCAAGCTCAAGCTCGATTTCATTCCTCCCGAACTGCGCGAGAATCTGGGAGAGATCGAAGCCGCCGCCGCACACACCCTGCCGATGCTGCTTGAGCTATCCGACATCCGCGGCGACGTGCATATGCACACCATCGAAACCGACGGCCGCAACACCGTTGAAGAGATGGCGGAAGCCGCGCGGGAACGCGGCTACGAGTACATGGCCATCACCGATCACTCGAAAAATCTGGCGTTCGCCAACGGCCTCACCGACGAACGCGCGCTGGCGCACATCGAGAGAATCCGGGCGGTCGAGAAGAGGATGAAAGGCATCCGCATTTTCGCGGGGATTGAAGTCGATATTCTGGGCGATGGCTCGCTCGATCTGTCCGACTCGGTGCTCGAACAAATGGACATCGTCATCGCCAGCGTGCACTCGCAGTTCAATCAGGACCGCGCCACCATGACCGATCGTCTGCTGAAGGCCATCGCCAATCCCCATACGTCGCTAATCGGGCATCCCACCGGACGCCTGCTGCTGCGCCGCGACGCCTATCAGTTCGATCTCGACGCGGTTCTCAAAGCAGCGGCTAAACACAAAGTGGCGATGGAGCTGAACTCTTATCCCGATCGACTTGACCTATGCGACGTGCACTTACGTCTGGCCAAACAGCATGGCGTGAAAATCGTCATTAACACCGATTCGCACCACACTTCGCACATGGAAAAGATGCGCTACGGAATTCTGCAGGCGCGGCGGGCATGGCTCACCAGGGACGACGTGCTGAACACGCTGGCCCCGCAAAAGTTTGCCCGCGCGATGAAGCGGACTTAGCAGGCACGGCCGGCAAGACTTAGCTTGAATGCTCGAAGATTCAAAACCTCAGGCGTGATAAACCTGCTCGTGCCGTCGCGCTTCATACCACAGCGCCAACTCGACCCGGTTCCACAATCCCAGCTTGTCGTAGATCACTCGCAAATAATTTTTCACCACGTGCTCGGTGGTCCCCATCGAATCGGCGATCTCCCGGTTCTTGCAACCCTCGGCTACGCGTTGAATGATGAGTTGTTCGCGTTCGCTGGGCCCGCGGGAGTCTGCTGTCTCTCCAACCATAATTGCCTCCGATAAAGTAAAGTCGCGAGCTTAACCCGCTTGATGCCGCCCTTGATTCCGAAACGCAGAAACAGGCGGTTGAAATGCGCTTTCACGGTACGCTCGGCGATGTTCAGATCGTGGGCGATTTCCGAGTTGTCACATCCCTGGAGCAGCAAATCGATAATCTGCCGCTCCCGTGGTCCCATTTGGTTGAACTGCTCTTCCATAAATCACTTCACCTCGCCGATGCGACGCCGGTCACGGCAAGTGGCGCTGAAACCAAGCCCCCTCGGCACATCTGGAATTCGGGTCTTTGCGTCTCATTTTGCATTCACGCGGCCAAATCGGGCTCCGAAGTGTTAACTAAGTGTGAAAACGTGTGAAAACGCTGCCGACGCGTCTTTTTACTGGGAAAATGCGGTTACCACAGTCACTGCAGTCAGATTGCGGGCAGAGAGGTTGAGCAGTTTTGCTCAGTATCTAGGGTGAATCACTTAGTACAAACTTCCGGGGTACCTGCCTGCCAACGAGCATGATTTACACGGAAGTGCATCCGCAGCCACTCCACTCCACTCCCATATAATGAGGTGTGGACTTCAAGCTCGTAAGCAACTACCAGCCCCAAGGAGACCAGGCACAAGCCATCGACGCCCTGACCCGCGGCGTGTTCGATCGCGAGCAGCATCAGGTGCTGCTCGGAGTCACCGGATCGGGCAAGACCTTCACCGCCGCCAAGGTGATCGAGGCCGCCAACCGCCCCGCCCTGGTCATGGCCCACAACAAAACCCTGGCCGCCCAGCTCTACCACGAGTTCAAGAGCTTTTTCCCGAACAACGCCGTGGAGTACTTCGTCTCCTACTACGATTTTTATCAACCGGAGGCTTATGTGCCTGCGGCTGATCTTTACATCGAAAAAGAAGCCACCATTAATGATGAGCTGGACAAGCTGCGGCTCTCGGCTACGCGCTCTTTATTTGAACGCCGCGATTGTTTGATTGTGGCTTCGGTGAGTTGCATCTACGGACTGGGCTCGCCCGAGGCTTATTACGGGATGATGCTGTTCCTGGAAAAGGGCCAGAAGATCAAGCGGGCGGACATCACTCGCAAGCTGGTTGACATTCTTTACGAGCGGACGGAAGGGGATTTTCGGCGCGGGACGTTTCGCGTGCGCGGGGATGTTATCGAAATTTATCCCACTTATGACGACAATGCTTATCGGGTCGAGATGTTTGGCGATGAGATTGAATCACTCTCGCAGATCGATCCTCTGTTCGGGACGGTCAAGCAGCGTTACATGCGGCTGCCGATTTATCCGAAGACGCATTACGTCATGAAGGAAGAAACTCGCGCTTCCGCCGTGGCTTCTATAAGGACCGAACTGGCGTGGTGGGAAGCGGAACTCGAGAAGCAAGGACGGCTGGTCGAATCGCAGCGCATCCATCAGCGCGTGATGTACGACCTGGAAATGATCAAGGCCATGGGTTACTGCCACGGCATCGAAAACTACTCGCGCCATTTCACCGGACGCCTTCCGGGCGAGCCGCCGCCCACGCTGCTTGACTATTTTCCGCGCGACTTTCTCCTGTTCATCGACGAGTCGCATCAGACCGTGCCGCAACTGCACGGCATGTATCACGGCGACCGCTCGCGCAAGCAGACGCTGGTCGAATATGGATTCCGCATGCCCTCGGCGCTCGACAACCGTCCTCTTACTTTCGAGGAGTTCGAGCATCGCACCAACCAGATCGTCTACGTCTCCGCCACGCCCGGTCCCTACGAACTTACTAAGTCGGCCGGCGTCGTCGTCGAACAGATCATCCGCCCCACTGGTTTGATCGACCCGCCGGTCGAGATCCGCCCGGTCAAAGGACAGATCGACGACCTGCTGCACATGATCCGCGACCGCGTGGCGCGCAACGAGCGCGTGCTGGTGACTACGCTGACCAAGCGCATGTCCGAAGATCTGGCCGAGTATTACAGCGAAGTTGGCGTGAAGTGCCGTTACATGCACTCCGAAATCGAAACGCTGGAGCGGGTGAAGATTCTGCGCGACCTGCGCAAAGGCGAGTTCGATGTATTGATCGGCATCAATCTTCTGCGCGAAGGCCTCGACCTGCCCGAAGTGTCGCTGGTGGCGATTCTCGACGCCGACAAAGAAGGCTTTTTGCGGTCCGCTGGTTCGCTGATCCAGACCATTGGACGCTGCGCCCGCAACCTGAACGGCCGGGCGATTCTCTATGCGGATCGCATGACCGACTCCATGAAGAAGGCGCTCGACGAAACCAACCGGCGGCGCGCCATCCAGCAGGCTTACAACGAAGAGAACGGGATCACGCCCGAATCCATTATTCGTCCGCTCGACATGACGCTCGTCGCCATCGTCGGCGCCGACTACACCGACCTGACCGGCCCCGAAGGTGAAGGCGTTCCGGATGTGAAATCGCAGGAGGAACTGGACGCTTACATTGCGAAGTTAGAGAGCGATATGCGAGAGGCGGCCAAACGGTTTGAATTCGAGAAGGCGGCGAAGCTGCGGGATACGATCAAGGAACTTAGGACGAAAGAATTTTTGTTCGCGTAGCGACAGCCGCCCCCGGCTGTCCCGTTCGTACAGCGACGGCGTGGCTGCGCCACGCAACCACCCCACCCTGACGTTAAGAAGCACCACGACAAAAAGCACCCCGGATGGGGAACCATGAAGAGTAAGATGGAGGCGAAAACCACTGCCATCCGCCATCTTCGGGCTCATTTCGTCCGCAGGAAGCCGTAACTCAAGCCGCTAGTATCAATGTAGGTTCCCGGGATACTCCACGTCTTTTTTCCTCTACAGCTGAACCAAGTTTGGATTTCGGATAATCCGCCGGGGGCAAAATCGCGATGCAGCACACGGTGTGATCCTGACTTCATAACTGTGCAATTTTGACCAGACATGCAATGGGCACGGTTGTAGGGTCCTCTAGTAAAAAATTGCGGTAAAGAATTTCGTTGTGCGCAGGGTAGAAAAAGCGGTAGGATGGCGGTTCCGAATTAAAACTCAACCAGGAGGCAAGTAATGAAACGGCTATTCGCAGGCTTGTGTGCGTTAGCCCTTCTGTCCTTGATCTCGTTACTACCGCTGGCGCAAGCGCAAACAGCGGCAATCGAGACCAGGACGGCAGGGCCATTCAACTATGACATTGCCAAGGAAGTCACACTCAATGCAACGGTGTCGAGTGTGATCACGAAGCCAACCGCGGGAATGGTTATGGGTTCGCACCTCTTACTCGCGACTCTCTCCGGCCAGGTGGACGCAAGCCTGGGGAGATTCGGCTTAGCAGGCAAGGGCGCCGTCAAAGTCAGCCCCGGCCAGCAAATTGAGATAACCGGCGTCATGAAGACGATTAAGGACAAGCGAGTTTTCCTGGCCCGCAGCGTGAAAGCGGGCGGACAGGTCTATACGCTCCGGAACGAGCATGGGATACCGCTATCGCCGCAGGCACGTGAGCGTGCAAGCCGCAAGACGGCAGGGGAGGGACTATGAACCGCAAAGCTTACGCAAGCATTCTGGCCTTAATTTTCCTGGCCGTAGTTTTTCTGCCGGGCTGTAATAATTCGAGCTCCAAGCCTCCGGTCCAATCGATCGCGGTGTCGAGCGGATCGCCGCAAACCGTAGCGGACGACACGGCGTTTGCGCCGCTGGTAGCGGTGGTGACGGCGAACGGAGTGCCGGTGAGCGGCGTGTCGGTGACGTTCGCGGCCCCGGCCGCGGGGTCGGGAGCGAGCGGCACATTCGCATCGAACTCGACGAACACGGAAACGGATACGACAGACGCGAACGGCTTGGCCACCGCTTCGACGTTCACAGCGAATACGACGCCCGGAGCTTTTACGGTGACGGCTACGATTACAGGAGTGGCACAGCCGGCCAACTTCCTTCTGACGAACACAGCGACGCTGGGCTCGGTCACGGCGACGAGCGGACAGGGGCAAAGCGCAGTCGTGCTCACGGCGTTTACAAATCCGCTGGTAGCGACGGTGTTGGACACCAACTCGAACCCGGTGGCTGGCGTGTCGGTGGTGTTCACGGCTCCGGCGACGGGAGCGAGCGCCACATTCGCGTCGACCTCAACCAACACGGAAACGGATACGACAGACGTGAACGGCAACGCTACCTCTTCGGCGTTCACAGCGAATGCGTTAGCCGGCGGTTATAGCGTGACGGCTGCGGTTACAGGAGTGACGCCGTCGGCCACGTTTGCTGAGACAAATACAGCCGGCGGCACGGTCGAGGGCATCGCGCCGTTGAGCGGAACACCGCAAAGCGCGGTGATCAGCACGGCGTTTACAGCGCCGCTGATAGCGGAGGTGACGATTAGCGGTGTGCCGCAGTCGGGCGTGTCGGTGACGTTCACGGCTCCGGCGCTAACCGGAGCAAGCGGAACATTCGCGTCGAATGGGACGATTACGGAAACGGATTTAACAGACGTGAACGGCAACGCTACCTCTTCGGTGTTCACAGCGAATGCAACCACCGGTTCTTATCAGGTGGCGGCTACGGTTACAGGAGTGACGGCGGCAGCCAACTTCAATCTAACGAACACGGCGGCTCCCACTTCGTTCAGCTACGTCTTCTATCTGACTGGGGCGGAAGTCACAAACCCGGTGCCGGTTGGTCCGAATTTTTACGCCCTCGCAGGGGCGGTGACCATCGGCACGGATGGCACCGTCGCGGCGGGAGAACAAGACTATAACGACGGTGATGGAAACACGTCACCTCAGCCTAGCGGCGACACCATCACGGGAGGAACGCTGACTCTGAGCACTACAGTCCCCGGCCAGGCGACACTCACCCTGATCACGAACAACACTGCTTTGGGCGTAGCAGGGACCGAAACCCTTGGCGTCCAGTTTGTGAACGCCAACCACGCGCTCATCGTTCAGTTTGATGGCTCGGCAACATCCAGTGGAAGCCTGGACTTGCAGACTCCATCGAGCGGGTCCAACACGGATTATGCCTTTACCTATTCTGGAACGGACACCATCTATCTTCCGGAGGTGTTCGGAGGCATATTCTCGATCAGCAGCAACGCCGTATCTGGTGTTTATGACGAAAATGATGCTGGAACCGTGACTTTGAACACGGCTTTCAGCGCGACGACCACATCGCCCGATTCATTCGGACGGGGTACTGTCACCGGCACCCCTCTAGCAACCACACTCGTCTACTACGTCGTTGGTCCGGAAGTTATGCGGTTCATTGGCGTGGATCCCGATCTTGGCGACGCGGGCGTTGGGTCGGCGTTCGGCCAGGGCGCAAGCGCTGGCAATTTCACCAACGCATCGGTCCCAACCTCCGTGTTTAGTGCCTCGTCCACCACGTTGGGGAACCCCTACGCGGGGGCAGGCGTCATTGTCACTACGCCGAACGGCGCGAACGACTCGTTCACAGGTACTGCGGATGACAACGCCGTTGGCGTCCTCGACAGCGATGTCTCTATCGCAGGAACCATCTACATTAACCCCAGCGGATACTGCGGCCTGGCAATCAACCCAGGAATAAACATGACCGCCGTTGGGTTGTATCTGACGGATCCAAACCTCAATCTGAATGATCCGAATAACCCGGTGGGCGGAGGAGGCGGTCTTATTGCCGACATGGATGGTTCGGGTATCGTCAGCACGGGAGTTCTGACTCCGCAAACTGACGCCACTAGTGCCGACTTCACGGGCAACTATGCCTTTGGAGCGCAGGCTTTCATCCCCGGCGTCGAGGAGTTCGACTTTGTCGGGCAGGGCGCGGTTGCGAGCCTTGCTTTGACCGGGACCGGACTTGTCAGTGATCCGTTCACCTTCTTTACCGGCGATACCGCGACGAATAGCGCGGTTCCATTCGCTGGAACTGCAGTGCCGGACGGAGTGACCGCTGGGCGCTATACAATCCCGCTTGTCATCACTCTCGGTACCACGCCGTTTACTGAGAGCGCGGTCATCTATCAGGCTAGTGGCGGGCAGTTGACATGGGTGGGCGCAGATGACACCGATGTTCTCCTTGGATCCCTCGAGCAGCAGGGGTCGCTAACCGGTATACCCGCGGCGAAAAAAGCCGTGGCGAAAACCACCAAAAAGAAAACCAAGTAGCCAGTAACCGGGAAAAAGGGCACAGCCGAGACGATCCGGCTGTGCCCTTCCCTTTTTAGAAGTAGACCCGCAGGCTATCGCCGAAATGCGGGGTGGGGTTCCGCTGTCTCCTGCTTGGACTTCTCTCTGACCGTTTCTCTCTGGCCGTGGAGCAGCCCTTGTCCTCCTGCAAGAAACCCTCGCAGCCCGCCAATGTGTTCTTTTCTGCACAGAAACACCTTCTCGCGGTGGCTAATATTTGGGCTGGGATCCTCCGCTATTGATCCCCAGTTGGGAGAAAGAAATGGCTTTGAGATTTCATCTCGAATTCGTCAGATCGATCAAAGGAGGAAAGAGAGGAATATGAAAAAGCTCAGATTGACAGTAGCCCTGCTCACGTTGCTTGCCGGCGGGATTCTGTTGGGGTGTTCACGGCCGAGCGCATCACCTGATGTTGCCGACAGTATTCGCAAATCGCTCGATCAAGCCGGCTTGAAAAGCGTCGCCGTCAGCCAGGATCGCGAGAAGGGCATCGTGACCCTCAGCGGACAAGTCGGCAGTGACAACGACAAGGCGCAAGCCGAATCGCTGGCCAAGTCCCTGGCAGGCACGCAGGTGGTCGCGAATCAGATTGCCGTGATTCCGGTGGGCGGAGAAAAAGATGCCAAGGCCGTGAACTCCGATCTGGACAAAGGCATCGAGCAGAATCTGGACGCGGCGCTGATCCAGAACAAGCTGCACGAGCACGTGCAATACGCAGTGAAGAGCGGGGTGGTCACGCTGACCGGAGAAGTGAACTCGCAGGCCAGGCGGGCGCTCGCCGAGCAGGTGGCGACGGCAGTGCCGAACGTTCTGCAGGTGGTGAACGATCTGCAGGTTAAGAATCAGAAAGCCACTTCATCGCAGTAAGAGCTGCGGAGTGGACAGGCTGCGGAGGAATTCGATTTTCGATGCCGCAGATAGATGCAGCAGCCTGAAGGGCGTCTGATTTCCCGTAGAGACGGGGCAAGCCCCGTCTCTACAGAAGGAGATACTATGTCGTTCGGAATTTACGCGGTTGGGTTTGCCATCCTGATCGGCGGACTGATTTACGGCGCTCACCTGATGCATATGCCCGCGCACTGGATTGCAGTGGGCGCGATCGTGCTCTTGGGCATAGGAATTCTCTCGGGTGTGAAGGCCACGCGTCAAAAAGATCCTTCCGAATAACGGCCCGTGGCGAAAGCGAGCCTCCGCTCTTCAACCCTAAACTAGGAACCCTTGTCGGTAAACGTGTCGCTCGTACACCGCTCCGGACCCGACTTTCACCACCAGATCCTACAAAACGATCAATTCTGACCAGTCTTCGGCAGCCTAAAGTCCGATACTGGCGATTACCGGGGGTTCCGACTCCGGAGCGAACTGCGTGGACAAATTTGGTTTTGTGAACATTCTGTGATGTGGGAGGTTTCAATGAATCTGAATCTGCTGGATCCGAAGCTGATTGCGCTCGCCGCCGTGGTGGTTGTGCTCATCGCAGCGCTGGCTTGGCTGTATGTACGAAAGCGCAGGAGTACGACTGCAAACCTGCGGCAAAAGTTTGGGCCCGAGTACGATCGCGCGGTGCTGAAGCATGGGTCCGAACGAAAAGCACAAGCGAAATTAGAGGATCGCGAGAAGCGGGTTGAAAAGCTGAGCATTCGCGAGCTTGACCCGATGGAGCGCGACCGTTTCTTGAAACGATGGGAGGCCGTACAGTCTCGTTTTGTCGATTCCCCAAAGGGGGCGGTCGCAGAAGCGGATGATCTAGTGTCCTCTTTAATGAAAACTCGCGGCTATCCCGTATCCGATTTCGATCAACGCGCCGCCGACATTTCTGTCGACCATCCCCGAGTGGTGGAGAACTACCGGTCGGCGCATGAGATTGCGCTGCGGGTTGGAAAAAACGAAGCCACTACCGAAGAGCTGAGAACGGCAATGATTCATTACCGGTCTCTGTTTGAGGAACTGGTGCAGGTGCCAGTGAGTGTTGAAAGAAAAGAAGTAGCGTAAAGGCGTGCGGTAAGTAACTACGCTCTGAACGCGGAAAAGAAAGCTGGCAAAGTTCAAAAATGGATCGGCCGCGCTGAAAAGGCGGTCGGAGAATAAAGGACGTATCAACCCTGTCTCGCAAAACACACCGGAGGGCACCATGTCACAAACCGTAGTGGAGAGAACGGCGGAACAGATCGCCGAAACAGCTCAGCAGGCTTCTAGTGCAACCTGTGCGGTTGCCGATGCCATCGAAGATGGCGTGGGAGTCGTGAGGCGTGCGGTAAAGCAAAGCGGTGATGCTGCCGAAGAATTCTTGAATGACACAACTCAGCGCATCGAGCGCCACCCCGTACTAACGGTGGCGACGACGTTTGCGGTAGCGTTCATCGCAGGAACATTGGTCGGCTGGATGCTGAAACGAAGGTAGATCAGAACTTAAGACCAGCGTCGGAAAAGGAGAATAATGACGACGACAAATGAGACTAAGTGTGCGCACCTGCCATGCCGGTGCCAGGTGAAACCTGGCGACAAATACTGCAGTCAAACCTGTAAGGAAGCGGGATCCAAGGATGTCGAGATTGCATGCCAGTGCGACCATGGAACCTGCCCACTTACCGTATGAAGCTGGGTCTTAGGTTGACCAAGGAGAATCTCGATATGAAGATGCGCTGGTTTATCCTCTTGCTGCTGGCATTCGGCGGCCTCGCAGCGTTGTCAACGCTGGCCAAGGCGCAATCCCTGGTTGATTCGGGAGACTCTTCCAGCGCTGCCGGCACGTCAGTAAGTACGGCGCCCCCGCTACCGGATCTGACGTACGTGCATCCGACAGAGAAAACGATGCTCCACAACTACCTCTTCGATGCCTTCGGTCCCTATCCCATTGTCGGCGCCGGAATGGCTGCTGGCATTAGCGAGTTCCAAAATTCTCCGCCGGAGTGGAGACAGGGTGCGGAGGGTTATGGCAAGCGGTTTGGGTCAGACTTCAGCATCGCAGCGATAACTACGACGACACGCTATGCGCTCTCGGAAGCCCTCCACGAAGACACGCTGTATTACCGCTGTGAGTGCAAAGGCGTGTTTCCGCGGCTGAAACATGCCGTGCTTTCGACCTTTACCGCACGCCGCGGCGTCGATGGCCATCGTGTCTTTTCTTTTCCTGATCTGGTTTCTCCCTATGCCGGAACCATGACGGCCGTTTATGGATGGTATCCCGGCCGCTTCGATTACAAGGATGCATTTCGCATGGGCAACTACAGTTTGCTGGGGTATGTAGGCGCAAACATCTCCCTTGAGTTTCTCTATAGCGGACCCCACTCGTTGCTTACTCGCATGCACCTCAACGATACACACGGAGCGCCCGATCCGGGTTCAAAGCCGTGAGCGACCGGAGATCCAGTGCGGTCGCAGGTAGGGACTCTCCACTTCCGGGGCCGCGGGCCTCACTTATGTCCGCCCTGGTGAGCTCCTCCCTGGGCCTGATCAACAGGTTTTTCGAGTGGTTCGGCGATCTGGGCATATTTTTCTGGCGGGTTGTACGCGCTGCAGTGACGCCGCCCTTTGAATTTCGCGAATTGTTTTTACAACTCGACGAGATAGGATCCATGTCCCTGCCTCTGGTGGCCTTGGCCGGCGCCGCCATCGGGGTGGTACTCTCCTTGGAAGCTCGTTACAGCCTGACGCGATTTGGGGCTAAGTCGCTGCTTCCCGCCGCTATCGTGTTCTCCGTCATTCACGAGACCGGCCCCATCATCACCGGGCTGGTAGTAAGTGGACGAGTAGGCGCTGGCATTGGCGCGGAGCTGGCGTCAATGAAAGTGACCGAACAGATCGACGCCATCGAGGCGTCTGCGGTAAATCCCTATAAGCTGCTAGCGGCGCCCCGCATCCTGGCTTGCATTCTCATGCTGCCTCTCCTGACCCTCGCTGCCGATTTTTGCGGCTTGGTAATGGGCTGGGTTGCGCAGGCACTGGCTGAGCCGCTCTCGTTTCACCAGTTCATTACGAGCGGTTTCAAGGGCGCCGATTTCAACGATTTCCTGCCACCCACGTTCAAGACCATGGTGTTTGGCCTGATCATTGGGCTGATCGCGTGTTTTCAGGGCATGCGGACAAGGGGAGGCGCAGCGGGCGTGGGCCGTGCGGCCACGAGCTCGGTAGTGTTGTCCTCGCTGTTCGTGATTTTGGCCGATGTCGTACTGGTGAAGCTCATTCTCATATTTTTTCCGTGAACATTTTCGCGTGAAGATCGACTAAGCAGCTCGTAAAACTAGTATGGACACCATGGATCAAGTTGCGGTGAAGCCAGGAGAAGCAGAGCAAGAAGGCAGTGCGTCAGTTATCGCCGTCGAGGACTTACATAAGTCCTTTGGAAGTCAAAAGGTTTTGAACGGGATCAGCCTGACCGTGAACCGCGGCGAAACCCTGGCGGTGCTGGGGCGCAGTGGTACCGGTAAGAGCGTATTGCTGAGGCTCATCATCGGCCTGGAGAAACCTGACTTGGGATCAATTCGCATCCACGGTCAAGACATCGACGGCCTGGCTCTCGACCAGCTCGGCGAAATTAGAACGAAAATGGGTTTTCTGTTTCAGCACGCCGCGCTCTACGATTCGCTGACCGTCGAGCAGAACGTGGCGTTTCCGCTGCAGCACCATAAGAAAGAGATGCCGGCATCTGAGAAGTGCGCCCGGGTGCGGCAACTACTGGAGGAAGTGGGCATGGAAGGCGCCCTTCAGAAAATGCCTTCGGATATATCGGGCGGTATGCAGAAACGAGTAGGGCTAGCGCGTGCGCTGGCGTTGGAGCCGGATATTCTGCTGCTCGACGAGCCCACCGCTGGTCTCGATCCCATCAGTTCCGCGGAGATCAATGATTTGGTTCTCAAGCTTCAGGCGGAACATCACATGGCATCCATCGTGGTGACTCACGATCTGCACAGCGCCAAGACGATTGCGGACCGTCTGGCCCTGCTCAATGAGGGAAATGTGGTGATCGAAGGCAGCTTTGAAGAACTGCAGAAAAGTGACGACGGGTTTGTCAGGGAATTCTTAAGGTATTCGTAGGAGGATATATGTCGAGGGCGGCGCGGTTAGGAGCTTTCATCGTTGTGACACTGGCAATACTAGTGGCCGGTGTCTTCATCATCGGAAGCAAGCAGTATCTCTTCAGCTCGACGTATGAATTGAAGGCGCAGTTCGACAACGTCGTGGGCCTGGACGCCGGAGCCGATGTGCGGGTGGGTGGGGTTCACAGTGGAACGGTGAGCAGCATCGTGTTGCCCCACCATCCGGGCGAAAAGGTCACGGTAGTCATGGAGGTCGGCAAGTCGACGCACGAGATCATCAAGCAAGACTCCGTGGCCACCATCGAAACCGAAGGGTTGTTGGGCAACCAGTACCTGGCGATCTCGTTTGGATCCGCCGGGAAAGCGGACGTGCGAGACGGCGATATGATCGCCAGCCAGCCGCCACTCGAAATGTCAGACCTGCTGCAAAAGACGAGCGGCCTTCTGGATAGCAGCCAGCAAGCCATTGCGAACACCACTCGGGCGACGGCGAATCTACAGTCGATCAGCGCCAAGATCGATGCCGGTCAGGGAACCGCCGGAGCGCTGGTCAACGACAAACAGCTCTATACCAACCTCGAACAGACGACGAGCACCATGCATGACACGATGCTCCAGGCGCAGGCAGGGGTTACCGACTTCCAGGAGAATATGGAAGCCATGAAGCACAACTTCTTCATGCGGGGGTTTTTCAAGAGCCGCGGCTACGAGGATTCCGGCGAGCTGGCAAAGAATGAGATCGAACGGCTGCCGCAAGGCACACCGACAAAGGAGTTCACCTATTCCGCGCAGCAGCTTTTCGATAAGCAGGATTCGGCCAAGCTGAAGAATCAGAAATCTCTAAATGCGGGCGGCGAGTTCCTGGCGAATAATCAGTTTGGATTTGCGGTGATCGTGGCGTCCGCGGGCATGGAAGGCGATACCCAGAAGGACCTGGTGCTGACGGAAGCCCGGGCCATGGTGGTGCGCGAGTATCTGGTCGAGAACTTCGGATTCGATGATAGCCAGCTCAAAACTCTGGGGATGGGCAAGCAGGCTACGGACGCGAAGCCGGATGCCGGCTGGGGCACGGTACAGATTTTCATTTATCCAGCCGGGACCGAGATTCCGCCTAACAAGTTAACGCCTGCGGGTATCGCATCCAAAACCGCCCCAGACCAACCGGCTCAGGCTGTAGCGGCGGCCACACCGAAACCACAGTAGTGGTTGCCGTGACCGCGAAAACAGGGATGCGCCGCCCACTGTTCATTTTTGAACAGCTTTTGCCATTCTGTACTTCGATAATTACGGAGAAGCTTCGGCTGTACTTTCGTCAAGCGGCGTAACGGGAACTTTCCCGCAGCGCCGGTACTCGGCGCCGGAACTTTGGCTCATGCGAAAGAACATATTGAGGACGGCCCGCAAGTGTTGGCCGGCCCAGAACGGGTGGAAATGCCATGGACGGAGACATTCAAGCCGCGGGGAAACTTCTGGCGGAACTGCGGGAGTCCTATCGGCGCCCGCCACAACATATTCAGGTACACATCGCTTGCCTGTTACGCGAGAGCACGCTGCTGACACAAGCCGGTAACAAGTGTGCGAGCTGACACTCCGCGCACCAAGGCAGTCATCAGCATTTTCAAAGCTCACTTGCGAAACTCTTAACTTACTCGCGCAGCCATGAGCTTTCGCTAGCGTCAAAATATCAGTCTGCCGTACGCAGCGCGGTTTGTCTTCGCGGTTCGGGCGGCTGCCGGATCAAGAAAGCCTCAAGAATGTTTGTACGCCACAGGGAACGACACCGCACCGGACGCACCGGCTGGCTACGCGCGGCGGTGTTGGGCGCAAACGACGGCATCCTTTCAACCGCAAGCCTGGTGCTTGGGGTCGCAGCGGCGCATGCAACTCACAGCAACGTGTTGGTTGCGGGAGTCGCCGGCCTGGTGGCTGGGTCGATGTCGATGGCTGCCGGGGAGTACGTTTCTGTCCACTCCCAGGCCGACACCGAAAAGGCCGACCTGGCGCTGGAGCGCGCGGAACTTAAAACAGACGACAAGGGCGAACACAAGGAACTGATGGCCATCTACGTCGGTCGCGGGCTCAAACCTGCGCTCGCGAAAGAGGTGGCCGAGCAGTTGATGGATCATGACGCGCTCGGCGCGCACGCCCGCGACGAACTCGGCATCTCCGAAACTTTCCGCGCGCGTCCGATTCAGGCTGCACTGGCATCGGCTGCCGCCTTCGCGGTCGGAGCCGCCATGCCGCTCGTGGTCACTGCCCTGGCCCCGGTGGCGGTTTTGATCCCTCTTGTCTCTGGAACTTCACTGCTGTTCCTCGCGCTGCTGGGCGGGTTGGCGGCACGCGCGGGTGGCGCCGGAGTGACGATGGGCGCGATCCGCGTGACGTTCTGGGGTGCGCTCGCCATGGCGTTGACCGCGGGCGTCGGGTCGCTGTTCAGAACCGTTGTGTGAGCCGGGCCAAGCGGCGGCCGGCGCGGTATCAGCCGCCGGCGTGGGCGGCTTTTTTGTTGGACTCGCGAGCGGCGACGCTGAGTTCTTTTTCGATGGAAGAGAAGCGCTGAAAGACTTCGTGCAGCCGCAGCGCCATGTTGCGGATGGTATCGGCTTGCGCCAACACGGTGGCAGGCAGTCCGGGCTCGAGGACCAGAAGTTCGGCGTTGCCGAGCACGGTGGTAAGAGCGTTGTTGACGTTGGTCCGCATCTCGACCATGTAGCGTCCGAGAGTGGCCTCGGCTTGGGCGGCGGCGCAAACTTTCTCGGCTTCGCGGGCGCAGGACTCGGCTTGGCGGCGGCGCAGAATTTCGCGTCCGACGAGGCCAGCGATCGCCGGCCAGAGTCCGGGTTCGCGACGCAACTCGAGAACGGCCCCGTGAAGGTTATAGAAATCGAGCGTGGCATCGGAGTGAACGATGATGGCAGGCTTGCCGGCGGCGGCGAGGGACTGCTTCAGGGCTTTATTCCGATCGTTCCTGTCGTCCCTATCGTCCTTATCGTTTTTGTCTTGCCTGCCGTCTTTGTTCTTTTCAACCGAAGAAGCGTCGGCAATGGCGAGGTCGTAGTGGCTGCCCTTGAGGTCGCGAGAAAAGCCTTCGTCGAGCACGATGAATTCCGGAGCAAATTCCGGACCATGGGAATGGGGAGCGGGATCCTGGGGCCAATTGGAGGTGACCTCCCGCGAAAAGGCGGGGTCGCTGGCAAGGATCAGAACGGTCGGGCGATTCATGCTTATCGTTGCTTTCTGATTCCGACTTATTCCTGTAGAGACGGGGGTTTCCCCGTCTCCCGAGACGCGGCAAGCCGTGTCTCTACAGGAAGTCATTTTTGTTCCCCGCCACCCGATGTTCCGGAAGCGGCGGCAGCGCTCGCGGCGAGCGGGTTCTGGTGAGCTCCGTTTTGGAGGGCGTCGTCGACGGCCGCTCGGAGATCGACCAGCATGCGCAACGGCTGGCCCGAGGAGTATTCGGCGTGGAACATGACTTTCCAGGACTGGCAGATCATGCGTAGACGCGCCGTCGGCTCCTCGGCGGAGAACTGGGCGCGGCGGCAATCGATGGTGGTGACGCCGCGGCGCTCGAGTTCGCGCAAGCCGTCATGGATGGCGTTGAGATCGTCGTGCATGAGACGGAAAAATATCCGCCGGATCATGAAGCTGAAACGGGCAAAGGCCACCATGGCCGAGGGCTCGAAGTAGCGGGCCGAGCTCTGTGTCTTGAGCTTGCGCCCTTGCTCGAGCGCGCCGCTGTGCAGCAGTTCGCTGAGGCGGTGGCAACCCGCTGCCGACTGCATGATGGTATCGAGCGAAGTCAACCATGCGGGAAGCTTCGGCTGTTGCGGCCCGAGAACGGGCTCCAGCACCTGGGCGACGTAATCGAGGTCCAGGTCCGTGTCTTCCAGGCCCGAGGGCGCGCACAGCGAAAAATACTGGACAAGCAGGAAATCCGTTTTGTCGCGGTCACTGTTGGACTTCGCGGTCTTCTGCATGTGATGGACGAGAAGATGGCGCAGCACGGCTTCGCTGGCCAGCGGCGTGGTTTGCAGAAACTGACGCAACTGGTGCACCTGGATCTGCGCGTCGACCTGCTGGAACCAGGCCTGGGCCTGCTCAACCGACTCGGGCGAGGAGGAGAGTTCCTCGGCATTATCGTCATCGATCGGGCAGGTGGAAACCTCAATCACAAATTCGCGCACCAGCGCAGCGTACATGGGCTGCAGGGCGCGGAGCGTGGCTGCCTGATCTTCTAATGGGAGCTGGGTGGATGCAGTCATGATTTCACAATCCAATTGGGAACATGTTTTAGGAAACGGACGGCAACCACTGTCCGTTCGGGATGATATTGAACCGCGACCACGGAGGCCTCGGCGTGAAGCGAGCCGTCGGTGCTTTCGACCAGGACGCGATCGGCAAATTCCAAAGGACGGTCGACCACAAATAAAATTTCGCGGGGCGTGCCGAACTCGATGATGGTGTCTTGAAGAAAAACTTTCTCGTTTTCGTGGGCGCTGGCGTCACCGTTGCCATTGCCAGTTCCATTTGCGTTGCCGTTGCCATTACTGCGGCTGAGCTTGATGGGAATCCGCACGGGGGTGGCTTCGGGAAAGAACCTCGCTAAGCGGCTTACGACGTCCGGTGCTAGAGCACGAGCAGTTGCCTGGTTGGGCACGGAAACCTCAATCCCGGGGGAATTGGAGCAGGCGAGCCTCCCCTCCTCCCGGTTTGGAGGAGTTGCGAGGAGACCCGTTCTGCCTTATCGGCATTCCGTTGTGCACGGGCACCACCAAAAACTTGAAGGTCATGCCCTTAAGAACAAGTAAAAGAAAGAGAAGCAGTTAAGGGCGTCGCGCCGCGATCGGAGCACTGGAATTCCTTGGGAGCGGGGAAAGTGCGTCTCAAAATGAAACTACTGTCTCATTTCGCCGGTGCTAGTAACCGGATAAGCCCGAGGTGAGGGCGGGTAGCGCCCGGCTTGGACGGGCAGGGACGCCCGTCGCTCCACTGGCTATTGCAACGTGGTCGATTGCGGAGGCTCTTCGCGACCGCCTATGTTGTAGCGTTTGAGTTTGCGATAGAGGGTGGCGCGGCTGATGCCGAGCATCTTGCCGGCTCGAGCTTTGTCGCCCTTGACCTGGGAGAAGACGCGCTCGATGGTGGCGCGCTCGATATCTTCCAGATCGGTAGCGTGGAGGCCGGCGCCGGAGAATTCTTGCGCTTCGAGCGCTTCGGCTTGGACTTCCGAGCGCGCGATGGCTGGGGGCAGATCGTTGATTTCGATGATGCGCTGATCGCCGAGAGCGACGGCACGCTCCAGGCAGTTTTCCAGTTCGCGAACGTTGCCGGGCCAGTCGTAAGTGAGCATAGCCTTCATGGCGTTGCTGGAAACCTGGACGCCGCGCCCGGGAGCGAGGCGTTCCAGGAAGAACGCGGCCAGGATGGGAATGTCGGAGCGGCGCTCACGCAAGGGCGGCAGAGAAATGGTGACCACGTTGAGTCGGAAATAGAGATCCTTGCGGAAGGTTCCTTTCTGATATTCGGCGTCGAGATCGCGGTTGGTGGCGGCCATGATGCGCACGTCCACTTTGACTTTTTGATTGCTGCCGACGGGGCGGACTTCCTTTTCCTGGAGAAAGCGCAAGAGCTTGGCTTGCATCTCGAGGGGAAGTTCGCCGACCTCGTCGAAAAAAATGGTTCCGGTATCGGCGGATTGCAGCAGGCCCTGCTTGGAGCGGAGAGCGCCGGTGAAGGCCCCTTTTTCGTAGCCGAACAATTCGCTTTCGATGAGGGTGGGGACGAGCGATCCGCAATCGACGGCGACAAAAGGGAGGTTGGCCATGGTGCCGCGAAAGTGCAGGGCGCGGGCAACGAGTTCCTTGCCGGTTCCGCTCTCACCGGAAATCAAGACCGGCGTGCGCGTGTCTTTGAGGCGGGAGATGAGGCGCAGGACGTTCTGAATGCCGGTGGAATTGCCGATGATGCCGTGCACGGCGGTCTCGGTCTCGGAGCGTTCGCGGAGGTAGAGATTTTCTTCCACGAGGCGAACCTTGTCGGCCATGCGGCGCAGGAAGAGACGCAGTTCATCGAGCGGAGCAAAGGGCTTGGAAATGTAGTCGTAGGCGCCGAGCTTCATGGCCTGCACCGCAGTTTCGACGGAGCCGTGGCCGGTCATGACGGCGACTTCGATGCGGGGGTGGGCGCGCTTGGCCTGCTCCAGGAATTCGATTCCGGACATGCGGGGCATGACCATGTCGGTGAGCACCATGTGGACGGGCTGTTCCTCGAGCAGGGCGAGGGCCGCGTCGCCGCTCTCGGCTTCGAGGCAGAAGAAGCCAAGCGACTCGCCGACGGTCATGCAGAGGCGGCGGATGGTCTGCTCGTCATCGACAATCAGCAATCGGATGCGGAAGTCGTCCGTCGTCAGATTCTGAGTCATGAGGTGCCCCTGCCCATGGTCTGCTCGACGACAGCCATGAAGTCATGAACGCGAAACGGCTTTTCCACGCAGGGCGCGCCGGTGCGGCGCAGCGTGGCCGCGGTTTCCTCGTTGGCGATATCGCCGGTGATGAAAACCAGGCGGGAGGCGAGTTCCGGGCGATGGGCGGCGATCCAGGCATAGACCTGAGCCCCGTCGACGCCCCCGGGGGTGCGCATGTCGGAGACGACGCCGTGAAAATCGCCGGCCTCGAGCAGACGCAGAGCTTCAGCGCCGGATTCGGTGGGCACAACGGCGTATCCGTGACCCTCGAGAACGGCGCGCACTAAAGCCATGACGGCCGGTTCATCTTCAATCAGAAGCACGGCCGGACGGGCGGATTTAGTTCCTATCGTGGTTCCTGACTTTGTTCCTGACTTTGTTCCTGTCTGGGTCATGTGGGATGCACTCCTGCAACTGCTCCAAAGGATGCCGTCTCGGATGCCACGGGGAGGCGGACGATAAAGGTCGCTCCTTCAGAGTTCTGGTTGTTTTGACAAACAATTTCGCCGCCATGTTCGCGGACAATGCCATAACAAATACTGAGGCCCAAACCAGTACCCTTGCCGACGTCTTTGGTGGTAAAGAAAGGATCGAAAATACGTTCGGGATCGGCGATGCCGATGCCGTTATCGCGAAAAGAAATCTCGACGAAGGAGCCGGCGCGGGCGCTCGTGACTTCAATGCGGGCGGGCCGCGCGGTCTCGCGGACTGCGTCGTAAGCGTTGTTGAGGATGTTGAGAAAGACCTGTTGGAGCTGGTGGGAATCTCCGATGACCGCGGGCAAGGTCTCGTCGAGGCGTTCGACCACCTGAATGCCGTGACTGATGAAGTCGTAAGAGCGCAAGTGCACGGTGCGTTGCAGGATGGAGTTGAGCGGAACGGCCTGGCGCTGGGGCGGGGTCTGGCGGGCAAAGCTGAGCAGGTTTTGCACGATCTGCTTGGTGCGCTGCGCTTCCTGCAGAATCACGCGCAGATCGCGGCGCGCGCTTTCCGGGAGCTCGGGGTTTTCCATTAAGAGGTCGGTGAATCCGAGGATGGCGGTGAGGGGATTGTTGACTTCGTGGGCGACGCCGGAGACCAACTGGCCGACGGCAGCCATTTTCTCAGCATGCACGAGTTTGGAGCGCAGCATGGCGGAGTCGGTCACATCGGTCATGACCACGACGATGCTGCTGACCTTGCCGTCTTCGCCGCTGATGGGGCTCAGATTGACGGAGAACTGGCTGCTGGCGCCGTCGCCGCGAATGAGAGGCAGATCGAAGTTATCGACCTGCTGGCCGCGGGCCACGGCGGCCAGCGCTTCGCGGAGCTCGGCTCGACGCGGGGGCGCGCACAGGTCGGGCAAGGGATGCGCCAGAATCTGGTTCTGCTGAAAACCGAGGCCGCCCCAGCGCCGGTTGGCATAACTGATCACGCCTTCGGTGTCGGTGACCAGAATCAGGCTCTGGGTATGGTTGAGTATTTTGCTGGAGAAATCACGCTCTTTGTGCAGCTCGATTTGCGATTGGCGAAGGCCGCTGATGTCGAGCATGAGGCCGCGGTTCTGCAGGATGTTGCCCGCGGTATCGCGCACCGCAAAACAGTTCATGAACACGTGGACGGGCGATCCATCCTTGCGCCGCAGGACTTCTTCGTGATTGCGCATTCCGCCCTCGCGTTTGAGCACTTCCGCGAGTTCCTCGCGCCGCTGCGGAGAGAAATAGACCTGGGTGGGAATGTCGAGCTGAAGGACTTCGTCGCGGGTGCTGTAGCCGAGGATGCGCACCAGCGCGTCGTTGACTTCGACGAAACGGCCTTGTGGCGTGGAGACGTAAATTCCTTCCTGAATGTTGTTGAACAGTTCGCGATAACGGCGCTCGGCGTCGCGGCGATCGGTGATGTCCTTGAGCACGTGCACGGTCTGCAACTGGGCGCTGCTAGCGGCATGAATGCGCGAGGTTGAAATCAGGTAGGCGCGTTCGAGCACGGGATGCACGTATTCGTCGAGACCCTCGCCGCTGCGGCAGAAGGGACAGGAGTGCGGAGAAGCGCCGGTGGTAAGGGCATCGAGCGCCCGCATGTTGATGCCGATCAACTGGTCGGGAGCGATGCCGACGAAATCGGCGAGGGAGCGATTGACGCGGAGAATGTTGTGCTGCTCGTCGTGGACGACGATGAAGTCGCTGATGGCATCGAAGACTTCGACCCAGTGGCGGTTGGCCTGCTGCATGTGGGTGAAGAGGCAGGCATTCTCGAGCGCGATGCTGGCATGGCCGGCGATGGCTCGCAGCAACTGGTGATCTTCGATGGCGGGCGGGACGCCGCGGTCGGCGAGACAGAGCACGCCGACCAATTCACCCGAGGAGCCGGCGAGGCGGACCAGAGTGCAATCGGTCCATCCCAGACTGGAGGCGAGAGCGGTTCCAAAGATGTCGCTGGCGGGGGCGAAGGCAACATCGCCGGGGTATTTCGGCAGGGCGGCACTGAGTGCCTGACTGAAGCGGCGGAGCAACGGCTGGTCGTCGACTTCGGAGGCGCCGCGCATCAGGATGGTATCGATCTCCGCGGCCTGGAAAAGGCTGAGGGCAACGGAGCGGCCACCGAGCAGGCTGGCGGCGCGCAGAGCGAAGTTGCGAGTGAACTCGGGCAGATGCAGGACGTTGTTCAGTTCGAGCGCGAGCGCTACCAGGGCCTCGGCGCGGCGGCGATGCTCCTCGGATTGGTGCAGGTTCCGGGTAAGTTCGAGGGCGATGGCAACTTGCGCGGCCAGAGCGCGGGCTCGGCGCACGTCTTCGTCGTTGATCGGCCCGGACTCGATGCGGTCGAGAACACCGAACATCCCGAGCACCTCGCCGTTCGAACCGAGCAGGGGGACAGCGAGGAGTTGGCGGATCTTGAAAGCAGCCACGAAATCCAAATTCGCGCCCGGAGTTTTGCCGGCGTCTTCAGTGACGAACACATTTTTCTGCTGCAGCGTTCTGGTGGCGACGCCATCGTAGAGCGGGATGTCGACGGGACGGGCGACGCCGTTCTCCACTGCCCAGCGAATGTGGAACGCGGCCTCTTCCAGGAGCCCGATGAAGCAGCGCTCGAAGCCGAGAAAGCTGGCGGAGCGGACGACGGAGGTCTGCATGAACTCGTCGAGTTTTCCGGCGGAACCGAGTTCGAAAGAAATCTCGAGGATCTCGTGGAGTTCGTGGGCCTGGGCACGAGCCATGCCGTACAACTCGGCGTTGGCGATGGCGACCGCGCCAAAGCCAGCCAGGGCGGAAACCAAGGTTTTGTCTTCGGGAGTGAAAGGGCTGGCGAGGCGAGGGTAGACGAGAATTGCACCGTGCGAGCGCGAGGTACGAAAGGGCGCGGCGATGAGAACTCCGGGCGGCGAGTCTTCTCCGAAATGAGAAGCGCCGTCGATGCTGACCGTAATACGCTCGCCGGCGGCCACGGCGCGGGTCGCGATCTCGAGCGCAGAGCGCAGGTCGTTGTGCTGGAAACGCGAACGGATGGAGAGCGCAAGCCGGGGAACTTCGGTCGACACCGCTTGCAACTGGAACAGTTTTTCCTGTTGCACGAAGACGAGCACGGCGGGCGAATGCAGCAGCGTACGCAGGCGGTCGGCAATGCTCTCCACCACGGATGCGGTGTCGGGCAAGCCATGCAGTGCGGTGGCCACCTCGACCAGAATGCTGGCGCGGCGGTGCTCTTCGCGGGAAAGCTGGTTCAGGCGAAGGGCTTCGAGTGCGGTGCCGAGTTGGGCGGCGAGGATGGTGACTTTGGCCAGGGCATCATCGTCAAAGCCGGCGCCGGGCGCACTCTTCAGGAATGTGATGGCTCCGATCACTTCCCCGGAAACGACGAGAGGCGCGGCCATGGCGGCGTGCGCCTGTCCTGAGGCCAGCCAGGGATAACGGGCTACTTCGAGGTGATTGACGAAAAAGGGGCGCCGCTTCTGCACCGCATCCATGGCGATCGACGCATCACCGGTGCGCCTGCGGATGCCGAGAAAGGCGTCGGCCTCATCGGCGTCGGCTTCGGCTCCGACGAGTTCGCCGTCGGGAGAACAACTCCAAAAGTAGGCGCCGCTGGCATGGAAGAAGGCGCGGGTGAGGGTGCAGAAAGATCGGATGAGTTGGCTGGAATCGCTGCTCTGAAAAGCGGCGCGGGAAAGCTCCAGGAGAAGCTTCTGGAAGGCCTCGTCAGACTGAGACGCGTCTCCCGGCTCGGAATTTCCGGCGTGGGTTGTCAGTGGGCACCAATCGCTTCAGCTAAGCGGTTGAAAACAATTGAATTACACAGTAAACGTACGCTCGATTCTCAAATTGAGTCAAGGGAATATAGGGGGGCGGTGCCGACTTGTGAAATGGCACCAAAGTGATAATGGCGTCTCAATGTGAACATCGGGTGATCGGGCCATCGGGTGATCGGGTCATCGAAGGTCAAGGGCAAAGCGCTTTTGACCTTCGATCACCCGATGACCCGATCCCACGATGAACCGATCACTTTTGCAGAAATCACTAAAGTAATGCACGGAAGGAACTTTTGGTATCGGCTGGTGTGGTCCTTGCACGAATATGGGATAGAGGCAAGACGACAAGGGAGGGACCGTGTCTTTTCAAGCCCTGAATCGTGGGCTCGCAGTGGGTCTGCTGCTGATTGGCGGATGGATCGCGACCAGCGCACCGCTTGCATGGGGTCAGGCAGAGATCAATCGCAAAGCAAAGGTCAAGGTGGCGCCGGTGTATCCGGAACTGGCGCGGCGCATGAGCCTCACGGGCGTGGTGAAGATCCTGGTCACGGTCTCGGCCAACGGGTCGGTCAAGGACGCAAAGGTGATTGGCGGCCATCCGCTGTTGGCGAACGCCGCTCTGGATGCGGTCAAGAAGTGGCGTTTCGAGGGGGGGCCGCAAGAATCCACGGGGATTGTGGAATTCCGCTTTGATCCAAACCAGTAAGGGCGTCGCAGGATTCGAAGCGCGGGCTGAGGAAGGTTGGAGTATGAACATTGGACAAAAGCTATATCTGAGTTTCGGCATCATTCTGGCGACGGTGCTGGTGCTGCTGGCGATCAACCTGGTCGCAGTGCAACGCGAGCATGAGACCAAGGCTGCGGCGCAGCGTTCGATCGACATGACCGAGGTTACCTCGTCGGTCCGCTTCGAGATGATGCAGAACCGGCTGCACCTGCAGAACTACCTGCTTAGCGGAGACACCCGCGACGTGGAGAAAATGAATGACGGCGAGCACCAGTTGAGTGACGCGCTGCACCACGCGCAGGAACTGGCGAATTCCACGCAACAGCGCAGCAGTCTGGAAAAAGTGCAAGGGCTGGAGCAGGCTTGGGGCAGCGATTTCGCGAACCCGCTGGTGGACAAGCGGCGGGCGGTGGACAGTGGGAATGCGACGGTGGCCGAACTGCAGATTTTCTATCTGCAAAAGGATCCGAACTCCTGGGTCTCGCGTTCGAGCGAGGTTCTGGACGATGTCGATCGGGAGAACCGCAAACTGCTGGAAGAGCGGCGCCACTCCGATGAATTGGCAGCGACGGGTACGATTTTGGCGGCGGTGTTCAGTTCCCTGTTCGCTCTGGGCCTGGGCATCGTCATTGCCTACCGCACCGCTACCGGGATCACTGGACCGCTAGGCCGGTTGATTCATGTGGCGGACCAGATTGGCCAGACCGGAGATCTGGAACACACCATTGACGTTCACGGTAAGGATGAGATCGGACAACTGGCCAGGACTTTCGAATCCATGGTCAAGTACCTGAAGGAAATGGCGGCAGTTTCCGAAGCCATCGCCGGAGGCAACCTGGCAGTCGAAGTCCGTCCGCGTTCCGCTAACGACACGCTGGCGAACGCCTTCACGCGCATGGTCGAAGGCCTGCGCGGGATGGTGCGCAACGTGCGCGACGCGGCCTCGCAAGTGGCCAGCGCTTCGACCCAGGTGGCCAGCGCTTCCGACGAATCGGCCAAGAACAGCCTGCAAACTTCTTCGGCCATCGATGAAGTGACCAGCACGATGCACGAGATGAGCGTGAACGTGCAGAACATGGTGAAGAGCACGCAGGTGCAGGCTTCGAGCGTCAGCGAAACCTCGGCCTCCATCGACCAGATGGTGACCTCGATCCAGCGGGTTGCGGATACGGCCAAGGTTCTGCTCGATATCTCGAACCGTTCGCGGGAAGAGGTGCACAGCGGCATCGGCACCATGGAAAAGGCGACGGACGGCCTGAACCGGATCAACACCACGATCCGTTCTTCGGGCGAAATTATCGACGCGCTGGGCACGCGGGCGGACGACATCGGCAAGATCGTCGAAGTGATCGACGATCTGGCGGAGCAGACCAACCTGCTGGCGTTGAATGCCGCCATCGAAGCGGCGCGAGCGGGCGAGCACGGCCTCGGCTTCGCGGTGGTGGCGGACGAAGTCCGCAAGCTGGCGGAGAAATCCGCGCAGTCCACCAAGGAGATTTCCGAGCTCATCGGCAGCATCCAGAAGGAAGCGCGCAAAGCGGTGGAAAACATGGAGAAGAGCACGACCATCGTGAACGAAGGACTGAATCTGGGACAGGAACTGAATGCCGCGCTGCGAAAAATTTCGAACGTGGTGACCGAGGTGTACAAGTTCGCGCAGGAAATCGGGGCCGCCACCAATGAGCAGTCGCACGGTTCGACGCAGATTGCGCGCGCCACCACGCGGTTGAACGAAATCACGCACGAGATCAACTCGGCAGTGGAAGAACAGGCTTCCGGGGCGCAGGCGGTGGTGCAGGCGATGGAACGCATGCGCGAACTGGTGCAGTCGTCGACTTCGGGGTCGACCGAACTGGCCGCTTCCTCCGATCAGATGTCAAAGATGTCGCAGGGTCTGCTGGATTCGATGGACCGTTTCGCGCTGCGTTCGAACGAGAAGTCGAACGACAAGTCGAAAGACAGCACGCCGGGGTACGGGAACGCCGGGCGGAGCGCGGCGGCGGGATCGCGTTGAGGAAATTCCATTCATGAGCCGGGAAACACATATTGTGGGCTTCCGGGTGGGCCGCGAGACCTACGGCGTGCCCATCACAGCGCTGCATGAGATCGTGCGCGTGCCGGAGATCACGGTGGTGCCGGACGCGCCCGATTATCTGGAAGGGGTGATCAACCTGCGCGGGAAGATCGTCTCGGTGGTGGATCTACGGAAGCGCTTCGGGAAGCCCGCCGCGGGAATCGACCGGCGCAGCCGCATTCTGGTCGTGGAACACCGGGGCCGCCTCGCAGGCATGATTGTGGACTCGGCGTCGGAGGTTCTGAAAATTCCCGAAAGCGACATCGAAGCCGCGCCCGTCATGATGCAGGAAGGCGGATTGGACTGTGTAACGGGGCTGGCCAAGTACCAGGGACGGCTGATCATTCTGCTGGATATCAACAAGGTATTAGCGGCGCCCGAAGTTGGAACCGGGCCGGCGGCAGAAAAACCGGCGGCGTCCGGTAGTGGCAAGACGGGGACCAAGGCGGGGAACGGAACGGGGACAGGAACAGGAACAAAGATCGCCTCGGCCGGAAAGTAGCGAGAAGAACCGAACCCACATGAATACGAGCGAAACACCCGCATTCACCGACGCGGAATTGAAACTCCTGCAGGCGCTGGTCTATCAGGAGTGCGGCATGCACTTCGACGAGCGGCGCACTTCTTTCCTCCAGGACCGTCTGCAGCGCCGGTTGAAAGAGTGCCAACTGGATACGTTCTACAGTTACTATCGCCTGCTCATCAGTCAGCCGGGAAAACAGGAGTTGTCGCGCCTGCTGGAAAACCTCACGGTCAACGAGACCAGCTTCTTCCGGAACAAGGCGCAGCTCGACCTGTTTCAGCGGGACGTGATGGACGATCTTCTACGGCGCAAGCAGGAACACCGGGACTACAGCATAAGAATCTGGAGCGCGGGCTGTTCCACGGGACAGGAGCCTTACACCCTGGCCATGCAGGTGGCCGATGCGCTGTCTTACTATTTCTTGCGCAATCCCATGCGCTTCGAATCACCGGTTCCAAAGCCTCTGGTACCCGCGCCCTGGCGGGTGGAGATCCTGGCCAGCGACATCAACTATTCGGTTTTGCGCGCGGCGCAGGAGGGCTCCTACGGTGAACAGCAGATGTTGGGGGTCGACTATGGCTACCGCTTGCGGTACTTCGACAAAGTGGGCGACCGCTACGCGGTAAAGAAAAACGTCAAGGAACTGGTGCACTTCGACTTTCATAATCTGAAGACCGAATACCTGCCGCAGCGGAACGACATCATTTTCTGCCGCAACGTGATGATGTATTTCGATGAGCCCGAGCAGAAGCGGCTGGTCGAGAAGTTTTATCGTTGCCTGAATCCCCAGGGATACCTGTTCGTGGGCCATGCCGAGAGCCTGCTGGGGCTGACGGAAAAATTTCAGATGGTGCATCGCAACAACGGCACGGCGTACCAGCGAGTTGAGGTGACCGTGTGACCGTTCCCCCCGAGGACCGGATGACAGAACTCCGCCAGTTGTTCTTCGAAACCGCGGGGGAACTCGTCCAGAAGCTGAACGACGAAGCGATGCGCTTGGAGAAATCGCCCGGCGACGCGGAAACGGCCCGCAGCCTGCGGCGCACGGTGCATACGCTGAAGGGGGACGCGGCCGCCTGCGGTTTCCGGGAACTCAGCGAATTGTCCCATGAGTTCGAGGATGTGCTGACGCTCGGGAACACGGCAGCGGCGGCTTCGGTTCCAGAGATCGCGCTGCGTGCTGCCGACGTGTTTGCGGCCTTGCTGGAGGCGTATCGGAAGGGGACGAAGCTTCCCAGCATCCAGTCTTTGCGTGCGGACATTGCTCGTCTGGCACACCCGGCGGCAAGCGGCGCACTCCCAGCCAAGCCGAAGAAAAAGAAAGTTGCCGCGAAGACCAGCCGCTGGTCGGAATACGAGCAACTGGCGATCACGCGGGCGGTGGCGGAGGGCAAGCGGGTTCATCACGTGGCGGTGCAACTGGACCCACAGTGCGCAATGCCCATCGCCGCACGTCAGATGATTCAGATCGCCCTTACCGGCCTGGGTGAAGTGCTGGCTTTCTATCCGGTCGAAGGCAGTCTTGAGACCGGAAACCGAATCGAAGCGGCGCTCGCGTCGGAAAAACCGGCGGAGCAGATCCGGGCGAAATGCAGCATTCCAACGATTGCGCTGAATGTCCGTGTCAAGCCCCTGCGCGCCCCAGCCCCGTCGTATCCGCTCCCGCCGGCTTCCGCCGCCGATTCTAGAAACAAGAACAAGAAGAAGAACGAGGACGCGTCGCCTGTGGCCGCCGAGGTCTCTGCCGTTACTGCCGAAGTTACGGCCGACGTTCCCGCGAACTATGCGCCCTCAACCGGGGAACCGGCGGCGCCCGCCGTGCCGGGCGGTTCCGATAACGTGCTGCGCGTGGATGCGGAAAGAATCGACAGCGTACTCAATCTGGTCGGGGAAATGATCCTGGCGAAATCGATGTTGCAACAGGCGCTGCTGGAATTTGGACAACGCTTCCCGAAAGATGTCTTGCGGGGAAAATTTTCCGATGCCATGGCGTTCCAGGGGCGGGTTTTGAATGACCTGCAGCATTCGGTCATGAAGATTCGCATGGTGCCCGTCGATCAACTGTTTCGGCGCTTCCCGCGCATGGTGCGGGATGTCGCGCGGCAGTGCGGGAAAGAGGTCGAACTGGTGGTCCGAGGCGGGCAAACCGATCTTGACAAGAGCATTCTGGACGCGATCGCCGAGCCCCTGACCCACATGGTGCGAAATGCGGTCGGCCATGGCATCGAGACCGCCGAAGAGCGGGTTCGCGCCGGCAAGCGGCCCCAGGGAACATTGCGGTTGGGCGCTTATCACCAGGGAAACCAGGTGGTCATCGAGGTCTCCGACGACGGAGCCGGCATTGATCCGGAAAAAGTCCGGCAGCGCGCCCTGTCCCAGGGATTGCTGAAAGCCGAGCAGGCAGCCCGCATGACGGAGACAGAGACTCTGAATTTGATTCTGCAGCCGGGATTCTCCACCGCCGAAGAAATCACCGAACTCTCGGGCCGCGGCGTGGGATTGGATGTGGTGCAGAGCGTGCTGGGACGCCTGAAGGGAACGATCCAGATCGAAACGGCGCTGGGACGGGGCACAACCTTCCGTCTGCGGCTTCCGCTGACGCTGGCCATTATCAGGGCATTGATGTTCCGGGTGGAGCAGCGGCTCTACGCCCTGCCGCTGAATGCGGTGGCGGAGATCGCGCGCACGGTGGAAGAAGATATTCATGAGGTGGAGCACTACGACGTGCTGCAACTGCGCAACGACGTGTTGCCTTTGCTGCGCCTGGGCTCGAAGCCTCGGAGCGGGCCGGAAACAGCGCGACGCAAAGTCTTCGTGCTGGTGATTAATAGCGGCGACCGCAAGTTCGGGGTCGTCGTCGATGCGCTGGAGGGCGAAGAAGAGCTGGTCATCAAGGCGCTCGACGACCAGTCGATCACGACCGACCTGGTGAGTGGGGCTTCGATTCTGGGCGATGGCCGGGTGGTTCTCATCCTGAACATGATCGCGCTGATGGATCGCTTCACGCGCGGGCGGGCGGATGCCACCAGCACGCGGATGGTGGGCCTGCTGTCGAGCGTCGCACAGGTTAAGGCGAGCGGTGGTGGAATGGCGGCTGAAATGCGGGCACGCGGCACGGCAGGGGGCCAGGCATGAGAAAGGCAGTACGGGTTCTGGTGGTGGATGACTCGGCGCTGATGCGCAAGCTGATTCCCAAGATCCTCGAACAGGATGACTCGATCGAGGTGGTGGGTACGGCGATGGACGGCTATTTTGCGCTGAAGAAAATCGAGGATCTGTCGCCGGATGTAGTGACGCTCGACCTCGAAATGCCCGGACTGAACGGGATTGATACGCTGAAAGCAATCATGCGCCAGGGGCGGCTGCCGGTCATCGTGGTCAGTTCGCACAGCACCGCCGGGGCGGCGATCACGCTCAAGGCGCTGGCGCTGGGCGCGTTCGATTTTGTGGCCAAGCCGCAGGATGTTTCGGGGCACATGCCCGAAATTGCTTCCGAGTTGATCAAGAAGATCCGGGCCGCGGCGCAGAGTGCCGGGGTGCAGACGCAATTCCTGCCGGGGGAAACACACGGTGCGCAGCCGAACAAGCTGCGGCCCGTGGCGCCGACGCACATCATCGCCATCGGCGTTTCTACGGGCGGTCCGAACGCCTTGCAATATCTTTTTTCGAAGCTGCCGGTGGAATTTTCCGGGAGCATTCTGGTGGTGCAGCACATGCCCGACGGGTTCACGGAACTGTTTGCCAAGCGACTGGACGAGAGCTGCCCGATCCGGGTGAAGGAAGCGCAATCGGGAGACTTGCTGGTAGCCGGGCGAGCGCTGATTTCTCCGGGGAACCGGCACATGAAAGTGAAGAAACTGCCGCTGGGTAACGTGGCGGTGCTGGCGGACGAAGCTCCGGTGAACGGGCACCGCCCTTCGGTGGACGTGCTGTTCCACAGCGTCGCCGAGGTCTTTGGTTCGCAAGCCATGGCCGTGTTGATGACCGGCATGGGAGAAGACGGGGCAGCAGGCATGGGAGAAATCCGGGCGGCCGGAGGATTCACCGTGGCGCAGAGCCAGGAGACATGCGTAGTTTTCGGCATGCCCAAGGTGGCCATCGAACGCGGCTACGTGATGCGCGTCGCGGACCTCCAGGATCTGCCCAGTATTTTGCAGGCACAATGTGCGCCCGACCGCAGCCGGGGTGACGGTGATGCCACCGATGTCAAGCGGGCAGCCAGTACCGGAAGTAACTAGAGTTATCTACCAAAGGTGTATAGATCGTGATTAAGTGATAGTTGTGGAGGAGTGTCATGGAGAAGTTTGCGCCCGTAAAACGGAGCGAAGACGGACTGCCGGTTCGTTATCTGATCGTGGATGACTCCGTGTTCGCCCGCAAGAACCTGGCCCGGATGGTCGAAACCTTCGGCGGACAGGTAGTCGGCGAGGCTGGCGACGGAATTTCGGCGATCAGCGAGTACGAACGGCTTAGCCCCGACATCGTTCTGATGGACATCACCATGCCGCAGATGGAAGGCATCGAAGCAGCGGAGAAGATCGTGCGCGACCATCCCGGCGCCCGCATCGTCATGGTGTCGTCGGTCGGCTACCAGGAGAACATCGTGGCCGCCTTGCAGCGGGGTGCCCGCCACTTCGTGCAGAAACCGGTGAAGCCGGAAGTTCTCTATGAAGTGATCAAGTACGTGATGCGTGACGACGGAACGACCGTCCACGGCGCCAGCGCCGGAGCTGGGGCATAGTCATGCGGATGGACCTGATTCAGCCTTTCATCAACTCGGCCGACGCCGTGCTGGCGCAGGGGCTGCAGTCGCCCATTTCCATCAAGAACCTGAGCATGGAAGAAGAGGCGTACCGGCGCAAAGGGATCGCTGCCGAGGTTATCCTCGTGGGCGAGATCGAAGGGCGGATCATTTTCGATGTGGACCTCGGAACGGCGCTGCAACTCGCCAGCCGTCTAGCCGGCGTCGAAGTATCAGGGACCGACGATGAACTGGTGCGCGAGGCGGTCCTGGAGTTGGCCAATCAGATCATTGGCAACGCCGTCACCGCGCTCAACGACCAGGGATTCCACTTCCACGTTCGGCCCCCAACCCTGCTCACTTCCGAGCACGGCAGCAAAAGCAGTGAAGATACCGAAGCCCTGGTGATGGGCTTCAATACTTCCAGCGGAAACGTCTTCATGAATGTGGCGCTGCGCCACCACTGCAGGCTGGCGATCGAACAAGCCGCCGCGGGATAAAGAAGCACTTAGCTTGCAGCCCTTCCGTTCGGCATTACTTTTCCCAGCAGTGAGTCAGCATCTTTCAAGTGCGAAAGTCTATCTGCAGATAGGCTATGCGCTAAGTGCTAAGTGCTGACTTTTACGGACCCGCAATCAGAAAAACCGGATTCTGCGGCGGATTCTGCGAGCTCCCCACAACCGAGCGCGAACTGACCGGGGCTGTGAGGTTCGTGATATAGGTGTCGCTGGAGGTATCGACGATGTTGACCATGCCTCCATCGCAACTGGAAAGGTACGCGTGGGAACTGTCGCCGCCAGCGGCCATCATAAAACGGAAACGCGTAGTGGCGCAGACCGGAACGTAGTACTGCGAACTCGGGTCGGTCGCGTCCGGAAAGCCGGGTATGGCGACCGTGGTCTTGATGGTATTCGACGTCACCCAAACCACGGTGACCTGCGGACAGATGTTATCGTTCGCGTCCTCGTAGTACGCCCCAACGTAAGCACGACTTCCATCCGGCAGGGCGGCGACGGCAACGACCGTCAGCGCCTGCGCACTGGTGAGCGAGCAGGGGTCCGAGGCGCCGCGCGAACTGGGTGCGACCGTAGGAATGCAATTTGATGAGTGCGGTGCTTGGTCGCAGGTCGGGATCGGGCCGCCTGCAAGGTATTGTGGCGGGGATTGCGAAACATCGACGATCGCCATCTGCTGTCCGCCAGGAATATAAAGCCGGAGCAGATTGGAGTCGTAGGTCATGGTGGTTGCGCCCGCCACCTGGATCAGCGGATTCGAGGTCTCGGTCAGGACGTCGGGGCCGGCGGTTGAAGAAGTATCGAGCCAGGCAAGCGTTCCATTTAACTCCAGCGCGTAAAGCGCCTGGCTGTCAGAACGGGCGACCAACCAGATGGGCGGCGAAGTGGTGCTCACGGGCGAGACCGCGCGCGGAGACAGGTTCGGGCCGTTGATGTTGAAGCCGCTGATCGTGCTGTCGTCCTGGTTTGCCACGTAGAGCTTTTGGGCATTCGGAGTCTCCGCCATGGCGACCGGGTTGTTGCCCACCGGGAAAGTGCCCGACAGGCTGTTGCCGACGGTGTTGACCACGCCCACCGAAGTGAGGTTGGGCAGCAGGACGTAGGCCTGGCTCCCCTCGGTGGTCGCCACAAAGTTTGGCGCCGAATTCGCCGGCAGACTGATGGTGTTCGTGCTGCCGATGACCGTGCTGCTGAAGTTTAGCTTGGTGATGGAATCCTGTTGCGCGCCCGTCACGGAATGGTTTGCGACCAGGACTTGGCTGGCGGTTTGCTGCACGGCATGGACGGGAGCGAGGCCTACGTTGGCGATGCTTACGTCGGTGTCGCCGGAGACATCGATCGCCATGGCGGTGCCCCCCACCACGGTTCCGTTATCGTTGATCGACAGCACGGTGTGTGCCGCCGCCGGGTTGGGGAACTGTGGAGGATTCGGGATGATAATCGGGCGGAAAGTTTCGCCGCATCCGGTACAGATCACATAAAGAAACAGCACGAACCCCAGCCAGTGAAACCTCTTCATTCAAACTCCATGGAAAAAGTTAGTGTTGCGCGGAAACCGATATTGTATCGGGAACCGGGTCGCGAGGGGAAATCAAGTGGGGACGAAAACAGGTTTCAAGGTTTCAAGGTTTCAAGGTTTCAGAGTTTCAAGGTTTCAGCATTTCAATGTTCAAGGTTTCAAGGTTTCAGAGTTTCAAGGTTGAAAGCTGCAAAGCCACGTCTTCACCTTGAAACCTTGAAACTCTGAAACCTTGAAACCTTGCTTCTTCGCAGACTCACGCGCGCCCGCGGCGGGTTTTCTGTTGGCGCTCGGATGGCATCTCCGCGACCTTCTCCGAACCGGCTGGCTTCTTCGTCTGGGCCAGGCTTTCTTTCAGCGCGGCCATCAGATCGACCACCGGGGCCAGTCTCTTCGGTTGCTCGACAGCTTGGACTTCGCCGCCCTCCAGCTTCGCTTCAATCAGCTTCTTCAGATTTTCCTGAAAGGTGTCGTGATATTTCTCCGGGTCCCACTCGCCCGCCAGCGCTTCAATGAGCTGATGCGCAATCTTGATTTCCGCCTCTTTAATCTCCACATCCGGAGCGCCGAACGACTCGACCTCGCGCACTTCCTCCGCGTAATACATGGTGTGCAGCATCATTCCACCTTTATGCGGCCGCAGGAAAACTGTGTATTCGCGGTTGTGCATGGTAAGTTTGGCGATGGCGACGTACTCACTCTCCTCGAGCGCCTTGGTAAGCAGCGCATAGGGACGGCGGCCGGCTTCATCAGGAACCATGTAATACGATGACTCGAAGTACACCGGATCCACTTCGCTCGACTTCACGAACTCGAGGATCTCCATCGTCTTCGCCGTCTTGGGCTCGATCTTCTTGATCTCCTCGGGATCGATGATGACGTATTCGTCCTTGCGATACTCGTAGCCCTTGACGATATCGCTGCGCTCCAGGACCTGGTTGTCCAGCGAGCAAACGAGCTGCTGCTTTACCCGATGGTGGTCGGTGCGGTGAAGCTGGTTGAACGAGATGCCGCTGCTGCGCGCGCCCGAGAACAGACGCACCGGCATCGAGATTAATCCGAACGTAAGATATCCAGACCAGACTGAGGCCGCCATTGTTTTCACCTCAAGTAGAGACGAGGCTGGCCTCGTCTCGGCAGACGTGGCGCGCCGCGTACTACGGAATCAGAATCCTGCCAAGCGTACAGAAGTGTAGCCTAAATCGGTGGAGGTTGCTGCCGCCAGATTACGGGGCGAATCCAAAGGCCAAGCACTACCTGACGTAGGCCGCTGCCGCCCGGCACCGAATATAGTGTTATCGAACGCGGATCGTGCGTCCAGCCGTCAGTTGTCAGTTATCAGTTGTCAGGACGTGAGATTCTACTGACGACTGACGACTGACAACTGCTTTCATGCTGCCCCCTTTTCTAGCACACGCCTGGGCGTCATCCCCGGAGCGGCTGGCCATCGCCGCGGCCGTGACGCTGAGCTTCGCGGTGCTGGCTCGCGCCCTGCGCGGCGTCAATCGATCCGGGGCTCTGGCGGGTGGTCTTGCCTGTTTCCTGCTTTTTGCCGGAGCCGGCCCCGCCGCTTTCGCCACGCTCGCAGCGCTGTTTGTGATGACCTGGGTGTCCACCCGCCTGGGATACCGCCGTAAGCTGGCGCTCGGGCTCGCCGAACGCCGGGAAGGACGGAATGCGTGGCAAATTCTGGCCAATCTCACAGTGGCTGCCGCCGGTTCGGTTATTTTCAGCGTCACCGGAAATCGGGTTTGGTTGGTCGCAGCGCTGGCCGCTCTGGCCGAAGCCGCGACGGACACTGTAGCCAGCGAAATCGGGCAGTATCGTGGAACAGACGCGCGATTGATCACGACCTGGGAACGCGTCCCAGCAGGGACCGACGGCGGCATCACGATTCCCGGAAGCATCGCAGGCCTGGCAGCCGGTCTGGTGATTGCGGCTGTCGCAACCGTGGGCGGGATACTTCTTCAGGCCCAGCTTTGGATTCCAGTGGCCGCCGGATTCGCCGGAATGCTGATCGACAGCCTTCTCGGCGCCACGCTCCAACGTCGCGGACGGATCAGCAATCAAGCGGTGAATTTCTTCGGCACGCTGGCAGCGGCTGCTTTGGCATACGTCGTCGTGTTGTTGATGAATTTCCCGTAGAGACGCGGCTGGCCGCGTCTCGGACCGAACGCAACATTGGGGGCGCGCACGCAGGAGACGGGGCAAGCCCCGTCTCTACAGGAGGTTTTTCGGCGGACTATGTGCGCTGTTTGACTCTGTCGAGCAGCATGAAAATCAGAACGCCCAGCAGCGCATTGGCCACGCCCGACAGCAATTCGTGCGGCCAACTCCACTCCATGTGCAACCCCACCAGGCCGCGGGCAATCATGAAGTAGACAACCTCGTGCACCACGTAGAAGAAAATCGTAAGCAGAAAACGAGCGCCGGAATGTTCCACGTCCAGCTTGATGCCCAGCGAGGAGGCGCCGAATCCCACCACCGTCAGCGAAATTCCGTAGAGCCCGATGGGATGATGGGTCAGCGCATCTTGCAGAATGCCGATGAAGCTGCCCGTTAACAGGCCCGCCAGCGGACTGCGCCGCGCCGTCGCGAAACCGATAGTGACCAGCAGCGGAAGATCGAAGATCGAGAAAAAACGAAAGCGCAATGGCAGAAACGCCTGCAGGAAAACGGCGGCCAGCGGAATCAGAACCGTCGCCGGAATACTGAACCGGTAAACCTCAACCTGCTCTCCCGATGTGTAAGTAATGGCCACGTTAGTGTGGACTATCCTCCACGGCGGGTTGCGGTTTGGGTTCTACCGTTGCCTTCACGGGCCTGGGAGAATCTTTCACGGCATGGGTTCCGGCGGCGGTTGCCTTGGGTCCTGAAGAAGATCCGGAAGAAGATGCGGGACTTGCCTTTTTTTGCCCGGTGGCCGTGCCGCTCGCGTCGGAGGCTTCTGCGGGCACGGCTTTGGGCTTGGCATCCGCGGCTGTGCCCGCTGGTGCGACAGTCGTTGGTGCGACAGTCGTTGGTGCAACAGTTCCCGCCGCGTCGGCTTTGACGGTATTTTCCGGCTTGGTAGGAACCTTCGGAAGGCGCTCGGCCAGGATATCGATGGCGCGCGCTGCGCCCGTCTGGTCGGGCTCGGCCTGTCTTTCATCAATCTTCGTTACCACGAGCACTTCTTCCAGTTTGCTGAGATCGGCCGCGGGACGCACCCGAATGTTGAGAAAAAGCTCACTGCCCGGCGAAACCTTCGTCACCCTGCCCACCAGCAGTCCCTTGGGGAAAATGCCGTCCCCGCCACTGGTAAGAACCATTTCTCCGGCGGGCACGGTTTCGTCGCTCATCACTTTTTCCAACACCACTTCGCCCGACGGCGTGCCGCGCAGTATGCCTTGCAGCCGCGTTTTGTCGAGGAGCGCTCCCACTCCGCTGGTCTGGTCGTCGATCAAGAGCACCAGCGAAGTGGAGCCGTACACGCGCAGCACCTTGCCCACGATGCCGTCCGCCGTGATGACCGCCATGTCGGGTTTGATGCCGTCGCGTTCACCCTTGTCGATGTAGACCGAGCGCGACAACTCGCTGCCACTCGATCCGATGACCTGCGCCGCCATGGTCTCGGAAATGAACTGTTCCTTGAAGGCCAGCAACGCCTGCAGACGCCGTGCCTGATCGGCGTCCTGGCTCATCCGCACCCGCTCCAGACTCATGCGCTCAACCTGCGCCTTGAGGCTGCGGTTCTCGGCTCGCACTCCGCGCAGATAGAAATAGTTGTGCCAGATGTTGCCCGTGGAAGTTTGCACCCATACCAGCGCCTTTTCCAGAGGAGTGACCGTATCCACCGCCCAGATGCGGATCAGGCGCGTCGATTCGTCGTCGGTCGTCCGCTTGACCTGCACGGCCAAGCCGAGTACCTGGGCGAATAACACTCCCACCAGCACGATCAGGTTGCGGTAGCGTCCGAGAACGTCCATAACAGCAGTTGCCAGTGGTCAGTTGCCAGTTGCCAGTTGCCAGTTGGTGATGGTTGCCGGTGGTAGATGATCAGTTGCGCGTAGTCAGACGCGGTACGACGATCCTATTTTCCCGGGGTCTTTACTGGCAACTGGCAACTGGCCACTGACAACTGTTTTCTCTCTACTCGATCGAAATCTTGCGCAGCAGCTTGAAGTCCGAGAGCATCTTGCCGGTGCCCAGCACCACGCTGCACAGCGGATCGTCGGCGATCGAGACGGGCAATCCCGTTTCCTCGCGGATGCGCTTGTCGAGGTTCTTGATGAGCGCGCCGCCGCCGGTCAGCACGATGCCGCGGTCGCTGATATCGGCGGAAAGTTCCGGTGGCGTGCGTTCGAGCGCGACGCGGATCGCATTCATGATGGTCGAAACACACTCGCTGAGCGATTCGCGGATTTCGCTATCGTCCACCGTGATGGTTTTCGGCACACCTTCGATCAGGTTGCGGCCTTTGATTTCCATGGTCAGCGGCTTGTCGAGCGGATAGGCGGAGCCGATTTCCATCTTGATCTGCTCGGCGGTGCGCTCGCCCACCAGCAGGTTATATTTCCGCTTGAGGTAATTCATGATGGCCTCGTCCATCTGGTTGCCGGCCATGCGCACGGAACGGGAATAAACGATGCCGCTAAGCGAAATCACCGCGATGTCGGTGGTGCCGCCTCCGATGTCGACGACCATGTTGCCGCTGGGCTCAGTGATCGGCAACCCCGCGCCGATGGCGGCCACCATGGCCTGCTCCACCAGGTGCACCTCGCTGGCCTTGGCGCGATAGGCGGAATCCATGACCGCGCGCTTTTCCACCTGGGTGATTTCCGAAGGCACGCCAATCACGATCCGCGGATGCACCAGCATCTTGCGGTTGTGCGCCTTCTGGATGAAGTAGTTCAGCATCTTCTCGGTGACCTTGAAGTCGGCGATGACCCCGTCCTTCATGGGCTTGATGGCCACGATGTTGCCGGGCGTGCGTCCCAGCATCTCCTTGGCCTCTTTGCCCACAGCCTCCACCTCGCCGGTGTTCTTGTTCAACGCGACGATCGAGGGCTCGTTGACCACGATGCCCTTGCCGCGCGCGTACACCAGCGTGTTGGCCGTCCCGAGATCGATCGCGAGGTCGCTCGAAAACATGCTGAAGAGCGAACGCAGATTGTGCGAACGCGATGAGCCGTTATGAAACCCGTTGTTTGACATGGCAGTACTTCTCTCTCTCGGGAATTCGCCTCACCACCGAAACCTGGGCCTTCCTTCAGTTTCCGTGTGAGTCGTTCTACCCTAGCTTCTTCTATTATTCTACGTTTCTTCTATTCTACTTCGATGTTCAGGAGAACTGGTTGTCATCCGGCACCCGGTTGTCCCACCCCCGACTCCGAACATCATTCCGAACCTTCTTCCAAACCTCGAATCCTTTACTGAATTACAACTTTCTCCTGGTGGGTGTTCACCCCGCCTTTGGAATTCTGCGCCGTGACCGTGACCAGATTTTCGCCGTTCGGCAAGGGCGGCGTGAAATAGTGGAACGTACCATCGTCGCCGACGATCGGCACTTCCCTGCCGTTCACCATGACGCGCGCTCCCGCCTCGGTCTTACCTGTCACTTCGATCACGTGCCCGTGCTGGATCAGAGGATCGATTTCGAGCGCCAGGTCAATTTTTTCCTTCGCCTTGACAATGATGGTAAAGCGATTCTTTTCGCTTTCCACCGATTCCTTGCCGGCCGTATCGTAAGACTGGATGGACCAATAGTAAGGGCCGACGGGCAGACCGGTCACAACCACACTCGACGCTTCCACTTTCTTGTCCAGCAACAATGACGAAAAATACGGATTGTGCGAAATGCGCAGCCGGTATCCGGCGGCGTTCGCCATGGGCGTCCATGCAAACTCGACTTCCCTCGACTTCTCCCCGGCGTTCATGAACACCGGCATCATGTTGCCCGGCGTAATGGGCGCTGGCGGACCGATTTCCGTCGCCCGCTCCATGGTTTTCGATTGGCTCTGGAAACTCACCCTCTCCCAGTTCGACAGGTGAACCACTTCTCCATTGCGCTCGATTTCGCCGCTGCCTTTCTTGACCAGGATTTCGTGCTGATCGTCCTTGGGATTATTGTGCACCATGGCCGCCGAATCCGGAGCGAGCGAAGCCTTGGCGCCCGCGACGATCACCTGCGACTTCGAACCCTGAACATAGGTCGCTGTAGTCAGATCGACCGTGCCGGTTGTGACCGCCACCGACACGCTGGTTTGTTGCTGATCGTTGGCCGAGTTCTCTTCGATTACGATCAGCGAATCCTGTTTCACGGTGTAGTTAGTGCCGTCGTTGAAAACAATCTTGGCCATGCCTTCGGCGCCGGTCTGCACCACGTCGCCCTTTTCCAGCGGCACGTTGTAGTCGGCGTTGATCCAACTGTTGCCGTTGCCCTTCCTTACCCGGATGGTGCCGTCGAGCGCGGTGAAGTGCGCCTGCTGCGAGACCGCGGCTGACGACCCCTTGAGCGGAGGCGCAAGTCCTGCAACTTTTTCGAGCAAGCCGGTGGAAAGTTGCCCCGCCGCCTTCACCGTCGAGTCCGTGAATTTCGGAAATGCGACGTGCAAGACGGCGAAAAAAATCAGCGCCACACCCACCAGCGCCATAACCACGCTGCGGTACGTCACCGTCTTCCACGCAACGTAGAGTCCCGGCTTATTCTTATTCGACACGAGCCCGTGCCAACCTCACTGCAAAATTTTGAGAATACTGGATATCTATAGTGCTATGACTGCTATGACCATCATATCCCTGCTGGGATGGGTATTAAACTTGAGTCAGGGGTCGAAAGGGTTACGAAAGTGACCACCGCGGAACCACTAGCAGGCAGTGCCCAGGGTCGGATTCGAAACCACAGCCCGCACCTCGCTTGCCCGTCTTCACCTGAGCGTTAGCATGAGTGTTTCGCACTACTCCCAGGAGGCTTCTATGGCTACCGATACCCTGACCAGTCCGACCATCGCGGGCGGCACGACCAAGACCAGAGTTTTCAAGAATTTCATTGACGGCGAATGGGTCGAATCCGTCAGCGGACGGACTTTCGAAGATCGCAATCCCGCCGATACGCGCGAAGTCGTCGCCATCTTCCAGCGATCGAACAAGGCAGACGTGGACGCAGCCGTGGATGCGGCCAAACGCGCGTTTGCCAAATGGCGCCTGGTGCCCGCTCCTCGCCGCGCCGAGATGGTCTTCCGCGCCGCCGAGATTCCCGAGCGACCGGGCCCCCAGCCGGCCGCATTTGCCGGATGGGGTGGGGAAGCGAGGGATCTGCAATCCTCAGCGTCTCGACGGTGATTATTTTTTTGGCCGTCTCCATCGGTGACCTTGCTGCGTGATCCTCAAAACGTTTACGGTAATTTGGTCAGGGTCTTATGCGTTTTTCGGCCCTCGCAGTGGGTGCAAATTGACCTACGATCTCGGTGACGGTTCAAGGACCAGGCACAACCATAGGGAGAGGCTCGGATTGGCGATGTTATCGCTGGCGAGTCTGGCACTGCTGGTGTTCTGCCTGGCGCTCGCTTCGGTTCCTCTCGCACAAGCCCAGTCTGACGGGCACTCCAGTCGCAGGGTCATGCGAAACGCAAACCCCGATTATCCCGCAGTCCTGAAAAGCAAAGGAATCGGCGGGACCGTTCGCCTGAATGCAATGGTGCTGGCGAACGGAACCGTTGCCAACGTCCAGATCCTGGGCGGCAATCCGATTCTCGCCGCCAGCGCAGTCAACGCCTTGATGAAGTGGAAGTACGCCCGCGCCGCCTCGGCGAGCAACGAGCTCGTCACGTTCGAGTTCAACCCCCACTGAACTGCAACTCATCCCGGATATGCGGGGATTCACGCCGACTGACCGGGATTTTCTCTGCACCCTCCGCGCCCTCTGCGATTAGAATTCCTTTATGCCCGTTACTCAACTCCGCGAAATTATCCCTGCATCCCGTTTGGAAAACGTCCGCTACGCCATTCGTGACCTGGCCTGCATCGCCGACGAGGTCGCCCGGCAGGGACACAAGATTCTGCCGCTCAACATCGGCGACCCGCTCAACTTCGATTTCCAGACGCCTGCCCACATGATTGAAGCCGTCTATCAAGCAATGCGCGACGGCAAGAATGGATATTCTCCTTCATCCGGCATCCCGCCGGCGCTCGACGCGATTCGCGGCGAGGCGGCGCGCAAGGGCATCACCAACATTCAGGATGTCTTCGTCACCTCGGGGGTCAGCGAGACGGTGGACCTCTGCCTGACCGCGCTGCTCAATCCGGGCGACAACCTGCTCACCCCATGCCCCGACTATCCGCTCTACTCCGCCGTTCTGGCGAAGCTTGAAATCGGGCTGAACACTTATTACCTGAACGAAGAAGACGGCTGGCAACCCGATCTCGACGATATCAAGAAAAAGATTACGCCGCGGACGCGCGGAATTGTGTTAATCAATCCCAACAACCCAACCGGCTCGGTCTATACGCGCAAGACGCTCGAGCACATTGCCGAGCTGGCGCGCCGCCACAACCTGATCGTTTTTGCCGATGAGATTTACGACAAGCTGCTTATGGACGATGACCCGCATGATGCCATGGCCGCGGTCGCGCCCGATGTGCCGGTCATTACTTTCGGCGGACTGTCCAAGAACTACCTCGCCCCCGGATGGCGCATCGGATGGGGCATTGCCAGCGGCGAAGCTTCCGTCATCAAACCGTATCTCGAAGGCGTAAACAAGCTGTTGCGGGCGCGCCTCTGCGCCAACCATCCCGAGCAGTACGCGATCAAAGCTGCGCTCGAAGGCCCGCAGGATCACCTGGTCGAAGTGAAGCGTAAGCTGCGCAGCCGCCGCGATCTAACCATGAAGTGGTGCGCCGAAACTCCACGCGTAAGTTGTGTGGCGCCGCGCGGAGCTTTCTACGCCTACCCGAGCATCGACATCCCGGAAGGCGACCACGTCTTCGTCACCGAACTGATTCGTCAGAAGTATGTGACGGTCGTGCACGGATCAGGCTTCGGCCAGCGGCCCGGCACAAAACATTTCCGCATCGTTTTCCTGCCCGAAGAAAAAACGCTGACCGCCGCGTACTCGGCAATTGGTGATTTCCTGCGCGAGCGCTACGCGTAGGAAAACTGATCAACGTAGGCTTTGGGAAGGGCACGACTTCAGTCGTGCCGCAAGCGCCGCTGAATAAACCGCGGCTTCAGCCGCTGAGGGCGACTTCGGCACAACACCAGGTCGTCAACAATTTCCAGTCTCAGTAGATTCCCGGAATCAGCGCCGGCACTCTGCGCGCATAGTCTTCGAACTCGGAGCCAAAGGCCTCGCGCAGCAAGCGTTCTTCACTTCGAATGCGGATGTAGGTTCCGGGAATAAATAACACGATCGCAACCAGCAGCGGGAGCCATTGCGTCACCGCCAGTCCGGTAGCCACGAGCATGCCGAACATGCCCGTGTAGATGGGGTTTCTCACGAAGCGATAAGGGCCGTCCTGAATGAGCGTGTGGCCCTCCACCAGGCGCGCGGTCAGAGCCCATTGCTTTCCCAAGCGCCGCGCGGCCGCATTTACCAGCCACACCGAAGCGACTGCAATGGCCACGGCGAGCCCTGCCAATCCCCATTGCACCAGCGGCGACCCGGACATGATCGGCGAGAAATGTCTCCGCTGCAAGGGGAGAGACCAGACGATGAAGTAGGCAGCGGCTTGCAGCAACAATCCGAGGAGCGAAGTCCAATCGCGTTTCGCCTCGCGGGCCCGGGGCGGACGCTTCCTCAGCCAGAATGTGAGGGCAAATACCCACCAGCACACGATGACCGCGTAGAACGCCGCTCTGGCGGCCACATGCGCTGTTTCTGAAATCCCCACTTCCTTTACCCTGCCCGTCAATGCATCCCGTGGAACTTTCGTAACTCTACACTGACTCAACCTATTTCCTATACTTATTGCAATATCTATTACGGAAAAGCCACCAATGCGTCGAACGATTCTATTTGCAATTCTCGTGCTGTGGGGCACGATCGCCTTAGCGCAGAGCACCTCGCCAGACGCTCTGTACGACCGTGGCATCGACGCCATTACCGGCGTTGGGCCGTCGCAAAATGACTCGCTGGGGATTGACTACTTTCGGCGTTCCGCCGACCTTGGCTACGGACCAGCGCAGATCGCACTGGCTTACTATTACGAGACCGGAACCGGGGTCGTGGGCAGCCAAAGCCAAGCCATCGACCTGTATCGCAAGGCTGCGCAACAAGGCGATCCGCTAGCTGGGTGGCTCGTGGGACGACACTACTTCCTCGGCAACGGCGTACCGCTCGATCTCGACGTGGCCCAGAAATGGCTCAAGCTGTCCGCCGATCAGAACAACGCTTTCGGCGCCTACTACCTGGGCCGTTTGATGGCGGATCGAGATTACACCAAGGCTCCGAAGCTCTATAAGATTGCCGCCGATCAGGGCCTTCCCCAGGCACAATACTTCTATGCCAAAGCGCTGAAAGATGGGCGCGGCATTCCGCAGGACCGCTTCACTGCCTACATCTGGTACACCATTGCAGCCGACGCCGGTTATGCCGCCGCGGGCGCGGGCCTCGGCGAACTCGAAAGCGGCGGCGATCTCACGATGGATCAGATCACGCAAGCGAAAGCGAAAGCCCGCGACCTGGAACAAGTCGTAATCCGCGCCGTCGCGGCCCGCGGATGCTCCGGATGGGACGGAGAGTTTGACGAGTTCCCCACCCCGCCTCCGCCGAAACTACAGCGCTTCTGCCACTAACTTCTGCCACTAATACGTAGGGACATCCGCCCTCGGCTATCCAGACGAGCGCAGCTCGCAGGGTTTTCGTTTGTCCATCCCCGTACTCAAGAGCGGGGCGCGGCTTCGCCCCGCCGGACAGCCGAGGGCGGCTGTCCCTACGCAAGGCACCCTCCTTGACCTCACTCCAACTATGTAGCATAATATTGTCATGTTTGGAGACATCGCCCTCGGTACGTCCAGCGTGGTCCACCTTCACGGCGTAGCCTGGGATCAGCCTGCCGACCTCTCCAGCCGGGCAGTGCAGGAGAAGCTGAGCCCGGTCGCCATCCGCGCATTTTTCCGCCTGGCATCCCACTGGAAGCTGCGCGACGAGGACGCCCGGGGCTTGATCGGCGGCATCTCGAACGGCTCGTTCTATCAGCTCAAACGCAGCGCTACCAAAACCTCGGAAGCCAAGACTTTGGATCAAGACAAGCTCACGCGTGTGTCCCTGCTCGTGGGCATCTTTAAGGCCCTCAATATCCTTTATGGCACGAAGCTGGCCGATGCTTGGGTCCAGCTGCCGAACTCAAATCCCGTGTTCGGCGGTCAGACGCCGCTGGCCTATATGTTGAAGGGCGGAATGCCCTCGATGCTGCGCGTTCGCCAACTGCTGGACGCGCGCCGCGGCGGGCTCTAGTGTCGCCCAGGAATGTGTTCCCCAAAACGACGCCCATCTCGCAGGACGATACGCACCGCCTCATTCCCCATCGCTTTTATGAGGAGGGTGAAAGCGTGTTGTCGCGGCTCGGACTTCCACCGGCGCAAATGGCGCACCTGTTTCAACTCGACGACGCCACCAACGCGCGGCTGGCGGGCGAGGCCAACCTGCTCCCCGGAATCACGGTGCACGAATTGGTTTTCGCCGTGCCCCACTATCACATCGTGAATGCCGCTTTCACGCATGCGCGGCCGGGAGGCAGCCGCTTCAACGGAGCCGACCGCGGCGCCTGGTATGCCGGCTTTTCACTGCAGACCGCACAAGCCGAGGTCGCCTTCCATTATGCCGAGGGATTGCGCGAAGTGAACTGGCAGGAAGAAGAGACCGTCGATTACCGCGAGTACCTCGCTGATTTTCGCGCCGAGTTCCACGATCTTCGTAATGAAGGTCCTCGTAGTGAAGGTCCTCGCGATGACCCCGCTTACAAGAAATACCTGCAGCCCGACAGCTATCGCGCATCCCAGCAACTCGCCCGCCGCTTGCTCGATCAAGGATCGGCAGGAGTTGTCTATCCCAGCGTTCGCCACGCCGCGGGCACCTGCATTGCCTGCTTCCGTCCCGCGCTGGTGGGTAACGTACGAGAAGGAGCGCGGGTCACCTTCACGTTCCCCGATGCATTTCACGCGCCCAAGGTGAAGGTCTCGCGCTAGAATCCGATCTCATAAATCGTTCTGGGTAGGTTTGCCCCGGAGGGGCGACCCAGCTTAGCCCAGCGCTTCAGCGCTGGGAAAAGTGGAAGAAATGATTCAAGTCCCGGAGGGACGACCCAGTTCTCACGCACACTCTTCAGGGCCGTGCATCGCTACACCATCTCGGTACCCCACAGATCGTGCAGGTGCACGATTCCCTGCAATCGCCGCTCTCCATCCACAACGACGAGCGAAGTAATCTTCATCTCTTCCATGCGCGCCAGCGCGGTGGCGGCGAACTCCTGCGGTCCGATGGTTTTTGGTAATCGCGTCATCGAATCCTCGGCCGTCAGGTCGAGCGCATCTTTGCCGCGCTGCTCCAGCAGCCGCCGTAGATCACCATCGCTGATCACTCCCAGCAGGCGATCGCCCTCGACCACCGCCGTCATTCCCAGCTTCTTGCGCGACATTTCGTAAATCACGTCCGGCATCTTCGTCTGCGCCGTCACCCGCGGAACCGCGTCTCCCGAATGCATCAACGATTCGACTCGCGCCAGCCGTTTGCCCAGCTTTCCACCGGGATGCAGGTTGGCAAAGTCTTCTTCCTTGAATCCGCGTCTTTCCGAAAGCGCCACCGCCAGCGCATCGCCCAAAGCAAGCATGGTGGTGGTGGAAGCGGTAGGCGCAAGCCCCAGCGAGCAAGCTTCCTGAGAGATCGAGCAGTCCAAAGCCACGTCAGCAGCGGAAGCGAGAGTAGAAGCCCGTGTGGAGTGGACACTCTTGTCCGCGTGAACCTCTGCCATGTCGTCGCAAGTCATGCTGATCAGCGGCACCTGCAGCCGCTTGATCGTCGCCACCAGCTGCAGAATTTCCTCCGTCTGGCCGCTGGCCGAGAGCGCCAGCACGACATCGCCGCGCACGATCATCCCGAGATCGCCATGCAGCGCCTCCACCGGATGCAGGTAGAGCGCCGGCGACCCGGTTGAACTTAACGTAGCCGCGATCTTGCGAGCGATCAGCCCGCTCTTCCCCAGCCCGGTCACGACCACCCGGCCCCGGCAGCCGAACATCAGTTCCAGCGCCCGGTTGAAGTCCGCGGCCATCGGCCCCGCCAGTCGGTCCGCCAGCGCTCGCAACGCCTCAGCCTCGATGCGCACCACGTTTTCGCCCACGTGTTTCATGAAGGAGAAATGGTAGCAGAAGGAGCAGACCATCGGGTGATCTGGTCATCGGGCCATCGGGTCATCGCAACCCCGCGCCGCCGCTATTCCACCAGCAATTCTCAGTCAGTGGAATTGTCCATTTCACCAACAACGTCACAGGACCCGATCACCCGATCAGCATGACATCACACCGGTTTGTTACTTCATTCACCGACGATCGCACTCAAGTGACGTAGTGTATGATCGAGTCGCATTCTACCTAAGCACTTCTTCGTCGGAGGCCACCGTGCAGCGACGAGTGCCGATGCTGGTGATCTTATTAGTTTCCGTGGTCGTCTCGACCTCCGCACAATCCCGGAACCAACAACCACCGCCCATCCGTCCGGTGGACGGGGCCAGCATCTTTCGAAATTCTTGCGCTGCTTGCCACGGACTCGATGGGCAAGGCAATGGCCCGGTGTCCAAGGCGCTGAAGCGGGAACTTCCCGACCTGACCAGACTTGCGCAGCGCAATAGCGGTGCTTTTCCTGCCATTCATGTGCGCACCATCATCATGTTTGGCACCGACGATATCATCCCCGCGCACGGCTCCAGGCAGATGCCGATTTGGGGACCGATTTTCCACCAGATCGAGTTTGATCAGGACTTAGGCAATGTGCGGCTGGAAAATATAGTCAAGTACATAGAGTCCATCCAGCGGAAGTAAAGAGCGCTGGCCTGATCGCCCGATCAGAAGTGATCGTCGGCCGCGTGGCCCGGGTGTTCCAGCGCTCGCGCCTGGATGGCGCGGTCCCACGGCCCACCCTGCCAGTTATCTTTCATCCGATTCTGGTGAATCCACGGCGGCAGCGTCATCAGAAGCCGGCGACTGAGCGCGTGCAGATAAGGTTCGTAGACAGCTCGAAGCTCAGCCAAACGCTCCGGCGCATCGGCCTTATCGTTCATCGTTACGCCGCGCCATGCCAGTTCCGCCCGCAGCCGGGTTCGATCCTCTGCCGTGAGCCGGTCGACATCATGTGGACTGTATTCCGCCTTCACCACCTGCGCTAGATCGACGACGGCGTGCCGCGCCATGGCGAACGTGAGCTTCGCCTGGTCCGGGTGGATGCCGTCCACGCCGTTCATGACCAGCGACGTGACATCGAGCATGAGCGTCACTGCGCTCAACCAGGACTGGTTCGTATGCTGCGACCGGAAGAAAACCAGCGCGGGATAGGAAATGTGACTCGACAGGAGTTCGGCGCACCAGCGCTCCCAGTCGCGAAAAATCTCGTCGAGCACCGTCTGCTCGGGACAGCAGCCCAGCCGGCCCAGAAACTCGGCGGCGCTCGGCGGTGATCCGGCGCGCGCATCCAGCAGCGAAATCTCAGTCTCGCGCGCGGCAAACGAATTGTAGATAACCGGCAAATATCCGATCACGACTCCAAGGAACGCGAAGCCCATGCCCGCTTCCATCACGGCGAGGGCGCGGGCGGCAGCGTTGTTGGGCGTGATATCCCCGTAGCCCAGCGTGAAGAAAGTCTGGCCGCTCAGATAGACCACTTTCCCGAACGTGATTTTTTCATTAGCCAGCGACAGATGTTCGCCCAGTCCGTACTGCACGCAGGCGAATCCAAAAATCAGGCCGATCGCCCAAAAACCCATCAGCGGGATCAGCGACAGCGGCCCAAAATAAGCCAGGAAGCCCTCGCGCCGGTTCGGGGACTTGATGTGCCGCCCAATTCTGGTCCAGAGGCCCCAGCTATTCCGGTAGAACCAACCGGTGATGCGAAACGCACGCTTGATGCGCCGCGGTAAAACCACGGTCTCAAACGCATCCATCAGGATGATGAAGATAAGAACAATGCCGAAGATCGATGCCAACCAATGCATACGCGATGAGATTCAGATGAAGCGGAAATGGTAGCAGATTCAGAAATGACGTGGATGACGCTACGGCGTGCTATGCGCCGTCTCAATTGCCTTCTTCACCGCCTGCAGTTCTTTCAGCACTCCGCGCAGGTTTCGCGAGTCGAGCGCGTTCGCGCCGTCGCTTTTCGCTTCTTTCGGATTGTCGTGGACTTCCATGAACACACCGTCCACGCCCGCCGCCACTGCCGCGCGCGCCAACACCGGGATAAATTCGGGCTGGCCTCCGCTCACCGCGGGCTGATCGTCATCGCCTTGCGCGGCGGAGGGCAACTGCACCGAATGCGTCGCGTCAAACACCACCGGCGCGAACTTGCGCATGATGGCCAGCGAGCGCATGTCCACGACCAGATTGTTGTAGCCGAAACTCGAACCCCGCTCGGTCACAAACACCTGGCTGTTCCCGGCATCGCGGCACTTAGCTACCGCGTGCTTCATATCCCAGGGCGAAACGAACTGCCCTTTCTTGATGTTCACCGGACGCCCGCTGAGCGCCGCCGCCACAATCAGATCGGTCTGCCGGCAAAGGAATGCCGGAATCTGCAGCACGTCAACCACCTCGGCGACGGCAGCGACGTCGGACGCCTGATGCACATCGGTCAGCACCGGAATGTGCACCTCATCTTTGACTTTCTGCAGGATGCACAGGCCTTCCTTCACACCCGGCCCGCGATAGCTCCGGATCGAAGTGCGGTTCGCCTTGTCGTACGACGCTTTGAAGATGAACGGAAAATTCAGCGAACGCGCCACGCCCTTGATGATCTCCGCCATGCGCAGGGCGTGCTCTTCACTCTCAATCACACAAGGCCCGGCAATGAGGAACAGATCGCCAGCCCCGACGCGAACATTATCGATTTGGAAAGACAAAGTCATTGAATCATTGAATCATTGAGGCATTGAGGCATTGAATGACTCAATGCCTCAATGATTCAATGCCTCAATGGTTTATCTCCGTCCCACTTTGTCCGGCCGCAGAAACATCTCCACCTCGGCCGCGTCTTTCTGCTCTTTCTTTTTCTGCCCGTGTTCGTACGAAGCGCCTACGAACGCCTTAAACAGCGGATGCGGCTCCAGCGGCTTCGATTTGAATTCCGGATGGAATTGGCATCCGATGAAGAACGGATGACCTGGTATCTCGATCATCTCCACATAAGTACCGTCCGGAGTCGAGCCCGAAATGCACAGCCCGCCGGCCACCATGGGCTCTTCGTACTCGCGATTGAACTCGTAACGATGCCGGTGCCGCTCGCTGATCTCGGCCTGGCCATACACTTTGTACGCCAGCGTTCCCGGCTCGATCTTGCACGGCCACGCGCCCAGCCGCATCGTGCCGCCCAGTTCTTCCACGCCACGCAACTCGCGCAGCTTGTAGATCACGCGATGCGGAGTCGCTGGATCGAACTCACTTGAGTTGGCATCCGCCAATCCGCAGACGTTGCGCGCATATTCAATGCAAGCCGTCTGCATTCCCAGGCAGATTCCGAAGTAGGGGACATGTTTCTCGCGCGCGTACTGGATCGCCTTCAACATGCCTTCGATGCCCCGCTTGCCGAAACCACCCGGCACCAGCAATCCGTCGTATTCTTCCAACTGCGCTTCATAACTCTTGTCGGCAGTCTCCAGGCCCTCGGCTTCAATCCAATTCACTTCCAGCTTCAAGTTGTGCGCCAGCGCGCCGTGCACCAGAGCCTCTTTCAGCGATTTGTAGCTGTCTTCATACTCCACGTATTTTCCGACAATGCCGATCCTGACCACATCTTTCGGGTTGTAGACGCGGTGCACCAGATCGTTCCACTTCGAAAGATCGCGATCCTTCGCCTCAAGTTTCAGACGGCGCAGCACCAGCGTGTCCACTTCTTCATGCGCGAAAACCACCGGCACTTCGTAAATGGACGCAACGTCCTTAGCCGTAATCACCGCTTCTTCCTCAACGTTGCAGAACAGCGCAATCTTCGCCTTGATCTCTTTCGACAGGAACCGGTCGGTGCGGCACAGCAGGATGTCCGGCTGAATTCCGGCGCTGAGCAATTCTTTGACGGAGTGCTGCGTCGGCTTGGTCTTCAACTCTTGCGCCGCAGCGATAAACGGCACCAGCGTCACGTGCACGAACAGCGTGTTATCGCGCCCCAGTTCCTGCCGCATCTGGCGGATCGCTTCGATGAACGGCAGCGATTCGATGTCGCCCACCGTGCCGCCGATTTCGATCAGTGCCACGTCCACGTCCTGCGCCACTTTTTTCGCCGCCGCCTTGATTTCGTTGGTCACGTGCGGAATCACCTGCACCGTCTTGCCCAGGTAATCGCCGCGCCGCTCTTTGGCGATGATCTGCTCGTAGAGGCGTCCGGTGGTCCAGTTGTTGTCGCGAGAAAGCTTGGCGTGGGTGAAGCGCTCGTAGTGGCCGAGGTCGAGATCGGTTTCCGCCCCGTCGTCGGTCACGAAAACCTCGCCGTGCTGAAACGGCGACATCGTCCCGGGGTCGACGTTCAGGTAGGGATCGAACTTCATCAGGTTGACTTTAAGGCCGCGGCTTTCGAGCAGGCATCCAATGGAGGCCGCCGCCAATCCCTTGCCCAATGAAGACACCACACCGCCGGTTACAAAAATGTACTTGGCCGACATCGCTTCCTCGCTTTAATTTTGTCTGGAAAATTGTGCAGGCTGGGGTGCACGATCAATTATGGCAGAGATTTTTCTGGAAGGGAATGTGGAAAAAAAACAGCTCTCAGCTCTCAGTTTTCAGTCGTCAGCAATCCGTCCCCTATTCAGCGCTCGACATTTCGCTGGTCAGCTTTGACAATCCTTTCAGAGAGACATAGATGGTCGCTCGGCCACCCGCCCCTGAACTCATCTCGCGATACCTCGCGGTGCTTGGAGTGCCGCGGCGGGAGCCCACGTCCGAGGCCCTTCGAGAGCTTGTCGCCGCCCATCTCACGCGTGTCCCTTTCGAAAACATCTCCAAGCTCTACAACCGCAAGCACCATGACCTGGCAGATCTGCCACCGCTGCAGCTCTACCTCGATGGCATCGAGCGCTACCACTTTGGCGGCACTTGCTACTCCAACAACTTCCACTTCTATTCGCTGCTGGCATCTCTCGGGTACGACGTAAAGCTGTGTGCGGCGGATATGAAGACTCCCGACGTGCACGCCGTAATCATGGTGAACGTGGATGGGCGCGAGTGCCTGGTAGACGCCGGCTATGGGGCGCCGTTCCTGTCGCCGCTGCCTCGCGATCTTGCGACCGACTATATCGTCGAGCTCGGACGAGACCGTTACATCCTCAGGCCGCAAGATGCCATTGGCCGCTCGCGTTTGGAGATGTATCGCGATGGGCAGCTGAAGCACGGCTATTTAGCCAAGCCGGCGGCCAGGAGGATCGAGGAGTTTCGCCACGTGATTGCCGGATCGTTTCGGCCGGACGCAACTTTTCTCAACTCCCTTCTGCTGACGCGCTTTTATTCGGATCGGGCTGTAATGATCCACAATTGGACGCTGGTTGAGTCGCAGGGAAGCGAATCGATCGTTCGGCCGCTCGCAAGTCGCGACCAAGTCGTCGCCGCAGTCGAAGAACACTTTGACATGCCGCGGGCCATTGTGGCCGAAGCCGTCAACGAACTCGGAGACCTGCAGGACCCGTGGACCTGAGCGCCGCCTAAGGTGAAGGAATCACAATCGACAGAGTTGTTCCAAGCCCGTCGATGGTGTCGATTTCCTTGCCATCAGGCAGACTCAGCACCCGAACCGTTCCGCCCTTGCGCTCCACTGCCAGCAGGTAAAGCCGCTTGCCGCCATTCCCAACGGCAGCGTCCGAGAAAAGATTCCAGGAGGGATGCAAGAAGGAGCTCTTGAGTTCAAAGAAACCCTCCTGCTGAAGCGTCTTGGCGTCGAGAACTGCGATGGCGTCCGCCGCACGCAGATAGAGATCAGATCTATGCAGTGGAACGTAGAGCCTCCCTTGGGATTCCAGTATCCGCGAGCCGATAACCCTGCGCCCCAACGAAGGTACGTGCTCGGCGCCCGGAATCCCCGGGTGCCAATCAGGGGGAGTGAGTGGCGGAGAAAAGTTAATCTCGCCTTCCTGCACAGTGGTCCCGGTTTGGACGTTGACCCTTCTGTACTTCCCGTCCGTCATCAAGACGGTCAATTCATTTTCCCCGGACACAAACGCGGTTCCCAACCGCGTGCGCCCCCAATCGTGAGGAATGGCTATGACCGTCGGCCATTGCGTCGTGGGGATGCCTTGATCGCTGAATTGCATCGTCCGCACGTCCTCGGTGTCGAAACACAGCACTGACAGCGTCCGCCCGTTCGGCCAAGGTACTAAGAACGACGCGCCACACTTCGGTAGCGAGATCGTATCGGGCAGGAACTTGTTCGCGGCGGTACCGAATATCGCGACAGAGTCGGACACGGTGTTCTCCGGTCCTGGCATCAACTTGTAAACGTACAACCAATGGCCATCGGCGGAAAGCGCCATCTCCGAACCGTACAGCGGTCCCTTCGCGATCCAGCGGTTGGGGTCGGCGACGGAGGCCACAGTCGTGCCGGTTGCAGTATCGACAACGTCTAGCCTTCCCGCCCCGGCTCCTTCCGGACCCTCTGGCACTCGCGATTCACTGGCCACAAAAAGCCGCGTCCCGTCGCGTGAAAGCGCTATGTCGGGACGGGAGCCGGTGGGATAGGTCTTGACGATCGCCTTGCGCTCGGGATCCACGGCAAACAACCGCTCGTGGGAATCAGAACTGCCGCGATCGGAATCCACGATGTAGAGCAATTCATGCGGCAGATCATTGCTCGCAGCTTGATGGCTCGCAGCTTGTTGACAACTGGATAGAGCAGAGGCCGAGACAACACATACCGCGATCCGTAACGCGACCGACAGGCTGCAAGTTCCAGAACTTTGTCCCAGGCTCATGACGACCCCCAGACAGCACTATTGGACACCCCAGGATGTTCCCGGCATCTAATTTTGAAGTGACACCGACAAGGGCGATAATGTTCCCGGGTATGAAATCCCCAATTTGCAAGGCCGGAGCGATCCTCGCTGTTGCTCTCAGTTTAGCCGCGCTTTGTATTGTTCTGCCGACTGCGAGCCGCGCCCAGACCCAGGCTCGCCGCCTCATCCTGAAAGACGGCTCCTACCAGTCCGTCACCAAGTATGAGATTCACGGCGAGCGCGTCCGCTATTTTAGCGCCGAGCGCGGCGAATGGGAGGAAGTCCCGAAATCAATGATTGACTGGGACGCAACCGAAAAGTTTGAGCAAGGCCGTCTGCAGGGCGCGCTCGCTCCCGAAGCGGTCGAACTCGATAAGGAACTGGAGTCCGAACGGAAAGCCGAGCAAGCCCGTTCCCCACAGGTCGCGCCCGGTCTCCGCCTCCCCGACGAAGGCGGCATCTTCCTCCTCGACACTTACGAGAATCAGCCGCAGTTATCCGAATTGCAGCAATCGGGCGGCGACGTGGAGAAGAACAGCAAGACGAATATTCTGCGGTCGGCGATCAATCCGCTGGCCGGGGTCAAGCAAACGATTGAACTCCCCGGAGCGCACGCCAAAATTCAGTCGCACACCACCGTGCCTTCCGTCTACATCAACATCGACTCGAATGAGGGCGCGTCCGCTACTGTGCCGGCCGCCGCCGGCGAGCCTGCGCCGCTCGCATCCATCGAGCGCTTCAAGATTATTCGCGTCGACGTCAAAGGCGGCAAACGCGTGGCCGGCGCAGTCAAGATCGCAGTAACCGGAAAGATGAAAACCGACGAACGTTTCGTAACCACCACGGCCACCGCGATGACCGGAGGTTGGGTTAAGCTAACCCCCACCGACACTCTTGCAGCGGGAGAATACGCCGTGGCCGAGTTGCTCGGAAAAGAAGGAATCAACCTCTATGTGTGGGACTTCGGCGTGAACCCGTCCGCGCCCGCGAACCCGTTTGCGTGGAAACCGGACGCGGTAGAAGCGCAGCCGAAAACCGACCAGCCCGCAGAACTGCAGAAGCGAGAAAAACAGTAGGCGAGAAAAAAATAGTTCGCGCTACGGCTCCATCAGCCCGCGCGACGCAATGCCGATATTATCGCGGGTCGTGTTCTTCACCACATACATCATCTCGTCGGCCTGGCGGATGATGTCGTGCGGCGTCTGCGCATCATGCGGAAAAGTCGCCAGTCCCATGCTGGCGCGCACGCTCAGGTTCAAATCCTGCTCGCTGCAGAAGATCCCCGCCCGCAAAGAATCCTGCAAACGTTTCGCCACCACCACCGCCTGATCTTTGCTGGTTTGCGGCAGCAGCACCACAAACTCGTCGCCACCGTAGCGGAAGGCGAAATCAATCAGCCGCAACTGCGCTTTGATCAGGTACCCGACTTCGGCCAGCAGCCGGCTTCCCACCAGATGTCCATGCGTGTCGTTGACCGCCTTGAAGTGGTCGAGGTCGATGAAGATCACGCTGAACTGGTAGCCGAAGCGCGCCGAGCGGTAGACCTCGGTTTCAAGGGTTTTGTGCAGATGGCGCGCATTGAACAGGCCCGTGCAATCGTCGGTGATGGTCAGTTCCTGAATCTTCTCGACCGCCCGCGCATTCTCAATCGAAATCGCGGCATAGTCGCACAACGCCTGCAGAAAGAACATCTCCTGCTCAGTCAGGCCCACGTTGGCGTTGATCAGTTGGATCACGCCCAGTACGCGGTGTTTCGAGCGCAACGGCACGCAGATGACCGAGCGGGTCTGCAGCTGCGTCATCTCGTCCAGCCGCGCTGAGAATCGCGGATCGCTCTGCACATCGGGCACGATCAGCACCTGTCCATGCTGGGCCACCCAACCGGCAATTCCCTCCCCTACCTTCAAACGCGCCTTCGACAGAACCTCAGCCGCCGCCCCCACCGCGATGGCGAAATAGAGCTCATCCTTTTCCTCATCCACCATCAGCAGCGACCAGGTGTCCGGGCGGAAGTATTCCGCCATTTTTTCCATGATGGTCTGCAAGATCGAATCAAGGTTGAGCGAGGATGTCAGCGCCTTGGCGACATCGTGAAAGATGGTTAGCTCTTGCGACAGGCGAATTGGAGATGTGCCCGCTGCCTCCGACATGCACTCCTCGTCCCGATGGATGGATACAAAATTATAGGTTTGGCCGCGCCGCTCCGGCAACGAACGTAGGTAACCAGTATCCATTCCGCCAACCTGCCGCTGCAGAATTTGGCAATTCTAACCCAGGTCAGGACGCGGGATCGGTTCCAAATTACCAGATTAGAGATTACCCAACTACCATTCCTCTATGATCTTGCTGCTCGACAGAGTAGAATTTCGTTCGCGTCCAGCAAAAGCGGGAGACTGGTTTGCCGTCCTTTGGCGAAAAACTGAAACTGGAGCGCGAGAAGCGCAAGATCACACTGGAGCAGATTGCCAGCTCCACCAAGATCGGCGCGCGCATGCTGCAAGCACTGGAAGAGGATAGGTTCAATCAGTTGCCCGGAGGCATCTTCAATAAGGGCTTTGTCCGCGCCTATTCCCGCTTCGTTGGCCTCGATGAAGATCAGACCGTTGCCGAGTACCTCGAAGCTTCCGGCGACGCCCCTCCCGTTTCCACGGAAATCGCAGTGCGCGAAGACGGAGCGCGCGAAAATGCCGAGAACCTCCGCCGCCTGGAAGCGAGCGCCGACTCCCCGGCTCGCCACCTGCCCTGGGGCTTGTTCGCCGCGCTTCTGCTGGTGATCGCGCTCGCTCTCTCCCTTTGGAGCCATCGCCGTCGCGAGGAAGCGAGACAGTCGGTTCGGCCGGCTCCAACCACAGCCGCGCCCCAGTTATCAGGCGGATCAAGCGAAAATGGTGCTGCCGGTTCTCCCCGCGCTGGTTCTCCCGGTCCTGGTTCTCCCGGTCCTGGTTCGCCCGGTCCTGGTCTCAAGCCCGCGCCCACCCCGGCTGGCGCATCCAGCGGAAAGGCCTCATCCGTCGCCCCCAAAACACCTCCGGATCTAGCACCAAAGAACCTGTTGGCCGCCTCTCCCGCCGCAACTCCAGGCGAATTTACGGTCCTTATCGAGGCCCGCGAAGAATCCTGGATCTCGATCACCGCCGACGGCAAAACTGTCCCGTCCGAGCTTTTGGCCGCCGGTGAGCAGCGCTCCATCCGAGGCCGCAAAGAAATCACCGTCAAGGCCGGAAACTCCGGCGGCGTCGATTTTCGATTCAACGGCAAGAAGCTCGACACCGGCGGAGAATACGGGGAGGTAAAGACCATTACTTTCGGTCCTCAAGGAATAATGCCGACTGCCCCGGTACCGCCTTCGACGCCTTAACTTTGCCTCTTTCTTTTCTTCCATTTACGGCTCGCCTTCCGCCGTTCAACTCCGCCTGGCTCCCACTCAATGTCAGCTCCCTTCGTCATCGGCCAATTCCGTTGCGTTTCACAGGTCATCTCTGATACCGTTTTGAAGGACATTAAGCCAAACCCCGGTCAAGAGCCCGCGGCTCCATAAGCCTCCCTTATCGGACATAAAGGCTCAAAGTTACCTTGAGGAGATACCAGCTTGCCAGCAACCAATCGTTTTCTGTTTACCTCGGAATCTGTAACCGAGGGACATCCGGACAAGATCGCCGACCAGATTTCCGATGCCATTCTCGACGCCTGCCTTCGGGAAGATCCGAACAGCCGGGTCGCCTGTGAGACCCTGACCTGCACCGGCCTGGTCGTGATCGCCGGCGAGATCACTACCAAGGCCTATGTAGATTTTCAAAGCCTCGTCCGCGGCGTGGTGCAATCCATCGGCTACGACAACGCGGTCTACGGCTTTGACTCCAACACCTGCGCGGTAATTTCGAGCATCAACAAGCAGTCCGGCGATATCGCCATGGGCGTGGATACCGGCGGCGCCGGCGACCAGGGAATGATGTTCGGCTATGCCTGCCACGAGACCCCCGAGTTGATGCCCCTTCCGATTTCACTCGCCCACAAACTCACCATGAAACTTGCCGAAGTTCGCAAGAATGGCACCTGCCCCTACCTGCGGCCTGATGGAAAATCGCAGGTCACGGTCGAATACGACGCGCAGCACAAAGTGAAGCGCGTGGATGCGGTGGTCGTCTCCACTCAGCATTCCGAAACGGTGGGCAACGACGAACTGCGCGCCGACATTTTGAAGCACGTCATCCAGGCTGTAATTCCCGCTCACCTGCTCGATGCGGACACCAAGTACCACATCAATCCCACCGGACGCTTCGTCATCGGCGGCCCCATGGGCGATTCCGGCCTGACCGGACGCAAGATCATCGTGGACACTTACGGTGGCATGGGACGTCACGGCGGCGGCGCCTTCAGCGGCAAGGATCCGACCAAGGTGGATCGTTCGGCCGCGTACATGGCGCGCTACATCGCGAAGAATATCGTGGCTGCCGGCTTGGCCGATCGCTGCGAAGTGCAACTCGCCTACGCCATCGGGGTTGCCGATCCCGTCAGCGTCCTTGTGGATACTTTCGGAACCGAGAAGATCAATGCCAATCTGATTCCGGGTCTGGTGCGGGCGAACTTCAAGCTCAAGCCGCGCGAGATCATCGAGGCGCTCAACTTGCGCCGTCCGATTTACCGTAAGACGGCGGCGTATGGACACTTCGGCCGCAGCGACCCGGATTTTACCTGGGAAGCAACCGACAAAGCCGCGAAACTGGCGTCTGACGCCGGCTTGAAGCGGGAACCGGCTGGAGCAAGGAAGTAAGAAGTCAGAAGTCAGATTGCAGAAGTAAATCCATCAGCCGCGATCTGGGTTCTGAACTTTCGACTGTTCAAGAAAAAATTGCAGAAGTCAGAATACAGATTGAAAACCCCGCACGATTTTCACTTCTGCAATCTGACTTCTTACTTCTGACTTTTTCGCTCATCATCATCCGGGGATTAGGAGAGAAATGGCTACGACATCGATTAGCAGCGACGTTAAAGGATTTGAACTGGCCGATCTGGGCAAGAAACGCATCGAGTGGGCGAACCAATCGATGAAGGTTCTGCAGATCATCCGCAAGGAATTCATCAAGAACCAGCCGCTTAAAGGCATCCGCGTTTCGGCCTGCCTGCACGTGACCGCCGAGACCGCAAATTTAATGATCGCGCTGCGCGACGGTGGCGCCGACGTGGCTCTGTGCGCGTCGAATCCGCTGTCCACGCAGGACGACGTCGCCGCCAGCCTGGTGCGCGACTACAGCATTCCCGTATTCGCCATCAAAGGCGAAGACAACGATTCCTACTACTCGCACATCATGGCAGCGGTCGATCACAAACCGCAGTTGACCATGGACGACGGCGCCGACCTGGTCACCGTGCTGCACACCAAGCGCAAGGCGGAACTGGGAAACGTGATTGGCGGAACCGAAGAGACGACCACCGGCGTAATTCGCCTGCGTGCCATGGCAAAGGAAGGCGTGCTCGGATATCCGATCGTGGCTGTCAACGACGCCGACACCAAGCATCTGTTCGACAATCGTTACGGCACCGGACAATCGACCATTGACGGCATCATTCGCGCCACGAATTTCCTGCTCGCGGGGTCGAAGTTCGTGGTCGCCGGTTATGGCTGGTGCGGACGCGGTCTCGCTTCGCGCGCTCGCGGCGCCGGAGCGGAAGTCATCATCACCGAAATCGATCCGACCAAAGCGCTCGAAGCGGTCATGGACGGATTTCGCGTCATGAGCATGGAAGAGGCCGCCAAAATCGGCGACGTTTTCTGCACCGTCACCGGCAACAAGAACGTGCTCGCCAGGCAGCACTTCGATCTCATGAAAGACGGCGCTATCATCTCGAACTCGGGCCACTTCAACGTCGAGATCGACATCCCGTCGCTCGAAAAGCTGTCGTCCTCGAAGCGCACCACGCGCACCTTCGTCGACGAGTACACCATGAAAGACGGCCGCCGCATCAACCTGCTCGGCGAAGGCCGCCTCATCAACCTCGCCGCCGCCGAAGGCCATCCCGCGTCGGTGATGGATATGAGTTTTGCCGACCAGGCGTTTTCCTGCGAATACATGGTGAAGAACCATGCGTCGCTCGAAAACAAGGTCTATACAGTTCCGGCGGAACTCGACAAGCGTGTGGCCAAGCTAAAGCTGGAATCGCTCGGCATTAAGATCGACCGCTTGACCTCGGAGCAGGAAGAATACCTGGCCAGCTGGTCGGAAGGAACGTAAAGAGTGGAGCGACGGGCGTCCTCGCCCGTCCGCCTCAGAATTGAATACGTAGGGGCGGGTGTCCTCACCCGCCCACCGCGGCGCAAGCCGCCCTTTTGTTTCGTATCAGGGTATCGCTTTAGCGATACCGTAACTTCCTTTTGTTTCGTATCAGGGTATCGCTTTAGCGATACCGTAACTTCCTCAAGAAACGCCCCTTTAGGGGCCGCGCTACTCGGCCCTAAAGCTTCGCGCCGTTTGTGCCGATGAACCCACCAGAGGGTTGCGCATGGCTGTGAACTCCAAAGTGCTCTTGGTCGACGACAGCAAGTTTCTCCGGATGGCCAATGAATGCGCTTTGTGCAAAGCCGGTTACGAGGTCTCGACCGCCGCCGACGGCGAGGAAGCCTTGAGGGTCGCCAATGAGAAACTGCCCGACATCATCCTCCTCGACATGATGCTTCCCAAGATCAGCGGCCCGGACGTCCTAAAAGCCCTGAAAGCAAATCCCGCTACCATGGATATTCCGGTCATCGTGCTCACCAGCCTGTCACAGAAGAACGAGGAAAGACTCCTCAGCGAAGGCGCGGCCGCCTACTTCGAGAAGTCCGCTCTGCAACTCGACAAGAACTCCAATCGCCTGGCGGCCGCGATAGAGGCGGTGCTCGCCCGGATCGAATCGGCAAGGAAACGTTATCTTGGTTCGCGGGCGTCAGCCGCCAAAAATGGCCACTGATGACCGAACCACGGATGGCTGAGAAATTCCCGCAGCGCTACAATAGAAATCCATGTACCACTACAATCCCGCGACCGCCCTTGAAGAACTGACCGAAGACGCAACCCTTCCCAATCCCGTCCACGTGCGCGACATGATGTTGCGCCAGAAGCTTACCGCCGACCAGTCGCTCGAACTGAACCGCATCTTCGTCGAATACCAGAAGTCTTTTGCTGAAACGCAAAAACTAGGCAAGGAAATCTTGAAGCGGCTGGCAGTGTAGCTTCGAGGCTGATCGGGTGATCGGGCCGTCGGGTCATCGAAAGTCAAAAGCCTTTGAACTTCAATGACCCGATGACCCGATGGTCAGATGACCCGATCAGCCGTGACCCGATCAGTGGTTAGCGTCGGCCGCGGAACCCTCCGCGGTTGCCTGCGACTGAGCCGCGAGCTTCGAAGCCGCGCCGCGCCACCGGGCCATGTCCCGCATAGCCATGTCCCGCAACAGCATGTCCCGCATAGCCGCGTCCTTCATAGCCGCGTCCGTAGCCGCGTCCGTAATATGGATGTCCCCAGCCGTGGTACCAGGGGCCTGCGCCGATGAAGACGCCGCCCTCGAACCAGTTCGGACCGTAGTAGCCGTAGGGCACGCAAGCATACGGATAGTCCGGGTAATAGCCGTAAGCGCAGACCGGCGGGCCAGCCGCATAGCCGCCTACGCCGATCCCCACTCCGACTCTGACTGCAGCCTGTGAGTAGGCAAGCGGCAAGGCCAGTAAAGCAAGCAGTGCAACATATCTCAGGTATTTCATGGTGAACCTCCCTTTCATTTCGCTGGAGCGAATCGTTGTTTTGATTCGCCGGAGCGTGAGGTCCTTCAGCTTTCGGTTTCTTCTGAAGCGCCTACTCACTTGAACTCGGATCGCGGCGAAAAGTTGCGGGAAAACAAGTGGCTGATTTCAGCCATCCTGCGTGAAATCAACCAGTTGCGGAGGAGTGGGGGCTGGCCCACCCTTGCCTTCCGGCACTACGTCTTTGAGGCTGGCCCACCCTTGCGTTCTTGGCAAGGGTGGGAATTCAGTTGGAAAAGGGACAGACGGAACGTACCCTCGTTTCTTTGTCTCACGTCAGGGGTGCAGTCCACCCGTCTGTCCCTAGGTTTCGTGATGTGACTCCTGCCGCTTTTGTGACGAAACTCCCACCCTTGCAAAAAACGCAAGGGTGGGGCAGCCTCAGAAACAGCGCAGGCCCATCACGCCACCGGCACACCCCGCCATTTCAATCGGACCGGCTGTTGTTCGTTGACCAGCACCGGCCCACGCTCTTCGTCCGCGTACGCGCGGTGACTGCTCCAGCGCCATTCTTCCGGCGAGGCCACCAATCCGCGCCGCACCGGATTCTCGTGCATGTAGCGCAACTTCTCGGCGCGCTTGTGCCGGTTCCACACGACAAAATCATAGAAGCGCCGTTGCCAGACATGGCCCTGCTCCAGCACTGTGTTCCACAGACTTCCGTCAGGACGGGTCTGTCTCTTTCGGAGCCTCTCCAGCAGTTCGCGGGCGAAGCGCTGCTTGAGCACCTGCAGAACGACAGAATGGTTGGATTGTTCCGGTTCGGACAAGAGGAGATGCACATGCTCGGGCATGATCACATATCCGACGACGATAATTCCGTAGCGGATTCGTGTTTCTTCGAGGATGCGCAGGAAGAGGTCGCGACACTGCGGCGCGCCTAGCAACGGGCGCCGCTGATAACAACTGAAGGTGATGAAGTGAAGATATCCGGTGTCGTAGGCGCGGCGAAGACGGGCGGGCATGCAGAGACTTTATGTTGACGGAGGGGCTGAAAGCTGTGATGTAACTCCTGCCCCTTTTGTGACGAAACTCCCACCCTTGCAAAGAACGCAAGGGTGGGGCAGCCTCGGTCACCAAGGGTGGGCCAGCCGCCAAATTCCTCACTACTGGTGGAGATCGTTAGTGAAGGCTCAGCATACTCTCTAGCGCGTCTTCTTCGTAACAGGCCTCTCAGTTAGTTGATGCCGAGCATCCCACTCATCGCGTTCTTTGCGATGCGTGGGATGCTCGGGCGCTCCCACTTCTGCAGTCACCCCTGACCTTTTTCATCACAAACCGTCTGTGTCCCGCGTCACAGACATCCAACCCGCAATGCACGATAATGAAGATCTGATTGGGGCAGTGAGAGGTGTGCCCGTCTCCCAAGACGGACCTCGAAGCTGCCCCAAACCAATTTTCAGCGCTCTTTGACAACTTAAGTCCTTATTCCGGAATATTTTGCATATAAGTCCTTTAAACTCAAAGATTTTGCGGAAATTTTTGCGTAACTCTATGATTCCAAAAGATCGAGGGTTAAAAAAAAATCCGAACTAATGACCTGTTAACTTACTAGTTAACATGTTGGCGGCCACCCTGACTCCAGGCAGAGCGCGGTTCATCGTTTACAATCGAAGATTCTCCACCGATTGGAAACCATAACCATGCACCGCTGGTCGCAACTGTTTATTCCTACGCTTCGCGAGGCTCCGGCTGACGCCGAGGTCGCTAGTCACAAGCTGCTGGTCCGCGCTGGATACATCCGTCAACTGGGCGCTGGGATCTATTCGTTTCTTTTCCTTGGCAATCGGACTACGCAGAAGATCATGGGCATCGTCCGCCAGGAGATGGACAAGATCGGGCAGGAGTTTTATTTGCCGGCTTTGAATCCGCGTGGGCTCTGGGAGGAGACCGGGCGCTGGTCGCTCATTGGCGAGAACATGTTCCACCTTAAGGACCGCAAGGGCGCCGATCTGTGCCTGGGCTTTACGCACGAAGAGGTTATGACCGACATCGCGCGCAAGGAGCTGCGCAGCTACAAGCAATTGCCGCAGATCTGGTATCAGATTCAGACCAAGTTTCGCGACGAGCCTCGTCCGAAGTCGGGGCTGCTGCGGGTGCGTCAGTTCATCATGAAGGACGCTTACTCGTTTGACATTGATGCGGCGGGGCTTGACGTTTCGTATCTCAAGCATCACGACACTTACTGCCGCATCTTCGACCGCTGCGGGCTGAAGTACATGGTGATCGAGGCCCACTCAGGCGCTATGGGCGGATCGCGGTCGCAGGAATTCATGGTGCGCACTCCGGCAGGTGAGGACCAGATCGTTAGCTGCGAGAAATGCGGGTACGCGGCGAATATGGAGAAGGCTACTTCTAAGCTGGCTCCGGTGGAAGACCTGAAGGCCGAGGGCGATGGGCAGCCGCTGCTGATCCACACGCCGGGCAAGGGTGCGATTGCCGATGTGGCCGAGTTCCTGCAGATCTCTGCGGAGCAAGACATTAAGACTGTGGCCTATATGGCGCAGAAGCCCGGCGACGGCGGCAAGACGGACGGCAAGACGATGGAACAGCCGGTCGTCGTTTTTCTGCGCGGGGATCACACCGTGAACGAAACCAAGCTGCTCACGCTGGTCAAGGCGAGCAATCTTCGGCCGATGCAAACCGAAGAGCTGGAGAAATACTTTGAGGGACCGGCTGGCTTCATTGGGCCGATGGGCTTGGTTGCCCGACCGGCCGATCTGCTCGGGCTGTGGTTGGATGCAAGCAAAGGGAAAATTAAGGAGCACAACCCACAATTCATCGCCGTTATCGACAATCCGCGGAGCGTCAATGTTGTGCTCGACGAAGGGCTGGTTGGCCGCATCAACATGATTTGCGGCGCCAACAAACTCGACTATCACCTCAAGAACGTGACGCCGGGGAAGGATTTCCAGTACACCGTTGCCGCAGACATCCGCAGCGTGACGGCTGGCGAAGCCTGCCCGAATTGTGGCGCTCCTTTGCGCATCGATACGGCGGTCGAGATTGGACACATCTTCAAGCTCGGCTATAAGTATTCGGAATCGATGGGGGCGCGCGTGCTCGACCAGAATGGCAAGGAGATTGCGCCGATCATGGGCAGTTATGGGATTGGGATTGAGCGCATTTTGACCGCGGCGGTCGAGCAAAGTAACGACGAGAACGGATTCTGGCTGCCGCCTTCGATCGCTCCGTTTGAGGTGGTGGTGGTGTCGACTAACTCGAAAGACGAGGCGGTACGGAAGGTGTCTGAGGACATTGCGCGGGAGCTCGAAGCTGCCGGAATCGACGTTTTGCTGGATGACCGGGATGAACGGCCGGGGGTGAAGTTCAAGGACGCCGACCTGGTGGGCATCCCCTTTCGAATCAACGTGGGAAAGAAGGTTACCGAAGGTACCGTCGAAGTCGTTCGGCGCTCGACTCTGCACAGGGAGGACGTTAAGATTTCTGCCATAAGCGAGTATTTCCAAGGATTGCGGCAATAAGTCGTGACTGGCCTCGGCGGCTCGCCAGCCGGTGGGACATAGACTTTAGCGCATGGCGGAAAGCTCGCGATTGGAACTTCGCAACCAGCGATTTGGCGATGGTTTCTTATGGCAACTCTGAAACTGATCCTCGGTGTGGCCGTCATCGGGGCGTTGGTCCTGGCGGGCATCAAGATCGTTCCGCCGTTCTTCTCGAACTACGAGTTCGAGGATGCGATCAAGACCGAAGCCGTACAATCCACTTACAGCACGCGCTCGGAAGATGACATTCGCGAGGCGGTCATCAAGCAGGCCCGCAGCTATGATATTGCGCTGACGCCCAAGCAGGTGCATGTTTCGCGGGTAGGCAACTACGGCAATGGCAGTCTCAACATCGAAGCCGATTACAGCGTTCCCATCGACCTGCCGGGCTACTCGACCACCCTCGAGTTCCATCCTTCGACGAAGAACAAAGGCGTGTATTAGGAGCGGCTTTTCGCTTTTCGCTGTTCGCTTTTCGCTGTCAGTCGTCGGCTTCTCACGATCTCCGGCACTCACAATTCATCTCGGGCGAACGCGGCTGCGGCAAGAAACAATGTACCGTTGCATGACGCGCCGGGCATCAGCGCGATGAAGGCGCGGCGGCAAAGAACGCCACCACCGCGTTGCGAAACTGCTCAGGCTTCTGAATGTGCGGAATGTGGCCGCAATCCGGAACTTCGACCAGGGTTGAGCCCTTGATGGCGGCATGCGTTTTGCGGCCCAGTTCGGGGAACTGTCCCGCGACGGATTGCAAGCTGGGAGGCAAGCGATTCTTGCCGACGACGGTGCGATCGGCCTGTCCGATGATCAGCAGGGTTGGGCGGCTGATGTCGCCCACTTCGTAGACGATGGGCTGCTCGTAGATCATTTCGTAGGTGAGGGCTGAAGACCACGCATCGCGCGGATACTCGCCCGTGCCGAGGACGCTGGCCTGATCCTGCACATACGCCTCGTATTCCGGCTTCCATGCTCCCGGGTAATAGCTCTTCTGATAATCGCGCATCTTCTCGTAGGTCTGGCTCAACTCCGCCGCATACTGCTGCTGCAGCGGAATGTAAGGGACGAGTTTGCGGTAGTCTTCGAGCCCGAGCGGATTCTCCAGCACCAGTTTCTCGACCGTCTCCGGAAAGAGCAGAGTGAAACGCACGCCCAGCATTCCACCCATCGAATGCGCAATCACATCCACCTGCGGGATGCCCAAATGATCGAGCAGCGCCTTCGTATTCTGAGCCATCTGGTGGAAGCTGTAATGGATGTCGGGACGTGACGAGGCCCCGAACCCCAACTGGTCAGGTGCAATGACGCGATAACCTTGTTGCGCCAGGAACTCGATGGTGGGCTCCCAGTAAAAGCCCGAGAAATTCTTTCCGTGCAGCAGGAGCACGGCCTTTCCGTTGGAAGTGCCCGTGGGCTGGACGTCACGGTAGGCCATGCGCAAATCCTGGTTCTCCACTTGCAAGGGGAAAAATTGCACGCTGTACTTGGGATGAAGCGGCTGGCCCGGCTGCGCAAACGACGGCGGCGCACAGATTGCCCCGAGCAGGACGAATGCGAGCATGGCGCGGGTTTCGAATCGATGGAAGTCGGCCATGAATCTTCACCCCAGTCTTAAGTTGGGCGCCTTAGTTCGGCGCTGTACGGAGGCCCTTTGCCTCGCCTGAAATCATAACCTCTCCGTCCGCAATCGGCACCAAGGTCCGGCTGAAGTTCATCGGAAGCTGCCCCGCTACCCACACACCCGTCCACGGCTTGACACGCATCCAAATGTTGTAGGGATTGCCTTGTGATTTAGAATCGATGAGAAACGCGCCTTCGCTCCAGAATCGGTTTCGGACTGAGAATTGCTCTCGTCCATTGATGTACAGCCTTCTCCATGGCCATTAAGGTGAAAATCCCGACGGCTCGAAGCGGCGGCCAGCGCGGCAGAAGCCGCGGTAAAGGCCGTCTGCTTTGGCGCGATCCCATCGTGCGCGCTGCCCTGCTTGCGTTTCTCTCGGTCTCGCTTGTGGTGGTCGGCTTTTTTGCCTACTGGTATGTAAAGTACGACCGCATCATCGAGCAACGCTTCCGGGGGCCGGCGTTTGCCACTTCGGCCAAGATTTTCGCGGCGCCGCCGGTGGTGAAGGTCGGATCGAAGTTGACCGCCTCTGAAATTGCGGCGGAGTTGCGTCATGCAGGCTATTCCGAAAAGGAAGGCGAATCTCCGCTGGGCAGCTATCGCCTGCATGGCGGCTCGATTGAAGTTCTGCCCGGTCCCGAGTCGTATCACAGTCCGGAACCGGCCACGATCACGGTTGTGGGCGGAGCAGTTTCGGCCATCAACAGCCGCGCCGCCGGAGAACTGGAGGCCTATGAACTCGAGCCCCAGATGCTGGCTTCGCTGTTCGACGCCGAGCAACGCTCGAAGCGGCAACTGGTGAAGTACGATGACATTCCCAAAGTCGTGGTGGACGCGGTTACGTCGATCGAAGACCGCCGCTTCTTCCAGCACGGCGGAGTCAATTTCATGCGGCTGGCTGAGGCCGCCTGGATTGACTTCACCCATCAGCGCCATCAGCAGGGCGGGTCGACCATCACCATGCAGCTTTCGCGGGCATTTTTTCTGAGCCCGGAGAAAACCTTCAAGCGCAAGCTGATCGAGATGCTGATCGCGGTGGAACTGGAGCAGAAGTTTTCCAAGCAACAGATTTTCGAGTTCTACGCCAACCGCGTCGATTTGGGGCAGCGCGGCTCGTTCACCATCTCGGGCTTCGCCGAAGGTTCGCGGTCTTATTTCAACAAAGACCTGAAAGACATCACCGTGCCGGAAGCCGCGCTGCTGGCGGGATTGATCCAGGCGCCCAGCTATCTTTCGCCCTATCGGCATCCCGAGCGCGCGCTTGAACGGCGCAATACGGTGATCGAGTCCATGGCTGAAACCGGCGCCATTACGCGCGAGCAAGCGGATAAAGCCAAGGCGACGCCGCTGAAACTGGCTCCACCGAATGTGGAGGCGAGCGATGCGCCGTACTTTGTGGACATGGTTCGCGACACCATCGTCAGCCGACTGAACGAGCACGAGGTCAACGATCAGGAGTATCGCATCTACACCACGCTCGATCCTGAACTGCAACGGGCAGCCGCGCAGGCGGTCGAAACCGGCATCAAGCTGGTGGACGATCAGGTCACCAAGATGCGTACTCACAAGACCAAGGTCGGGAACAAGTTTGAAACCACGGTTACGCCCGGCCCGCAGGCGCAGGTGGCGCTGGTGGCGATGGACCCTCACACCGGCGAAATCAAAGCGCTGGTCGGCGGACGCAACTACGGAGCCAGCCAGCTGAACCACGCGCTCGCCAAGCGTCCCACCGGCTCCATCTTCAAACCGTTTGTGTATGCGGCTGCCATGAATACGGCGCTCGATGGCTCGACGACCGTGATCACTCCGGCCTCCATGGTTTCCGATCAGCCTTCGACATTCTCCTACGGCGACCAGATCTATGAGCCGCGTAACTATAAAGAGGAGTACCACGGCGACGTCACGCTCCGCTATGCGCTGGCGCTTTCGCTCAACAACGCGACGGTCAAAGTGGCGGAAGAAGTGGGCTATGACAAAGTGGCAGACTTGGCCAGGAACGCCGGAATCGCGTCGGTGAAAGCGACACCGGCGATGGCGCTCGGCGCCTACGATGCCACGCCCGTGGACATGACGGCGGCCTACACCAGTTTTGCGAACAGTGGCATGAGACTCTCGCCCGTCTTCGTAAACTCGGTGCGCAACGCCAAGGGCGACATCATCGTCAACTTCGGGACCGAGAAGAAGCAGGTTCTCGATCCGCGCATCGCCTTCGTCATGACCAGCATGCTGGAAGGAGTCATGAACTTCGGCACCGCCTACACCAACGTGCGCACTCGCGGATTCACGGCTCCGGCGGCCGGCAAGACGGGCACTTCGCACGACGCCTGGTTCGCGGGATACACCAGCAATCTGCTGTGCATAGTCTGGGTGGGATACGACGACTACAGCGACCTTCGCCTGAGCGGCGCGCAGACTGCGGCTCCCATCTGGGCCGAGTTCATGAAGAAGGCGGTTACGCTGCCGCAGTATTCCGACGTGAAGCCCTTCAGCCAGCCGGAAGGCGTGGTGGATGTGCAGCTCGACAAAATCACCAACCGCCTGGCGACACCATCGTGCCCCGACGATTACACGATTGCCTTTGTGGCCGGCACCGAGCCTCACGATACCTGCGACCAGAGCGGCGGTGTGCAGGGGTTCTTCTCCCGCATGTTCGGTGGAAATTCCGAGAAAGCGCTGCCTCCGTCCGCGAACGGGAACCCGCAGACGGCCGCCGGTGTCCAATCACCATCAGACGAAGAGGCCAAGAAAAAGAAAAGCTTCTTCGGCAAGATTGTCGGGGTGTTCAAGGGAGACAGCAACTCCGAAAAGAATGACAAAAGCGCGCCCGCGCCGTCTAAGAGCAGTGACAACGGCACGCCGCCGCAATAGACGCAGGTCCGCGGTCTCAAACTTGCAAGCGACGTGATACAGTACGCTGAAATGCCATGAAACTGTGAAGTTTGGTAGGTTCGTCCGGGGGTGGATATGCTTTCCTGGATTCGCGTCGGCTCCGTCGCACTTCTCTTCGCTGCGCTTCTCGTTCTCCCATCGCATGCCCAGAACACCGAACAGCTGGAAGTCGGCCCTCCGCCATTCCATCGCGCCGATCCGCCTGCTCCGGGAGCATCGCCCGAGGAACTCGAAAAGCGTGGGGACGAACTGCGCGAGAGTAAGAACTATCTCGACGCCATAGACTTCTACCAGGCCGCGCTGAAAGGCGCACCAGCGAACGCCTCGCTCCTGAATAAGATCGGAATCTGCCAGCTTCAGCTGCACCGGCTCAATGAAAGCAGGAAAACTCTGGAGCGCGCCGTCCGGATTGATCACAAGCAATCCGACGCATATAACAATCTCGGCGTGGTCTATTACTCACTTGGAGTCAATACTCGCCGAAGCGGCGATTTCGCCAAGGCAATCAAAATGTATGACAAGTCGATCGCGCTTAGTAACCAGTACGCGTCCTACTTCAACAACCGCGCGGCTGCGTATTTTGCCACGAAGCAATACGAACGGGCGTCCGCAGATTACGCGATCGCGCTGCAGTTGGATCCGGACATCTTTGAGCGCACTTCGCGATCTGGGGTGCAGGCCATGCTGTCCTCTCCCGAGGAACGGGCCCGCTACGAGTATGTGGTCGCCAAGCTATACGCCAAAGCGGGGGATGATGATCGCTCGCTGCACTACCTGAGAAAGGCAATGGAGGATGGTTACAAGGACATCAAAAACGTTTACAAGGACAATGAGTTCAGCACCCTGCGCAAAGACCCGCGCTTCACGGAACTGATGGCCTCAAAGACGCCGGCCATACCCGATTAGATGCCGATAACTTGCTGGCAGAAAATGAATTATAAAAAAGCGGAAAAATTGGAGAAACCCCGAAACTTTCCCGGCGAAACTGGGTTCTTAGGCTTATTACTCCTGAAAACAACAGGGTGAGTAGGGAGAACGAAAAAACCCACCGGTTGCCGACCCGAGCACGCCCCAAGCAAGCAACCGGTGGGTGAAGTTCAGTTTTTGGCGGTTGGATGTCAGCCCCTAGCTTCTCTCCAAAATATACTCCTCGACTGCCTGCTTCCATTTGCGCTGCGCTTTCAGAATGTACTCGACGGCGTCGCGCGCGGCTCCGTCTCCTCCGGCGTGGGAGGTAGTCCAGTGCGCCTCGGCTTTCACCTCGGGGCGCGCGTTCTTCACTGCGATCGCCAACCCACACTTGCGCATCGCCGGCAGGTCAATCACATCGTCGCCGACGAACGCGGCCTCGGCGGCGGTGATTCCGTCTTTCTCAATAATTTGCGCAAACACCGACGCCTTGTCCTGAATCCCCTGGTACACGTGGTCAATCTTCAGATCACGCGCGCGCAGGGCAACCGTTTCGGAGATGCGCTTGGTGATGATCCCAGTCTTGATTCCCGCCATACGGGCCAAAAAAATGGCGGTGCCGTCGTGGGCGTGGAAGCCCTTGGCTTCGATCAGGCTGGCGCTGTGGAGCCCGAAGCCGCCCTGTTCCGCAGGCCGAGCAGACTTTTCAAGAACACTTTGCTGAGTTTCAGATTGCGGTCCAGGCGCGGGAAAGATCCAGATTTTGCCGTCAGTGAGGACGCCATCGACGTCGAAGAGAATGAGTTTAATTTTGCGGGCACGAGCGGCAGCAGACGATTTAGGCATCGCTGAAATTCTAGCAGGCTGCAGCCTGGGTCTTGTGGAGTTCGTGTGGGGCGCCCGTCCAAGACGGGCGCAACTCGGCCCACGGGCGGTTGCAAGTCTTGTGAGACTTTCTCTAAATGTGAGCGGTTTAGGACAGACGGTCAAATGGTTACCGAATAAGATTACTTCGTTTCACCTGGATGCCCAAAGTTCTCACGCCGGAGCCCGAAAGCCGCGAGGGTTCGACCTCAGAATCGGAAGCAGAACGAAATCCCAAGCGAAATTTCAGACCGCCGCAAGGCGAGAATCTTCGGAGGGTTCCATGAAAAGAGCATTGCTGTTGATGGTTGTACCGGCCCTGCTGGTCGCGCTGGGGTTTGCACAGACTCCCGCGGCGAGCATCAATGCAGACCAGACAAACATTAAGGGTTGCCTGGGTGGCTCGGATGGTAATTACACAGTTGTGCAAGACAACACGGGCCAGATTTTCAAGATCACTACCAGCGGTGTCGATCTCAAGTCCCATCTGGGCCACGACGTAACCCTGATCGGGCATAAAGCAAGTGCTGCTGATAACAGTTTTGCCGTCACCGAACTGAACATGATCTCCGAACACTGCGCTGCGGCCGCCGCTGCACCGGTCGCGGCTGTTACCACACCTTCGGAAACTGCCAGCACACCGGCTGAGGCTGCTGCGGGGCCCACTACCACAACTAGCACGCTGGCGCAGACTTCCGTGACGCCCGCTGCCGCCTCTGCGGCACCCGCTGCGACTGTCACCACACCGGCAGACACTGTCGTCGCACCTGCTTCCGACGCCACCCCGCCTGCGGAGTCTGTCGTCGCACCGGCTGCCGCCACTCCAGCTGAGGAAACTGCCGTCACACCCGCTGCCGCCGCCGCTGCACCCGCCATGACTGTCAGCACGCCTTCGGAGACAGCCAGCGCACCTGCGGAACGTCCTCGGAGAATGTCGGCAACAGCTGCGGCAGCCACCGCTGCACCCGCTGTGACCGCCAGCACGTCGTCGGAGACTGTCAGCCCACCTGCGGCAGGCACCACTACAGCCGCTGCGGCTGCCAGCACACCGGCTGCAGCCGAACCTCCACCCGCTGCGACTGGCAAGAGCTGGGCCTCATGGCTCTTGATTCCGTTTGCCGTGCTAGTAATCGTGCTTGGGACAATGGTCCCTGTCCTCAGCAGGTGGCGAAAGCGGAAGCTTTTGGAGCAGACGGGCGCCCAAAATCTTTCTTTTAACCGTGAAGAGAGCTCCGACAAAAATAAGAGTGACCAGGCAGGACCACGCAAGGCTGCCTAGGCCGAGCGCAGTTTGACGATTCCGACCCTTGCCGCCGGCAGCAACCGCTGCCGGCGATTCTTCATGCGGGCATGAGGGGCGGCAATGGCGCAGCTTGAAATGTTCATCTTGTATTACACATAGCGATGTGTAATGATCTACACATGCCCACTAACCTCGCATTAGACGACCGCCTCATCGAAGCAGCGCAGCGGGCCGGCAAGCACAAGACCAAGAAAGAAGCGGTCACTGCCGCTCTGGATGAGTACGTCCGCAAGCGCAGGCAGATGCGCATCCTGGAAGCCTTCGGCACTTTCTCTGTTGATCCCGCCTACGACTACAAGACCGAGCGGCAGCGGAACGCCGGCAGTCCCGCCAGCACTCCCAGCAGAAGTTCGCCGCGTTCTCGCGGCGCTCGCCGCTCATGATGGTGCTAGTGGACACGCCCGTCTGGTCGCTGGCCCTGCGGCGGCGGCCGGAGAATCTGAGCGATCAGGAGCGCCAACTAACCCAAGCCCTAGCCGAACTGATTCGAGAAGGACGCGTGCAGATGCTGGGGCCGATCCGTCAGGAGCTGCTTTCCGGCATCCGCGAGGACGCCCAGTTTCGCAAGCTGCGTGACTACCTCCGGGCTTTCCAGGAGTTCCCGCTCGAAGTGACGGACTACGAGGAAGCCGCCCACATGAACAACCGTTGCCGCACCCGGGGCATCGCCGGATCGGCCGTCGACTTTCTAATCTGTGCCGCCGCCGACCGTCGCGGCTGGGCCATTCTCACCACCGACCACGATTTCCAGAAGTACGGATCAGTGCTGCGGGTGCGCCTGCACACCGCCTCGGCCAGCCACTAGGAGTCTGTCGGGAATAGATTCTCCAGGGGCACCAAACATCATAGTTTTTCCAGAGGGTACTTCGGCTTAAGATGCGGCTATGGGAAAGTGTTTTCGGTCCGACGATCTGAATCAGGCGTTG
>Ga0224555_1000132_pt1 | contig 103073 bp, 84 predicted proteins | sample 714S23034metaG_FD_180687 | JGI IMG/M metagenome (GOLD analysis project Ga0224555, IMG submission 180687) | Peat soil microbial communities from Stordalen Mire, Sweden - 717 S2 30-34 | ecosystem: Environmental > Terrestrial > Soil > Wetlands > Peat | place: Sweden: Norrbotten County, Stordalen... | reverse complement strand
CAGAGATGCACGACATCGCGCCACGGGCGCACGATCACGATCCACCCCTGCGAGGCCATCTTGCAGCGAGCCCGCAAAGAACAGGTGAGTATTCCGGAGTTTTCGTACACCCAGTCCGGAGTTTTCGTACACCTCCGGTCGGAGGCCGCGTAGCGGCCGACGCTGGGTTGCGTTAAGCCCTCTCGGTCACCTCCTCTGCGGTCTTCTGGAAAGGTTTCGGATCGTCGAGCAGAACGTATCCGACTGGCACTGCATTCTCGCGAGTTGTTCGCGCTTCGTCCTCATGCATTCGACTCAGCTGCCTTGCGAGTCGGACGCCGGCGGTCGTCAGCCTCGGGACGACGCATGGACTCACCCTCGAGCTCGATGCGATGCAGCTTCTCGAGCAGCCGGTCCAAGAACGCGTCGGCAACCGTCGGGTCGCCGAGGGCCTGGTGCCAGAGGGCGACCGGCAGCTGGCTCGTGAAGATCGTCGAGCGGAGTCCCGTCCGGTCCTCGATGACCTCGAGCATGTCGGCCGCCTGGTCCGAGTCGAGCGGCCTGAGCAAAAAGTCGTCGATCACAAGGAGATCGACACGCGACCAACTGGCCATGAGCCGCCCGAAGCGGCCGTCGACTCGGGCGATGGAGAGCTCTTCGAGCATGCGCGGTCCCCGCAGGTACAAGGCGTTGTGGCCCCGGCGGATGGCCGAGTTGGCGAGCGCACAGGCCAGATACGTCTTGCCGAGCCCGGTCGGGCCGACGATCACGACGTCGTGGTGGCTCTTCACGAAGCCCGCCTCTGCCAACCCGAAAAACTGGGCGCGGTCAAGCCCTCGCCGGCGCCGGAAGTCAACGTCCTCGACGACGGCGTTGATCCGGAGCTTGGCTTGTTTCAAGTAACGCTCGAGGCGACGGCTGTCCCGCTCGGCGAGTTCCCGGTCGACCAACAGCCCGAGACGCTCCTCGAAGCTAAGGGCCTGGTAGTCGGCCCGCTCCCGCTGCTCTGCGAGGCCCGAGGCCATGGCCGTGAGCCGGAGGGCGTTCAGTCCCTCAATCGTCTGGTTGTTGAGCATTGCTCTCCTTCACTCGTAGTAGCCCGGCCCGCGCACGTTGTCGTGGCGGGGATGGGCCCGCGGAGCCGGCTCGCCCGGCAGCGGCTTTTGGTCGAGCCCGTTCTTCAAGATGGACTCGACGGAGCGGTAGCTGAACGCCTGCACGCTGAGTGCCCGGGTGCAGGCGGCCTCGAGGCGTTCGGCTCCGTAACGGCCGCCGAGGCGGACGATGCCGAGGCAGGACCTGAAGCCCTGCTCGGGATGGGGCCGTGCGGCCATGATCCCCTCGGCGAGTTTGGCCGTCGAAGGCCCGGTCTTCTCCGCCCAGGCGATGATGCGTGACGGGGTCCACTGCGCGTGGCGGCGGTGGGACTCGGGCATGTGAGCGGGATCGGTGGTGTGGTGCCACTTGACGTAACTGCGCAGGTGGGAGGCGACACGGCGGCCTTTGCGGAAGACCTCGATCGTGCTCGCCGTCATGCGGGCGTCGATCACCTCGTCGACGTAGATGTAAGGGACGCTGTAGTAGTGGCAGTCCAGCTCGACGTGGTAGTCGATGTTGACCTTGGCGGGCTTGAAGAGCGCCAGCTCGTAACGCTCGGGCGGAAGGGGCCTTAGCGCCGGTTGGTCGATCTCGACGAACAGGCTTGCTCTTGAGCCGTCGATCTTCTTGAAGGGTCGGGCGTTAACCCAGGCGACGAGCCTTTTGATCGCGACGTTCGCCTCGGCCAGGCTCGTGAAGCGCTCGTTGCGCAACCGCGCCAAGATCCAGCGCTCAGCGAGCAGGACCCCGGCTTCGACTTTGGCCTTGTCCCGGGGCTTGTAGGAGCGCGCCGGGATGATCGCGACCCCATAATGAGCGGCCATGTCCTGGTAGGTGGCGTTGACATCGGGCTCGTAGCGATGCGGGCGGGTCACGCCCGAGCGAAGGTTGTCCGGCACGAGGATCGCCGGGCAGCCGTTATAGAACTCCAGCGCATGCACGTGGGCGCTCACCCAGTCGCCGAGCTTCTGGGAGGCGACCGCCTCGGCATAAAGGTAGCTCGACGCGCCGAGCACAGACACGAACAGCTCTGCCCGAAAGCTCTCCTCGCCGGTCGCGGCGTCGTAGATCGGCAGTCTGTGGCCGGAGAAGTCGACGAACATCTTCTCTCCGGCCTTGTGGCTCTGGCGCATGACGACGTCGAGGTGGCGCCTCCAGGCCCGGTAGTGCTCGCAGAACTGGCTGTAGGCGTAGCCGTCGTCGGGGAAGGCCTCCTTGTACTCGAGCCACAACAACATGAGTGTCACCCCGGGGCGGTGCAGCTCGCGATGGACCTTCTCCCAATCGGGCACCGGCCGATTCGTCGTCGGCCGCTCACTCGAGCTGAACAGCATCGCGTCGAGGCCGTTGTCATCGAGGCCGTCGGGCAGTGGCCAGGACAGTCCGGCCGCGGTGGCCCGACGCACGTGGTCGCTAACTGTCGTGAACGGGATCTGCAGCGAGGCAGCCACGTCGCGCAGGCTGAGGTGCTCGCCGAACCTCAGCCGGAGCACATCTCGGATCTTTCGCATGGCAGTGTGGGGCCGGGACATCGGCGTCTCCTTGATCGTCTTGCCGGACTGACCAAGGCAGGATGCCGGTGTCCCTCAACTCACGCCAGCGCTACGGCTCCCCGGTGTACGAAAACTCCCGGAATGGGTGTACGGAAACAATCGGAACGGGTGTACGGAAACGGTCGGAGCGCGCAGAACAGGCCGATCCCGCCTGGAAGGCCAGGTACCGGGCCGACCGTCCCATCGTCGAGCGCAAGATCGCCCACTTCACCCGCAGGCCATGGGGAGGGCGAAAGGCGCGCACGAGAGGACTCGAGCGCGTCGCCACCGACCTCGACACCAGAGCCGGCGCCGTCAACTGGGCACGACTGGCGGTTCTTGGTCTGCATCACGGTGACAACGGTTGGGCGATCGCCTGAGAGTGCCAGAAAAGAACCCCGATCAAGCTGCTATCGCCCGAAATCACCGCCTTGTGGCCGCTTGTACGGCTTCATGGGCCGGAACTCCGGCCGGAATGAGAGATGCTTGGTCGAGGGTTGGCCCACAGCACCGTGGCCGGCTCGGGAACGCCCGTACTTCAGCAGCCTCCTAGGGCCAATCGCGGATCCGAAACATCCATGAATTTCGGGTGGGACCAACGGTTCGTTACAGAAACTGCTGTCTTCACAACCACTGTGAAGAACGTTGAACTTATAAATCTCTTGGGACAGTTCGAGGCGGAGACACTGCGCGTCCTGCGCGATATCCCCGGGCTGAGCGTGACCGCAGAGCACGAGCCGGGTCGAGACGTGGACGCCCTCCTACGCTTCGCCGGCACCCACACTCCCATCGCTGTCGAAGTCAAGCACCGCGCTAACGCCGCTACCGCCCGCCAGTTCGTCCACCAAGCCGAAACACGCCCGGACGTCCCCTTCCTGCTCGTCGCGGGTGAGACCACCACTGAAGCGCGGGAAATCCTCCGGGACAACGGCATCGCAGTCTTGGACGGTCTCGGGAACGCCCATATCGAGCTGCCCGGCCTCCTCTTCCACTTGGAGGGGCATCGACGATCACACAAGCCGAGCGGCCGGACGCCGCCCACCCGGTTGAACGGCAAGACCGGCGTCGTGGCCCAGGCACTGCTCCGCGATGTTGACAGCATCGGGCAACTCGAAAGCAGTCTCGCTCGCTCCCTTCGCCGGAGCTGGCCTCGACTTCCTCGGCGTCACGCGCCCGGTCCCAGCACGGCCCTTCGATGTCTGGTAGTTCTTCTTCACGACGGTCCCCTTCTTGATCGGATGTTTTTGACGGACACCCGACACCTACCAGATGGCAGGCGTCAGGCGGGGGACCGTCGTTTCAAACTGCCACGCCGGACGGGACAACCTCTCGATCGGTGTCGATTTGGGCCTGTGAACTGCGGCGATGTTCGGTGGGTGTCGACTGGCGTCGGTTGGCGTCGAGTCTCTTGGCTGCCAACGTGGCTGCCAGCCGGACCGTCTGACGTGAGTCAGATTGCAGCCCGAACGGGTTCCTATGTGGCGCCAGTATCTGATTCTGCTTCCCATGCTTCACGCCGTGGCTGTCCCTCCGGTGCTTCCACGTCCCGCGTCAACTTGACTCTGGCGCTCAGCGAGCCGCCAGAACCCTGCTATCGTTACATGTAACAATGAGGTGATTATGCCCAGCACGAGTTCCCAAGAGCGGGTCCGTGAGCATCGGGCGCGGCTCAGAGCGCAAGGCCTACGTCCAGTCCAGATCTGGGTTCCGGACGTGCGGGCCCCCGGGTTCGCTGAAGAGGCACACCGCCAGTCCCGCGCGGTCGCCGCTAGCGTCGCTGCGGCCGACGACCAAGAGTTCATCGACTCGGTCTCCTCGTGGCCAGATGAGTGAGGCGTGCTGAAATCTGGACCGTTGCAGGCGGTTCCGGCTACGCCGGGAAGCCTCGGCCTGCAGTGATCATCCAAGACGACCGCTTCGACACCGACTCGGTCACCATCTGTCCCTTCACCACGGACCCTACCGACGCCCCGCTGTTCCGCTTGGACATTGAAGCGACCCCGCTCAACGGCCTGCAGGAATCTTGCCGACTCATGGTCGACAAAATGAATACGGTGTCGCGCTCCAAACTTGGGGCACAAGTCGGTGCCCTCGGGGACGCCGATCTCGTGCGGCTCAATCGTGCGATCGTCGTGTTTCTCGGTATCGCTTCGACGTCATGATGATCTGACCACCATGGAGACCCGGCGCCGCTCATGAACGCGTTCTTCGGAGTCGCCACTCGTCTTCGAGGATCGAGCACACGACCGAGTCGCACCACGCGCCACCGACAAACCGATCGTCCCGCCTCCGCCCCTCTTCTCCAAGCCCGACCCTCTCCAGGACCTTGCGCGAGGCAAGGTTGTCCGGGTGATGCGTCGCCCAGACGCGGTGCAGCCAGAGGACCTCGAATCCGAACCCGACGATCAACTGCGCCGCCTCGGTCGCGTACCCGTGGCCCCAACGATCGGGGCTGATGCCGTAACCGATGCCGGCGCTCCGGTGCCGCTCGGAGTCGATCCCCAGGCGGACCATCCCGATGAGTTCGCAACTGTCGACGACTTCGATGCCGAGCTCGTACTGGCGGCGTGGCACCTCATGCGCTTCATCGACGACCGAATCCAACCAGGCTCGCTCCTCGTCACGAGTCGGTTGGTCAGTCGGCAGGAATCGAAAGAACTCTGGTCGCGAGGCCCAACGCCACGTTGCCTCGAAGTCGTCGATGTTGACCTCACGCACTCGAATCCGCTCGCCTTCGACTAAGGCCGGGAAGATGCTCGGGACAGCGCGCTCCATGTCAGTAGTCTGCTCCCTATCGACGAGCCGAGACGGGCCAGGGTCGTGTGAGCGACGACCGAGAGTTTCTTTGGCTACCAAGGTGATCACCGGTCGATCTATGTCGACCCGCTTGGCCGCTAGCTTGGCTGCCGGAGGGCGTCCATGGCAGGTGGAGGGGCCAGATAAACAGTCATCTACCAGGACTTTCGGGTGGAGGCGAAGGGACTCGAACCCTCGAACCTCCTGACTGCCAGTCAGGCGCTCTACCAACTGAGCTACGCCCCCGAAGGACGCCAGCACTCTATCCGACCTGGACCGAAGACAACTCACGGGGTTGGTCGCTGCATGCACCCACCAAGACCTGGCGTCGTTCACGTCCGGCTCTGACGGGCGCATCGGGCGGCCGCCGGCCTGCCGTTCTCGCCACGATCGCCGGTACATGCCCTTCCGAAGTGCTTCACACCAGCCCACTAACCTGTTCCCGTGGCGGAATACGACTTTCGCGAGGTTGAGGAGCGCTGGCAACGGCGTTGGGACGAGGACGGCACTTACCGGGTCGACCTCGACGACCCGCGACCGCCCTACTACGTGCTGAGCATGTATCCCTACCCGAGCGGGCCCGCTCACCAGGGTCACATCCGCAACTACACCTTCGGCGACGTGCTCGTCCGGCACCGCACGATGCAGGGCCACGCCGTACTGAGCCCCTTCGGCTTCGACTCGTTCGGCCTGCCTGCCGAGAACGCCGCTATCAAAGGTGGTGACCACCCGCGCGTGTACACCGAGGCACGCATCGCCGAGCTCAAGGCTTCGGTGAGACGGCTGGGCGCGGTCTACGACTGGCGACGCGAGTTGCGCAGCCATGATCCTGACTACATCCGGTGGAACCAGGTCATCTTCCTCGAGCTGCTCCAAGCGGGCCTCGCCTACCGAGCCGAGGCGCCGGTCAACTGGTGTCCCGGATGCCACACCGTCCTCGCCAACGAGCAAGTCCTCGCCGATGGCACTTGCGAGCGATCCGGGGACGTCGTCGAACGTCGCAACCTCGCGCAGTGGTTCCTCAGGATCACCCAGTACGCCGAGGAGCTGCTGGACGCTCTCGACGGCCTGGACTGGCCTGAGCGTGTCAAGACAATGCAGCGGAACTGGATCGGCCGATCCGAAGGTGCCCAGTTCCGCTTGGCCATTGCCGGCCGGCCGGAGATCGAGATCGAGGTCTTCACCACGCGCCCGGACACCAGCTTCGGCATGACCTACGCCGTGCTCGCACCAGAGCACCCGCTGGTTTCTGAGCTCGTGACCGATGCTCACGAGGTGGAGGTAGCTGAGCTGTGCGCTCGGGCCCAGCATGCCACCGACATCGAGCGCCAGTCATCTGAAGGTTCGCTCGAGAAGCGAGGCGCCTTCACCGGCAGCTACTGCGTGAACCCGTTCAACGATGAGCTCGTGCCCATCTACGTCGCGGACTACGTGCTCATGAGCTACGGCACCGGGGCCATCATGGGCGTGCCTGCCGAGGACGAGCGTGACTTCGCTTTTGCCGAGGCATACGGCCTGCCAGTGGTGCGTACGGTCGAGCCCCCTGGTGGCTTCGCCGGAGGCGCCTATACCGGTGACGGGCTCAAGATCAACAGTGGCTTCCTCGACGGGCTAGACGTGCCGGCGGCGAAGCGATCGGCAGTCGAGTTCCTCGAGGAGCGCGGCATCGGCTCCCGCAAGGTCAACTACCGCTTGCGCGACTGGCTGATCAGCCGGCAGCGCTATTGGGGCTGCCCGATCCCGGTGATGTACTGCCCCACTCACGAGATCGTGCCGGTCCCCGCCGAGGAGCTCCCGGTCCTGCTGCCCGACGATGTCGAGTTCCGGCCGACAGGCGAGTCCCCACTTCGCTTCGACGAGGGGTTCCTGCGAACGACCTGTCCCATCTGCGGTAGCCCGGCGATCCGGGAGACCGACACCATGGACACTTTCGTGGACTCGTCGTGGTACTTCCTGCGTTACTGCAATCCTCGTGACGAGACAGGCCCTGTCGACATCGGAGCGGCTCGCCACTTCATGCCGGTCGACCAGTACATCGGGGGGATCACCCACGCGATCTTGCACTTGCTGTACTCCCGTTTCTTCACGCGGGCTTTGGCCGACACCGGCCTCGGACCGAAGGAGGTACGCGAGCCGTTCGCTCAGTTGTTCTGCCAGGGCATGATCCGCCTCGGCGGTCGGGCAATGTCGAAATCCAAGGGCAACGTCGTGTCACCCGATGATTACTTCGCGAAGGTCGGGGCCGACTCGTTGCGGCTGCTTCACCTCTTCATCGGCCCTCCGGTCGACGATGTCGATTGGACCGGACAGACCGATGAGATCCTCGAAGGTTGCTCCCGTTACCTAGGCAGGGTCTGGCGTCTGGCGACGGACGTTTCGGAGCGTCCCGATCACGCCGCCGAAGACGACAGGGCGGGCGACAGTCACGAACTGAGGCGGGCCGTTCATCACACCATCGCCCGCGTGACCGCCGACATCGAGCGCTACGCGTTCAACACCGCCGTCGCGGCGTGCATGGAGCTGACCAACACCATCTCCCGCCACGCTCGGTCGGGTACCGACCGGGCCGTCGTCGAGGAGTCGATCGACACCCTGCTGGAGCTTCTCGCCCCGTTTGCCCCGCACCTCGCGGCCGAGGCCTACGAGCGCCGCCGGGGTGACAACGTCCACACCCGGCCGTGGCCGGTGGCGGATGTGCGCCTGCTCACCGAGCAGAAGGTGACGATGGTCGTGCAGGTGAGTGGCAGGGTGAAGGACCGGATCGAGGTCGAGCGCGACATCTCGGAACAAGCCGCCGCCGAGACAGCCCTGGCGTCACCGAAGATTCAGGAGATCCTGGGCGGCGCCTCACCGACACGCGTCATCGCGCGGCCCCCTCGGCTCGTCAACATCGTCCCATAGGCCCGCCGCCCCGCCCGGGCACGAATGCGCCTACCGGCCACGCAGGTAGCGCTCCAGCTCCGCCGCGATCTCGTCTCCCGAGGGGACCGTCCGGTCGTCGAGCACTGCCGGTGTCCCTTCGAGCTCGTCGATCTGCTGTTCGAGCTGGCGAACCATCGCCTGATGCTCGCTGCTCTGAGCAATGAGCTCGTCGACCTTCTTGCGTGCGGCTTCGGCAGCTTCGGCGAGGAGGTGGGAATCGATCACGAGACCGGAAACGATCGCGAGACCATTGAGCAAGGCGACCGCCGCCGCAGGAAACGGCATCGCAGCGACATAGTGCGGCACCCGTGCCCACAATCCGACCGAAGGGATGCCCACGTTCGAGCAGGCACGTTCGATGGCCGCCTCAATCCCTGCCGGGACGTCAATGCTCCCCGAGATGAACCCGATCTGCTGAGCCAACTGGCCATTCGAGGCCGTCGCCGCGAGCTTCACCGGCCGCGTGTGCGGAGCACCGGCGGGAAAGCCACCGAAACCCACCATGAGCCGGACCCCGAGCGCTGTCGCAAGCTCGGCGACGGCGTCCGAAAACGATTGCCAGCGCATGTCGGGCTCAGGACCGGCGAGCATGGCGATACCCGAGCCGAGGCGGTCGGTCCCGACGCTGAGGGTCACGTGCGGCCAGTCGAGCTCCTCGTTGATCCCGTCGACGATCTTGAGCTTCGGCCGCCGGGCGCGCTGGTCGAGCAGTTCCTCGGAGTCGAACACCGCGTACGACCGCGTCTCGACGGCCTCGAGCAGGCTCGTCATGGCTGTCGCACCGGCAAGACCTGCATCGACCCATCCATCGAGCGCGACCACGAGCACAGGAGAGGGCGGGGCCGGCTCACCCGTGAGCAGGTAAAGGGACGACGGGACAGTCATTGCTGTTTCCTTCCCACGTCGATGCCTTGCACAACCGCAGGCTACCGGTCCGCTCCCGGCGACCGATGACGGCCGCACCGGCCCTAGAGGGACAGCGACTCCCCACCGTCGACGACGATCCTCGCGCCGTTCACATTGGCCGCCGCCTGCGAGCACAAGAAAGCCACCACCTGGCCGAAGTCGGCCGGGTCGCCCATGGGGCGTCCGCTGCCGGTGGCGCCGAGCTCGATCATGCGATCCGTGGCGTGAAACCCGGGACAAGCGAGGTTCAGCGTGACGCCCGTGCCGCGCAGGTCCGCGGCCGCAGTCTTCGCCCATGCCCACAACCCTGTCCGAGCTGTGTTGGAAAGCGCGAGATTCGGAGCAGCCTGCACGATGGTCGCCGAGGCGATGCAACAGATCCTGCCCCACCCAGCTGGCCTCAGATGGGGCAACGCCGCCCGCACGAACCGGATGCTCGTGAGCAGGTTCGCCTCGATCGCCGTCAAGATTGCGTCGTCATCGAGATCGAGCGCACCCGCGGGCGGTGGGCCGCCGGCGTTCGGCACGACGATGTCGAGACGACCGAAAAGGTCGATTGCCACCGAGACGAGGTGCTCAGGCGTTCCCGGGTCGGTCACGTCTGCCCGGACGGCGACGACGTCCGCGCCGTTCGACCTGAGCGCCGCCTCGGCACTGGCCAGCGCCTCCTCGCCCCGGGCGGAGATGACAAGGCGGGCTCCCTCACCTGCAAGGGCGTCGGCAACAGCGCGACCCAGACCCTTGGACGACGCCGCGACGACTGCGACCCGACCCTCAAGACCGAGATCCATGACAGCTCCCTCTCTTTCTCTGCCGGCCAAGCAGGGTGACAACCCGTCCGATGCGAGCGACCCGACCCGGCAATCGCAGCTCCACTCCTCAGGCCTCGACCACAGCCAGACGGTGGTCGGCTTGGTTGCAGACAAGCGGACCGTCGTCGGCCGCAATCACGACGTCCTCGATGCGTGCCCCGAAACGACCGCTCAGGTAGATGCCCGGCTCGATCGAGAAGGCGTTGCCCGCGACCAGCGGCGTCGCGTTCCCGGCCACCATGTAGGGGTCCTCGTGCTCCTCGATCCCGATCCCATGGCCGATGCGGTGGACGAAGGCTCGTCCGTACCCGGCGGCCGTGATCGGTTCCCGCCCGGCACGATCGACCTGCTCGCATGGTGTGCCGACCGTCGCGGCGGCGACGGCGACGGCCTGCGCGAGACGCAGCACCTCGAACAGCTCGCGAAACTGCGCTCCAGGCTCTCCGGTGACCACGGTGCGTGTGAGGTCCGAGCAGTAGCCGACACCGTCGCCGAGCTTGAGAGAACCGCCGAAGTCGCACACGACCACCTCGTCGCGGCCGATCACGCGCGACCCGGGGTCGTGGTGCGGGCTGGCGGAATTGGGACCGCTTGCAACGATTGCGAAATTCACGCGGTCATGGCCGAGATCGCGCAGCCGCCTCGAGATCTCATCGGAGACCTCGGCCTCGGTTCTCCCGATGAGGGCGATCTCGCCACTCAGCAGCGCCGCCGCCACGCCGTCCGCCGCCGAACCCGCGGCGCGCAGAGCGGCGGCCTCACGAGCGTCCTTCACCGCCCGCAACGGGCCAACAACTTCTCTCGCACTTCGCCAGTCCGCTTGCGGGATCGAGCGCTCGAGCCCGAGCAGGTGCGAAGCCCAGCACCGGTCCGAGACGGCGAGCCGGCTTCTCTTGCCGACCAGTGCCGCCACAACCTCGGTGGGTTCTTCGTGCTCTGGGAAAGGGCGCATGTCGAACAGTCGCGGATCGTGGTCCACCCGAGGCGCCTCGAGCTCGGGAACGACTAGGGTCGCCTGGTCGTCGACCGGGAGCACCAGCATCGTCAACCGCTCGAGCTCCATGGCCCTGTAGCCCGTCAGCCAGGGCAGGTCGGCCCCGAGCGAGAGGAGAAGGGCATCGACGTCCATCTCCCTCATGCGGTCCCGCACGCGCGCAAAGCGCGCCGCCCTGGCAAGCGACGCGTCGGTCAGGCGCTCAGGCGGACCATCGGTGCTCACGACACTTCCGCGCCCCTCGTCGCAGCGACGGCGGCACTCGATGCGACGACCGCCCGTTTCGCGTGGTAGCTCGAGCGCGTCAGGGGCGACGCCTCGACGTGCGCGATGCCCATCGCCCGCGCCGTCGCCGCCAGCTCCTCGAACTCGGCCGGAGCCCACCAGCGGGCCACCGGCAGGTGCGCTGCAGTCGGGCGCAGGTACTGACCAAGCGTCACGATCTCGACTCCCACGGCACCAAGATCGGCGAGTGCCGCCACCACCTCGGTCACGGTCTCACCCATGCCGAGGATGATGCCCGATTTCGTCGTGCAGCCTGCCGAGGCCGAGCGAGCGAGCACCGACAAGCTGCGCGCGTAGCTGGCCGAAGGGCGGACCGCTCGCTGCAGCCGGTTGACGGTCTCGAGGTTGTGGTTCAGCACGTCAGGGCGGGCATCGAAGACGGTGCTGAGGGCAGCTTCGTCACCCTTGCAGTCGGGGATGAGGACCTCGACGGTGGTACCAGGGCTGTGGCGACGGATCGCCGCGATCGTCTCGGCGAAAGCCAGCGCCCCGCCGTCGGCGAGGTCGTCCCGCGCGACGGCCGTGACCACGGCGTGTGACAGCCTCATGCGGGTGACTGCCTCGGCGACGCGGTCGGGCTCGCCTGGATCGAGTGGAAGCGGGCGCCTCGTGTCGATCTGGCAGAAGCCACAGGCTCTCGTGCAGCGCTCACCGTTGATCATGAACGTCGCCGTGCCGTCAGCCCAACACTCGAAGATGTTCGGGCACCCGGCTTCCTCGCAGACGGTCACGAGGTCGAGCTCGCGCATCGTCGAACGGAGTCGAACCAGCTCGGGGCCGATCCGGACCTGAGCCCGCGCCCACTCGGGCTTGGGGCTCGCGAGCGCCACCCCGTGAGCGGGATCCACTCCAGCGTCGACCAGCCTGCGGTCGAGTGCCCGCGTCGAGCGCGACGCCCCGTCCGCAACCTTGACCGCCAGCGCGTTCCGCGCAGGACCCGGCCACCACGACGCATCCTGGCGCTCGATCGACGCGCCTCGGGCCAGGTGATCCGGTGCCCGGCGCACGATCGCCTCCACAACCTCGCGCATCGTCACCTTCACGCCCTCAGCAGCGATCGAGGTCACCCCCAGATCATGCAGGCCGCAAGGGATGATATGGCCGAACATGGAAAGGTCAGGCTCTATGTTCAAGGCAAAACCATGCATCGACCGTCCCCGGTTGATCCTCACCCCGACGGCACAGATCTTCCTCGGTTCGGGACCGTCGGGATCCACCCAGACGCCGGGATAGCCTTGAAGCCGGCCCGCTGTCTCGAGCCCGAGATCACCGATGGCATCGATGACGAGCTGCTCGATCGCGTGAACATGTGCAGGCACGGCGCCCAGCCCCATCGGGACGTTGAGGATCGGGTAGCCGACGAGCTGACCGGGTCCGTGGTAGGTGACGTCGCCGCCACGGTCGGCGTGCACGAGCTCCGCGCCGATCGACTCCGGGTCCACCAGGACGTGCTCGGCCTTCGCGCGCACGCCAAGGGTGTACACGTGTGGGTGCTCGAGGAGGAGCAGGTACTCCGCTCCGCCGGCCCTGCACAAGGCCTGCTGCAGGACATGGGCGTCCCTGTACCGGACGCGCCCGAGCCAGCGGACGTGCAGCTCTCGCCCGGCCAGGCTCAAATCTCGGCTTCCCAGTCGCGCGACTCGATGACTCGGGCCAGCTCGTGCAGGAACGCCGACGCGTACGCTCCGTCGACGGCGCGGTGGTCGAACGAGAGCGCGAGCAGGCCCACCGAATGAATCCCGATCGCCTCGGTCCCGTCCGACGCGGTGATCACAACAGGGCGGCGCTTGATCCCATCAGTCGAGAGGATCGCCACCTGTGGCTGGTTGATGATCGGCGCAGTCAAGAACGTGCCAAACGGGCCCGGGTTCGTGATCGTGAAGGTCCCTCCCACGACGTCGTCGGCCGACAGCTTGCGCCTGCGGGCTCGGTCGGCCAGCTCAGCCATGGCGCGAGCAAGCCCCCGGAGCGACTGACCCTCGGCGTTGCGGACGACGGGGACGATGAGCCCACGCTGCTCGAGGTCGACTGCGATGCCGAGGTGGATGTTCCGGTGGATGACGAGCGCATCGTCACCTACGGACGCGTTCAGCTGCGGGTAGTCGCGCAGCGTCTCGACCACTGCGCGGGCGATGAAGGAAAGATAGGTGAGACCGATTCCCTCCTCCTCGCGGAACCGGTCCTTGTGCGCCTTGCGAACCCTCTCGATCCCCTCATAATCGGCCTCGATCACTGCAAGGGTGTGCGCCGAAGTCGCTTTCGACCGGACCATGTGCTCGGCGGTGAGGCGCCGGATATTCGTGAACGGCACGACCTCGTCGCGTGCTCCCGCGACCGGCGTGTACGAATCGGTGGCGACAATCTCCGAGCCGGTCACTGGCAGGCCGGCCGCCACTGCTCCCGACCGTGACGCGGTCGCCGCCGACTTGGCCCCAGTCGGTGGGGTCGCTGGTTCAGCAGCCGCCCCGCCTCCGGTCGCGCGACGGTCGATGAAGGAGAGCACGTCTGCCCGGGTGATCCGGCCACCCTTACCGGTGCCTGGGATCGAGGCCGGGTCGATGCCGTACTCGCCGACCAGCTGCCGGACGACGGGAGACAGCACCATTCCGTTCCCGCTCGACTCGGTTCCGACAGATCCGGTTGCCTCCTCCGGCCGCGGCGCTGGCTCGGGCGGCATTGGCGCAGGCGCGGGCTCGGGCGGCATTGGCGCAGGCGCGGGCGCGGGCGGCACCGGCGCGGGCTGCAAGTCGGGCGGCGTGGCGACGACCGCCGGGCCTTCGGCCGAGCCAGCCGGGACAGCGCCCGAAGGCGCCTCGTCGGTGACGACCGCGAGCTTGGTGCCGACATCCACGGTCGCACCCTCAGCTACAAGGATCTCGGCGAGGTGACCCGACGCGGGCGACGGGACTTCGGAGTCGACCTTGTCGGTCGACACCTCGAACAAAGGCTCGTCGTAGGCGACCTCGTCACCCACTTTCTTCAGCCAGCGGATGATCGTCCCCTCGGTGACGGTCTCGCCGAGCTGGGGCATGGTGATGTCAGGCAAGGTGGAGACCCCTTCCAGTGAGTGCCAGAACAGTCTCGCCAAAGGTTTCCGACAGCGACGGATGCGGCTGCACGAACGGCGAGATCTCGTCGGGTGTGGCCTCCCAGTTCACTGACAGATAGGCCTGCCCGAGCTGCTCTGTCACCCACGGGCCGGCCATGTGCACGCCGAGCAGGCGTCCTGCGCGTCCGTCCGGCTTCTTCTCGCAGATCACCTTGACGAGTCCGTCCGTCTCACCCAGGATGCGGGCGCGGCTGTTGCCGCCGAACGGGTCTCGTCTCGTGACGGTTTCTATGCCCGCGTCGAGCGCGTCCTGTTCGGTCATCCCCACGAAGGCCACTTCCGGATGACAGTAGATGGCCCACGGGACCTTGGCGTAGTCGACCGGGAAGGCTCGCTCGCCGAGAATCTGCTTCACGGCCAGGATCGCCTCGGCGAAACCGACATGGGCCAGCTGTGGTGTCGCCACCAGATCGCCGACCGCGAAGACCCCCGCCGCCCCCGTGCGCATCCACTCGTCCACGCGCACATAGCCGCGCTCGTCGATCTCGACGCCCGTGTCTTCGGCCAGCAAAGCGTCGGAGAGCGGGCGCCTGCCGATCGACATCAAGATCGTCTCGACCTCGAGCTTGTCCCCGTCCCCGAGAACCACTGCGGTGTGGTCGCCCTCGGGCTCATGTCCCGTGACAACGACACCGGTTCGCACAGTGATCCCGCGCTTGGCGAACGACCGGACGATCACGTTGACCACGTCCTGGTCGCAACCGGGAAGGATCTTGGGCAAGGCCTCCAGCACTGTGACCCGCACGCCGAGATCGGCCAGCATCGAGGCGAACTCGCAACCGATTGCTCCCCCGCCGATCACCGCCGCCGAGCGCGGGAGCTCGCGCAGAGACAGCAGCTCGTCCGAGGTCTGAACATAACGGCCGTCCACTTCGAAGCCGGGAAGAGTCCTGGGGACCGAGCCTGACGCGAGCATGACGTTGGTCCCTGCCAGCAAGCTCACCGCTCCGTCCGCTGCGGTGACTTCGACGAGCTTGCCGGGGAGCAAGCGCCCCACGCCGGAGAAGACCGCGACCTTGCGTTGCTTGAGCAGGCCCGAAAGCCCTCTGAAAAGCTGGTCGACTATCTGGTTCTTCCGATCCTGGCTGATGGCGAACTCGACCACGGGTTGGCCGGCGTGGATGCCGAACTCCTTCGCCCCTTCGACGCCTCGGAACACCGTCGCGGTCTCGAGGAACTCCTTTGCGGGCACGCAACCTCGGTGAAGACAGGTGCCGCCCACCTTGTCCTTCTCCACCACCGCCACCGACAGCCCCGCGGCGCCCGCGTACAGGGCCGTCGCGTATCCGCCAGGGCCGCCACCGATGACAACGACGTCGTATGGCGCGGGCTCAGCCTGGTTCTGTGGCAGACGGACCACCTCCTGGATTCAACGATGATTCAACCGCTTGATCGGCCACCCGCCGGCCGGACGCACGTGCTTTCCCGAGCGGCCAGGCGCCATCGGGCTCAGCCTAAAGCCTTCCGAACATCGCATCGGTCGTGCCAACCCGCGCGGCTCTGGCCGATACCGAGCCGATGAGCTCAGCCGAAAAGCGCAGCTGTTCGCATGGCCGCGAACACCTCGAGTGCCGACTGCTCGGGGCTTGCCTCGGTGCTCAGCGAGAGCTCCGGCGACTCCGGCGGCTCGTAGGGGTGTGAGATCCCGGTGAACGACAGCAGCTCGCCTCGCCGGGCACGCGCATAGAGCCCTTTCGGATCGCGCGCTTCGCACACTTCCAGCGGCGTCGCGACGTGCACCTCGACAAAGGTCACCGCCATCTCCAGGTGGCGTTCACGGACGGCCTTCCGGCCGGCAGCATAGGGACTGATAGCGCTCACGATCGACAACTGACCGACGCGCGCCAACAGGATCGCCACCTCGCCCAGACGCCGCACGTTCTCCATCCGGTCGATCTCGTCGAAACCGAGATCTGCGTTCAGGCCGCCGCGAAGCGCGTCGCCGTCGAGCAGGTAGCTGCCCAACCCGTGTTCGAGAAGCAGGTCGTGCAGCGCCTCGGCGACGGTCGTCTTGCCGGCTCCCGAGAGCCCGGTGAACCACACGGTGCCACCGGAGGTCGTCAGCGCATCGGGATCCGCCACTTGCATGTCCCAGCCGTCAGAGCGTCGGCCGGCGCAGCATGCCCGCAGCGACCGTGGCATTGGTCTGCTCGTCCACCAGCACGAAGCTGCCGGTCGCTTTGTTGTCCCGGTACTCGTCGTAGAACAGTGGCGCGGTCGTGCGCAGGTGTACCCGGCCGATGTCGTTCAGCTCGAGCTCGCTGGCTCGACTATCGCGATGAAGAGCGTTCACGTCGAGCCGGTACTGGAGCGAACGCACGAGCGCTCGCGCCCAACGGGTCGTTTGCTTGATCGCGAACGTCGAGCCTGCCCGCAGTGGTGCCTCGGCCATCCAACAGATCATCGCCGAGACGTCCTGGCCGACGTTCGGCCGATTGTTGGGCCGACAGAGCATGTCGCCGCGCGAGATGTCGAGGTCGTCTTCGAGCCGGACGACGACCGACTGAGGCGGGAAGGCCTCCTGCAGCGGCCCGTCAGGGCCGTCGATGCTCACGACGTGGCTCGAGAAGCCAGAAGGGAGCGCCACTACCTCGTCACCGACCCCGAGCACTCCGCTCGCGATGATGCCCGCATAGCCGCGGAAGTCACGGTACTCGTTCGAGATCGGCCGGATGACGAGCTGCACGGGGAACCTCAGGTCGATGAGGTTGCGGTCAGAGCCGATGTGGACGCCCTCGAGGTGGTCCAGGAGCGAGAGCCCGCCGTACCAGGGCATCTCGGAGGAGCGGTCCACGACGTTGTCGCCCGCCAGGGCCGAGATCGGGATGCAGGTGAGGTCGTACACCTGGAGGCGTTCGGCGAACCCGGTGAAGTCGTCGACGATCTGGTCGAAACGCTCCTTGGAGTAGCCGACCAGGTCCATCTTGTTCACGCACAGGACGAGGTGACGGATGCCGAGCAGCGACGCGATCATGGCGTGGCGTCGGGTCTGCTCGGTGGCCCCGGCGCGGGCATCGATGAGAAGCAGGACGAGATCGGCCGTCGAGCAGCCCGTGACCATGTTGCGGGTGTGCTGGGTGTGGCCGGGGGTGTCGGCGATGATGAACCTGCGTTTCGGGGTGGAGAAGTAGCGATAGGCGACGTCGATGGTTATGCCCTGCTCGCGCTCGGCCCGGAGCCCGTCGGTGAGCAGCGCAAGGTCCACATAGTCGTCGCCCCGGGCCACGCTCGTGCGTTGGACGGCTTCGAGCTGGTCCTGGAAGATCTGTTTCGAGTCGTAGAGCAGACGGCCGATCAGCGTGGACTTGCCGTCGTCGACAGAACCCCCGGTCGCAAAACGCAGCAGTTCCACTAGAAGTAGCCCTCCCGCTTGCGGTCCTCCATGGCAGCGTCGGAGAAACGGTCATCCGCGCGCGTCGCGCCCCTCTCGCTCACTCTCGTCACCGCCGTCTCCACGATGATCTCGGCGGGAGTGCTCGCCGTTGACTCCACGGCCGCTGTGCAGGTCATGTCACCGACCGTCCGGTACCGCACGGTCGCCTCGAAGGCCTGCTCGCTCGCGACGCCGTCGCGCGGCTGGGTCCAAGGCCCGACTGCGAGCAGCATGCCGGAATGGCGAAAAACGGTGCGCCGGTGCGCGAAGTAGATCGACGGGAGCTCGAGATGCTGCTCCTCGACGTACTGCCAGATGTCGAGCTCGGCCCAGTTCGAGAGCGGGAAGACCCGGAAATGCTCCCCCGGCCGGTGCCGCGTGTTGTAGATGTTCCACAGCTCCGGTCGTTGCGCACGGGGGTCCCATTGGCCGAACTCGTCACGCAGGGAGAACACCCGCTCTTTGGCCCTCGCCTTCTCCTCGTCGCGCCTACCACCCCCGAGAATCGCGTCATAGCGGTTCTCTTCCAGCACCCTGAGCAGGGTGAAGGTCTGCAAACGGTTGCGGGTGGCGCCGGGCACCGGTTGCTCGACTATCGAGCCACGGTCGATGTCCTCCTGCACCGAGCCGACGACGAGGCGAACCTCGAGCTTGTTCACCTGCTGATCGCGGTACTCGAGGACTTCGGGGAAGTTGTGCCCGGTATCGACGTGCACGACCGGGAACGGGACGCGCTGGGGCCAGCAGGCCTTCGTGGCCAGATGGAGCAGGACGGCAGAGTCCTTGCCCCCGGAGAACAGGAGCGCAGGACGCTCGAATTCGGCGACCACCTCACGAATGATGTGAATCGCTTCAGACGCGAGCGTGTCGAGGTGGGAGAGACGGTGAGCCATTGAGAGTAGGCAGACTAGTCACCATTTCGCGCTCGGAGGCGAAATCGCCTTGCGACGGGTGCGATCGCGGCGGTCACGCGTGCAGGTTCGGGCGTCGGTCCACCCATGCAGTTGCTTCCTCGAGCTGACTGGAGACGCGAATGAGAACGTCCTCTCGCCCGTAGTCGGCAACGAGCTGGACCCCGATCGGCAGTCCTGCGGGTGTCCAGTGGAGCGGCAGCGAGGCGGCTGGCTGGCCGCTCACGTTGAATTGACCGGTGAACTGGAGGGTCTCGAGCACCCTCGCCTCGCCGTCCACCGGGTCGGAGAGCTCGCCGAGCCGGGGCGGGGGCTGCGCCAGGACCGGGGTGCAGAGCAGGTCGAAGCCCTGCTCCGACCAGAAGGCGGCGGTGCGGCGCCTGAAGCCCTCGAGCCAGAGGGCGGACTCGAGATAGTCCGGGGCGGAGATGGACCGGCCCGCAGACGCGAGCAGTGAGTTGGCCGGCTCGTACTCCTCGGCGGAGACCTCCCTGCCGAGCAGCGCCGACCATCGGGTCAATGCCGCTGCGACGGCTGTCGCGACCACGACGACGAAGTGGCCCTGGAAGCCGGGTTCCTCGAGCGACGCCGGGTGAGCGATCTCGACCCGGTGGCCGAGCGACTCGAGCAACCGACCCGCGAGGCGCACGGCCTGCGAACACTCGGGATCGACACGGCGGTCGGCCTGGACGGGGTGATCGAGGAGGCCGATCCGCAGCCTGCCGGGGTTGGCGCCCACCTCTTGTGCGAATGGCCGGGCTGGCACCGGTGCGACGAACGTGTCACCCGCCCGGTAGCCGGCGATCTGGTCCAGTACGGCTGCCGAGTCGCGAACGGTGCGCGCTTCGAGGTGATCGGTGGAAAGGCCGCACCAGGACTCGCCCGGTGCCGGCCCGTTGCTCACACGGCCACGGCTCGGCTTGAGCCCGAAGAGCGCGCAGCAGCTCGCCGGGATCCGGATCGAACCGCCGCCGTCGTTGCCGTGGGCGACGGGAACCATGCCGGACGCGACGGCCGCCGCGGAGCCACCCGACGACCCTCCGCTCGAGTGCTCGATGCTCCAGGGGTTGCGCGTGGGCCCGAACGCGAGCGGCTCGGTGGTGATCGCCGTTCCGAGCTCGGGGGTATTCGTGCGACCGAGCACGACAAAGCCCGCCCTCTTGAATCGCTGCACGAGGTAGCTGTCCTGCTCGGCGCGGTAGCCGGCTGCCTTCGCAAAGGAAGTCCCTTCGCAGTAGGGCTCCCCCGCCTCTGTGGCGCCGAGGTCCTTGAGCAGGATCGGCACGCCCCTGAACGGCCCGGCGGGCAGCTTCCCGGCCGCCTGGGTGCGGGCGGTGGAGAACTGGCGGTGGATGACGGCGTTCAACCCAGGATCGCACCGGTCGATCCGTTCGATCGCCGCGTCGACGAGCTCGAGCGGGGACACCTCACCGCGTCGCACAAGTTCGGCCTGGGCGGTCGCGTCCTTCCAGGTCAGCTGTTCGTCCACTACGCCCCCCGTTCGAGCCCCTGGCCGTGTGCCCCTATTGACGGTGTCCGCGCCTCGCAGTCCATGTGCGGACCAGTGAAGGCACAGCCGCCACACCGCGGAGGGGACGGTAGGCCTCCGCAGCGTCTGCAAGCCGGTGCTCGTCCTCGGTGGTGAGCTCAAGGTCGGCGGCCTCGGCGTTGCGTTGGAGCTGCGCGACCGTGCTGGCACCCGGGATCGCGACGACGTTGGGATGGCTGATCACCCAGGCCAGGGCCACCTGAGCCGGCGTCGCGTCATGGCGGCCGGCGACCTCGCGCAGCGCGTCGAACAGCAGTCGGGCACGGTCGAGGTTCTCGGGCAGGAATGCGGCCGTGTTCGCGCGCATCGCCGTCGGGCGGTGCTCCGCGTCGTAGCGGGCCGACAACAGACCCTGCGCGAGCGGGCTGTACGCAATGACGACGCGGCCGTTGGCTGCCGCCCATTGCGTCAGGCCTTTGAGTGGGCGGCGGTCCACGAGACTGAACCGGACCTGGTTGGACCAGACCGGGCCGCCGAGGGCGCCCTCCGCGGCCTGCCAGCGGTCGAGGGAGTAGTTGCTCACCCCTATCTGGCGGATCACGCCGCTGCGCTGGAGAGCCCGCATCGCCGCCATCTGCTCGGTGAGGGTAATGGCCGGGTTCGGCCAGTGCAGCTGGTAGAGGTCCAACTGGGCGACGCCGAGGCGGCGGGCGCTCCCTGCCGCCCGCCGGGCGACGACCGCCCGCAGAGGAAGGATCGGGAGGACCTTTGAAGCCAGGAACACCTCCGCTCGCCGGTCCGCGATCGCACGGCCGACGATCCGCTCGGAGCGGCCGAAACCGTACATCTCCGCGGTGTCGATCAGGTTGATGCCGAGATCGAGGGCACGATGGACGATGTCGAACGCGTCGTGCTCGGCGTAATGGGAACCGTATCCCCATTCCCTCGACCCGAACTGCCAGGCGCCCAGGCCGATGGCCGACACCCGTTCACCACCCACTTCTATATATCGCATCACATTGGACACTACCGGTAAGCCGGGCCCCGGGCACCGGGTCCAGTCCGCGGAGACCGGGCATCGGGTCCCGAACCGCGCCGGCGCGGGGCCCCTGCCCAAGTCTTACCTCGGCGGCATCCTGAGCCCACCGTCGAGGCGGATGGTTTCGCCGTTCAGGTACCGGTTCTCGACGATGGCGATCACGAGCTCGGCGAACTCCTGCGCCTTGCCCAGTCGCCTCGGAAACAGCACGCCCTGCCCGAGCGCCTGGCGATTCTCCTCGGGGAGCAGTCCGAGCAGGGGCGTGTCCATGACCCCGGGCGCGATCGTGTTGACCCGTATGCCGGCCGCCGACAGGTCGCGAGCCGCCGGCAGGGTCATGCCCACGATGCCGGCCTTGGAGGCCGAATAAGCGATCTGGCCGGTCTGGCCCTCGAACGCGGCCACCGAGGCGGTGTTGATGACAACTCCCCGCTCGCCGTCATCGAGCGGCTCGGTCTTGGAGATGGCCGCCGCCGCCAGTCTCATCACGTTGAAAGTCCCGACGAGATTGACCGAGACCACCGTCTTGAACGCGTCGAGATCGTGCGGCTCACCGTGCCTGCCGGTCGTGCGCTGCGCCCAGCCAATGCCTGCACAGTTGACGTTGATCCGTAGCACCGCGCTCGCAGATGCCTGCTCGACGGCTCGGAGGACGGCTTCGGGGTCGCCGACATCGCCCGACACGTACGACGCACCGCTGGAGATTTCGTCGGCCAACGCTCTTGCCCTGGACGCGTCCCGGTCGAGGACCGTGACAATGGCGCCTCTCCCGGCCAGTGCCCGTACGGTCGCCTCACCGAGGCCTGAGGCCCCGCCCGAGACGAGGGCTCCCAGTCCGCTGATCTTCATTGCCGCAATTTACGGGAGCCGACCATCGGCGGCACAACGGCCGTCAGCCCGAACCGGTGGCTCAGAGCGCGCGAGCACCTCGCTGCAAGCGGGCGGCCTCGACCGCCAGCCGGTCGACGAGCTCGTTCATCGGGTTGCCGGCGTGTCCCTTCACCCAGCTCAGCTTGATCTCTCCGCGCCTGCGGTCGACAACCTCGTCGACAAGTGGACGCCACAAGTCCTGGTTCGCGACCGGCTCACCACGGGAGTTCCTCCATCCTCGCGCGCGCCATCCCGCCCACCATCGTTGGCTGAAACAGTTGACGACATAGGTGGAGTCGCTCACGACATGCACGTGGCCGCTGATGGCGGCGAGCGCTTGGAGAACGGCAGTGACCTCCATGCGCTGATTGGTCGTCCGCTCCGCGTGGCCGCTCTCGTACTCCTCGGCTGAGACCGCCCACGCCCATCCGCCCGGTCCGGGGTTCCCGACACAGGCGCCGTCGGTGAACACCACAGTGGCGGGGCTCGGATCCTCGAAGAGCGTCACGGAGTCATTCTGCCTGGTCCGGTTGGGCATCGGGATGCTTCCTCGCCGGCTTGGCGGGCCAGCTGGTGGCTGGACCTGGGTAGCCCGGTGGGGGTGGGCAGCCCGGTGGGGGTGGGTAGCCCGGTGGGGGTGGGTAGCCGCCGAAGCCTTGGCCTGCGGGGAGCCTCGCGGCCTTCCGTGTGTGGCTCCTGCGCACGAGCCAGACAACGAGGAGGGTCACCAGGATGATCACGACCAGCGCCGTGACACCGCCTATTGCGATGGCATGTTCCAGGCCGGTGAGGTTGACCAGCGGGTTCGCGTCGAGATTGCCGGGCCGGGGACCGAAGAGGGCGACGAGCCGCGGGTGCGAGTACACCAACGACGGGGAAACTCGAAGTCCGGGAGCGTCGTCGATGGTCACGTGCAAGAAACTGAACCGACCTGGCGTGTTGTCCCAGACGACTTGTGCGACCTGCTTGGCTTGCTGCTCTGCGCTCATGTTCAACGAGCCGCGGTAGTCGACGCCGACCAGGAGAGCGCCATCGGGCCCGTATCCGGTACCGGACTGGATGTTCGCGCTCACGACGTTCCAGCCCGCATTCGAGAGTGATGTGCGCGTGGTGACCAGCGCATTGATGATCGAGCATCCCGCCGCGAGCGTCGCCACCACGACTATGGCCACGACAATCCCGGCTCGGGCTCTCTGTCCTGGTCGTTTCGCCTCCGTTCACCGAACGCTACCGACCTGCCGGCCGCACGGTTTGCATGGTTCCCAGGCTTGCGCGACGGGACGGCCGCTCTCTGGGTGCGAGACTGGTTGGGTGATCATCGATGGTTTCTCACACCAGGTTCCCGATACCGATCCTGAGGAGACAACCGAATGGCTGGACTCCTTCGACGCCGTCGTCGAGGCGGGAGGCCGGCCACGCGCCCAGTTCCTCCTGATGAAGCTCCTGGAGCGGGCGCGCGCCAAACAAGTTGGCTTCCCTGCGACCGTATCGAGCCCGTACATCAACTCGATCCCGGCTCGCGCGGAGCCGTGGTTCCCCGGCGACGAGGACCTCGAGCGCCGGGTTCGCCGCTACATACGCTGGAACGCGGCCGTCATGGTCACACGGGCGAACATGCGCGATCCCGGTATCGGAGGCCACCTCTCGACCTTTGCGAGCTCCGCCTCGCTCTACGAGGTCGGCTTCAACCATTTCTTCCGGGGCAAGGACAACGGCACGGCGGGCGACCAGGTGTACTTCCAGGGTCACGCGTCGCCCGGCATCTATGCCCGCGCCTATGTCGAGGGGCGGCTGGGAGATGACGAGCTCGACAACTTCCGTTTCGAGGTCGGCGGCAAGGGCTTGTCCAGCTACCCACACCCTCGCCTCATGCCCGACTGGTGGGAGTTCCCGACGGTCTCGATGGGTCTCGGCCCGCTGACTGCCATCTACCAGGCGCGCTTCAATCGCTACCTCGTCCATCGGGAGCTTGCCGACACGAGCCAGTCGCGCGTGTGGTCCTTCGTCGGAGATGGCGAGTTCGACGAGCCGGAGACACGTGCTGCGCTCAGCCTTGCCGCGCGTGAGCGCCTGGACAACCTCACGTTCGTGGTCAACTGCAACCTTCAGCGCCTCGACGGGCCGGTCAGGGGCAACGGCAAGATCATCCAGGAGCTGGAGGCGCTGCTCCGGGGTTGCGGCTGGAACGTGATCAAGGTCATCTGGGGCAGGCGCTGGGACGAATTGCTGGCGCGTGACGTCGACGGCGTGCTCCTCAACAAGATGAACACGACTCTCGACGGTGATTTCCAGACGCTCGCCACCGAATCCGGCGCGTACATCCGTGAGAACTTCTTCGGCCCCGATCCCCGTCTGCGCAAGCTCGTGGAGCACCTGTCGGACGTGGAGTTGCAGACGTTGCCTCGTGGCGGGCACGACTACCGGAAGCTCTACGCCGCATACAAGGCAGCGACCGAGCAGGTCGGAGCACCGACGGCAATCCTCGCGAAGACCATCAAAGGTTGGACGCTCGGGCCCGAGATCGAAGCGCGCAATGCGACCCACCAGATCAAGAAGATGACCAAGGACCAGCTCCGGGTGCTGCGCGACCGGTTGCACCTGCACGAGGAGATCCCCGATGAAGCGCTCGACGCAGAGGAACCGCCTTACTACCGCCCCCCTGCAGGATCACCCGTTCACGAGTACTTGACGGCTCGCAGCCGGGCGCTCGGAGGGCACCTGCCCAACCGCGTCGTTCGGGGCCGCGGACTGATCGGACTCCCCGCGCCCGGACCGGCAGCCTTCGCCGAATTCGCCCTCGGCTCCCGCGGCCAGGCGGTCTCCACGACCATGGCGTTCGCAAGGCTGCTGCGCAACCTGCTCAGGGACCCGGGCATCGGCAAGTACATCGTCCCCATCGTGCCCGACGAAGGGCGGACGTTCGGGCTCGACGCGCTCTTCGCGGAGGTGAAGATCTACGCCCCGGAGGGTCAGCTCTACACCGCTGTCGATGCCGGCCTGCTGCTCTCGTACTCCGAGGATCGCACGGGCCAGATCCTGGAAGAGGGCATAACCGAGGCCGGTGCCATGGCGAGCTTCCAGGCCGCCGGAACGTCGTACGCGACGTGGTCCACGCCGATGCTGCCGATCTACCTCTTCTACTCGATGTTCGGATTCCAGCGAGTCGGCGACCTGATCTGGCAGGCGGCTGACGCGCGGGCGCGTGGTTTCCTGATCGGCTGCACCGCGGGGCGGACGACGATGAACGGAGAGGGGCTCCAGCACGAGGACGGTCATTCACTGCTGTTGGCCTCAGCCGTGCCGACGGTCCACGCCTACGACCCGGCGTTTGCCTACGAGCTGGCGACCATCGTCGAACGTGGGATCGACCACATGTTCGGCCCCGAGGCCGAAGACTGCATCTACTACCTGACGCTCTACAACGAGAACTACCCGATGCCTGCGCTCCCGGTGCCGGAGGGCGACGAGGCTGTGCAGGCGGCGGCTGCTGCGGGCATAAGAGAAGGGATACTGCGCGGCATCTACCGTTATGCCGAACCGGGCGGGACCGCGGCTGGGAGTGCCGGCGGCGGCGATGGCGGCAGGGCTGCCGGCCGCTCGGCCACGATCCTCTTCTCAGGTCCGACATGGCAGGCCGCGATGCAGGCACGTGAGCTTCTTGCATTGGACTGGGATGTGTCGGCAGAGGCGTGGTCCGTCACGAGCTACAAAGCGCTCAGGGAGGACGGGCTGGAGGTCGAGCGCTGGAACCGGCTCCATCCGGCAAGCGCACCACGAGTGCCTTACGTGACTCGTGCTCTCGAAACGGCGCGGGGTCCGATAGTTGCTGTCACTGACTTCTTGAAGGCGGTCCCGGATCAGGTTGCGCGCTTTGTCGGGGCGCCCCTGACCGTGCTCGGGACCGACGGATTCGGCCGTTCCGATACCCGTGCCGCACTTCGCAGGCATTTTGAGGTCGACGCCGCGCACATAGTCGTGGCGGTCCTGGCCGAGCTTGCTGCTGCCGGTGAGGGCAGGCCGAGCGAGGTCGCCTCGGCCATCGAGAAGTACGGAGTTGACCCCGAGGCACCTGACCCCCGGAGCGCCTGAAGCTAGCCACTGGCGAGCAGTTGCAGATTCCGCCAGACGAACGGACACGATTCACGGGCGGCCCGGGACCGAGACGTGAAAGGCGCGCGGCAGGTTTCGCCCCACCAAGAACGCCCAATATGCCAGGGCGCTCAACTCTGATGTACCGTGACCTCGCAATATTGGGGATCGGGCACGTTCTCTGAAGGGAGCACGATGGAGCGAGTCGCAGTCCGCTCGGAGTCGAGGGTACCCAGGCTCCGGCGGCTCGTCGTGACCATCGTCCTTGCCGCGACCCCGCTCGTCGCGTCGGCATGTAGCTCGAACACAGGGCCGGGAGGCAACGGCAGCGTCACCACGACCACCCAGATTCCGGGCTACTGACGCTCATCGTTCACGAGACCTGTTGAGTCGCGCCTTTGGTGGCGCCCGATTCAGCCATGTCCCGGCATTGGCGACCCATCGACGTGGTTCCCCTGTGTGTCAGGCTGAGCTGAGACACCTGCAGCAGTGGTCCAACCCTGCACGGCGGGATCGGACCCGAGCACGGCAACCTTCCTGCGGCCGCGCCGGACTCGACACTGTCCACCGGGCGTTGGTCTTCTTGGCCTATTCCACGATGCCCGAACGGCCCAGCTGTTTGCCGTTCTTGTCCAGAGCCAACACGGCATAATACGGACCTACCGAATTGACGGCTATGGCTGTCTCGAAGCCGGTCCATTCCTGCGATCCCACAGCCTGAAGCGAGGACCTGTCCTTGCCGGCGAGGACGGTCCAGCTAGCTATCTCCGTGGCCCCGTTCCAGCTTGCGCAGACGAGCGGGCCCGCCGGTGCGACGGTCACGGCGATGCTCGGTGGCTCGGTGGGATGCCCGACCCAGTCGTGGGTGAAGGCACGGTACGAGCGCACACCGGGGGGGAACTCTCCGTCGAGAAGCAGGGTGCCCTCAGGGGCGAACTCCGAGAAGTAGGGCTGGTTGCCCCATCCGACGAAGACCCGTCCATCGGCCAAGAGCTGCGTGCTCCCCTGGTTGGCGGCGGCGAAGCCGGCGGGGTGCACGTACGCGCGTTCCAGGCTCACTTCCATCGCCTTGGTGCTCACCGACAGCAGCAGCGCCCGGGACTGCTTCTCCTGGGTCGGCAACGAGCCGTCGGAGCCGTTGTCGAAGAGGGTGAGGGTCGCGGGTCCCGGCATGCGGGCGTCATGCTGCCAATAGAAATGGGTCCCCGGACCCATCGTGAAGTCCGATCGTTTCCCGTTCATCCGCCAGATGACCTTCCCACTCGAACGGTCGACCTTGTAGATCGCCCACGTGCCGCGGGCGGAGATGAGCAGGTTCCCGTCGGGCGCCTCCGATATGGAATTGACATGGAAGTAGTCGTAGCCGTTGCCCTTTTCGGACGGCAGCGTCACGTAGCTTTCCTCGACTCCCACATGGCTCAAGCTGTCCCAATCGAAGAGGACCTTCCCGCTCGCAACGTCGATCTCCTGGGCATGGCCGGCGACAACGTTGCCCCGGCGCGCCCCACCGACTGCCGAGAGGTCGGTGGTGGTGCTCTGGTAGGCCGTGATCAGGGCAGTCCCCGCGGCGGTGAGGTTGAACTCGTGGTAGTCCTCCCTGAGGCCGTCACCGGCGTGAACCGCTCCGACGGCGCGGTAGGAGCTGTTGGCCATCTCCCCGACACCGGCGCTGCCGTGGCCCGTCACGGGCCGTCCCTGCCACCAGGTGAGCAGGGGCTGACCTTTGTAGTCCTGGGCGTTGAAGTCGTAAGGGGTCACTGTGGTGAACGGTTTGAACCAGATCAGCCGACCTTGCCGGTCGAGAAGCATGAGCCCCGGTTGGCTGGGTGCCTTCGTGAGGGTTATCGGGGAGACGAAGATGTGGCGTGGCCGGTCGTACTCGCCCGCTTGGCTCCCATCACCGAGGAGCGTGGTGACCCTCACCGCGGGCGGCCGAAGGTCCGGCCGGGTGACGAAGCCTTGGACCTCGGGCAACGCCTGATAGTCCGGCTGAGCCGGGATCGATCGTTTTGCAGCGTGGGGCCACTCGTAGCCCGCGAGACCGGCCAGCCCCATGGCGACCAGCCCGCCGGCTGCCTTGGCCATGAACCGCCTGCGAGTGACGAGCCCGCTGCCGGGGGCGTGCACGACGCGGTCACTCTCTCGGCTCGGTGCCGCCTGCTGGGCGTTCATCGCTCGCCTTCCCCGGCACCCTCGTAAGATGCTGGCTCTGTCAGGTGCCTGCCCTTCAGCTCGGATCGGAGTCGCTCCGGCTATTCTGACACGAGCACGCACCCATGAGCCGACGCTGACCGAATCTTCGCCCGCCCTGCAGACCTGCGCAAGTTGTCGTGTCGGCAACGAGAGCGAATGGCGTGCGAGCTCTCCAGGGTCGGCCGCCGGATGTTTCAGGGTCGGGTGACATAGCAGGGCACGGGGTCGTGACATAGCTGCAGACTCGCGACCAGACCCGCACCGCGAGATAGCCTCGAAGGAGGGAAGCCGTGATGGCGGGGACTTCACAGCTGTCTCACAGCTGGTGCTGGGCGGTTTCCCAGTTGCACGTGACAAAACAGGGTGGAAGTTCCATGAGCCGACCAAGGAGCGTCGATGACGCAGCTCAAGCTGATCGGTGCGGGCTTGCCGCGCACGGCGACGCTCTCACAGAAGATTGCGCTGGAGATGCTCGGGCTCGGTCCCTGCTACCACATGGCCAATATGCTGAACGACCTCGATCTCGTGCAGCGCTGGGCTGGCGCTCTCAAAGGCAACGTCAACTGGGATGAGATCTTCGAGGGCTGCCTGGCCACGGTCGACTGGCCGGGCGCCTTCTTCTATAGGGAGCTGATCGAGGTGTACCCGGACGCCAAGGTGCTGCTCAGCGTGCGCGACGGTGATGCCTGGGCACGCAGCATGAGAGACACGATCTGGGGTGCGCTCTATGGCGACACGATGCTACGCGACCTCTCCTCCGCCCGGGTCAGGATCGATCCTGGGTGGCGCGGCTATATCGAGCTCATGACGGAGATGTGGCAGAGGACCGGCTTGCTCACCACCATGGAGGCGGCCACCGAACCGGGCGCGCTTGCGCAGGTCATGGAGCGCTACAACGAGGAAGTGATACGGACCGTGCCGTCGGATCGGCTGCTCGTGTGGTCACCCGCCGACGGCTGGGAGCCGCTGTGCGGGTTCCTGGGGGTGTCTGTGCCGCAGGCCCCGTTCCCGCGCGTCAACGATACCGAGATGTTCACCGGCTGGCTTGTCGAGGGATGTATAGCGGCGCTGACTGAGTGGCAGGCCCAGCAGGCGCGACCCGCACCAGGATGAACCCTCGCGTCGGCGCTTTGAGACGCCGAACCGAGAGAGGATCAGGCTCAGCTGAGGTCGAGCTGGGCTCGAGACGGGCGTGGTTGCTTGCCGTCTGCTGCGTGGCGCAGTTCATGGTGATCCTCGATCTGACCATCGTCAACGTCGCGCTGCCTTCGATCCAGTCCAGCCTCGGTTTCTCCGCGATCGACCTGCAGTGGGTCGTCGACGCATATGCGATTGTCTTCGCGGGCTTCTTGATGCTCGGTGGCCGCGCGGCTGATCACTACGGGCAGCGCCGCACGTTGGTCGTCGCTCTGGTCGCATTCGCGCTCGCCTCGCTGGCCGGCGGTAGCGCGCTCGACCAACTGATGCTCGTCGCCGCCCGCGCAGTGCAGGGCCTCAGCGGCGCGTTGATGGCGGCGGCGTCGCTGGCGACCATTACCTCGTCGTTCCCACAGGGGCCAACGCGTCACCGCGCGATCGGCCTGTGGGGGGCGATGAACGGGGCCGGCGGCGCGGCAGGGGCGTTGTTCGGCGGGATCATCACCCAGGAGCTCGGCTGGCGCTGGGTCCTGCTCATCAACCTGCCGATCGGGATCGCCACAGCGCTCGTGGCCTACGTGGTTGTCACTGACCGCCCGACAGGCGAGGTTCGCGCCAGCTTCGACTTCGGCGGTGCGCTTGCGCTGACGGGCGGGTTGATGGTGCTCGTGTATGGGATCGTCAACGCCGGCTACCTGGGCTGGGGTGCCGCCGGCGCCCTCGTCCCGATCGCCGTCGGCTGTGCCCTCCTTGCGCTGTTCCCGCTGATCGAGGCGCGCCTGACGTCCTCGCCCTTGGTGCCGCCCAAAGCCTTCACGGGGCCGCTTCGGGTTGCGAACGGGATTGTGCTGCTGTTCAGCGCGGCACTGTTCCCGATGTGGTACGTGAGCTCCCTTTACCTGCAGCAGGTGCTGGGCCTCTCACCGCTTGACGCCGGTCTCACGTTCTTGCCGATGGCATTGACGATCATGGTGTCGGCGAGAGGAGCCAGCCAGCTCGTGAGCCGCTTCGGTGTGCGTTCAGTACTCGCTAGCGGGCTCGTCATGATGACGAGCGGGATGCTGTTGTTCGCGAGGATCGGGGCTAGCGGCAGCCCGATCGGGTTCGTGGTCCTCCCCGGACTGCTCGTGGCGGTCGGGATCGGCTTGTCTGTCGTTCCCTCGACGATCGCCGCCACTCAGGGCGCTGGGCAGGCTCGGGCGGGTCTCGCCTCAGGCCTCGTGAACACCGCCCGCCAAGTTGGCGGTGCGCTCGGGATTGCACTGCTCATATCCCTCGCCACCCAGTACACCAGTCACCTGATCGGCGAGAACCGATCCGTGCCAGAAGCTCTGACCGACGGCTTCCGGCTCGCGTACCTGATCGGCGCGGGCCTCGCCGCGTTGGCGGCGGCGGTCACCCTCAAGCTGCTTCCCAAGCCGACCGCCGCCCCACAACCGGTCCGGTCACGTCTGCGCGTGCCGGCCACTGTCTTGGCCGTGGTCGCATGTTTCGTCGCGACAGACCTCGCGACGGCGGGCGCTCCAGGCGCCCCCATTGGCACCTACACGACCAAGGGCACCTACAGCTTCGTGTCAGCACCCGGGCTGCGCCCACCCAAGATCCGTGCGGATGCTCCGACGACCGCCAGCGAGCTGGCACCCGGCTACATCCTGGTCGCGAACTTCTACGACGTGACCTCTCCCCCGATGGTCGGCCAGGGCGGGCCGCTGATCCTCGACGACAGCCTGCAGCCCGTGTGGTTCAAGCCGGTACCCACGAACCTCGTCGCCGCGAACCTCAGCCTGCAGACCTATGACGCCAAGCCGGCCCTCGCCTGGTGGCAGGGCGTTGTCACGAGCACCGGCGCAACCGAGAGCGGCGAGGACGTCGTGGTCAATCAGCACTACCAGACCGTAGCGACGCTGAAAGGGGTAGACGGCTGGATCATCACCCTGCACTCGCTGCAGATCAAAGGCGACGACGCCTGGGTAACCGCGAACAAGAACATACCCATGAACCTCGCCCAGTACGGCGGCGCCAAGGACGGCGCTCTCGTGGACTCAGCGGTGCAGGAGTACGACCTCAAGACCGGCAAGCTGGTCCAATCGTGGGATGCGCTCGACCACATCCCACTCGCCGACTCCTACACGCCCCCGCCCACCAACGGGTTCCCCTGGGACGCCTATCACGTCAACTCGATTGACCTGACCGACAACGGCACCTTCCTCGTCTCCATGCGCAACACCTGGGCCGCGTACCTGGTCAATATCGGGACCGGCAAGATCGGGTGGGTCCTCGGTGGCAAGCACTCGAGCTTCAAGTTCGGCTCGAATGCCGAGTTCCAGTGGCAGCACGACGTGATGCTGGCCCCTGGCTCCGAGGTCACCTTGTTCGACGACGAATGCTGCGAGATCACCGGTGCCGGCACCTATCTCGCCGCGACCGGGCCTTCTCGGGCTCTCGTGCTGCAGCTCGATCAGGCCCGCCACACGGTGACGCTTGTCGCGCAGTACAAACTTGCCAACATCTCCGCTGCCTACATGGGCAGCACCGAGTCCCTCGCGAACGGCAACGTCTTCGTCGGCTGGGGTGAGCTGCCCTACTTCTCGGAGTACTCCAAGTCAGGCAAGCTGCTCCTGGACGCGGTCTTCCCGGCGCCCGACCTCAGCTACCGGGCAATGGAGGTCGCGCAATGGGTCGGGCTTCCCTCCTACCCGCCCAGTTTCGCGGTAAGGCAGGCCGACGGCAAGACCACGGTGTATGCGAGCTGGAACGGCGCAACCCAGGTCGTTGCCTGGCGGGTTCTGGCAGGTCCGAGCGCTGAGCACCTGGCCGTCGTGGCGAACAGGGCAAAGTCCGGCTTCGAGACAGCAATCCAGGTGGAGCCGAGCCACAAGGTCTTCAAAGTCGAGGCACTCGATACAACTGGCCGGGTGATCGGAAGCTCACCGCAGTTCGAGCTCGACACGTGAGGCTCGCCGGCGGTTCGGCACCTGCGAAGGCTTGTCAGCTGACTCAGCGGGCGCGCCTGGGCGCGCCCGAGCTTCTGGTCGGATGGCCGGGGGTTAGACTCGTCGGCAGCTTGAGGCGTTTCCGACCACCAGCGCGCAATGTCCTGCCATCTGACCGCACAGCGGCCGACAAAGATGATGGGCGGTGAAAGTGATGGACCAGCCCGTTAGCCGACGAAACCTCCTGCGAGGGCTGGCAGGCTTTGCGGGGACTGGAGCCGTCGCCTCCCTTCGCGGAGGCTCGTCAACAAAGTACGGACCGTCCTTGCCCGCCGAGGGTTCCGTCACCAGCAGCGCGAGCACGGTGTACCGGTCCCTGCCGGACTTCCGGCCGCCACAGGTCACCGTAAAGGTTCACCGCCCGGGCACCGCCCCGGGCGTAGTGCTGACCGACTGCCATGAGGGCCACGGCCAGCAGGGGCCGGTGATCATCGCGGAGGACGGTGGTCTCGTGTGGTTCAAGCCTGTCTCGGACCACGGCTCCGGCAAGATGCGGGCGTTCGATCTCCGTGTCCAGCAGTTCCAGGGCCACCCCGTGCTCACCTGGTTCCAGGGAGCGGCGGTGAACGGTCACGGCCAGGGTCGTTACATCATCGCTGACACCTCATACCGCCAGATAGCGACCGTGGAGGCAGCCCACGGGATGTTCGCGGACCTCCACGAGTTCTTCCTCAGCGAGAGCAGTACGGCGGTCTTCAGCGTCTACGGGTCTGGCACCGCCGACCTGTCCGGGCTGGGGGGCGTGCATAAGGGCCGTTACTACTATGGCGAAGTGCAGGAAGTGGACGTGATGACCGGGAAGCTGCTGTTCTCCTGGCGCAGCGACCGTCACGTCAACTTCCACGAATCCTACGTGGCGCCCTCGAAAGACGGTCGAGGAACCTGGGACTACTTCCACATCAACTCCATCAACATCGACCCGAGCGACGGCAACCTGGTGATCTCGGCACGCAACTGCTGGGCCTTCTACAAGGTGAACCGCAAGACCGGGGCAGTCATGTGGCGCCTCGGCGGCAAGGAGAACGACTTCTTGATGGGGCCCGGCACCCATTTCGCCTTCCAGCACGACGTCACGCCGTACGGCGGCGGCGTCTACACGGTCTTCGACAACGAGTCGACGCCCGCCGTGCGGCCTCCCTCCCGGGCCTTGGTTCTGCACGTCAACGAGGCTCGACGCAGCGCCACGCTCCTGCACCAGTACCACCACTCTCCGCCTGTCACGTCATCTGCTCTCGGCAGCGTGCAGATGCTCCCCGACGGCCATGTCTTTGTGGGCTGGGGAACCTCCACCTACTTCACCGAGTACGAACCGTCCGGTCGGGTTCTCTACGACGGTCGTCTCGACGTAAAGGGCCTGGTGTCCTACCGGGCGTTCAAGCAGCCCTGGTCGGGTCTGCCATCAGAGCCTCCGGCGCTCGCGGTCGAGCGGTCGCCTGACACGACCGTCCTCTACATGAGCTGGAACGGCGCCACCGGAGTAGCCCGCTGGCGTGTGCTCGCAGCGGGGTCGGTTGGCGGCCTGCAGACGGTAGGAACGGCACCCAAGATGGGCTTCGAGACGCGGATCACCCTGCCGACACATCCGAGCCGTGTGGCCGTCGAGGCACTTGACGCCGCCGGAAAGGTGCTTGGCCGCTCGGGGGTCCAGCACCTCTGAAGGACCCGGCCGCCCTCCGACCGCTGATGAACAGGGAAATTGCGGACGGTGAGGTGTTCACGTCAGGACGTGAGCTGGAGTCGCGCTGTGTGATGGAGACGCGGCTCACGCCCTAACGGGGTCCGCGACGCCGGCCCGGCGCGGGTTCGGCGCAGGCAGCGCCGCGAGTGGCACGCCCTACACTTCCTGCGATGGCGCGAGCCGCAAGGACGCCGAGGAGTCTCCCCTTCACCGGAGATCCCCGAGCGGACAAGTACCTCGTAGACGATCCCCTGGCGCTGTTGATCGGCATGGTCCTCGATCAGCAGGTGCCGCTCGAGAAGGCGTTCGCGGGACCTTGGGTCCTGCGCCAGAGACTGGGCACCGAGCTCGACGCTGCGAAGATCGCCGCCATGGCCCCAGATGAGCTCGCTGCCTTGTTCGTCGAGAGGCCGGCCCTCCATCGCTTCCCGGGCTCGATGGCTGCCCGGGTGCAAGACCTCTGCCACCTGCTGGTCCAGGAATATGGCGGGGACGCGGCTGCGGTGTGGACCACTGCTGTGACAGGAGACGAACTGTTCAAGCGTGTGAGGGCGCTGCCCGGCTTCGGCGAGCGCAAAGCCCGGATCTTCGTCGCGCTGCTCGGCAAGCGGCTCCGGATCCGGCCGGAGGGCTGGGAGAAAGCTGCCGGTCCCTTCGGCCAGGCCGGATCGCTCGCGTCCGCCGCGGATGTCGACGGCCCTGGTGCCTTGCTCGCCATGCGCGAACACAGGCGCGCGGTGAAGAGTGGCAAGGCGACTGCCGACCCAGTCGCGCGCTCCGCCCGGGCTTGAAGTCACACCGGTCCACCGGATCCGGGCCCCCTCAGACACAGAAAGGGCACTCGAGCAGCGGATCGGAGAGGCGGAGTCGTCCGCCTACACGCGCTCGAGGGGCGCCGAAGCGCCCCTCGAGGCGGCTGCGGGAACATCCCGCAGTCATAGTCATCTGCTGAAAAAGGCTCGGCTTCCGGACTGCATCGAGCGGGACCAGCTCCCGACCGGAGGAACCGAGGGTGTCTGGATGGTTATCACCAGGTGGTCCAGCGTGCCGCCTAGCGGCCAGCCACCTCCAGGGTCCCGAGACGTTGGCTACTCATGAATTGGACCACCTCCCTTCTCTGGTAGCCCCTAATGTATCGAGACTTGCACCCCGATGTGTGCAATCTGCTCAACCGAAGGGCCACCAGCCTCGCTTGCGGGTCACGGGCCGGCGAGCGGGCCCGGCCCTGAGCCCGCGTGGCAGCTGTGGCCCGGGGTGAGGCAGATCACTCGTCAGCTCGTAGAGATCGACAAGCGTCTGCGCCGCGAAGACAAGGTCGAGACGACGTTGGAGCTCCTCGAGGCTGAGCCGGCCCTCGGCGAAATGCTCATGCAGCTCCGCCGCGAAACGATCCCGGTCTGCATCCGACGCCCGCGGCCCCGTGGGCCGGCCACCCTCGGCTCCTGCGCCGACGCCGGTGCCGGCAGGCTTGTCAGGGGTCACGCCGGCTCACCTGCAGGAGCACGCCGGACGATGCATCGAATCAGGTCCCGACGCGCTGGGCCAGGTTCTCGTGGTGACAGGCCGGGCCTCTTGCTCCTCGCTGATGCCGAAACTCACGATCCCCTCCCCGGTCTGGGCGCCAAGCGCGGGGTGGCAGCCGCGGCCGACCAGAACGACCAGCGCAGCTCTCGCCGAACTTTACTCTGTATCCAGATCGGTACCCTGTTCGTCGCGGGCCCCAGCCCGCCCCGAGCAGGAAAGCACAGGGGGCCACCCATGCACTACCAGGACGAGCAGGTCGAGATCCACAAGGTTGTCGTCGGCCCTTTGGACAACAACGTCTTCGTGGTGCGCTGTCGTCTGAGTGGCGACGCTCTGCTCGTCGACGCAGCGAACGAGCACGAGCGGCTTCTCGAGCTCTGCCGGCGTCTGGGAGTGCGCAAGGTCGTGGAGACCCATGGCCACTGGGATCACGTCCAGGCGGTCCCTCAACTGCGGGACGCCGGCTACGAAGTTGCGGTGCGAGCCGAGGACGCCGCCATGCTCCCGTCGTACGATCTCCTGCTCGAAGACGACGACCTGCTCGAGGTCGGCCGGCTGCGGCTACGGACGATGCACACCCCCGGTCACACGCCCGGATCCATGTGCTTCCTGATCGAAGGGTCGCCGGTTCTCCTCTCCGGTGACACGCTGTTCCCGGGAGGACCGGGCAACACGGCCAACGACCTCGGGGACTTCCCGACCATCATCGAGTCGATCGAGAGACGCATCTTCGCGACCCTGGCGCCGGAGACGATCGTGATGCCAGGCCATGGACTGGACACCACCGTCGGTGCCGAGCGTCCTCACCTCGCAGAATGGGTCGCGCGGGGCTGGTAAGGCCCGATCCGGACCAGCCCGGCAACGACTCGCAGCTTGCTCCGGCACCCGGGGCCGCACCCACACCGCGGAGTATTTCACCTATGGACGTAGTGGTAATCAGGCAGAACGTCTAACATGGTCAATGTGCCGAGTGGAGCCGTGACCGCCGAGGCCCAGCCTGGCCCAGAGAGCCTCGAGACGCCTGCGCTGACCGGGACCGGCGCTGCCGGCGGCGGGGTGCTGGCCATCGAGGATCTGCACGTCGAGGTCGACGGTCACGAGATCCTTCGTGGGGTCGACCTTGTCGTCGGCCAGGGCGAGCTTCATGCCCTCATGGGACCCAACGGCTCGGGAAAGTCGACGCTTGCCAATGCCATAGCCGGCAACCCTGGCTACCACGTCTCGAGGGGACGGATCGTGCTGCGGGGCGAAGAGATCACGACGTGGGCACCCGATGCTCGGGCCAGGGCGGGGATGTTTCTCGCATTCCAGTACCCGGAGGAGATTGCCGGGGTGCCGGTGTCGCAGTTCCTGCGCCAGGCGGTCTCGGCCCGCCGCGGCATGGAGATCTCCGTGCTCGAGGCCCGGGTCGCGCTGTTGGAGTGGATGCGACGTCTCGACATGGACCCTGCGTTCGCCGGCCGGTACCTGAACGAGGGGTTCTCCGGAGGCGAGAAGAAGCGCAACGAGATCCTCCAGATGGCCATGCTCGAGCCCGACCTCGCCATCCTCGATGAGACCGACTCCGGCCTCGACGTCGACGCGTTGCGGATAGTCGCCCGGGGGATCGAGGAGGTCCGTCGCGTCCGCCCGGCGCTCGGCATCCTGCTCGTGACGCACTACCGCCGAATCCTGGAGGAGTTGCGCCCCGACCGCGTGCACGTGATGTTGGAAGGGCGCATCGTCGAGAGCGGTGGCCCTGAGCTCGCGGAGCGACTCGACCGCGAAGGCTACGAGGACCTGCGCCCATGACCTCGACCGTCGAGGCCGGCCGGCTCGAAGTTGCCGCCCTTCGCAAACAGTTCCCCCTGCTCCAACAACTGTCGCACGGCAAGCGGCTCATCTATCTCGACTCCGCGGCGTCGTCCCAACGCCCCCGCGCAGTGCTCGATGCGATGGACCACTACTACGAGACGACCCACGCGAACGTGCACCGCGGGGTCTACGCCATTGCAGAGGAGGCCACCCGCCAGTTCGAGATGGCGCGGAGGGCCACAGGCCGGTTCATCAACGCGCCGCGGCCGGACGTCGAGATCGTGTTCACGAAGAACGCCACCGAGGCGCTCAACCTCGTCGCCCACTCCTACGGCCGGCACCTTCTCCCCAAGGGCAAGGCGATCCTGCTCACCGAGCTCGAGCACCACGCCAACATCGTGCCTTGGCTCATGCTCGCCGCCGAGAGCGGAGCCGAGCTCCGGTACATTCCCGTCGGCGAGGACTACCGGCTCGACCTGAGCGAGCTCGACCGGCTCATCGACGGCGTCGGCCTTGTCGGCGTCTCGTGCATGTCGAACGTGCTCGGCACGGTCATCGACCTCGGTCCCGTCGTCGAGGCGGCGCACGCGGTAGGTGCGGTCGTGGTCGCCGACGGTTCCCAGCTCGTTCCTCAGCGGGGCGTCGACGTGAGCGCGCTCGGCGTCGACTTCCTGGCCTTCACGGGCCACAAGATGCTCGGGCCTACGGGCATCGGCGTGCTCTGGGGGCGGGAGGACCTGCTCGAGAGGATGCCGCCGTTCCTGGGAGGCGGTGAGATGATCCGTGACGTACGCCTGGACGGCTTCGTCCCGAACGATCTTCCCTGGAAGTTCGAAGCCGGCACGCCGCCGATCGCGGAGGCCATCGGCCTGCACGCCGCGATCGGTTTCCTCGAGTCTGTGGGGATGGAGAAGATCGCGGCGCACGAAATCGGGCTCACAGCGCGGGCGATCGAGCTGCTCACAGACCGGCACGGAGACGACCTGCAGATCTTCGGGCCGACCGATGACCTGACCGCCCGAGGCGGCGTGCTGTCTTTCGGCTTCCGCGACCTTCACGCCCATGACCTCGCACAGGTCCTCGACGCCGAGGGAATCTGCATACGTGCCGGGCACCATTGTGCGAAGCCGCTGATGCGCCGACTGGGCGTCACGGCGACCGCACGAGCTTCGTTCTACGTTTACAACGGTGAGGACGACATCGCAGCGCTCTCAGACGCTCTCGACGTCGCTGCAGCATTCTTCGGCTGAGACACGCCAACTGACAATAGGAGCCACGACACCGCTATGGCCGGCCTCGAAGACCTTTACCGGGAGATCATCCTCGATCACTACCGCTCGCCGCGTAACCGTGGCGAGCTCCCGGTCCCGCCCGCGCATCGCGTCGAGGGCTTCAATCCGCTCTGCGGCGACGAAGTCGTCGTGTACCTCGAGGTGAACGACGGCACCCTCACGGACCTGCGTATCGCTGGCCAGGGGTGCTCCATCAGTCAGTCGTCCGCGTCGATGATGTCCGCCACGGTGAAAGGTCGCCCCGTCGAAGAGGCACGCAAGCTCATCCGTTCCTTCAAGGCGATGATGTCGATCCGCGAGCAGTCCCTGGGCGGCGAGGAGGAGGCCGAGGAGGCCGACGCTCGGGGCGAGGCCGAGATAATGAGGCCCGAGGACCTCGGTGAGCTGGCCGCTCTCCAGGGGGTGGTCAAGTTCCCGGTTCGCATCAAGTGCGCGACGCTCTCGTGGAACGCTCTGGCCCAGGGGCTCGACGAGATCGCTGCCGGAGTGCCGTCGTCTGACTGAAGCCCGCCTCTACCCAGTCGCCGGGGCGCCGGCACCACCCCGGCGAGCACGGCCGTGGATGCCGGCCGCCCAGGCGCGCTCTCGATCCCTGGAGGCTCAGCGCTCGACGATCAGACCCTCGAGGTCCGGCGAGAGCACCAGCGCCCGCCCGGGAACTCCCAGGGCTTCGAGCGCTGCCTCGCCCGCATCGCGGACATGCGCCGCCGCGCTGGGCCCGTCACAGATGCCGAGCAGGCTCGGACCGGCGCCGGACCAGCACGACACCAGGGCTCCGGCCTTCATCAGCCGCGCCAACAACTCGGACGCCTCGGGAAACAGGTGCAGCCGCTGGGACTGGTGAAGGCGGTCCTCGCCCGCGGCACCGATCAGGACGGTGTGATCGGCGAGACCGGCCAGGAGCAGGCCCATTCGCGACAGGTTGAAGACAGCGTCGCCGTGCGGCACCTTGGCGTCGAGGGCGCCCCTTGCCTCGACGGTCAACAGTTCCCGGTCGGCTACGAGGACGACGAACGCGAGAGCCGGGTCCAGCGGGAACCGGCGGACCACCGGGCCGGTGTCGAGGAGAGCCGCTGAGACGAGACCGCCGCGGAACGACGCCGCCGCGTTCTCGGGGTGACCCTCGAAGCCGACGGCCACCTTCAGAGGATCGGCCGCTCCGGCCGCGGCCGCGGCCGCGACCGTGAGGGCCGCAGACGAGCCGAGCCCGCGCCCGACCGGGATCTCGGAGCGAACCCGGATCGCGAAACGGTCGTGACCGCGTACTGCCGAGGCCACCCTCGCCGCAAGATGGTGCTCATCGCACTCAAGGTTCGCCCCCTCACCCTCGCTGCACAACGAGAGCCACTCCGCAGGGACGATCTCGACTTCCACGTAGAGGGCCAAGGCGAGGGCCAGGACGTCGAAACCTGGACCGAGATTGGCCGAGGACGCCGGGGCTCGGGCGCGCACTGCGACCCTCAGCTGCCGCTTGCGGAGGCCACGGTGGAACTGCTCGCAGACGGGGGCGACCAACCTGGAGGAGCCGACGGCAGGAAACGGCTCAGCTTTGCAAGGGTCACCGACTGCACACCTGCCGGCGTCGACACCTCCACAGACGCCATCGTGGTGCCCGACTTCCAGCCGCGCCCGGCGCCCGGCTTCACGGGAATCGATGCCTTCACAACCGTCTTCACGAGCAGACCTGCCCAGCCGACGACCGTGACCGGAACTGGTACAACGACGCTCGGTCGCTCGTGGGTCCAGCCCGCGACGACCGTGGCGACAGGCTCGTGTGCACCCAAGACCGGCCGCGCCTGGAGCTCGGAAGTCGCGGCACCGAGAAGTTCCAGGTCGATCTCCGCTGCCTCTTCCAGGCTCGAGGGCTGGCCGAGAGTGGAGCTCACAACGAGAGCTCTGTAGCCCCTAACCCTGCGAAATGCGGCTGTCACGAGGCAGATTTGTGCCGCGTCGGTGAAGCCGGACTTGAGGCCGATCACGCCGTCCTGGCCTAGGGCCGGGTTGTAGCCGCCGACCAGCCCCGTCGGGAACCTCATCGTCGGGTGATCTTCGACAGAGATCATCCCCGGGACGCTCATCGCGTAGGCACCGAGGCTCGCCTGGTCGACTGCTGTGCTCCGGGAATCAGGGCTCAGGCCACCCGCGTCCGCATAGTGCGTGTGCCTCAGGCCGAGCGCGGCCGCCATCGCGTTCATCTTCCGCACGAAGGCGTGGATGCTCCCCGCGTCCCAGCGTGCGAGATAGTCGGCGATGTTGCAGGCCGAAGGGATCATGAGCGCCTCGAGCAACTGGCGCTCGTTGAGACGCTCGCCGGCAACGACTTCGAGGCTGGAATCGCCGTTCTCCACATCCCGGATCCATGCCGCGTGGTCCGCAGCAGTCATCTTGAAACTCGGCCCTGGTCCGAGGCCGAGGGGATGGTCCCGCAGCACGATTACAGCGGTCATGACCTTCGTCACGCTTGCCATCGGCACCGACCGTTCGTCCGCGGAGGCCCCGAGGAGCCCGACCCCCTGGACGAACACGGCGGACTGACCCGTCGAGGGAATCGGCAGTGGTGACAGCGTCCCGGGGAGCCTCGTCAACTCCCGCACGAGCGGGACGAGCGAAGGCAGCTGGACGGGTCGCGGTCTCGACGTTCCCGGATCGCTGGAGGCGACGGGCTTCGGTGATCCGGACCCTGAGACCAGCCATCCGATCCCTGACAGGACGACGGCGATGCCGAGCAGCACTGTCAAGCGCCGGCGCCAGTAGAGCCGGCGCCGGCGAGCCTTGGCTGGAGACAGGTGGCGCCTGCGCTTGGCCGGAGAGGCGATGCCGTCAGGGGACGGGGCCTCTGGCGGCGAAGTCATGGACGGTGAGCTGACACCTTCGCTCTGCATGGCGCTGACCGCGTCGCTGGCCCAGCCGTCGGAACTAAAGCTCGTCCAGCTCCTCGGCTGTCATCAGGACGGCGCGGGGCTTAGAACCTTCGGACGGGCCGACCACACCGCGCCTCTCGAGAAGGTCCATGAGCCGGCCGGCCCGAGCGAAGCCGACCCGGAGCTTGCGCTGGAGCATCGAGGTCGAGCCTAGCTGTGACCGGACGACCAACTCCAGTGCCAGAGGCAGGAACTCGTCGTCGTCGTCCTCGACTCCCCTGCCGGCCCGGCTCGCCGAGGTCTCCTCGCCCTCCACACCTGCGACGTAACGCGGGCCGCTCTGCCGGCGCCAGTGGGCGACGACGGCCTGGACCTCGTCCTCACCCACCCACGGACCCTGGATCCGCCGCGGCACGCTGGAGGACGCGGTGAGCAACAGGAGGTCACCTCGGCCGACAAGCCGTTCTGCACCTGGCTGGTCGAGGATGACTCGGCTGTCGGCGAGAGAAGAGACCGAGAATGCGAGCCGCGAGGGGATGTTCGCCTTGATCACGCCGGTGATCACGTCGACCGAGGGTCGTTGTGTCGCGATCACGAGGTGGATCCCCACCGCACGTGCCATCTGAGCGATCCGGCAGATCGACTCCTCGACGTCGCGCGCGGCAACCATCATGAGATCGTTCAGCTCGTCCACCACGATCAGGATGAACGGCAACCGGACATGGCGGGCACCCAAGCCTGCGTCGCGAGAGCCGCCAGGACCGGCGCCGGCCACGACGGACGTCGAAGGCATGTCGGTGCCGGCCAGCCACGCATCGCCTTCCGTTTCGTCGTCCGATTGAACGGCGTCCTCGGCAAGGTCGGCGCCGGTGAGGTCGCCCTCGGCAAGGTCGGCGAGGTCGGCGAGGTCGGCGCCGGCGAGTTCGGCGCTGGCGAGATCGGCCTCGGCGGGGGCGGCACTGGCGGGATGGCCCTCGACGAGATCGGCGCCGGCGGGATCGCCCTCGGCGGGATCGCCCTCGGCAAGGTCGCCGCCGGCGAGCGCCGGTCTGCCGGCCGTGGCCGCCTTCCCAAAGCCCTGAAGCGGCCCGCCGTCGAGCTCCCCGCGGTCGACCGCGGCGTTGTAGCCGGTGATGTCGCGCATGCCGCATTCGGCGAGCAGGTCGTAGCGGCGCTCCATCTCGGTCACCGCCCAGGCGAGCGCGTTGGCAGCGCGCTTGGGATTGACCACAACCTGGGTGAGCAGGTGGGGAAGGCCGTTGTAGTGACCGAGCTCGACTCGTTTCGGGTCCACGAGGATGAGGCGGACCTCATCGGGCGTGGCCCTCATGAGGATCGAGGTGACCGCGGAATTGATGCACGATGACTTGCCGGCTCCGGTGGCCCCTGCGATCAGCAGGTGTGGCATCTCGGCGAGGTTCACCATCACGGGGCGCCCGGCGATGTCCCTGCCGAACGCGACCTCGAGCGGATGCGTCGATCTCTGGGCCTCGATCGACTGCAGCACACTGCCGAGAGTGACGAGCTGCCTGTCACGGTTCGGCACCTCGACACCGATCGCCGAGCGGCCTGGGATCGGGGCAAGGATGCGCACGTCAGGTGAGGCCATGGCATACGCGATGTCCTTCGCGAGGGTGGTCACCCGAGCCACCTTCACGCCTGAGCCGAGCTCCAGCTCGAAGCGGGTCACCGTCGGCCCCACCGTGTAGCCGACCAGGTGTGTCTCGACCCCGTGGGCGGCAAGGGCACGCTCGAGCACGCGACCTCGCTCTTCGATCACCTTCCGGTCGAGATCCTGTTCCTTGCTCCGCTTGAGAAGCTTGAGCGGCGGAAGCTTCCACGAGCCGGACGTGGGAGCAACCAGCAGACTGAGCTGCTCGGACTTCCCTGCGACCGTCGCGGCGCGGAGCACGTCCCCACCAGACGGCTCGGCGCCGACGACCGCCGCATCTGCCGGTCCCACGCGAATTTGAGTAGCGGCAACCTCCGGAGCCTCTCGGGCAGTGCCAGCTTCGTCGCCGTCCGGTCCTCCGGGCAGAACCGACACGTGACCGGTCCCGGGCGCGACCCCCCCGCCGTTGGCCGGCCAGAGGCCGAAGCCGTCTGCGTCGGCGATGCCGGTCGCCCCCGCAGGTGAGTGCTGCCCGAGCGGTTGGACACGCATCGCGGCGATCCAAGCGCCGAAGAGCCTGCCCGTCCAGCGCGCGCCGGCTGCGAGACCCCGGCCGACTACCCGCAGGGCGGCGAGCAGAGGCATGCCAACCAGTCCGCAGATCGCCGCGAGGGAGATGGCACCAAGCACGACGGATGCTCCGACAACGCCGATGAGCTTCGAGAGCCCGCCGCCGACCGCGGCACCGACGATGCCGCCGGCGCCCCCGAGCTGGCGCCACGCCGCCGAGGTCGCAGGTGAGCCCGCCGCCAGGTCCGCAAGGCCGGCAGAGACGACAAGCAGGAGCACGAGGGCCGCGAGAATTCCTCCGAGGCCACGTCTCGCGCGCCCCGCCAGGAGGATGACTCCTCCGACCACCAGCGCCGCCGGCGCCACGTCAGCTCCCCAGCCGAAGGCCCGCGCACTCCCCGTCCGAAGCAGATGGCCCGCCGGCCCGAGCAGGTTGAAATGTATTCCCAGTGCGGCGAGGACGCCGACAAGCAGGAGCGCCCAGCCCCAGGCGTCCTCCGAGGGCGCCGCGATGAGGTCGACGAGCCGCCCGGCGCCACGTCCGAGCGCAGTCGTCTTCCGTCGTGTGGGCCGCGCCCGGCCGGGCCGCTTGCGTGCGGCCGGGATGGCAGCAGGGCGCGGCCTCACAACCGTCTTCGGCGTAGCCGCAGCCCGCGTGGAGCTGGAGGGCTTCCGCCTGGTCACAGCGTCGCGGGAAGGCCCGGATTGGCTGGAGACGACACGTCGAGACACTGCCACGATAGGCACAACGCTAACACCAGCCACTCCCGGCGACTGTGACCCCGGAGCAGTCTCGGTGTGGGAAGTGCCTGGTCAGGCCTCGAGTACGAGCGGCACGATCATCGGCCTGCGCCGGGTGCGGTCGCTCACGATGCGCCCTACCGTCCGGCGGATCACCCGGCGGAGCGCGTCAGGGTCCTGTCCGCCCTCACTTACGGCGACCTCGATCGCCTTCACAAGAGCGGAGCGCAGCTCGTCGACCACCGACTCTGCGCCAGGCTCGTCGAGAAAGCCACGGCTCACGATCTCCGGGACGCCGACGATCTCTCCCGAGCGCCCGTCCACGGTGACGACGGCGACGACGACGCCTTCTTCTGCGAGCACACGCCGGTCGCGCAGTACCCCGACGCCGACGTCGCCGACGATTCCGTCGACGAAGACGTGCGCGGCGGACACCTCGCCGGCGAAGTCGATCCCCTCGTCACCGAGCTGCACAACGTCGCCGTCCTCGCAGATGAGGACCTCCTCGGGCGCGACGCCCATCTCGATCGCGAGCCGAGAGTGGCGCACCAGCATCCGGTACTCGCCGTGCACCGGCACGAAACTGCGTGGCCGCGCTATGGAGAGCAGCGTGGCCAGCTCGCCTTGGCGGGCGTGACCGCTCTCGTGCACATGAGCGACACCGGCATGGATGACCTCCGCCCCCCGGCGCGCCAGACCGTCCATCACCTTTGCGACCGCCCACTCGTTGCCGGGGATCGCGTGCGAGCTCAGCACGACGACGTCGCCTTCCTCGATGTGCAGCCACCGGTTCTCACCTGATGCCATCTGCGACAGGGCCGACATCGGCTCGCCCTGGGAACCGGTCGAGATGACGCAGATCTCGCCTGGGTTGTGGTCGCCGATCGTGTCGATGTCGGCGAAGCAACGGTCCGGGATCGTCAACATCCCGAGCTCGAGGGCGATGCCGACGTTCTTCAGCATCGAGCGGCCGAGCAGCGCCACCTTGCGGTTGCTTGCGATCGCAGCGTCGGCGAGCTGCTGGATGCGGTGCACGTGGCTCGCGAAACAGGCCACCACGATTCGACGACCTCGTTGCGCAAGGAAGATCCTGCGAAGCGACTCGCCGACTGTGCTCTCGCTGCCGGTGTAGCCAGGCAGCTCCGCGTTCGTAGAGTCCGCGAGCAGCAGGCGGATTCCTTCGGTCGCGGCGATCTGCCCGATCCTGGCAAGGTCCGTCCGGCGCCCGTCGACCGGTGTCAGGTCAAGCTTGAAGTCACCGCTGTGGAGCACAACGCCCTGTGCGGTGTGGAGAGCAAGCGCGTAACCACTCGGCACCGAGTGCGTCACCGGGATGAACTCCACGTCGAACGGGCCGATCCTGCGCCGTTCGCCGTCGCGTACGGTCACGAGCGGCGCCTTCTGGCCAAGGCCGGCTTCGTCAAGCCGGGTGCGCGCGAACCCCAATGTCAAGGCCGAGCCATAGACCGGGGCATCGACGTCACGCATGAGATAAGCGAGCGCTCCGACATGGTCCTCGTGCCCGTGGGTGAGCACGATCCCGTCGACGTCTTCCGCGCGCTCGCGGAGAAAGGTGAAGTCCGGCAGCACCAAGTCGACGCCGGGCATCTCCGGGTTCGGGAACATCACGCCGCAGTCGAGGACGACCAGGCGGCCGGCCTGCTCGACGACCGCGCAGTTGCGGCCGATCTCCCCTAGCCCGCCCAGGAAGGAGATCCGGACAACTTCAGGCATGCGGGCCCGTCACTCCGCTCCGGGCCGAGCGGCTCGTGCGCCATGAGTCCAAGTTGGCGAGCATGGAGCGAGCCTTCGGCTCCAGCCAGTCCGGGGCAGGTCCCATCGGAAGGCGGCACTCGCCTGCGGGCAGGCCCAGCACGCGGAGGACGGCCTTGGCCGGAAGCGGGTTCGGCGCCTCGTCGCTGGACTGGAACGAGACCGCATCGAGCAAGGCCGCATTCAGCTCCCGAGCGCCTTCGACGTCACCGTCGACGTAGAGCCTGACCATCTCGCCCAGCTCCTGACCAACCCAGTGCGAAGCCACACTCACGACTCCTACCGCACCCACCGCGAGGAGCGGAAGGGTCAGCGAGTCGTCGCCACTGTAACAATCGAACCCTGCTCCGGCCCTGGCCACGAGCCGCGCGGCGCCGGCCGGGTCACCGGAGGCATCCTTCACGCCAACGATATTGGGAATGTCATGAACGAGCTGCAGCATCGTCTCGTGGGCGACCTTGCGTCCCGTGCGGACCGGGATGTCGTAGACGAGGACCGGGAGCGTCGTCGCGGCAGCGACAGCGGCGAAGTGCGCAGCGATACCGTGTTGGGACGGGCGGTTGTAGTAAGGGGTCACGGCGAGAATCCCGGCCGCACCCGCATCGGTCGCCGCCCGCGTGAGCTCTACGGAGTGGGCCGTGTCGTTCGTCCCCGAGCCGGCGATGACCGGCGCCGTGACCGCGCCCGCCACGGCTGCCCAGAGCTGTGTGCGCTCCGAGTCGCTCAGGGTCGGGCCTTCGCCGGTGGTACCGGTCACGAGCAGCCCGTCACTCCCGTTGTCGACGAGGTAGCGGGCAAGAGCCACGGCACCGTCGATGTCGACTCGCCCTTCGGCATCGAACGGGGTCACCATCGCGGTCACCACTGCGCCGAACCGCCCAGCTCGCCGGGGCGCAGTCACCATGATCGCGACCTTGTCACGGATCGAAAGCTAGCAGCATGCCGGCTCGAAACCGGATCAATTCCGAACTTGGTCCGGAGTGGGTCGTCGCCCGAGCCGAGCAGCCCGAGCTTTCAAGATTCGGGACGATCCTCTGTCCGGCTCTCAGAGCTCGAGCAGATCCCCGAGCCCGATGGTCAGCCCTTCCAAGTCGGCGACCCGGCGAACGGCCAAGAGCACCCCGGGCATGTAGCTGGCCCGATCCAAGGAGTCGTGCCTGATCAACAGGGTCTCGCCTTGCAGGCCGAAGATCACTTCTTGGTGCGCGACCAGTCCGGGCAGCCGCACCGAGTGCACGTGCACGCCGCCCTCGGCTCGTCCTCCTCGTGCCCCTGAGACGAGCTCTTTCTCGGTCGGATCGGCAGCCCAATCCCCCACACCGGCCGCGTCACGTGAGGCCTGCATTCGGCGGATGGTCTCGAGGGCCGTCCCTGAGGGTGCGTCCCGCTTGCGGTCATGGTGGAGCTCGACGACCTCGGCGCCAGCTACCAATGGGGCACACAGCTCGGCGCATCGCATCATCAGTGCCGCACCGATGGAGAAGTTCGCGGCCACAACCGCGTGGGCTTCACCGGAGAACCAGGACTGCATGGCCTTGAGATCGGTCTCGTCGAAGCCGGTCGTGCCACAGACGACGTGAACGCCCCGATCGGCACACCAACGGAGATGCTCACGCGCCGCTGCTGCGACGGTGAAGTCCACGACCACGTCAGCTCCGGCCTCGCTCACCGAATCAGGTGAGGCGGCAATCTCGAGCCCGCTCCCGCGCAAGGCGGCGACCTCGTCGAGCGGGCGGCCCGCCGCGACAGGATCAACCGCAACGACAAGCTCGAGGTCGCTTGCACTGAGCACCGCGGCGCAGACTGTCGCTCCCATGCGCCCGGCGGCTCCGAACACTCCCACACGCTTCATCGCATCACGGTAGCCGGTGCGGTCAAGGGCGGCCGGGGCGAAGCCGGACGAGCCACGGCGGGCCGACGAGCCCCGCCTCAGGCGAAGTCCGACTCCTTGAACGGCCCGACGACCGCCAGCGTTCTCGGGCCCGTGAGCACCTGGGAGGCAACGGCTCGAACCTGCTCCGCCGTGACGGCCTCGATGCGCCCGAGCAGGTCCTCGGTCGTGAGCACCGTGCCGAACAACAGCAGGCCGGAACCGATCCGCGACATGCGCGAGCCGGAGTCCTCGAGCGAAAGAAGCATGTCAGCACGCAGGTGACCCTTTGCCACCTCGAGCTCTCGCGGAGTGATCCCCTTGGCGCCGAGACGGTCGAGCTCGGCGTGAAGCAGGTCGAGCACCTCGTGGACGTGTTCGGGTGCGGTGCCAACCGAGACCGCAAGCGTTCCGGCGTCGTCGTAGGCGCTGCGGTCGGACCCGATCGAATACGCGAGGCCCCGTGCTTCTCGGATCTCCTGGAAGAGCCTGCTGGACAGCCCTCCTCCGAGAACATGGTTGAGCACGGCCAAAGCGAAACGGTCGGCCGAATGTCGATCCGGCGCTCGCACTCCGAGGACCAGCTGCGTCTGTTCGGTCTCCCGCGACTCGACCACCAACGCGCTGGCGGACCGTGAGGGTGCCTGGCGAACGGGGGGAAGGCCACCATGGCGGCTGGCAAAGCGTGCCTCGATGCCCACGGCGAGGCGATCATGATCGAGATCGCCCGCCGCGGCGATCACAATGTTGCCCGGCAGGTAGTGAGTGTCGAAGAACGACCGGATCGCCGGCACTGTGACCTTGCGGACGACTTCCGGTTCGCCGAGAACCTCGCGCCCGAGTGGGTGGTCCGGGAACATCGCATTGGCGAATTGTTCTTGGACCACGTCCGCGGGCTCGTCACGATGCATGAGGACCTCTTCGAGGATCACCTGCCGCTCGGCATCGACCTCTTCAGGCCGTAGCGCGGGCCGGCAAAGAATGTCGCAAAGTATGTCCAACCCGAGCTCGACGTCCTCTGCCAGCGCCCGCACGTAGAAGGTCGTGAACTCCTTGGTCGTGTAGGCGTTCATGTCGCCCCCGACTGCGTCGACCTCCTCGGCGATCTCGCGCGCCGTTCGTTCAGGCGTGCCCTTGAAAAGCAGGTGCTCGAGGAAATGCGAGATCCCGGATTGCTCGGGCGTTTCGTCGCGTGAGCCGGTCCCGACCCAGATGCCGACGCTCAACGAAGCGACCTCCGGCATCGACTCGGTCACAAGCCTGATGCCGCTGTCGAGCGTGGTGGTCGTGATCATCGGGAAATGGTCGCCCACTTGAAGTTGCCCACGAGCGTCGGCCTCAGCGCCCCCCGCTCCTTGGGCGCCTCCGGGCTGCGCCCGAGCCACCCCCGGGACCACGGCGGCTCCCGCCTCCTCCTCCGGCTTCCGAAGCGCGACGCGCACCGCCGGCCGGAGACCCGCCGGCGAGGTCGGCAGGACCGAGATTGCCGAACGCCGACTCGAGCTCACTCTCGAACGCGTCCTCGAACGAGGCGTGGCGACGCGCGCCACCTGTCTCGTCGGCGCCGCGGTTGCCACTTCCGGCGCTCGCGGCCGATCCGGCGCTGCCTCCCGAACGCCTCCCACCGCTGTTGTCGGCCTCCGAGCGGCCTTCGCCCAATGTCGAGCCACCACCGCCAGGAGCGTCACCAGAAGACAACTCGCCCGCGAGCGACAGCGACACCTTGCCCTGCGGATCGATCTCGTCGACGCGGACCTCGACCTCCTGGCCGAGAGTGACGACGTCCTCGACACGCTCGACCCTCTTGCCCTGGCCGAGCCTCGAGATGTGGACCAAGCCGTCGCGGCCGGGGAGGATGTTGATGAACGCCCCGAACTTGGTGATGTTGACGACCCTGCCGGTGTAGACGGCTCCCACATCCGGGGTCGGCGGGTCGAGGATCAACTCGATACGACGACGGGCTTCGTCGACCACCGAGCGCTGCTTGGCGCCGATGGTGACAATGCCGACCGTGCCGTCGTCGTCGACGTTCACATCCGCGCCGGTCTCCTGCTGGATGGCATTGATGACCTTGCCCTTCGGGCCGATGACCTCGCCGATCTTGTCGACCGGGATCTCGAAGCTCACGATCTTCGGCGCATTCTCTCCGACCTCTGGCCGAGGAGCTGGAATCGCCGCCAGCATGACCTCGAGGACCTTGAGCCTCGCCTCGCGAGCTTGGCCCAGGGCCTGTGCCAGTACCTCGGCCGGCAGACCGGCGATCTTCGTGTCGAGCTGCAGCGCCGTCACGACCTCAGCGGTGCCCGCGACCTTGAAGTCCATGTCGCCGAATGCGTCCTCGGCACCAAGGATGTCGGTCAGCGTCGTGTACTTGCCCTCGGCGAAGACGAGCCCCATGGCGATGCCGGCGACCGGCGCCTTGATCGGCACTCCGGCGTCCATGAGCGAGAGCGAGGACCCGCAGACCGACGCCATCGAGCTCGACCCGTTCGACGAGAGCACGTCCGAGACGAGACGGAGCACATAGGGGAATTCGCTCTCCGCCGGGATCACCGGCAGCAGTGCGCGCTCGGCCAGCAGGCCGTGCCCGATCTCGCGGCGCTTGGGCCCGCGCATGAAGCCGGTCTCTCCCGTGGAGAACGGCGGGAAGTTGTAGTGGTGCATGTACCGCTTCGACTCGTCGATGCCGATGGTGTCCAACATCTGGTTCATCCGGGGCATGCCGAGGGTGCAGACATTGAGCACCTGGGTGTCGCCGCGCTCGAACAGCGCCGAGCCGTGCGCAGTCGGGAGCAGGCCGACCTCGGCCGAAAGCGGCCGGATGTCGGTCGGGCCGCGCCCGTCGATGCGGAGGCCTTCCTCGACTATCCGCTTTCGGACGACCTTCTTGGTGTAGGCGAGCGCAGCTGAGCGGATTTCCCGCTCGCGTTCGGGGAACTCAGGGGCAAGCTCGGCAACGATCGCATCGGTCGCCTCGCCGAGCGCGGCCTTGCGCTCAGTCTTGGTCGTGATCGCGTTCGCAGTCTGCAGACGATCGGCTCCGACGGCGGCAACACGCTCGTAGACGGCGTCGCCGTAGTCGACGAACAGGACGAAGTCGATGGTGTCCTTCGACCCCGCCTTGCGAACCAGCTCCCGCTGGAGCTCGATCGACTCGCGGATCCAGGTCTTCGCGACCTCGAGACCGTTTGCGATCACGTCCTCGGTGACCCGGGGCGCACCCTGTTCGAAGTACTCGAATGCCTTCTCCGTGCCTCCGGCCTCCACCATGACGATGGCTATGTCGGCTCCCGGCTCCTCGCTGAGCGCACGCCCGGCCACGACGAGCTCGAACGTCGAGGAGTCGCCCTCCTGGTAGGTGGCATGCGGAAGCCACGATCCGTCGGTCGAGTACGCGACGCGGACGGCACCGATCGGCCCCTCGAAGGGAATGCCTGAGATCATGAGGGCTGCCGATGACGCGTTGATCGCCAGCACGTCGTGCGGGTTCAGCTGGTCGGCGCCGAGGATCGTTCCGACAACGTGGACTTCGTTGCGGAAGCCCTCCGGGAACGACGGCCGCAACGGCCGGTCGATGAGGCGGCAGGTCAGGATCGCCTGGTCGCTCGCTCTGCCTTCCCGGCGGAAGAACGACCCCGGGATCTTGCCGGCGGCGTACATCCGCTCTTCGATGTCGACGGTGAGAGGGAAGAAGTCGGTGCCCTCACGCACTTTTCGAGCAGCCGTCGCGGTTGCGAGCACGACCGTGTCGCCGATCCGGGCGACGACAGCGCCGTCGGCCTGCCCGGCGAGCTTGCCGGTCTGCAAGGACAAGGTACGGTCCGTCCCACTGATGGGGCTCGACACGGTGATGGCATCAGCCATGGCACTCCTATGTGATTGGGGCGCCGCGCTTGCCAGTTCCCAGTCGGCGTGCACCGGAGCCGTCCTCGTGGAACCGGACCCGGTATTCGGCGACTGGCAGCTGGCGCCGTACGGCGCCGCTTGTCTTAGTACGGGCGGCTTACGCCGGTGAAGATGGCTCCGACCGCCGCCCTATGTTGACCCGGAACGGCTTGGCCACCCGGGCGTTCCTGGCTTCCTAGCGCCGGATTCCAAGCCGGGAGATCAACGACCGGTATCGCTCGACATCGTTGTCCTTCACGTAGTCGAGCAGGCGGCGCCGGCGACCGATGAGCTTCATGAGCCCCCGCCGGGTGTGGTGATCTCCCCGGTGGATCTTGAGGTGCTCGGTGAGATGATTGATGCGCCCGGTCAGGAGCGCCACCTGCACCTCTGGCGAGCCGGTGTCGGTCTCGTGAAGCCGGTGCTCGGTGATCGTGGCCGTCTTGTCGGACATGCGTGAGTGGCGTGCTTTCTAGCTGTACCGGCCGGCCATGCCGGTCCGGCAGGGAAAAGGAAGTAACAGTCTCGGCCGTGGCGCACGCGCCGAGCCGCACCGACCTGGGCCGGCACCGATCACGATAGCAGGTCGTTCGCCCGAGACACCGGGGACACCGGCTCACACGTGGCGAGGGTCGACCTCGATACGGGTCCCCGGGCCGGGTTGCCCGGCGGACGCGAGCGCGTCGGCGAGCGCCTCGGATCCCGCTGCCCGGACGAGGAAGCGGCCGGCGGCCAAGCTCCCGACCTCGACGGGCGGGTCCGAGCACGCCAACCGCGTGACGAATTCGTCGACCCCGTCCCCGCTCACCAGCGCGAGTGCGGTTGTGGGGGGAAGCCGGAGCAGTGCCCGGCGCGGCTCTTCGGCAGAGACGAGCCGACCGGGGTCGGCATGCAGGGCTGCGGCCAGGACTTCGTGGTCCGGCAGCCGCGTCCTGACCACCACCCGCCCCTCCCTTCGCCGGCCGCCGACTACACGTGAGGCAAGCGCGAGCAGAGCCAGCGCCTGCTCGCCGGCCCGATAGCGCGGTGCGAGCAGCTCCTGGTCGAAATCCAGGAACACGACCACCGAGGCCGAGACCGCGCGGTGCAGCACCGCCTCGGTCCCGATCAGCACGGGCGCGTCGGGAAGGCTCCCGCCGGGTCCGGTGCTCGTGCGCCCGATCTCCGCCACCTCCAGACCGGTGAGTGCGGCAAGGTCGTCACGCGCCCTGGCGACACCGGGCCGGACGATCCGTGGTCGGGTGGGTCCGCAGGAGGCGCAGCACACCGGGCCTGAGGACGAGCACCTCGGGCAATGGAGCAGTGCCAACTCGCCTTGGGCAGGTCGTTCGAGCTGAACGAGAGCTGTGCCGCAAGCCTCGCAGCGGAGCAGGCTTCCACAGCGCACACAGGCCAGCAGACGAGCTCGACCCTTCCGGTTGAGCACCGCCACGACAGGTCGGCGCGGCTGTGTCCCCGCTGCAGCTCGAATCACCGAGGCCAGCCGAGTCGGGTATCCGCCTGCACGTGGGTCTTCGTCCCGGGCGTCGATCACCTCGATCGGCGCCCATCCGGCGCGTTCGGCGCCACGGGACAACGTGACGAGACGCCGACCGACCAGCATGTCGAGGGTCGGACAGGCACTCACCAGAAGGCACGGGACCTCGGCGCGCCGGGCGCGCTCGTCCGCGAGCACCGCGGCTTCCCAGGTGGGAACGCGCTCTTCCTGGTAGGAGTCTGCGTGCGCGTCGAGGACGACCACGGCGCGGAGGTCGACCACCGGCGAGAACACCGCGGAGCGCGTGCCGACAACGATTCGCCCTCCCGCTGCCGCCTCCGCCCACGCCTCTGGTTGAAGGGCCAGCGCATGACCTGACCGCTCCAGGCGGTTCGCAAGGGTCACCGCGTCCGTTCTCGAGGCCGCGAGGACCAGCACGTCGCCGGGCACGCCGGCTGTCGCCTCGATGGCCGCTTCGACGGCCGCAAGCCTCGGCGCCGCCGGCGGAAGCCGTAGAACCGCGGACCTGGACGAAAGTGCCTGGAAGGTGGCCGCCGCGATCTCCCGCTCGAGGATGCGGCCCGGCTTGGCGTCCCCGTCTGGCCCTGCGGTCTTGCCTGACGGGCTCGCCCAGGGTGCCGACGCCGGCGGTAGCGCACGAACCAGGCGCGGGGGTGACGCTGCCAGCAACAACGGTCGCAGGCGACCCGAGTAGCGCCACGACGCCCACCGGCTGAGCTCGACGACCGCCTGCGGGGGCCCGAGCGACACGACCTCGCTCACCGGGCGCAGCTCGATATCAGGCGGAACGACGGCCGCCTCGGCGACCACCCAACCCCGGACTCGCCGCCCGTGGAGAACCACTCGGACGATGCAGCCGACCTTGACGCTGCCGGCCAGCGCTTGAGGTACGTCGTAGGCGAACGTGCGGTCGATCCCACTCACGTCAGGCAGGACTTCAACAAGCATGTTCATCGCTCACCCAGGTGCTGCGCCAAGCCCGGCGCTCGCGCCGAGGCCGGACTCCCACCCGGACGGGGCACGGCGCCGTACCGGGCAGGGCGCCGTACCGGGCAGGGCGCCGTACCGGGCAGGGCGTGATCGTCGAGCCCCGCTTGCCCGGCTAGAGGCCGAGGGTGGCGCGTAGATCCTCGACGCGCGGCGTCGCCTCCCAAGAGGCTTCGGCAGGCGACCGCCCGAAGTGGCCGTAGGCCGCGACTTGGCGGTAGATGGGCCGGCGCAGGTCGAGGTCCCGCACGATCGCAGCCGGGCGGAGGTCGAAGAGCTCGTCGACGGCCTTTTCGATGTGGTCCAGAGCCACTGTCTCGGTGCCGAAGGTGTCGATCATCACCGAGATCGGGTGGGCAACGCCGATCGCGTAGGCGACCTGGATCTCGCAGCGTGTCGCCGCGCCGGAGGCAACCACGTGCTTTGCCACCCATCGAGCCGCGTAGGCGCCCGAGCGGTCCACCTTCGAGGGGTCCTTGCCCGAGAATGAGCCGCCGCCGTGCCGGGCCCATCCGCCGTAGGTGTCGACGATGATCTTGCGTCCCGTGAGCCCCGTGTCGGCGCGGGGGCCACCCAGCTCGAAACGTCCGGTCGGGTTGGCCAGAAGACGGTACCTGGCCGTCTCTATCCCGGTTGGGAGCAGCGGGGTGATGACGTGCTGCACCAAGTCGTCGGGCAACCTCTCGAGGTCGGCGTCCTTTGTGTGCTGGGTGGAGATGAGCACCGTCGTGAGCTCGACCGGTCGGCCGTCTTCGTAACGCACGCTCACCTGGGTCTTGCCGTCGGGACCCAGATGGGGGATCGTCCAAGCCTTGCGCACATCGGCTAGCCGACGTGCGAGGCGGTGCGCCAGCCAGATCGGAAGCGGCATGAGATCGGGGGTCTCGTCGCACGCGTAGCCGAACACCATCCCCTGGTCGCCCGCTCCCTGAGCGTTGAGCGCGTCTTCACCGGCGGCACCGGTGCGCACCTCGAGCGCAGCCGACACTCCCTGTCCGATGTCCGGCGACTGTTCGTCGATGGAGACCATCACGCCGCAGGAGTTCCCGTCGAAACACAGCTCCTCCCGGTCATAGCCGATCTCACAGATCGTCTGGCGCACGAGGCGGGCGATATCGACGTACGCGCTTGTCGAGATCTCGCCGGCCACGACCACGAGCCCGGTCGTGAGCAGGGTCTCGCAAGCGACGCGACCTTGGGGATCCTCCTCGAGGATCGCGTCGAGGATGGCGTCGGAGATCTGGTCGGCCATCTTGTCGGGATGACCCTCGGTGACCGACTCAGAGGTGAAATGGAAGTTGCTCAACGCTCAGGCTCCTCGTTCTCGATTACAGCCGGCGACAATCGGTGAGACCGGTGCCGGAACCGTCGCTGCGTCGGCGTCCGGGACCTCTCCACTCAAGGCGCCCGTGCACGCCAGGGCTCCGCCCGAAAGCAGAGGGAGGGCGACAGCGAGGATGGCTTGCGCGACGGCCCGCTTGGATTGGAGCGGGATCTCCGTGCGGGCCCCTCCCCGTTGCAAGATCGTCACCGCGTTGGTCTCGTAGGCGAAACCGACTCCCTGCGCCCCCACGTCGTTGCCCACCATGAGATCCACGTCCTTGGCTTCGAGCTTGGCGGCCAGCCGCTCGACAAGCCCGTCGGTCTCGGCGGCGAAGCCGACCAGCACCTGCCCTGGACGCCGGCGCCGGCCGAGCTCGGCGAGGATGTCGAGCGTCGGGACGAGACGGATCTCCGGCATCCCGTCGGCCTTGTGGAGCTTCGAGGTCGCCACGACAGCCGGACGGTAGTCGGCAACCGCCGCGGCCATGACGACGAGGTCGGCCGCTTCGGCACGGGACAGCACGGCATCAGCCATCTCGGCAGCGGTCTCGACCGCGACCACCTCGACTCCGGGTGCGGCAGGCAGGCCGGACGTGGTCACGAGAGTGACCTGCGCCCCCTGCTCGGCGGCGGCTTCGGCCAGAGCGTGGCCCTGCCTTCCCGAGGAGCGGTTCGCGAGGTAGCGAACCGCGTCGATGGGCTCCCTGGTGCCCCCTGCGGTAACGAGCACGCGCCGGCCCGAAAGCGGAAGGGCACGTCGCGCCATGTCCCGGGTCGCCGCGAGAATCCTGGCCGCCTCTTCGACGATCGCGTCGGTCTCCGGAAGCCGTCCCGCTCCGAGGTCCCCGCCGGCCAAGCGGCCGGTCTCCGGCTCGAGGACGTGAACGCCGCGTCGGCGCAGTGTCGCCAGATTCTCCTGGACCGCGGCGTGCTCCCACATCTCGGTGTGCATGGAAGGACAGACGAGCACTGGGGCACGCGTGGCGAGCAGCGTCGCCACGAGCAGGTCCGAGGAAATCCCAGCCGCGTACGCCCCGATCACGCGTGCCGTCGCCGGTGCGATCAGAACAAGGTCCGCGCGCCGCCCGAGCTCGGTGTGAGGGATCGGGACAGCCTCGGCGAACAGTGCCAGGCGGGCGGACTCAGAAGCGAGCGCAGAAAATGTCGCCTCCCCGACAAATCGCGTCGCGCTCGCCGTGAGGACCGGCACGACGTGGGATCCCGCGTCGACCAAGCGACGGCAGAGCTCAACGGCTTTGTAGGCGGCGATCCCACCACTGACGCCGAGCACGACTGTGGCGCCGACGAGCGACGCACGGCACCCAACAGCGGCGCCAGCCCGGTTCGATCCCGATTCTGCTTCACTCACGGCCGCAGCCTTCGCGCGCCCGGCGGCGGGCTAGCTCGCCTCTCCACCGTCGGGGGCATCGCCCGTCTGGTCGGCTGGCCCTTCGTCTCCATCGACGGCCTCCTCGTCCGCGGGCCAAACCGCGACGACCTTGCCGGCTGCGATCTCCTCGAGCGCTATCGACAGCGGCTTGCGGGCGATGGATGCCACCTGCGGCGGCACGATGGCTCCAAGGCCCTCACCGAGCTGGCTGAAGTAAGAGTTGACCTGGCGGCCCCGCTTGGCCGCCAGGGTCACCAATGTGAATTTCGAGTCGACCTTGTCAAGCAGGACCTCGATCGGTGGATCGATCATCGTGCTGCGCGGCTCGGCCATGAGGCTCCTTCTCGGCTGGATGCCGCCTCGTCGAGACGGCATACCGCGCTGGGGGCACTCATGCCCCTGGCGGCGGGTCTCCTCTACTATATCCGCGGGGTCGTGCACGGCTCGGTCAAGGTCACGATCTCGCGGCCCCCTCGAGGCTCGGGCATCGGCTCGCGGTAGGAGCCCGTGCGCATGTTGCAGGTGCACCACGGTGACGTGGACCGATTCCCGCCCAGGTGGCGGTGGCCTGCGTTTGTCGATCATCGAACCAGCCAATAGCTGCAGTTTGAGTCCAGGAGGTCCAGCACGATGGTGACAAGGAGACGGAAGCTGAGCAAGCTCGCGGTTGTGGGAACGGCGGTTGCATGCGCGGCGTTCGTGCTCGCAGCCTGTGGATCTAGTTCCACGACCACGACCACGACCGCCGCTGCTACCACCCACATGGTCAAGGTCCCGGGCGGCACTTTGACGATCGCCGAAGCCCCGGCCGGCGGACCGAACTACATCTTCCCGATGATGGGCGGGGCGTACTTCAGCGTGGCGACATTCCAGTTGCTCTACCTGTTGTACCGCCCGCTGTACTGGTTCGGCGTCGGGAGCACCCCGCTCCTGAACGAGGGGCTCTCGGTCGCCGACGAGCCGGTGTACTCGAACCACGACAGGACCGTCACCATTTCGATGAAGGGTTACAAGTGGAGCAACGGCGAGACGGTGGACGCTCAGGACGTGGTGTTCTGGATGAACTTGCTCAAGGCCAATGCCATCTCTTGGGCCGGCTACGCGCCGGGGCCGGGCCAGTTCCCCGGCGACGTCACCAACGTCGTGGCCAATGACAAGACCGACACGGTCACCTTCACGGTCGATGCGACCTACAGCTCGTACTGGTTCACCTACAACGAGTTGAGCCAGATCACGCCTCTCCCGGTCACGTGGGACATCACCTCGGCCAGCGGAAAACCGGGCTCGGGGCATTGCTCGAGCGCCTCGTACGCGTCGATAGAGGCCCCGATTTCGCCGTCCACCGGCGCGCTCGCTGACGTCTCGGCCTCGGCCAAGGCTTGCGCTGCGGTGTACTCGTTCCTCACGGGCAAGACCGAGGCGGCCGATCTCGGCACCTACGCCACGAACAAGCTCTGGCAGGTCGTGAACGGGCCGTTCCACCTCACCCAGTACGACGCGACCGACAACGGCGCGACCTTGGTCCCGAACCCCAAGTACTCGGGCCCGGTCAAGTCGTCGCTCAAGGCGCTGGTGCTGGCCCCCTTCACGACCGACACGGCCGAGTACAACGTGCTGCTGAGCGGCAAGACGCTCCAGATCGGGGCCATCCCTCCCCAGGACCTGCCGACCTACAAGGGCGCGGCCTTCTCCAAGAGCGGACAACCGCTCGCGGGGAAGAACAACCCGTCAGTCGCGGGCAAGTACAACCTCGTGCCGGCGTACCCCTGGGGCGTCAACTACTTCTCCCTCAACTTCACGAACCCGACCTCGGGCCCGATCTTCAAGCAGCTGTACATCCGTCAGGCGATGCAGTCGCTGATGAACCAGACCCTGTGGATCCAGCTGTTCAACGCGGGCTACGGAGCGCCGACCTATGGTCCGGTGCCCGTCTTCCCGCCGACGAAGCTGGCCACCAGCCAGGAGAGCACCAACCCGTACCCCTACAGCCCTTCGCACGCGAAGTCGCTGCTCAGCTCGCACGGCTGGAAAGTCGTCGTGGACGGTACGACCACCTGTGTGAAGCCGGGAACCAAGAGCGACGAGTGCGGAGCGGGGATCGCCAAGGGCGCGAAGCTGAGCTTCAACTACCTCTACATGAGCGGTGCGACGGCGTTTGACGCCCAGATCCAGGAGCTTCAGACGACTTGGGCGTTGGCCGGCATCAAGTTGCAGCTCTCGGAAAAGTCCTTCGGGGACGTCATCAGCATCGCTGCGACGCCATGCGTGGCCGGCAAGGCCTGTAACTGGGACATCGCCAACTGGGGCGGTGGATGGGTCTACGCGCCGGACTACTACCCGACCGGTGAGGAGATCTTCGCCACCGGTGCAGGGTCGAACTTCGGCGACTACTCCAACCCGACGGCCGACAGCCTCATCAAGCTGACGAACACCTCGTCGTCGCTTAAGGCCCTCTACAACTACGAGAACTTCCTCGCGAAAAACCTCCCGGGCATCTGGCAGCCGGAGACGGCTCTGGCGTTCAACGAGGTCGCCAAGAACGTCTGCGGCTTCGCCCCCGAGAACCCGCTCCTCACCTGGGTCGCCGAGGACTGGTACTTCTGCAGGCCGGCGAACTAGCAGCCGGGCGCCGTCGCCTTTGACGCGGGACCAACGGCACGTTTCCCCGGGCCACGACGATTGTCGTGGCCCGGGATCAAAAGCCCTTCAGGAGCTCGTGTGCGCCTGGCGACGGAAGTCCTCCACTATGCCCGCGAGGTCGCGCACGGCCCCGTCGAGGTCGTCGTTGACGACGACACCGGACGCGAGCTCGAGTCCCTCCGCCTCCTCCAGCCTGCCGAGTGCCATGCGGCCCACGATGTTCTCCTCCGAGTCGCCCCTTGATCGGAGCCGCTCCTGCTGCACCTCGGGCGAAGGCGCACGAATGAGCACGCAGTACGCGTCAGGACGACGTTCGAGCACCTGGCGAGCGCCCTGGACATCTATCTCCAGCACGACGTCGCAGCCCTCTCGAGGCTCGGGCGTCGGCGTCCCGTAGCACTCACCGAGGATCGTCGCCCACTCGAGGAAGCCGCCTTCGGCCACGCGGCTCAGGAAGGTGTCGCGGTCGACGAATGTATAGGCGTCCTCAGGCTCACCGGGACGGCGGGCACGCGTGGTCCATGAACGACTCAGCCAAAGTCGCCCGTCCTCGGCGACCAGGCGTTGGACGATCGTCCCCTTGCCGACTCCCCCGGGCCCGCAGACGACGAGGATCAGGGCCGGGTTGCGGCCTCGAGCAGCGCCTCGCGCTGCTTGGCCCCGAGGCCCTGGAGCCGGCGGGTCTCACTGATGCCGACATGCTCCATGAGGCGGCGAGCCTTGACCTTGCCGGTCCCAGGTAGCGCCTCGAGAACCGCCAGCACCTTCATCTTGCCGACGATCTCGTCTGACTCCGCCCTGACAAGCAGCTCTCGCAGGGTAACTCGACCACTCTTGAGATGGTCCTTGATCTCGGCGCGCTCACGGCGCGCTCGGGCCGCCTTTTCGAGCGCCGCATGGCGCTGCTCAGGCGTGAGGCTAGGAGGTTGGGGCATGGGCGGTTACGATAGCGCAGCACAAGCCGGACAACCAGGGATCCGGCATTACAAGGGTGGCGGGCGGCGGCATGACCATGCCCCGGTCGGCAGAGCACAGGGGTGAATTGTCCATGGCCAACGTTCTCGAGGTCTCCGACCTCCGCACTGAGTTCCACCTCCGCACCGCGACCGTCGGTGCTGTCGACGGCGTCTCGTTCACCGTCGGCGAAGGCGAATGCTTGGGCTTGGTCGGGGAATCCGGGTGCGGCAAGAGCACGGTCGGGCTGTCCATCATGAAGCTGTTGCCGAACGTCGGCCACGTCGTACGGGGCACGGTGACGCTGCTCGGCAAAGAGCTCGTGAAGATGCCGGAGAAGCAGATGCGCGAGGTGCGCGGCAACAACGTCGCCATGATCTTCCAGGACCCGATGACCTCGCTGAACCCGACGATGACCGTCGGCCGCCAGATCGCCGAGCCGGTGCGGGTCCACAAGCAGGTCTCCAAGAAGGAGGCAACCGACCGGGCGATCGAAGTGCTCCAGCTCGTCGGGATGCCACGGCCAGCCGAACGCATCGCGTCATACCCGCACCAGCTCTCCGGCGGCCTTCGCCAGCGCGTCATGATCGCTATCGCGCTCTCCTGCGAACCCAAGCTGCTCATAGCCGATGAGCCGACGACCGCTCTCGACGTGACGATCCAGGCGCAGATCCTCGACCTCATCGACGAGCTGCGCGACCGTCTCAAGATGGCGGTGCTCCTGATCACCCACGACATGGGCGTGATCGCCGGCCGCAGCGACCGGGTCATGGTGATGTACGCCGGCAAGATCGTCGAGAGCGCGTCGACCCGTACCCTGTTCTCGCAGATGCGCCACCCCTACTCCGAGGCGCTGCTCGACTCCATCCCCAAGATGGACGCGGACGCGAGCGTCCCGCTGTACAGCATCCCCGGAACCCCGCCCGATCTGAGCGGTGAGTTCGTCGGCTGCAGGTTCGAGCCGCGGTGCCGCAACGCCACCGAGCGATGCCGCGTCGAGGAGCCGCCGTTGCTCGACCAATCAGGCCACCTGGTGGCTTGCTTCAATCCGGTGGGCAGCGCCTCGGCGCCCAGGCGCGCTATCCGCGTCGTCGACTCCGCCGAGGCGTCAAGGCAGGCGTTGGGACGGGTCGACGAGCTCACGTCCCGCAAGGTGATCGTCGAGGTCGACCAGCTCGTGAAGGAATTCCCCGTCACGGCCGGAGCGGTCCTGCAACGCAAGGTCGGGAGTGTCAAGGCCGTCTCCAACGTGTCCTTCTCCGTTCGCGAGGGCGAGACGTTCGGCCTCGTGGGCGAGTCGGGCTGTGGCAAGACGACGATCGGGCGGCTCGTGGTGGCGCTCGAGAAGCCCACCTCGGGAGCGATCCGTTTCGACGGGAACGACGTCACCAAGCTGAACCACGGCGACCTGAGGCGCAGCCGTCGCGATTTCCAGATCATGTTCCAGGACCCGTATGCCTCGCTCGACCCGCGGATGCGCGTCGGCACCATCCTCCGCGAGCCGCTCAAGGTCCAAGGCATCGGATCAAGAACCGAGCAGTGGGAACGCGTCGGTGCCCTGCTGCGTGAGGTCGGCCTCGCCCAGAAGGCGATCGACCTCTACCCGCACGAGTTCTCCGGTGGTCAGCGCCAACGGATCGGGTTCGCCCGTGCGCTCACGCTGAACCCGCGCCTCATCATCGCCGACGAGCCCGTCTCAGCGCTCGACGTGTCCATCCAGTCGCAGATCCTCAACATGATGAAGGCGCTCCAGCAGACCCACCGACTCACCTACATCGTCATCTCACACGACCTCGCGGTGCTCAAGTTCCTCTCCGACCGCATCGGGGTGATGTATCTCGGCAAGCTCGTCGAGATCGGAGCGGCCAAGCAGATCTATGAGCTGCCGGCTCATCCCTACACCCGGGGCCTGATCGACACCATCCCGGTGCCGGACCCCGTGCTCGCCGCGGCCCGCCGGGGCCACCACATCTCAGGAGAGCTGCCCTCGGCCCTCACACCACCTTCTGGCTGCCGGTTCCGCACCCGCTGCCCGCAGGCACAGGAGATCTGCGCGGCAGAGGAGCCGCCGCTGCAGTCCTTCGGCGGCGATCACATGGCGGCTTGCCACTTCCCGCTCCAGCAGCCCGTCAGCGCCGCGCCGATGGCCGCCACGGGATCGGCGGCTCAGCCCGGCGCCTAGCCAGCCCGCGCCTCGAGCCGGCCACATCGCTCAACGACGCTGCAACCTCACCTCGAACGCATCGCGCAGCGCGTCGCCGATGTAGTTGAACGAGACCGTGATGAGAATGATGCAGATACCCGCCGGGTAGATGAGCCACCAAGCCCCCTCTTGGGCGTAGCTGATGCCGTTGGAGAGCATCTGGCCCCAGCTCGTACCCGGGGCCGGCACTCCGAAGCCAAGAAAGCCGAGCGCGGCCAGCAAGCCGATGGCGTCCGCGACCTGGAACGTGGCGTTCACGATGATCGTCCCGACGGCGTTGGGGATTATGTGGCGTACGACGATCCGGCCGCCGCCGCCGCCCATTGCCCGGACTGCCTGGACATACTCGCGCGTCCGCAGGGTCAGCGTCTCGCCCCTGATGAGCCGCGCCGGCACGAGCCAGGCGGCGAGCGCCACGATGAACACGATCAGCCAGAACGAGGGGTGCAGGATCGCCGCGATGACGATCAGCAGGAACAGCGTCGGGACCGACAGGACCGTATCGACGATCCGCATCATGATCGCGTCCACCGCGCCACCGGCGTAACCGGAGACGGCCCCGAAGAACACGCCGAAGACAGTGGCGATCCCCGCCGCCAGCAACGCGATCTCGAGCGCGGTGGCGCCCCCCACCATGAGCCGCCCGACAGTGTCGTAGCCGTTGGGGTCGGTCCCCAACCAGTCCTGCGCGCTCGGGTGCGCTAGGACCTGGTTCACGCTCGTGATGACGAGGTCGGTCTGGTTGGTGATGTAGATGTGCGGCCCGACGAAGCAGAACAGGAACATGAACACGACCACGCCGACACTGACCAGTGCGAGCTTGTTCTCGGCGAAGACCCGCCAGATGACCTTGCCGAGACCACCGATGCCGCCTGCCTCGCCCGCCTCGGTGACCTCCGTCTCCGGCGCGATCAGCTCCCCGCCTATGCGTTCGGCCTCCGAGATGGCCGCGTCCTTGCCGGGCGCTTCGCCACCGAGCGACATCATCGGCGCCCGGCCGGGATCTGGCGCCGAGTGTGGACTCGCGCTTCACACATAGCGGATCCTCGGATCGAGAACTGCATACAAGATGTCGGCGAGAAGTGACCCCACGACCGTCGCCATGGCGGCAACGACCACCGTGCCGATGAGGAGCGGGAAGTCGTTATTGATGGCCGCATTGAAAAAGGCGAGCCCCATGCCCGGGTAGTTGAAGACGTCCTCGGTTATGAGGGCGCCGCTCACGATCGCCGGCAGCGTGAGCCCGAGCAGGGTGATGATGGGGATGAGGGCATTGCGCAAAGCGTGGACGTAGTTGACCCGGCGGGTGGAGAGGCCCTTGGCCCGCGCGGTGCGGACGTAGTCCTCGGTGAGCGCCTCCATCATCGACGAGCGCATGTACCGGCTGAAGCCGGCTATGGAGACCGCGGCGAGCGCGACGACCGGCAGCACCAGGGCCCGCCAGTCGGCGAGGATCTGTCCGACCGAGGCCGATTGCGGCGCCTCCGGCGGGAAGATGTGCCAGTGGATGGCGAAGACCTCGATAAGCACGATGCCGAGGAAGAACGTCGGTGTCGCATAGAAGATGAACGACAACGTCGTGAGCGCGTAGTCGGACGGCTTGTTGCGCCGCAGGACCTGGAAGATGCCGAGCGGGATCGCGACAATGATCGTGAGGAGTACCGCCAGCCCGACCAGGAGCACCGTCTTCGGCAGCTTCTGCAGCACAATGGTCGACACCGGCTCGTTCAGCTTGTACGAGTAACCCAGATTGAACGTGAACACGTGCCCGACCAGGATCCCGAATTGCGTCCAAATCGGCTTGTTCAGCCCGTTCTGGACGAGGAACAAATTGATCTGCGGCTGAGTGGCCCGGGGCCCGAGGATGATCCGGGCCTCGGAGTTCGCCCCGCCGGGAAACAGGTGATAGAGGATGAACGTGATAGCGCACACGCCGATGATGACGATGACCGCCTGGATCACCCTCCGAATGAGGTAGCCGATCATGCGCTACTCCTTGCCCGACAGGGACGCTGTGCCGTTGTCACTTTTCCCAAGCCTCGATGCTAACAGCCTGGCCCAGCACCGACTTTGTCATCCACGTCCCGAATAACCCGAGCGTCGAGAGCCTCGCCCGGGCCTTGGGCGGCGGTCACCCCGGGCCACGACAACCGTCGTGGCCCGGGGAAACGTGCCGTCGGTCCCCCGTCAAGAACGACGGGGCCCGGCTGCTACTTCGCAGCCTTGCAGAAGTACCAGTCCTCTGCGACCCAGCTGAAGAGCGGGTTCTGGGGGCTGAAGCCGCAGACGTTCTTTGCGACCTCGTTGAACTCCAGAGCCGTCTCCGGCTGCCAGATGACCGGGAGGTTCTTCGCGAGGAAGTTCTCGTAGTTGTAGAGGGCCTTCAGCGACGACGAGGTGTTCGTCAGCTTGATGAGGCTGTCGGCCGTCGGGTTGGAGTACTCGCCAGAGTTCGACCCTGCACCGGTGGCGAAGATCTCCTCACCGGTCGGGTAGTAGTCCGGCGCGTAGATCCATCCACCGCCCCAGTTGGCGATGTCCCAGGGGCAGGCCTTGCCGGCCACGCATGGCGTGAAGGCCGTGCTGATGACGTCCCCGAAGGACTTTTCCGCGAGCTGCAAGTGGATGCCGGCTTGCGCCCAAGTCGACTGAAGCTCCACGATCTGGTTGTCAAACGACACCGCACCGCTCTCGTAGAGGTAGTTGAAGCTCAGCTTCGCGCCCTTGGCGATCCCCGCTCCGCACTCGTTGCTCTTGGTTCCCGGCTTCACACAGGTGGTCGTACCGTTCACGACGACTTTCCAGCCGTGGGAGCTGAGCAGCGACTTCGCGTGCGAAGGGCTGTAGGGGTACGGGTTGGTGCTCTCCACCTTGGTGACCAGGTTCGTCGGCGGGAAGACGGGCACCGGACCATAGGTCGGCGCTCCGTAGCCCGCGTTGTACAGCTGGATCCACAGGGTCTGGTTCATCAGCGACTGCATCGCCTGACGGACGTACAGCTGCTTGAAGATCGGGCCCGAGGTCGGGTTCGTGTAGTTGAGGGCGAAGTAGTTCATGCCCCAGGGGTAGGCCGGCACGAGGTTGTAATTGCCCGCGACTGACGGGTTGTTCTTCCCCGCGAGCGGTTGTCCGGTCTTGGAGAAGGCCGGGCCCCTGTAGGTCGGCAGGTCCTGTGGCGGGATGCCCCCGATCTGGAGGGTCTTGCCGCTCAGCAGCACGTTGTACTCGGCCGTGTCGGTCGTGAAGGGGGCCAGCACCAGCGCCTTGAGCGACGACTTGACCGGGCCCGAGTACTTGGGGTTCGGGACCACGGTCGCGCCGTTGTCGGTCGCGTCGTACTTGGTGATGTGGAACGGCCCGTCCACGACCTGCCAGAGCTTGTTCGTGGCGTAGGTGCCGAGATCGGCCGCCTCGGTCTTGCCCGTGAGGAACGCGAGCACCGCAGCGCAAGCCTTGGCGGACGCCGAGTTGTCAACGAGCGCGCCGCTGGACGAGAACGAGGTCTTCACCGACGCGTACGAGGCGCTCGAGCAATGCCCCGAGCCCGGCTTTCCGCCGGCCGAGGTGATGTCCCACGCGATCGGGAGAGGCGAGACTTGGCTCAACTCGTTGTAGGTGAACCAGTACGAGCTGTAGGTCGCATCGACCGTGAAGGTGACCGTGTCGGTCTTGCTGTTGGCCACGACGTTGGTGACGTCGCCGGGGAACTGGCCCGGCCCCGGCGCGTAGCCGGCCCAGGAGGTGGCATTGGCCTTGAGCATGTTCATCCAGAACACGACGTCCTGGGCGTTCACCGTCTCGCCGTTACTCCACTTGTAACCCTTCATCGAAATGGTGACGGTCCTGCCGTTGTGCGAGTACACCGGCTTCTTGGCGACCGAGAGCGGCTCGTTCAGGGTCTGGGTGCTCCCGGTGCCGAACCAGTACAGCGGGCGGTACATCATGTAGATCAACTCGAAGTTCGTCACGCTGAAGTACTGCCCGCTCATCAGCGGGAAGATGTAGTTCGGTCCGGCGGCCGCGCCTTCGGCGATCGTCAAAGTGCCGCCCGGGACCCTGACCATGTGGGTCACTTGGGCTTTGGTGGGCTTGGACGTGGTCGCGAAGCTTGTCGCACCGATCGCGAGCACGAACGCCGCGCATGCAACCGCCGTTCCCACAACCGCGAGCTTGCTCAGCTTCCGTTTCTTTATCATGATCGTGCTGGACCTCCTGGACTCAAACTGCACTGTTGGCTGGTTGGACGGTTGGAAAGAGCGAGCTGCCGCCCTCTGGGCGAGAACCGTCCCTATAACCGTAGCGCATCTGTAATGTTTAGTACAGGACAATTCTTAAGCGTGCGCCTGAAGTCGGCGCCGCTTCACCGCCCAGGAGAACCTTGGTCCGGGCCGAGAACGGCCGACAACTCGGACGAGAGCCGCCGAGCCGCCAATTCCGGGGCGTCCGAGCCGGTCACGGTCCTGCCGATCACGAACAGGTCGGCGCCTGCGCTCATCGCCGACAATCCTCCTCCGGTCCGAGCCGTGTCGTCGGGTGACGATCCCGGAAGGCGGATCCCGGGAACAACCCTCACAAGTCCGGGCGCCCGCGACCCGACGACGGGGAGGTCCTCCGCGGCGCAGACCACGCCGAGACAGCCGGTCCTCGCGGCAAGCGACGCCCGCGTGCAGACGAGATCGGCGTTGGCGCCCGGGTCGCTCGTGAGCACGGTCACCGCCAGGACCCCGGCGCACCCCTCGGCCGGTTCGGGATGACCGGTCGCGACGGCGGCGGCCCATCCCTCTTCAAAGCCCTCCACGGCGGCCCTCAACATCTGTTCGCCCCCGGCCGCGTGCACCGTCACGTACGACACGCCGAGGGATGCGATTCTCCGGGCGGCGCCCCCGACCGTCGTCGGGACGTCGTGAAGCTTGAGGTCCAGCAACACCCGAAGGCCTTCGTCCAAGAGAGCGTCGACCGCCAGCGGCCCCTCGCCCGAGAAGAGCTCCAGGCCGAGCTTGGCTACCGAGAACCAAGGTCGCAGCCGGGCGGCGAGGTCGACCGCCTCGTCGAGGCTCGCAACGTCGAGCGCGAGCACGAGATGGTCGCGCACGGCCACGGGGTCCTCGCCAGGCGTCATCTCAGCTCCGCACGACACCTCGGCCGGCGGCACCAAAGGCCGTCGTCACCGGGACAAACAGCTCGAGAGCGTCCTTGCGGCCTTGCCGGACCCGCCTCACGCCCGATCTCCTCGGACCTCGCTCGCCACGGCGGAGAGCACGCCGTTCACATAACGGCCGGAGTCCTCGGTCGAGTAGGTCTTCGCGAGCTCGACGGCTTCGTCGAGCACGACGGCCACCGGCACGTCGAGCTCGTCCAAGAGCTCATAGGCCGCCATGCGAAGCACGCAACGGTCGACCATCGGCATCCTCTCGACCGTCCAGCCCATGGCGTGGCGTCCGAGCAGGCCGTTCACCTCCCCGGCTCGACGCTCGACTCCCAAGACGAGCTGCGACGCGTACGGCTCGGGCGCGACCGGCAGTTCGGCGAGCAACTGGGTGGGAGTCAAGTTCTTGGTCTCGGCCTCGTAGAGCAGCTCGAGCGCCCGCTCACGCGCCCGGCGCCTGGCGCCCGTCAGAGCCTGACGCGGCGGACCCTCAGGCCCTGGTGATGTACTCACCGGTCCGGGTGTCAACCTTGATGCGTTCGCCGGGGTTGACAAACAACGGCACCTGGACCACGAGGCCGGTCTCGAGCGTTGCCGGCTTGCGCGCACCCGAGACTCGATCGCCCTGCAATCCGGGCTCGGTCTCGGTGACCGTGAGCTCGACCGCCGCCGGCAGATCGACGCCGACGATCTCGTTGTCGTGCATCTGCATGATGGCCGAGTCACCTTCCTTGAGATACGGTGCCACGTCGGCAAGCGACGATTCGCCCACCTGGATCTGGTCGTACGAGACGGTGTCCATGAAGACGTACTCCTGCCCGTCCCGGTACAGGTACTGCATCTCCCTCTTGTCGATCATCGCCTGCTCGAGGGGCTCTCCGGCCCTGAAGGTGCGCTCGATCACGGCCTTGGTGCGTGCGTTGCGCAGCTTGGTCCGGACAAAGGCACCGCCCTTGCCGGGCTTGACGTGCTGGAACTCGACCACCGTGAACAGTCCGTCGGGAAGATCGAGGGTCATTCCGTTGCGGAGGTCGTTGGTGGAAAAGGCCATCAGAGCACGTAGTCCTTCGTCGACTTGGTGAGCAGACGAGCGCCGGCGGCCGTGACAACCAAGGTGTCCTCGATGCGCGCGCCGCCGGTTGGGTAACGGTAGGCGCCGGGCTCCACGGTCACGACGGCACCCACCTCGAGGATATCAGCGGACCCCGGCGAGACCGACGGGGCCTCATGGATCTCGAGGCCGACGCCGTGACCGGTCCCGTGCGAGAACGCCCCCTCCAGGCCGGCCGACGCGAGCGACTCACGACACGCCGCGTCGACTTCGCCCCCGGTCACCCCGGCACGGACGGCCCGTACCCCGGCACGCTGTGCGGCGATGACGGCCTCGAGCAGCTCGCGAAGCTCGTCGGGCCGCGGGGCGCCGACGCTGACGGTGCGTGTCATGTCCGACCGGTACCCGTCGATGATCGCCCCGAAATCGATCACGACGAGCTCGCCGTTGTCGACACGGCGACCAGACGGTCGAACATGGGGAAGAGCTCCGTTCGGGCCGCTCGCGACGATCGACTCGAACGCGACCCCGTCGGCCCCGCGCCGGCGCATCTCGAAGTCGAGGGCGATCGCGAACTCCTCCTCGGTCGGTGCCTCACAGAGGAGCTCCTTCACCTGAGCGAAAGCCACGTCCGCGATGTCGGCCGCGCATTCGATCCGGGCAAGTTCGCCCTCGTCCTTGACGGCGCGGAGCGTCTCGACCGCAGCGGCCACAGCAACGAGCTTCGTGCCGGCTGGAAGCGACGCGCCGAGACGCTGCTGGGCGCCCCAGCTGATGTCATCGGCCTCCAGCCCCAGGCGTCGCAGGCCCTTCGCCGCCCGCTCAATGGACTCCAACTGTGCCGCCGACTGGCCGATCTCGATCTGCACCGGTGCCGCCGCCGCCGCGACCTGCTCGACGGCCTGGTCCCGGTAACGGCCGTCGGACACGAGGAGCGCCTCGTCGGGCAAGACGAGGAGCAGCCCTGCCGATCCTGTGAAGCCGGTCAGGTACCGGATGTTGGTCAGGTTGGTGACGAGCAGGCCATCGCAGCCAAGCTCGGCGAAACGCGCCGTCAGCCGCGCAAGGCGGCCGGCGACGTCCATCGCGGCAAGGTCGGGACCATCAGAGCCGGTCGGCATAAGCGCAGATGCTAGGCGCCGGGAGCAGTGCCGGCGCGCCCGGCGACAAGACGCGCCGCGGCCTCGACGGCGAGCTCATAGCCGAGCCCGCCAAACCCGGCCACCGTTCCGTCGGCCACCGGCGCCACCACCGACTGGCGACGCCAGGGTTCTCGGGCATCGGGGTTGGACAGGTGAAGCTCGACGACAACGCCGTCGAAGGCTGCCAGCGCGTCGTGAAGTGCCCAGCTCGAGTGCGAGAGGGCGCCCGCGTTGACAACGATCGCGTCGACGCTGCCGCGCGCGTCGTGAACTGCTGTGACGAGGTCCGCCTCGTGTTCGCTCTGCAGGTGCTTCAACTCCAAGCCTGCGCGCTTCGCCGCCCGCTCGGCCCGTTCGACGTGGTCGGCAAGCGTCGCGGCGCCGTAGATCTCCGGCTGGCGCTCGCCGAGCAGGCCGAGGTTCGGTCCGGAGAGGAGCAGGAGGATCGGGCGTCGTTCGCTGCGGTCGTTCCGCGAAGCGCTCACCGGTCGCCTCGAAGTGCCTCGAGCGCCTCGTGCACGAGCTCGGGGCGAACGCCGTGGACCAGTTCGACACCGTCCGGCCCGTCGAGCACGAAGGTGAGGTCACCGTCCGACTTCTTGTCGCGGGTCATGAATCGGACAAGAGCGGCGGGATCTGCGCCGCGGGGAAGGCTCACCGGCAAGTCGTAGCCGGCGACGACTCGGCGATGACGCTCGACACGCGACACTCCGATCCTGCCCATGAGCTGCGCGAGCTCAGCCGCGAACACAAGGCCGATGCCAACCGCCTCGCCGTGGCGGAGCCCGGCCGGAGAACAACTCGCGTCCTCGCCCGCAAGGCGAACACCCTCCAGGGCATGGCCCAAGGTGTGACCGTAGTTCAGGCTCATCCGGCGACCTCCTTCCCGTTCGTCGCTGGCGACGACGTCGGCCTTGCACGCCACGCAGCGGGCCACCTGGTCTTCAAGGCTCGAGCTGTCGAGGTCCTCCACGCCCAAGAACGCGTACTTCGCCATCTCCCCGTGGCCGGACCGCCATTCGCGAGCAGGAAGGCTGCGGAGGACCTCGGTGTCGCAGAAGACTCCGACCGGCTGCCAGAGCGAGCCGACCAGATTCTTGCCTTCCGGCAGGTTGACGCCGGTCTTCCCGCCGATCGCCGCATCGATCTGGCCGAGCAGCGTGGTCGGGACGTGGATGACCGCGATGCCACGGTGGTAGCTCGACGCGGCGTAACCGGCCACGTCGGTCACGACCCCACCGCCGACGGCCACGACGACGTCGTCACGGTGCATGTCGGAGCGGGCCATGAACCGGCATATCTCCTCGACTGTGGCGAGCGACTTGGCCTGCTCGCCGTCCGGGATCGTCACGACCTGGTACGGCACGCCCGGGTCGACCTCGACCCCGATGCCTGCCTGGGTCACGACGGTCGCGCGGCGGGCGCCGGAAGGCAGGCAACCGGAGACCTCGGCCCGCACGCCGGGGCCCACGAGCACGTCGTAGCCCCGCTCTGCGAGCTCGACCCTGACCCGAATCGGCTCGAGGCTTATCCGAGCGTCCTCCGCCCGGGCCGCACCGGGCGAGCGGTCGCTCACCACGACGGCCACCCGCCGCCCGGCGCATCGAGCCGTGCCCGGGCCGCGCTCACCACGATTCCGGCGAGCGCCTCGGGACGCCGCCCGCCGGCTTGCACGACGACATCCGCGAGCTCCCGGTACACAGGCCGCCGGAGCGCGTCGAGGCGCTGAAGGGTGCCGGCTGGGTCCACGTCGAGGAGGGGCCGTCCGATGCCGGCGCCGACCCGGGCGGCCAAGGCATACGACGCCACGTCGAGCCACACGACGATGCCGGCGGACCGCAGACGGCGTCGAGTCTCCGGGTCGAGCACCGCGCCGCCTGCGACGGCGATGACCGACCGCACCGAGGACGTGAGCGCGGCGTAGAGCGCGGCGCGCTCCTCGGCACGAAATGCCGGCTCTCCTCTGGCCGCAAAGATCGCGGGAACACTCTGCCCGGTCCGCCGCTCGACATCGGCGTCGCTGTCCCGCAAAGGCCGCCGCATCCTCTCCGCCACGATGCGACCAACCGTCGACTTGCCCGACCCCATCATCCCGACCAGCATCACGTGCTCACCCATCCCCGGTCACCGGGTCACCGACTCGTCACCCCACCACCGTAGTTGGGGCCGTCCGCGCCGTGTCCTGTCGCGTGCGACGCCGCGCCGGTAGCGTCGGTCACACCGCCGCGAAAGTTCCAAGCGGCCGAAGTCTGCGAAGGAGCCGCGATGACCGCAGAGGCCGCACCTCTCATCACGCGCATCATCGAGCTGGAGACCCCCGACGGCCCGATGCCCTGCTACGAAGCGTTCCCCGACGGCAGCGGCAATCGCCGCGGCATGATCGTGATCCAGGAAGCCTTCGGCGTGAACAACCACATCCAGGAGATAGCCCGCCGGCTCGCCGCGCAGGGCTACCACGCCGTGGCTCCTCCCCTCTTCCATCGAACGGGGAGCAACCCGACCATCCCTTACGACCGCTTCGACGAAGTCGCGAAGCACCTCGTGGCACTGACAGACGACGGCATCCTCCAAGATGCCGATGCGGTCCGCCATCATCTTCAGGCGGCGCAACTCGACGACGGCTGCACAGGGGTCATCGGGTTCTGCATGGGAGGACGGGCGAGCTTCCTAGTGGCGGCCCGACGGCGGTTGGCCGCCGCGGTCAGCTTCTACGGGGGCGGGATCCTGAGAGCCAGGTCCGAGAAGATGCCGGCGCTCATCGGCGAGATCCCGGACCTCGAGACACCTTGGCTGGGCCTGTTCGGGGACCTCGACGAAACCATCCCGGTCGATGACGTCGAGAAGCTGCGCACGGCGCTCGCCGAGAGAGCGACCGTCGACTGGGACATCGTCCGGTACCCTGACGCCGGCCACGGGTTCAACTGTGATCAGCGGCCCTCGTACCACGAGCCGTCCGCACGTGACGCCTGGGGCCGTGCGCTCGAGTGGTTTGACGCCCACCTGCCCTGACCCCCGAGAGCGGTTCGGGTGACGCCTCAGCCCCGTCCCGGCTCGAAGTAGGGACTCATGCCCGACATGTGATCGGTCACGTCCACGACCTCGCTGATCTCCGCAACGGCGTCGGTGATGGCGACGGCGATGCCCTGGCTCAACGTCGCCCGGGCCATGCCGCACCCCTGGCAGCCGCCCGACATCTCGACGTAGGCAGTCGAGCCTTCGACCGCGACCAACGCGGCATGTCCGCCGTGCATTGCAATTTGTGGGTTGACGTCCACCTCGAGCACCTCGAGCACGCGTTGTGCGACCGGGCCCGTGAGATCGCCACGGGGCGGGGCGGGCGCGGACGACCGAGGAGGGGTGTTCTCGTTGATGATCACCAGACCCACGTCGCCACCTTGCTGGTTCACGTCCAACACCGCACCGCGAACTCGATCGACGCTCTGCGCGGGTATGACAACTGGGACGTCGCCCTCCAATTGCTGGGCATCGCCTGGCCCGATCTCGGACTTGGACCCGAACCAGAGGTCGTAGGTGTAGACGCCGTTCGCGCTGCCGTTCACCTCGAGGAAGAGGGCGAGACCCTCCGCCTCGGTCTCATTGGCGAGGACCGAGCGCACAATCTCGAGCGCCGCGGACGTCACACGGATCACATCGTCTGTTGCATCGGCGGCCTTGGGATCGCTCTGCGTGGTCACCTCTATGCCTCACCTCTCACGTGATCTCACCCCCGGTGTCCCGCGGAGCTGTCCGCAGCCGGCGCAGGACAGCATCCAGCGGGTCTTTCCTCGCAATCGGCAGGCTACCGTGGCCGGATGGTCGCTGTGGCCGACGCGCCTTTCGACGCTCATGAATGGGTGAGCTTCGAGGACCCTTCTGAGGAGCGGACCTGGGTCGTCGACGTGACGTTTCTGTCGAGCTCCTGGCAATGCATCTACGGTGCCGGATGCCAGGGCATTCTCACCGAACCGACGCCCGAACGAATGGAGGGCTGCTGTTCTTACGGCGCCCACTTCGCCGACGAGGCGGACGCAGAACGGGTCTCGGCAGCTGCCGGGACGCTCTCCGCCGAACAGTGGCAGTTCCGCGCGAAGGGTCGGCGGAAGACCGGAGTGCTCAAACGCGACTCGAAGGGAGTCATGACCACGCGGCTCGTCGGCGGCGCCTGCATCTTCTTGAATCGCCCGGGTCACCCCGGCGGTGCCGGATGCGCTCTGCACCGCGCAGCCATCGACCGGGGCATTCCGCCACTGGAGCTCAAACCTGAGGTCTGCTGGCAACTCCCGCTCCGCCGCGAGGACACGGTCTCAGCGAACGGGCACGTGACGACTTCGCTGGGTGAGTGGGGGCGGCGGCACTGGGGCGAGGGCGGCAAGGAATTCGACTGGTGGTGCACGGAAGCACCCGGGGCCTTCTCCGCACGCGTCCCGGTGCACCGCTCGCTTCGGGACGAGATCGTCGCCATTGCCGGGCAGGATGTCTACGACCTGCTCGCCTCGTACCTGGAGAGCCGAACCGCCCAGCGAGGGCGAGGAGCCTCATTGCTTGCGCATCCCACCGTTCGCAAGCGGGCCGCCAGCCCTATCGCCGAGAGCAGAGCCCTCTAGCCGGGCCGACCGCCGGGAGCGCCGCCGTCAATCCGGTCGTGCGCTCAGCTGTGCTCTGCATCCGGAGTCGCAAGGTGCGAGCTCACGCCGGGCTCATCGACTTCCTCGAGCTCGTCCAGCTCCTCCGATTCATAAAGGCACCAGGAGGCATGCTCCTCCTCGGGGTCGGCCCCGCACTCGGGGCACGGCTCCGCAGTTACCTCGATTGCGCGCTTCAGGCTGCGCGCCTCTTCGAAACGCCGATGACGTCCCTTTTTCACGAGCTGCTCCCAAGATTTCGCGGATGCCGCCTCAGACAGCGGCGATGAATGCCCCGGCCGAGCCGATGCCACGCTGGCCGCCTGGCGTCCCCAAAGTCGCCTGACACCTGATTACAGCATATCCACCCAGGTCACGATTCGGGCAGGTCGCGCTGGCGGCACGGCCGGGGTTATGGTGGCGGCGATGACGGAAGGATTCGACGCCGACGAGATGATCGCACGCTTCAGGGAGCGGGCCGCAGCCGTGCGTGGCCGCGGCCTGCCGCCGGTCGAGGGAGCTGAGCGGCAAATGATCCTGCGCCAGATGCGGCTCGACTTTCAGGACTTCGCCATGCTCGGCGACGCCGTGGGCTCGCTCGAAGACGGGATCTTGACGCTACGGATCGACCTGCGACCCGCTCCGGAGTCCTGAACGGTCGATGGACAGGAAGGAGCGCTCCTCGAGCACGAGTGAACCGTGCCCGTCGAACGACAGCGACGCCTGCCCCTCGGCAAGGCGTCGGAGCCCTTCTCCGACCAGGTCGCTGCGCCAGCCGCCGGCAAGCCGGCCTTGGGGGGGGTCCTGCATGAACTCGACCAGATCAGCTCGCGTGGCGAGGATCGCGGGGTCAAGCTCCAGGTCGCCCGCCCGCTGGGCCACATAGGCGGTGGCAAGCGTCGCGACGGCCCTGTCGGGCTGGTCGAGCTCGTGGGCGGGCGGTAGCCGCAGCCCGGAGGGGGCGAGGTCCAGGCCCTGGGCGATCGCAGCCAGCAGCTCATCGGCGGCGCCACCGCCAAGATGGCGGCCGTCGAGGCTCCGGGTCCGCCGAAGATCGTCGTGTGTGCGGGACGGGTGCTGAGCGATCGACAGCAAGGCCAGGTCGGGCACGACGAAACGCACCGGCAGGTCCATTCGCTGAGCCCTCTGCTCACGCCAGGCCGCAACACACTGAGCGACCCCACGGGCCGGACCTCGAAGTTGCCGCGAGCGCGGGAGCCGCCACCATGCCTCTTCCGGCTCGGTGGGCGACCGGTCCCTGGACAGCACGATGGCGAACTCTTCAGCCGCCCAGCCCATCCGGCCCATGTCCTCGAGGCGAGCGCCGATACGCTCGCGCAGCGCCAGAAGGTGAGCGACGTCGCCGGCGGCGTACGCGAGCTGACCGGCCGACAAGGGCCTGCGCGTCCAGTCGGTCAGCTGGTCGCCCTTGAGCAGCCGGACGCCGAGGATGCGCTCGACGAGCTTGACCAGCGAGGGTGACACCTGACCCAGGAACCCGGCCGCGACCTGCGTGTCGAACAGCCTGCTCGGCACGGTCCCGCATACCCGTTCGAGGACTTCGAGGTCCTGCTCGGCAGCGTGCACAACCGCGAGACCCGGGCCGTCCCACACCCTTGCCAGAGGCGAGACATCGATCGCAAGGGGGTCGACGAGGGCGATGCCGCCCTCCCAGGCGAGCTGGAGCAGGGCGAGATGCGGAAAGTAGGTCCGCTCCCTGTGGAACTCGGTGTCGAGCCCGTAGACATCGCAGGACACCAGCTCGTCCACGAGGCTTTCGAGGGCCGTCTCGTCACCGATCCAGCGGTAGTCACCCACGCCGGCCGGACGCGTCACGAAGGTGTCGGCGCCGCTGACCGGATCCCGGACCCAGGCAAACTCGGGAGCGTCGGCGCTCGAGCCGTCGCTTCCCTGCGAGCGGCGGAAGGCGGAGCCCGCGGTCCGACCATTCCGGCCCCTCATGGCGTCTCTGCGTCCCAAGGCCCTAACCGCCGTAGCTCATCCGGGTGTCTTCCATGCGAAGCACCGGAACATTCTCGCCGCCGATTGCGAACCCTGCGTCGAGGACCTCTCCGACAAACAGCGAGTGAGAGCCCACGTCCAGGCTGTAGCGAAGCCCGCAGTCCAAGTAGCCGATCGCGAGCTCCGGGATCGGCGCCCCGCTGACCCCGTCCCGATACGCGATTCCGGCCAGCGTGTGGACTTCCACGTCGTGTTCGGCCGGCTTCACGAACTTGCGCACCACCGCCCTGTCCTCGCGAGCGACGAGCGCGACCGAAAAGCAGCCCCCTTCGACGATCAGGCCGTGGGTGACCGCAGAGTGCTCGACCGAGACGGCGACCTGTTTCGGCTCGAGAGACACCTGCATGGCCCAGTTCAGGGTCATCAGGTTCCGGCGCTGGCCGGCGCGGCTCCCGAGAATGTACAGGCCCGCCGGCAGCCTCCAGAGCACACGGCGGCGCAATCGTTCGTACTCTGGCGCGCCGAGGTCGCCCGGGAAAGGACCGTCGGGGACCGCGTGGGTGCTCACGGTCGAACCGTAGCCGTGCCAGCGGGGTGACCGCGCGCCGCCGCGGCTGGAGGCCGCAAGGCGCTAGGTGCACCGCACGCTCAGCGCACCCCGTCGGCGGCGAGCCGGCGGGTCGCCCTGTCGAGCGCGACGACCCCCTCGCCAATCGTCGCCAACGCGGAGGTGATCCGGCTGGAGTGGAGGCTGGCGGCTGCGGCACAGGTGCTGCCGCCACTGGCGAAGTCCTGGTAGGCGACGTTCAGCTCGTTGGTCAAGGCATTGTCCGGCGTCGGCAGGTTCCCGTACGCGGTGCCCGTGTCGTACACGAGCCCCGAGCAGTTGCTCGTGACGTCCTTCAACCGCCTGGCCTGCAGCGAACGCCTGATGGCCATGATGTCTGAGATCACGGTCCGGTCGTTGGGGACCACCGCGTACTGCGAGGCCCACTGGGAAACCTGGTTGGCCTGCGTGCCGGAGTACCCCGTGCATCCCGCCGTCGCGACCGGCGCCAGGAGCACGGCGCCGAGGACCGCAGCCGCCTGGAGCGGGCGTCGCGGACACGCCCTCACTCAAAACGCAGCAGGTGGTAGTCCCGCCGCCCCCGCCGCAGAACAACGTACCGGTCGACAACAAGGTCGTCGCGCGACAGGCACGCCTCGGGGTCGACACGCCGGCGGTTGTTCACGTATACACCGCCCTGGGCGAGCGCGGCGCGCGCCGCGGTCTTCGAGGAAACAAGGCCCGTTGACACGAGCACGTCGACGAGCTGGAGCCCGGAATCGAGACCCGAGCGCGCGAACCCCGACGATGGCGCGTCCGCGAACACCTCCAGGAGCAGTGCCTCGTCGAGCTCGGCGAGGTCCTCGGAGAACAGGGCTCGGGAGGCCCCCCTGGCACGTTCGGTCTCGGCCTCGCCGTGGACGAAGGTGCAAACCGCCCGCGCCAGAGCCCGCTGCGCCTTTCTCTGTTCGGGTCTCTCCGCGATCTCGAGGTCGAGCGCCTCGATCTCCTCATGGGAGAGGAACGTGAAGTAGCGCAGCAAGCGGCCCACCTCGTCGTCGGGGGTCCGCACGAAGAACTGGTACAGCTCGTAGGGCGACGACCTCGTCGCATCGAGCCACACCGCCCCGGACTCGCTCTTGCCGAACTTGGTCCCGTCGGCACGCAGCATCAATGGCCAGGTCAGAGCGAACGCCTCGGATCCTCGCACCTTGCGGATGAGCTCGAGGCCCATGGTGATGTTGCCCCACTGGTCGCTGCCGCCGAGCTGGAGACGGCAACCGTAGGCGTCGTGCAAGTAGAGGTAGTCGTAGGCCTGGAGCAACATGTAGCTGAACTCGGTGTAGGAGATGCCCTGGTCGGCGCGCTCGAGCCGGGACTTCACAGACTCCTTGGCGGTCATCTGGTTGACGGTGAAGTGCTTGCCGACGTCGCGGAGGAAGTCGATGAAGCCGTAGGCGCACAGCCACTCGGAGTTGTCGACCAGGAGTCCCCGGGCCTGCCCCGCCGCGGGCGACAGATCGAGGAGGCCCGCGAGCTGAGCCCGGATCCCCTCGAGATTGGCCGAGAGTTGCTCAGCGGACAGCAGCGGTCGCTCGTCGGACCTGCCGCCCGGGTCGCCGATCAGGCCGGTGCCGCCGCCCGCGAGAAGAATTGGGCGGTGACCGGCCTCCTGAAGCCGGCGCAAGGTGACGATCCCGAGAAGATTGCCGTGGTGAAGGCTGTCGGAGGTGGGGTCGAACCCGACATAGACCGTCGTCGCGCCCGTGTCGAGCAGCGTCCAGAGCGCCTCGTCGCTCACCTGGTGGACGAGACCGCGAAAGGCGAGGTCATCCGAGATCTTCAACATGCCCAAAGCGTGCCACGATGCCGGCGCCGGGGCGAACGCCGGAGCCTGGTCATGCCAAGGCGAGGGCGACTTCGGCTTCGAGCTCGGCGTGGAACGCCACGTTCGCCTTGCGGTCGCTGCGCACGACCACAACCGCTGGGCCCTGCCGCGCCGCGTTGCGGAGCGCTGCGTCGAGCTGGGCCGGGATCTCCTGGCGGGATCCCACCTCGATCGTGTCGCAGCCGGCGGCCCGGGCGAGGTCGGCGACGTCGATCCTCTGCGGCGTGCCGAACAGCCTCTCGAAGTACGCCTCGTCGAGCCCGGAGGCCTGCGGCAGGAACGAGAAGATGCCGCCGCCGCCGTTGTCGATCACGACCAGCACCGCGGGAAGAGCAGGCTCCCGCCGGCCGCGGACCAGAGCTGTCGAGTCGTGCAGGAAAGCGAGATCACCGAGCAGTCCCACGACAGGACCACCTGTGCCCGCCGCGGCGGCGGTGACGCCGAGCGTCGTGGACGTCACACCGTCGATCCCGTTGGCTCCCCGGTTCGCGAGCACCCGCGGTGGGTCCGAGCGCGGGGCCGCGAACCATTCGAGATCGCGCACCGGCATCGAGGACGATACGACGACCGTCGAGCCGGGTGGCGACCAGGCAAACAGCGCCCTCGCCACGCCGGGCTCGGTCGCCTCGGCGCGACGACCCAGTGCACGCTCGATCGCATGCTGGGCGGCCGCCTCGGCCTCCGCCCATCCCTCCGACCAGGTCAAAGGCGCCGCCGAGGCCGAGCGTGCGGACCCGCCACCTTCGGGCAAGCGCAGCATCAGGGCCTCCATCACGAGATCCGGATCAGCCGGCACCACGACGTCGGCCTCGCGGCGGGGATCCTGCCAGGCCCAGTGAGGGTCGGCGAGCACGTGGATGGCGCCGGCCTCAGCGCACGACGTCAGCCAGTCGGCCACAGCTTTCGACGCCCACGGCTGGCCGAGTCGCAGGACGATCTCCGGAACGTGCTCGCTCGCGAAGCTCTCGACGCGAAGCAGCGCATCGGCGGCTGCGACCGTCGGCGAGGACGGCTCGCCGGGGACCCGGGCTCCCGACCGCGGGTCGGCCAGGACGGGCCAGCCCAAACTGGCGGCGAGGCGACGGATGGTTTCGGGGCGGCCCGCGCCCGCGCCCGCGATGATCAAGCCCTTTGCCGCGGGGCGCAAAAGGCCGGCGAAGGCGTCGAGCGAGCCCGGGCCGAGCACCCTTCGGACGGGGTCGACCCGGTGCCACGGCCGGCCGTTGCGACGGCCCGGAGGCAGCTCGCCGGGTGTTGCGAGCAGCGGCTCTCGAAAGGCGAGGTTCGCATGCACCGGGCCCGGCCCCATCGGACCGGCCGTCGCCTCGGCGACGAGACGGCTGGCGAGCGAGCGCCAGGTCGATCGGGCCCGCTCGTCGGGCACGCCGGGGTCCACCGACCACCGCAGAGCTCCGCCGAACAACCCGGTTTGCTCGATGGTCTGCGGCGCGCCGAAATGATGGAGCTCCGGGGGGCGGTCCGCAGTGCACACGATTAGCGGCACCCGGGACAGGTGGGCCTCCACCACAGCCGCGTGAACCCCGACCGCCGCGGTTGCGCTGGTCGTGACGAGCACCGCCGGCCTGCCGGTCGCAAGCCCGATCCCGATCGCGAAGAAGGCCGCCGACCGCTCGTCCAGCCGCACGTGCAACGCGATCCGGTTCTCACGCGCAAGAGCTACCACGAGCGGGGTCGAACGCGAGCCGGGAGCCACCACGGCGTCGGTGAGCCCGGCGCGCACCCACTCGTCGACGAGCGTGGCCGAGAAGCTGGCCGCTACCGTCACGCGCGATGTCCTTTGAGACCACAGGACCGCCCTGCGGTCGGCTGCTCGAGCTCCACACGCACAGGCAGGGCCACGGACCGACGATCGTGCTCGTTCACGGCTTCACCCAGACGAGCATCTCGTGGGCGCGCGTGGCGCGTGAGCTCGAACGCGACTTCGAGGTCGTGGTACCTGATCTCCCCGGTCACGGCCGCTCTCCGATCCCCGACCCCTCCTCGGGCCTCGAGCAGGCCGCCCGGGCTCTCGGCGAGGCGGGCGGCAAGGCAACCTACGTCGGCTACTCGCTCGGAGGCCGGTGCTGCCTGCACCTGGCACTCCAAGCGCCGCACCTGGTCGAGCGTCTCGTCATCGTCGGAGCGCACCCGGGCATCTCCGACGAGCCGAGTCGCCGGCTCCGCCGGGTCGAGGACGACCGGTGTGCCGCCGAGCTCGAACGCGGCGGCGACGCGACCGTGCCGGATTTCGTCGAGACATGGCTCGCAGGGCCGCTCTTCTCGCGCCTGACCGAGGAGCAGGCTGACCGGCCGTCGCGCCTCGCCAACTCTGCCGCCGGCTTGGCCGCATCGCTGCGAACCGTGGGGACCGGCACTCAGACGCCACTTTGGGATCGTCTCGGTGAGCTCGAAATGCCGGTCCTGGTCGTGGCGGGCGCGCTCGACGACAAGTTCGGGCCACTGGCGCAGCGTACGGTCGAGGCCATCGGGCGAAATGCCCGGCTGGCGGTCGTGGACGGGGCGGGCCACGCGGTCGGGTTCGAGCGCCCCGGCGCCTTCGTCGAGCTCGTGAGGGAGTTCCTCGCCCCCAGCGGGTAGCTGAAGCTCGCCGACGGGGCTCAAAGTGCGATCCCCACCGCAAGCAGGACGCCGAAGGCCAGTTGAAGCATTCCGGTCCCGGCGAGCGCCGTGACGAGGTCTCGACCCACGGCACCGCCGAGCACCCGGCGCAGTGGTGGCAGGGCGGGAACCACAGCCAGCAAGGCGATCAGAGCGACGGGCCGACGGAAGGCCACGACGACCACGAGCGCGAACGCACCGATCACGCAGGTCGCGTAGAACCAGCGCGTCGCTGGCGCCCCGGTGCGTACCGCCAAGGTGTTCTTGCCGGCTCGGCGATCGGTTTCGATGTCGCGGAGGTTGTTGACGACGAGCAATGCGGTCGCGAGCAGGCCGACGGGGATCGCGGCCGTCACGGCGAGGACGGTGATGCGCCCGAGGCTGAGATAGGCCGTGCCGATCACCGCTACGAGGCCGAAGAAGACGAAGACGAAGATCTCGCCGAAGCCCGCGTGCCCATATGGCCGGGGGCCGGCGGAATAGAACCACCCGGAGGCGAAGCACGCTGCGCCCACGACCAGCAGCCACGGCGTCGTGGCCAGGGCGAGCACGAGACCGGCCACACCAGCGACGCCGAAGGCGCAGAACGACGCCGCCTTCACCACCCACGGAACCGCGATGCCGGCCGCCACGAGCCGCACGGGACCGACACGCTCGGCGTCGGTCCCCCGGACCCCGTCTGCGTAGTCGTTCGCGTAGTTCGTGCCGATCTGGATCCCGAGCGCGACGATGAGCGCGTAGAGCGACCGCCACCAGATCACCGAGCCGTCGGCAGCCGCCACTGCAGTCCCCACCACAACGGGCACCACGGCGGCCGGCAGCGTGCGGGGCCGGGCACCGGCCACCCAGTCACGGGCAGTGGTCACCTTCTGCGCGCCACCGCGCTCAGGGGCGCCGGGGGAACCGTGAGAAATCCGGGCGGCGTTTCTCGACATAGGCGTTGCGTCCCTCCTGGCCCTCTTCGGACATGTAGAAGAGCATCGTCGCGTCACCCGCCAGCTGCTGGATGCCGGCGAGGCCGTCGTCGGCGGCGTTGAAGCTCGCCTTCAACATGCGAAGCGCCATCGGCGACAGCGCGAGCATCTCGCGGCACCACTGCAAGGTCTCGGCCTCGAGGCGGTCGAGGGGCACGACCGCGTTGACGAGTCCCCAGTCGAGGGCCTGGGCGGCGTCGTACTGGCGGCAGAGGAACCAGACCTCCTTGGCTCGTTTGAGCCCGATCGTCCTCGCGAGCAGCCCTGCGCCATAGCCCCCGTCGAAGCTTCCGACTTTGGGCCCCGTCTGACCGAAGCGTGCGTTGTCCGCCGCGATCGTGAGGTCGCAGACCAGATGGAGCACCTGACCGCCGCCGATCGCGTAGCCCGCGACCATGGCGACGACGGGCTTGGGAAGCCGGCGGATCTGGATCTGCAGGTCGAGGACGTTGAGCCGGCCGATGCCCCGCCCGGCCGCCGCGTCGTCACCGAGATAGCCGTCGTCACCTCGTATCCGCTGGTCGCCGCCTGAGCAGAACGCCTCCGGGCCCTCTCCGGTCAAGATGATCACGCCGACATCCGGGTCGTCGCGCGCCGCGTCGAAGGCGCGTGAGAGCTCGAAGAGCGTCTGTGGACGGAAGGCGTTGCGAACTTCAGGCCGGCAGATGGTGAGCTTCGCGATCCCGTCTGCCGTCTCGAAAGCGATGTCCTCGAACTCGCCGTGCCTCGTCCAGTCGGTGGAGGCCATATCTGCAGGTTAATGCGGGGCAGGACCTCGTCCCCCTACGCTTTGGGCGTGCGTCGCCTCGTGGCCCTCGCGATGGGTGGCGGCCCTCAGTTCGCCGACGCGCTGAGGCGCTGCTGGGACGACCACGACGCTGTGCTGCCGCTCGACATGCGCCTTTCACAGCCCGCGATCGCGCGAATCATCGAGGCACTGCGACCCTCGGCAGTCGTGGATGCCTCGGGCCGGCCGGCCTCAATTCCAGGCGGCGAACCGGTCGAGGACGCCGACGCTCTGGTCGTCGCGACGAGCGGCACAACCGGCGAGCCGAAGGGCGTGGTACTGACCCATGGAGCCGTCGAGGCGTCGGCTCGGGCGACAAGCGCCCGTCTGGGTGTCGATCCGTCCCGGGACCGCTGGCTCGCGTGCCTGCCACTGGCTCACGTCGGCGGCCTCTCGGTGGTGACGAGGGCGATGGTGACCGGGACGCCTGTGGAGATCCAGCCTCGTTTTTCCGTGGAGGACGCGAAGAGCGCGGCGGTGGACCGGGGCGCGACGCTCGTTTCCCTCGTGCCCGCGGCCCTTGCCCGCCTCGGCCTGGAAGGGGCGGCACTGTTCCGCACCGTCGTCGTAGGCGGCCAGCAAGTACCCGCCGACCGGCCGCCGAACGCCGTCGCCACCTACGGCATGACCGAGACGGGCTCCGGGGTCGTCTACGACGGTGTCGCCCTCCAAGATGTGGAGGTGAGCCTCCGCTCCGGCGAGGTCTGGCTCCGCTGCCCGATGCTGCTGCGCTGCTACCGGGACAGGACCGACCCGAAGACTCCCGACGGCTGGTTCGCGACCGGCGACGCCGGCGAGATCGACGCGAAGGGGAGGCTGCGGATCCACGGCCGGCTGGACGACGCTGTGATCTCAGGCGGCGAGAACATCTGGCCGGCGCAGGTGGAAGCTGTGCTGCGGCGCCACCCTTGGGTGGGCGATGTCGCGGTCGGCGGGCTGCCGGACGCCGAACGGGGCGTCAGGCTCGTCGCCTATCTGGTGCCCTCACCGGCTGTGCAAGGCATCGAGCCGGCGGTGATCCTCGCCGAGCTGCGCGAGCTGGTGAGAGAGCAGCTGGCCTCGTTCGCCGCTCCGCGCGAGCTGGTCGTGGTGGCCCGTCTTCCGCACACCCCGATCGGCAAGCTCAGCCGAGCCGAGCTACCGGCACTCGATGGCCCTCGCGCACTGATCGGCTGATGGAGCAGCTGAACACCACCGGGCCGATCACCGGCGAGACGGGTAGCGATCGCCTTGCCGGTCCCGCGCCATGCACCCGTGACGAGCGCCGCCTTGCCTGCGAGACCCAGTCCCTTGGCCGCAGACCATAGATTCCGGAGCATGAAAGCGTTCCGATCCCTCCCTGGCGGAGGCCCCGGGTGAACCGGCTCGGTAGCCAGACGAGCCCTTACCTGCGCCAGCACGCCGGCGATCCGGTCGATTGGTACCCGTGGGGCGACGAGGCACTCGCGAGTGCAAAGGAGCTGGACCGGCCGCTGTTCGTCTCGATCGGCTATTCGTCGTGCCACTGGTGTCACGTCATGGGCCACGAGTCGTTCGCGGACCCGACGACTGCGGAGAAGATGAACCGGCATTTCGTAAGTGTGAAAGTCGACCGGGAAGAGCGACCCGACCTCGACGCTGTCTACATGGAGGCGCTGCAGGCTGCCACCGGTCGGGGCGGCTGGCCGATGAGCGTCTTCGCCACCCCGGAAGGGCTCCCGTTTCTTGCAGGCACGTACTTCCCCGATCGCGCCCGCAATGGGATGCCGTCGTTCCGCGAAGTGCTCGACGCCGTCGTCGAGGCCTGGGACACGCGGCGCCACGACGTCGTCGAGCAGGCGCGCGCCCTCAAGGCCGCGGTGGCGGACCGGCTCGGGCCATCGGAGCCGTCCGTCGGCCGCGGAGAGGCCGCCCGGCGAGCCGACGTGCTGTGCGACCAAGCAGTCGAGCAACTCGCGTCGGTCTTCGATCCTCGCGACGGCGGATTCGGCTCCGCCCCGAAGTTCCCCCAACCGCTCCTGTTGGATCTCCTCCTGCGAGACCACGTCCGCACGGGCGCGGCCGCGTCGCTCGACATCGCCGAGCGCACCCTCGAGGCCATGGCCTCCGGCGGCATCTACGACCATCTCGGCGGCGGGTTCGCCCGCTACTCGGTCGACCAGCATTGGGACGTGCCGCATTTCGAGAAGATGCTGTGCGACCAGGCGCTCATCGCCCGGGTCTACCTTCACGCCTGGCAGCTCGACGACGACCCCCGTTGGCTACAGGTGCTGGAGGAGACGCTCTCCTATGTCCTGCGCGAACTTCGCGACCCGGGCGGCGGGTTGTACTCGGCACAGGACGCGGACAGCCAGGGCGCGGAGGGCCGCTACTACCTCTGGTCGGCCGAGGAGCTGACCTCGGTGCTCGGGCCAGCTCTGGGAGCGGAGGCGGCCGACTTCTATGGGGTCACGCCGGAGGGGAACTTCGAAGGCCGAACGGTCCTGCACTGCGCCCGCCGTGGCGAGCTGCTCCGGCCTCCGCCGATCGAGACCGCTCGGTCGCAGCTGTTCGCCGCGCGGGCCGGCCGCGTCCGGCCGGGCCTCGACGACAAGATCATCACCGAATGGAACGCCATGATGTGCTCCACCCTGGTCGAGGCTGCCGCCGCCACCGGCAGGGACGACTGGTCCAACACCGCGGAGCAGATCGCCACGTTTCTGTTGGAGCATCTACGGCGTGCCGATGGAAGAGTGCTGCGCTCCTGGTGCCAAGGGCGTGCGAGCCTGCCGGGCTACGCCGCGGACTACGCGTGGCTGGCCGACTGCTGCACCCGCCTCGGCGAGCTGACCGGCAACCCCCGCTGGACGACGGAGGCCGTGACCATCGCCCGGCAGCTCCTCCGGCTCTTCACCGACGAGGGACACGGAGGCCTGTACACGACCGGCGCCGACGCGGCACCGCTGGTCGTGCGACCTCGTGATCTCCATGACGGCGCGACGCCTGCGGCGGGCTCGGTCGCGGCCGTAGCTCTCGCTCGCCTCGGCGCCCTTGTCTGTGACGACGAGCTCTCCGCAGCAGCCGAGCGGATCGTCGACGCAGTGGGAGCTGAGCTGCTGGCCGCGCCCTCGAGCTTCGCAGAAATGCTCCTGGCTGCTGCATTGGTCGAGGACGGACCGGTCGAGATCGTCGTCACCGGTGATCGGGCGGACCTTGTCCGAGCGGCTCGTCGGCGTTTCCTGCCCGGAGCTGTGCTGGCCTGGCGCTCGCCGGCAGCCAAGCTGCCCGCCGGCCTCGGCGCGGCCGTGCCCTTTGAGAGCCCACTTCTCGCGGGTCGTGAGGACGGCTTTGGGTATGTCTGTCGGCGCGGCGCATGTCTCGCTCCGGTCGACAGCGTCGACGCCCTCCTGTCGGCCCTGGACACCGCGGTCGGATCACCGTGAGCCGCCGCAGCGTGAAGCTCCCCTCGCATCGGGGCCGCAGACCGGGCGCGGCCCGGGCAAACCGAACCGGAGACGTGCTCCGATGCCTCTTGCTCGCACGAGGCCCGGAATGGGTGGCCGTCGAGGTCTCCACCGGCGCTCTGGTGCGGAGTCGGGCCTCTGGCTGGCCGGTTGCCGCGATGGACTCGAGCCTTGGCCTCGGCGCGTCCGCCGACGGTGGTGCGGAGAAACCCCGCACGGGCCCGGAGCTGGATGTCGTCGAGATCGAGCTCGCAGAAGACGACGAGCCGTCCGACCCGGCGCGCCCGGAGGCCGTCATGGTCCGGCACGCACCTGAACGTGTCGGAACCCCTCGGCGGCGGGCCGCGCGCAGGATCCTCGACGAGTTGCTCCCCGTCGATTCGAAACGACCGCTGCTCGGATCACTGGGGCCCTCGATCTCCTACGAGGACCTCGACGGCTCGCGACCTTCGGTCGCGGTCGTCGCCCCCGACCGGGCACCCGTCTTCGCCTGCGACGCGGTAGGCACGTGGTGCCAATTCAGTCTCGGGGGCCGCAAGCACCGTCTGCCCGTGGTCGACGAACGCGTCCTCGAGGCCGACAGCCGGACCCGGGACGGCACTCTCGCAAGCGATGTCGTCGAGAGGGCAATCGGCGGAGCCCCCAGGTACCTCGTCGTCGCCCTCGGGGCGCCGCGTCGAGGACAAGCGCCCAAGCTTGTTCTCGGCGTGCTCCCGCGGCCGTGACGACGGCGTCGAACGGGCCGCGCTGAAGGCCGCCGGCCACGACGTGCGGCCCGGCTCATTCAAGACAGTGCGGAGAGGACCTCAGATCGGAAGCGTGCTGGCTGCGAGCTCCTCGGCCATCGCCCAGCCGAAGGCCACGAGGCTGTCGCGGCGCTGGCAGTCCACCGCAGTGAACAGGCCTGCGAGAGCCTCGGTTCCGCGTGGCGGCTCCAGAGGGTCGTAATCGATGAGCCCAGCAGCGTCGCCATTGCCCTTGAGCACGAACGTCCTGTCGTCGAGGTGCCTGTCCGCGCCGAATCGCTTGGCGAGCCGGCGACCCCAGGCACGCTCCTCACCTGTCGCCCGATGGTCGGGGCGAGGGACGACATCCTCGAGCCCCGCGAACGCGCGGAAGCCAGAGGCTCGGGCGAGCCTGGTCCCCACCAGGACGTCCTCATCGGGAAAAGCGAGAACGGCGCGGCGATAGAGGTCACGCATCGCGGCATCGAGAGAAGTGGCCGAGCTGGGTCCCCGGGTGAACGCCGCCACCCCGACCAACAGGCTCGGTGTGCCGCCTATCCGCTCGAGGGTCGAGAGCGCGTAGCCCTGAAGCTTCGATTGCTCGCGAACCTGGGTGACGAGCACCCAGTCCTCCCGCTGCTTCGACAGGAAACCAACCTCCCAGCCGTCCCTCTCCGCCGCGGAGAGATCAGCCATTTCGGCGAGCTCCGCGTCAGTGAGCGCCGTACAGTCCTTCGTAGCGACCTCGATGTCGATGGCCATGACCGTCTCATGCTCCCGTGCGTCGCTCTCACCGTGCCGCCTCGGCCTACCTGAGACACGGCTTGAGGCCGCACCCGACAGATACTGGCCGCTCGTGGCGACGCCGAACCTAAACGTGCCGGCTGTGCGCACACGTCCCGGCTCGGACCATCAACAGTGTACGGGATCGAACCTATGACCTGCCAGGTGGTGCCCTGCTTGAGGCTCACAGCGCTATGGCAGACGTGCCCAAGAGCTCCTTGAGAGCGCCGACGAGCCCACCTCGGGGATCGACGTTGAACTGCGGCGGGAGCCTCAGCACCTTCTCTCCGACGCGCAGGTGAACGACGCAGGTGCCGGGATGCTCGCTCACGAGATCGCGGATCTGGCGCACGAGGGAGTCGGTCAGCCGGTTCAGCGGCAGCACGACCTCAACGGGGGCGTCGCTGCCGGGTGCGCTGAGCTCGAGGCGTCGCACATCCCTGCAGATGAGCTTCGGCTGGTCCTCACGCAAGTCGAGCCGGCCACGCACCGCGACGATCGCGTCCTGCTCGAGAAGCCCGCCGTACTCGAGCATCGTCTTCGGGAAGACCATCACCTCGATCGCCGCCTCGAGGTCCTCGAGCACGAACGTCGCCATGAGCTCGCCACGCCGCGTGTAACGCCGGACGAGGGCGGTGACGACGCCTCCGGTCGTGATCGTGACGTTCTCGGTCCAACCTCCCGGGCCGGTGACGCCGCCAACTGCTCCCGGGGCGTCTCCCCCCGGAGCGGCCGAGTCGAGCAGGTCACGAATGGTGACCTCGGTCACGTTGCGCAACGCTCGCTCGAGCCCCATCAGGGGATGGTCGCTCACATACAGGCCGAGCATCTCCTTCTCGAAGGCCAGCCGCTCGGCCTTGTCGAACTCGAGGTCCGGGATCGCCACCCAGGTGCCGTCGAGGCTTGCCTGCGAGCTACCTCCGGCCGCGGCGTTCTCGCCTTGGTCGTCAAAGAGCGAGAACAGGGTCGCGATCCCCTGTTCCTGTTCGCGCCGGCGGACAAGTGCCCGCTCGACGATTCCCTCGAAAGCCAGACAGAGTCCCTTGCGCGGATGGCCGAGCGAGTCGAAGCCTCCCGCCTTCACGAGCGACTCGACAGCTCGCTTGTTGAGCGCGCTCGAATCGACCCGGCGACAGAAGTCGTAGAAGTCGACGAAAGGGCCCTCACGCTCGCGGGCGGCGACGATGTGCTCGACAATGGCCTCCCCGACATTGCGGACCGCGGAAAGGCCGAAGACGATCACCTGCCGGCCACTCGGGGCCGAGGCCTCGGCTGTGGAGCGGATCGTGGTGAAGTTCGAGGACGACGCATTCACGTCCGGCACGCGAACCTCGATCCCGAGCGTGCGGCACTCGGCAAGGTAGACGGCGGTCTTGTCCTTGTCGCCCTTCACCGACGACAGCAGTGCGGCCAGATACTCGACGGGGTGGTTCGCCTTCAGCCACGCCGTCTGATACGCGACAAGGCCGTAGCCGTACGAGTGGGACTTGTTGAAGGCATAGTCGGCGAACGGCTCGATGATGTCGAACAACCGCTTGCCCAGTGCCTCGTCGTAACCCTCCTGGACACAACCGGCAATGAATTTCTTCCGCTCCGCTGCGATCAGCTCGCGATTCTTCTTGCCACATGCCTTTCGCAGATTGTCGGCTTCCTCGAGGGAGTAGCCGGAGAACCTCTGCGCGACCCGCATGACCGATTCCTGGTAGAGCATCAGGCCGTAGGTGTCCCCGAGGATCGCTTCCATGTCCGGGTGGAGATAGGTGACGGGCTTGCGGCCGTTCTTCAGGTCCGGGTAGTCACGGTGCATGTTGGCTGCCATCGGGCCCGGCCGGTACAAAGCGACGAGCGCCGCGACGTCATCGAAGCTCGTCGGAGCCAACGATCGCAGCGTCGAGCGCATGGCGGCACCCTCGAGCTGGAACACACCGATGGAGTCACCTCGCCGCAGCATCTCGAAGGTCGTCTCGTCGTCGAGCGGCACGGCGTCTATGTCGGGACGAGACCCGGTCGCCTGTTCGATGAGGTCGAGGGCCATCTCGATGACAGAGAGGTTGCGCAGCCCGAGAAAGTCCATCTTCAGAAGGCCGAGATCCTCGACACCGTGCATCTCGTACTGGGTGACGATCGGGGCGTCGCCCGGATCGGCGCCGGGCTCGGGCTTGCGCTGGACGGGGAGGTACTCGGTCAGCGGCTCGTGGGTGATCACCACGGCGGCGGCGTGGATGCCGTCTTGGCGGCGGAGCCCCTCGAGGCCCTTCGCGACGTCGATCACCAGCTTGGCGTCCGGGTCCTGCTCGTACATCTCGCGAAGCTCGGCTGCGGCCATGTAGCCGTCCTCGTGACCCTCGACGCGCTCGAGGCAGGCCCGCAACGGGGTGTCGCGGCCCATGACCAGCGGAGGCATCGCCTTCGCGATCCGGTCGCCGAGGGCATAGGGAAAGCCGAGGACTCGGGCACCGTCACGCACCGCGGCCCGGGCCTTGATCGTCGAGAACGTGACTATCTGAGCCACGTGGTCCGAGCCGTAACGCTCGGCGACGTACCGGATCATCTCGCCGCGGTGGCGCTCGTCGAAATCCATGTCTATGTCGGGCATCTGCTTTCGGCCCGGGTTCAAGAAACGCTCGAAGAGCAGGTCATAGCGGATCGGGTCGAGGTCGACGATGCGCAGGCAGTAGGCGACGCAACATCCTGCCGCCGAGCCACGACCTGGACCGACGCGGATCCCCACCTCCCTCGCGTAGCGGATGATGTCCCAGACGACGAGGAAGTAAGCCGAGAACCCCATCTCGGAGATGACGCTCAGCTCGAAATCGAGCCGCGCGGCCACTTCCGGAGGGATCTGCTGGCCATAACGCGCCACAGCGCCCTCGTGGGTCAAGTGCGCCAGATAGCCAGCCGCCGACTGCTCGTAGCTGTCCCGTTGGAAGGCCTCAGGGACCGGGAACTGCGGGAGTGCCGGCTTGCCCAGCTCGAGCTCGACCTTCGCCCTCTCGGCTATCCACAACGTGTTGTCGCACGCGGCCGGCACCTCAGCGAAGAGACTTCGCATCTCCTCCGCGCTCTTCAGATAGTGCTCCTGGCCCTCGAACTTGAAACGCTTCGGGTCGTGGATCGTGGCACCGGTCTGCACGCACAGCAGGGCGTCATGGGCGACCGCGTCCTCGCGCCTGCAGTAATGGCTGTCGTTCGTGGCGATGAGCGGGGCGTCGATGGCCCGGGCGATCCGGATGAGGCCAGGATTCGTCTTCCGCTGCGCATCGAGCCCATGATCCTGCAACTCGACGAAGAGGCTCTGCCTGCCGAAGATGTCCTGAAGGCGCCCGGCAAGGGCCAGCGCGGCGTCGAAGTCCTCGGCGAGGAGGGCTTGGGCCACCACGCCACCCAGGCACCCGGTTGTGGCAATGAGGCCGTCGTGATGGCGCTCGAGCAGCTCCCAGTCCACGCGAGGCTTGTAGTAGTAACCCTCGAGGTAGGCGGCCGAAGAGAGCTTGATGAGGTTCCGGTAGCCCTGCGTGGTCTCGGCAAGGACGGTCAGGTGGTAGTAGAGCCTCTCCCCGCGCTCCCCCTCGCCGCCGGTGTCGTCGATACGGCCCCGCCGCACCGGGCGCTCGAAACGGGACTGCGCGGCCATGTAGGCCTCGGTGCCGATGATCGGCGTTATGCCACGCTCCCGGCACTCCTTGTAGAACTCGAGGACGCCGTACATGTTGCCGTGATCGGTGATCGCCAGAGAGGGCTGGCCGTCCGCCACCGCGGCGGCAACCAGATCTCCGATCCGCGCCGCCCCGTCGAGCATCGAGTACTCGGTGTGGGTGTGCAGATGGACGAACGACGCGCCACCGTGTGCTGTGCCCCCGGACGCCTCGACCACTCCTGACCCACTCCCTGTCCACAGGCTCGGTCCACAGCCTGTGGACGAACTACAAGCCTGTCATTAGCCCTAGCGCACGATAGCGCGCCGGATCCGCCACCGGAGGGGCTGCCGGCCGCGCAACTTGGGTAGACAGGGCCGTACGCGCTGGAGTCACCCGGTCGTCCGGCAGCGAGAGTCCTCGAGGAATAGTCCGGGGTCTTCTCGCTGCGGATTGCCACTTTGCGTGAGTTGCGCGACGCTGTATGTATGGAGCGTTCCGATCTCGATTCATTGCTGCAACGCCTAGCTGCGGCTGAAGGCTCCGATCTGCACCTGAAGGTGGGGTCCCCGCCGCGAATGCGGGTCAACGGCCAGCTCACTCGTGTCACCGATGCGCCGGTCATCAGCGCGGACGACATGGTACTGATCGCCAAAGAAGTCATGCAGCCACGGACGTGGAACCATTTCGAGGAGACCAACGAGGCCGACTTCGCGTATTCCATTCAGGACCTGGGGCGCTTCCGGGTCAACGCCTACCGGCAGCGCAGCACGATCGGGATGGTCTTCCGGCTGGTCCGTTCTCATGCCCGGTCTTTCGCTGAGCTGTGCCTGCCCGAGGCCGTCCGGCGCCTCGCCGAGGAACAACGCGGTCTCATCCTCGTGACGGGACCGACCGGGTGCGGCAAGACCACCACACAGGCCGCCATGGTCGACCACATCAACCGGACGCGCGAGTGCCACATCGTCACGATCGAGGACCCGATAGAGGTTCTGCACCATGACGAGCTCTCCGCAGTCAGCCAGCGAGAGGTCGGCTTCGACACCGCGAGCTTCCTCGTAGCGCTGCGCGGGGCGCTTCGGGCAGACCCGGACGTGATCCTCGTCGGCGAGATGCGCGACACCGAGACCGTCGAGACCGCCCTCAGCGCGGCCGAGACCGGGCACCTCGTGCTCGCCACGCTCCACACCATCGACTGTGTGGAGACCATCAACCGAATCATCGACTTCTTCCCGCCCGCCCAGCAGCGACAGGCGCGCCTCAGTCTCGCCGGAGCGCTGAAGGGGACGGTCTGCCAACGGCTCGTCCCGACCGCCGACGGCTCGGGGAGGGTGCCTGCGCTCGAGATCATGATCATCAACGGGCGGATCCAGCAATGCATCATCGAGCCCGGCAAAGGTGACATCACCTCGATCATCCGCGAAGGCGAGTACTACGGGATGCAAACCTTCGACCAGGCGCTTGTCTCCCTGCTCGAGCAGGGCACGATCGACTTGCGTGCCGCGACCGAGGCGGCCTCGAACCCGCACGACCTCCGAGTCGCCCTCCAAAAGCGCGGCCTGGTCGGTTCTGCTACCCGTAGCTGAACCGCGTTCGCCTCGCCGATCTGGTGCGAGGCAGGCCGCGAAGGAGCCTCGTGAGCCTTTGGGCCCGCGGGCGACCTGACACGGCTGTCACAAGCTGGCCCACGCGTGGATGACTGGCGCCCCGAAGAGCACCGTGATCACGGTTCCGGCGGCGAGGAACGGACCGAAGGGAATCTGCGTTCGGCGATTCACCTTGTGCATCGCGAGCAGGACGGCAGCGGGTACTCCCGCCACTATGAAGCTGATCAGGAAGCCGACGATCACCTCGCGATAGCCCATCCATCCGAGGAACCCTCCGCACAGGCCCGCCAGCCGCACGTCGCCGAAGCCGATGCCCTTGGGCACCGCGAAAAACAGCGTGAAGAACGCGGCAAAGGCGACTGCGCCCCCGATGAGCGCGCCCAGCAACGCGGACCAGCGGTGGGTGCCGGCCGAGGCGAGGACGAGCAGCGGCGCGCCGAGCACAGCGGTCGAGTACACCAGCGTCGAGGGAATCCTCATGTGCTCGACGTCGATCGCGGAGATGCCGACAACTGCAGCTGCGAGCACGCAGTACGCGGGCAGGGCCCACGCCGAGGTCAACCGCCAGGCAAGCAGTACGAACAGGATCCCGATCCCGAGCTCGAGCAGCGCGTCACGAGGTGGGATGCGCGCGCCACAAGCCCGGCAGCGGCCTCGGAGCACGACATAGGAGACGACCGGGATGTTGTCGTAGGCCCGAACGGGCGCTGAACAGGCGACACAGTGGGAGGGGGGCGACACGATCGACTCCTGGCGGGGGAGCCGGTCGACGACCACGCCGATGAACGAGCCGATGACAAGACCGAAGACGCCGGCCGCCGCCTCTAGGATCGCTGACATCCGACCTCGGTGGCCTTCTCCTCAAGACTGGTTCGCGCAGGCGCGAACGTAGCGATCACATGCACGGCGTTCCTCCTGCCCTGCTTGTCCCGGGGCGATGCCTTGCGTACCCTATCCGAGCTACAATGAACGCGTAGCGCGCGGTCCCAACCGCTTAGCGCGCCCGCGCGCAGCTCGCCGGGAGGGATTGACGCGCATGCCGGTCGGACGTCGGAATGAACGGATAAAGAAACCTCCGCGCGCGCCCGATGGTATTAGGGGATGAGTACCACCGAACAGAGCACGCCGACCGCCGCGCGACGGCAGGTGTCACCCTCCAAAGCGGAGGTTGCCGAGGCGCGTGCCCTTTCGAAAGAGGCCGGTCTCGACTATGTGGACCTGGACCGCTACCCGCTCAATGCGGCAGCGACGTCCTTGCTGCCCCAACAGGCCTCCCGCCGTCACCATGCACTCGCAGTCGGCTGGAAGTACGGCACGCCGGTCGTAGCGGTGTCGCGTCCGGACGACATCATGGTGATGGACGACCTCCGGACGATCATCGGACGGGACATCCACGCCGTTGTCGCCTGCGAGTCCCAGATCGACGCCTACATCGAGCGCGTGTACGCCCGGGCAGAGGGGTCAGCCCCCGCTCACGGTCGCGCGACACGCGCCACCTCCGAGAGCGCCATGAAGACTCCGTCCGCTTCACCGTCAGCGCCTGTGGAGTCTCCGGCTCCGCCTGCGGCGCCGGCTCCTCCTTCACCCCCCGCGCCGCCAGCGCCTGAGACTGTCCCGCCGACACCTGGCGCAGAGTCACCTCGTCCAGCCTCGGACTTTGAGCCCGAGCCGGAACTGGACATACTTGCCGAGGTCCCGCCCGCGCCGCACTCATCTGAGCTGGGCGAGACCTCTGAGGAGGGGTCCGAAGCCGCCGCCGCTCTCAGGGCTGTGTCCGAATTCATCGGCGCTTCCACCGACGGTGGAGCAGGCGGCCTGTCCAAAGGGGATGTAGACACCCCGAAGCGGGCGACGCCTGAACTCTCCGAGCTTCTCGTGAGCTCTGGCCAGGTCACCCGCGAGGAGATGGAAGCCGCGTTGCGCGAGAAGGCGGCGACGGGAAGGTCTCTCGGCGACATCCTGAGCGAGCTCGGCCTCGTCTCGGAGGAGGACCTGATCCGCGCAGGGGCCGCCGAGGCCGGCTTGGAGTTCGTCGATCTCAACGAACAGCCACTCGACCCCGAGGCGACGAAGCTGATCCCCGAGGCGCTTGCCCGCCGCCACCGGGTGCTCGCGCTCAGCTACCGCGGCGACACACCGGTGATCGGCATGGCTAACCCGTCGGACGTGTTCGCCGTCGACGACCTACGCACCCTGCTCGGCAACGACCTGCACATCGTGGTTTGCAGCGCAGGCCAGATAGCCGAGTACCTGTCGCGTGTCTACCGCCATGACCGCGAGACGACCCTCGCCGCCCAGACCGCCGCATCGCAGACCTCGGCCGGTGACGAGACCAGGGTCACCGAGATCACCGATCTTCACTCCGTGGTCGAGGACGCTCCGATCGTCAAGTACGTCAACCTGATCCTCCGCCAGGCCCTGCAAGAGCGCGCCTCGGACATCCACATCGAGCCAAGCGCCGACGATCTCCGAATTCGGTTCCGGATCGACGGCGTGCTGCATGAGATCACCCGTTCTCCAAAGGCGATACAAGGTGGTGTGACCACGCGCCTCAAGGTCATGGCCAGCCTTGACATTGCCGAGCACCGTGTTCCCCAGGACGGCCGCATCACCCTCACCGCCGGCCGACGCGAGATCGACCTGCGGGTGGCGACGCTCCCGACGGTGCACGGGGAGAAGATCGTGCTTCGAGTGCTCGACAAGTCGAGCGCGACCCTCAACCTCTCGGAGCTCGGCTTCCTGCCCTCTGTCGAGAAGCGCTATCAAATCGCGTACCGGAAGCCGTACGGGACCATTCTCGTGACGGGACCTACCGGGTCAGGCAAGTCCACGACGCTGTACGCGACCTTGAACGCACTCAACTCGCCCGAGCGCAACCTCATCACGGTCGAGGACCCGGTCGAGTACCAGCTCCGTGGCGTCAGCCAGGTGCAGGTGAACCCCAAGGCCGGTCTCCACTTCGCGAATGCCCTGCGCTCCATCCTTCGTTCCGACCCGGACGTGGTGCTCGTGGGCGAGATCCGCGACCGCGAGACTGCGGTCATCGCGGTCGAGGCCGCGCTGACCGGCCACCTCGTGCTCTCGAGCCTCCACACAAACGATGCAGCCGGCACGCCCATGCGACTCGTCGAAATGGGGGTGGAGCCGTTCCTCGTGGGCTCCGCCCTCGACTGCGTCCTGGCTCAGCGCCTCTCCCGCCAACTCTGCGAGAACTGCCAGGAGGACTATTCTCCGACCGTCGAGGACCTCGAGCTGATCGGCTTCACCGAAGAGGACCAACCGCCGAACGGGAGTCCGCGGTTCCGGAGAGCGGTCGGATGCCAGGCCTGCAGCCGGACCGGCTACCGCGGCCGCATCGCTCTTCAGGAGCTCCTGCTCGTTGACGAGGAAATGGAACGCGCGATCATTGCGCACAGCTCCAACGACGACATCCAACGCCTAGCCCTCGAACAGGGGATGGTTCCATTGCGGCACGACGGACTGCGCAAGGCAGCACTCGGCATCACAAGCGTCGAAGAAATCTTGAGGGTGGTCCTATGAGTGCCGAGCGCCGGTCTCCGACCGAGTGGTCCAAGCGGCTCGCCGAGACACTCGTCGGCGCCGGCCTTATTCCCGACGCCACCGCCATCGCCATGCTTTCAGAGGCGGCCTCGCGCGGCCGGCCGGTCGCTGCGGTACTGGCCGACCGGGGACTCGTGGAGCCCGCGGTATCGCTCGCCGAGCTCGCCCGGATCTCCGGCATTCCGTCGGTGGACATCTCCGAGAGGCGGCCCATGGACGAGGCGTTCCGCTTGGTGCCAGAGCTGTTCGCTCGGGAGCTGACGGCGATCGGGTACAAGCTCGAGGGCCAACGCCTGACTCTTGCGTGCGCCGAGCCGCTCGGCGTCGCCCAACAACGCGAGATCTCCGCGTTCCTCGGCGTCGAGGTAGCCGGATGCCTCCTGGCCGACCCGGTCGCCATCGAGCATCTCATGAACACCGATTACCCCCACCTGTCCTCTGATGACAAGAAGGCGGCGACCGCTCCGCCAGGCGGGCCACAAGTGACCAGCTCGATGATGAACGCGCCGGCGCAGGCCCCCGAGCCTGCCATGGCCGCCGCCCAGCTCACACACGGCGTGTCTTCCAACGGTTCGCCCGAGCCGAGCTACGACGCGGACGACTGGCAGGGCGACTACGCGCCCGACGTCAGGCGCGCGACGCTGCCGGAGGCTTCGGGCGGCAGGCCGAACATGGAGCCGCTCACGCCGACGTTGAACCCAGACGGCACTTTGGACATCGACGAACTGCTTACCTACGCAGTGCGCAACGGCGCCTCGGACCTCCACCTCGCGAACCAGCTCCCTCCCGCGATCCGCATCGACGGCTCACTGCGGCCGATCGAAGGCCTCGCTCGCGTCGACAACGAGCAAATTCGTGAGATGGTGTACCGGATCCTGACCCAGGGCCTCCGTGAGCGGTTCGAGGCGGAGCGAGAGCTCGACACCGCCCATACGATCATGGGCGTCGGCCGGTTCCGGGTCAATGTCTTCTTGCAGCGAGGCTCGATCGGGGCCGTCATGCGTGCAATTCCGCACGAGATACCGCCGTTCGACACGCTCGGCCTGCCGGAGATCGTTCCCTCGCTGGCCGAGCTGCGCCGTGGCCTCGTGCTCGTGACGGGACCGACCGGATCGGGCAAGTCGACAACTCTCGCGTCACTGGTCAACATCATCAACCAGTCGAAGCCCCTTCACATCATGACCATTGAGGACCCGATCGAGTTCCTCCACACGCACAGCCGGTCAATTGTCAACCAGCGCGAGGTCGGTTCCGACACCAAGTCGTTTCCCGAGGCGCTCCGTCACGTGCTGCGCCAAGACCCGGACGTGATCCTCATCGGTGAGATGCGCGACACCGAGACCATCGCCACAGCCCTCACGGCGGCCGAGACCGGCCACCTCGTGTTCGCGACCTTGCACACCCAGGACGCCCCCCAGACGGTGGACCGGGTCATCGACGTCTTCCCGAGCGGCCAGCAGGACCAGATCCGGATCCAGCTTGCCGGTTCCCTGGAGGCGGTCGTCACCCAGCAACTCGTGCTGAGCGCCAGCGGCTACGGTCGCACGCCGGTCGCGGAGGTGATGATCTGCAACCCCGCGATCCGCAACCTCATCCGCAGCTCCAAGACGCACCAGATCTACTCCCTGATCCAGACAGGGGCCGCGGCGGGAATGCAGACCATGGACCAGGGACTCGCTCGGGCGGTCCAAGCGGGCACCATCACAGAAGCGATGGCCTTCGACCGCTGCCACGATCCGAACGAGCTTCGCGACTACATGAGGCAGCGATGACTTCGATCGCCCCTCTCCTGGAGGACTGAGCGATGCCAACGACGTTCGACTACAAGGTCCGCGATGCCGACGGCAAGCTGGTCAAAGGTCAGCTGGATGGGGACAGCATCCCCCTCGTCGCAGCGCGCCTTCGGGACATGGGATACGCGCCAGTCGAGATCAAACCCGTTTCGATCAACTTGAACCGCGAGATCAACATCCCTGGCATCACCGACCGCGTCGCGCTGAAAGATGTCGCGCTCATGAGCCGGCAGCTGGCGACCATGGTGGCGGCGGGGCTCACCCTCGTGCGGGCGCTGGGCGTGCTCGCCGACCAGATCGAGTCCAAACCGCTTCGCGATGCCATGCTCCAGGTGCGCCAGGACGTCGAACAAGGCTCCTCTCTGTCGACCTCGCTGGAGAAGCTCCCCAAGATATTCCCGCCGCTCTACATCGCGATGGTCCGAGCCGGAGAGGTCGGTGGCCAGTTGGACACCGTGCTCCTCAAGCTCTCGTCCACCCTCGAGAGCCAGGTCGAGCTCCGTCAGAAGGTGCGTTCGGCAATGGCGTACCCCGCCATCGTGATGTGCGCTGTCATCGTGATCGTCACGGCGATGATGATCTTCATCGTCCCGATCTTCAAACACCTGTTCACGTCGTTGAACGGGACCCTGCCCCTCCCGACCCGGATCGTCATCGGAATCTCCAACATCGTGGCCAGCATCTGGCTGCTCGCGGTGATTGCGACCATCATCGTGGTCGTGGTTGTGATGCGCCGGTGGATCGCGACACCGAGCGGCCGGAGGAGGTGGGACGCGTTCAAGCTTCGCCCGCCGGTGTTCGGACCCCTTGCCCACAAGGTCGCGCTTGCCCGGTTCTGCACCACATTCTCCTCCCTGCTGTCGGCTGGCGTGCCGGTCATCGAAGCGCTTGACATCGTCTCGCTCAACGCGGGCAACCAAATTGTCGCCGACGCACTCATCGGAGCCCAGGAGGGCGTCCGTGAGGGCAAGAACCTCTCGACCATTCTCGCCCAGTACCCGGTCATGCCGATCATGGTGACCCAGATGATCGAGACCGGCGAGGAGTCAGGTGCGCTCGACGACATGCTCGAAAAAGTCGCGACCTTCTACGACAACGAGGTGAACGCGACCGTCGACAGCCTGACCTCGATCCTCGAGCCGTTGATCATCGTGTTCATGGGTGCATGCATCGGGGCCATCGTCGTGAGCCTGTACCTCCCGATGTTCGACTACGTCAAGCTGCTGCAGCAGCCGGGGGCATAACGTCCTGGGCACGTCGCGGCCAGCAAAAAGGGCGCCTTCGTGGGCAGCGGTGCTCCTCACGCTCAAGAAGTGTCCCGAGAACGCCGATATGAAAGACCTTGTGCGCGCTGTGTCTTGTCCCAACATGCTTCGGCCGGCTTACCATGAGCTTTGAATGCCAGCCCTCCGGGAAGCCAACCGCTAGCATGTTCCGCGAAGTCCGCAGCACTGTGGGTTCATTCTCGGTGTCAGGAGCACGTTGATGCCTACGCGACGCGTGAGTGTCCAAATCAGCAGCAGCGCGGTCCGCATGGCCGAAGTGGTCGTGGGGCGTGGACGGCCTGAGCTCCTACGTCTTGGACAAGTCAGTCTCCCTCCACGGGCCGTCATTGATGGTGTGATCCTCGACCGTGCCGCGGTCCGCACTGCGCTGGAGCGCTGCATCAAAGACGGTGGCTTCTCGCCTGGAGACGTGCACCTGGGGATCGCCGGACTTCGTGCGATAACGCGCGAGCTCGAGATGCCGCTCGTACCTGACTCGGAGATCGACTCCGCAGTACGGCTACAGGCGCTCGATGTCATCCCGTTCGCGATCGACAAGGCGCTCATCTCCGCACGTCCCTTGGAGGAGACCGTCGGCTCCGGCGGCATGCCCGAGCGACGCGTGCTTGTCGCGGCGGCTCATCGCGACCTCGTGGATCCACTTGTCGAGATCGTGACGGCCGCCGGGCTGACGCCGGTCAGCATCGAACCAACCTCTTCGGCAATGATCCGGGCCCTTTTCGACCCGGAGACCGCGATCGCGGGGCCTGAAGCGATCGTCGCGGTTGGCGGCGGGCTCACGAAGGTAGCCGTTCACGAGAACGGGGTTCCCCACTTCGTTCGGACGATTGCAGAAGGTGGCGACGCCGTCACCGCCGCGATCGCGGGCGCACTCGACCTGCCGGTGTCCGATGCCGAAGCGATAAAGCAGGAACTGGACGGATCTGTACCCCACATTCATGTTGCGCTCGGTGCTGCACGAGACGCATCCATGTCGCTGATCGGCGAGCTACGAAGCTCGATTGACTACTACGCGACCTTGACCGGCCGTAGTCCCGTCCGCCGGGTCGTCGTCACCGGGGGCGGGTCTCGTCTTTCCGGCTTCGTCGATCAGCTGCAACAGCAGCTTCGGCTGCCTGTGGTGCAAGGCAGCGTGCTGAGTCGGATCGACTGCTCGCGACTTCACCTGCCCCCTGAAGAGCTCGGCCGTCTCGACCCGGCAATCGCCGTGGTCGTTGGCCTTGCGATGCCGGGCTCGAAGGATGTCAAGGAGCTCGATCTGCTCCCACCCGAAGTGATCCTCGGGCGCAAGCGCAAACGACTGGAGCGCTCGCTCGTCGCTGTGGGCATCGTCCTGGTTCTCGCGATGGCCGGCCTCGGCGTGCTCCGCTTCCTCAAGGTGCGCAGCGCCGAGAATCAAGTGACAAGTCTCCAGGCACAGATCGTGGACATCAATGCCCAGATCCCCAGGTACAACAAGGTTGAACAGGAACACGCCACGATCCTCGGCCTCGCGGCCATCAGCAGTCCCATCGTGACCGACGAGGTGTACTGGCCGGGTGTGCTCACGGCCCTGGCCAAAGCCACACCAAGGGGAGGCACGATCGGCAGTTTCGCCGCCAGCACCGTTCCTCGCTCGGTTCCGACGCCGACAGCCGGCACACCGCCGCTCACACCGTCCGAGATCCAGATCGCGACGGTTAGCATTTCTCTCGCGTCGCCGACCGGGTACCCGTACTTCCGCAGCTGGTATTACTCCGTCAACGGCTCGGGCAAGCTGACCGTGAACGGATTCAGCGGGATCACACAGGTCGGCACCAAGCAGGTCACTTACACCGCCACAGTGGGAGTCACGGCGGAAGTCACGTCAATCCGGTACAACAAGTTCCAGGTGCCAAAATGAATCGGATGCAGGGTATCAACTTCGACTTGCTGAAGTCCAAGGTCGTGCTCATCGTCACGGGCGTCGTGATCGTCCTGCTCATCGTCTGGTGGTTCGCGTGGATGACGCCCGAGAGCAGCAAGCTCACCACCGTCCAAGCGCAAGTGGCCAGCGACACTTCAACCGTGAGTCGGCTGAACATGGAGCTCATGGCGCTCAAGGCGGAGAAGAAGCTCGTGTTGCATGATCTCCCCTATCTCAAGATAGTGACCACGGCCATCCCGCCAATCGAGGATCCCGGTGGTATCGTCAATTCGCTCAACACCCTCGCGAAGAAGACGGGCTGTGACCTTTTGTCTGTCACCCCTGCGAACAGCCCGAGCCCGAGCGGCGTCGCTGGCCTTTCAGTTGTGCAAGTCTCCTTCACGGTCTCGGGAGTCCACAAGAATCTGTTTGCGTTCTTGACGGACTTCTACACCATGGTACGGCTGATGACAATCAACAGTGTCAATCTCGCTCCGGGGGGTTCGGCCCCGAACA
>Ga0224555_1000131_pt1 | contig 103088 bp, 95 predicted proteins | sample 714S23034metaG_FD_180687 | JGI IMG/M metagenome (GOLD analysis project Ga0224555, IMG submission 180687) | Peat soil microbial communities from Stordalen Mire, Sweden - 717 S2 30-34 | ecosystem: Environmental > Terrestrial > Soil > Wetlands > Peat | place: Sweden: Norrbotten County, Stordalen... | reverse complement strand
TATGAAGATTCTGCTTGATCAACAACTGCTAAAATAAATCCTTGCTGAATTTATAGGGATTGGTTTATTGTGTGTCTCTGAAAGAAGGCGATGGAATGGCTACCGCGCAGCGGTTTAGTTCTTCAATCAGAAATCGTTAATTTTCTGGGCAACCTTAGTGTGATGACTCGTAAAACCTTACATGGGAGAATAACTATAAGATGTGAGTGTTTAAAATGATTGAAAGTGAAAGGTAAGGATTAAAATCATGTCCCAAGATGACCAAAAACGACTCCCGACAACATGGTCACCTGAAATGTTGAAGGAGCTTCATAAACTTATAAACGCTCCTTTGCCAATTAATTTTGTTATTTTAGAAAAACATAAATTAACAACGTTTTTGGAAAAACATAAATCAACATCATTTGGGTCAAATAGAATAAGTCATGTTTACTATAGAGGGGGCATTCCAGTTTCAGAATTTGAAAATATTAGTATTATTTTAAATCCAGTAGCGAGTTTAGACGTAGAAAAAAATAAAAACTACATTGGTTATATTGAAATAGTGAATAGTCCTATAGAAGATAGTCCCGTTCCGGAGATAAGAGGGTTTATTAAAGAAGATTTAGGAATTTTTGAATCTTTTAATGAAATGTTGATTGAATCAAAAATATTCAATTCAAAAATGTCTCCGGTCTATATTTATTTGGAACAATCTTATTGTTTAAAAGACAATTCTCCTGAAGAATTGTTAAAGAAAAAAATCCCTATAAGAGAGATATCAACATTTCATAAAATTTCTTGTGTTGAATAGTCTGATGACGTGAAAAATATTAATTCAGTTATTTCTTTTATTGCGGCCTTCAACCAAAGAAGGAAGCGAAAGCGAAGCGCATAACCTAATAACCTGAAGGTCACGCGAGGTTACACGAGGTCAAAAGTCGGAATTGGAAAGTTAATGAGACCCAAGCTTCAGAAGCAGAGTGCGTAACCTAAAGGTCATCTGCGACTGAAGTTTGCTTGTCGAATACTGTAATCATGTCTGCACGTTACAGGCAGACTAATAAAAAAGCAGTAACTTAAGTACGTATCGAAGATCCCTCGGTTTTTTCTAAAGGAGCTTCTCTAAATTCATCATGCGAGGCGTCTTTCTTATGCCTCTGATTTCTTACTAATCTGTACGGAAATAGGTGGATAGGTCTTGAATCATCACTTTTTTATAATTGGTGCCGGAGCTCGGAATCGAACCGAGATGTCCTTGCGAACGGGGGATTTTGAGTCCCCTGCGTCTACCAGTTTCACCACTCCGGCACGGTCAGCGATTATATAGACGGGGTGCAAAAAGTCAAGCTAAAAACTGTTGACAAGCCATAAATGTACATGTTAAGGGGGCTGCTCAATTCAAGAAGTCTTATTGGGGGTGTAGCTCAGCTGGGAGAGCGCTTGAATGGCATTCAAGAGGCCAGCGGTTCGATCCCGCTCATCTCCACCAATGATTAGAGGGAAGAGTTTTTGCCAACTCTTCCCTTTTTAATGAGATTCCAATTTCAAAAGCGTAGCGTATAACCTAATAACCTGAAGGTCACGCGAGGTCACACGTTGAAATTGGTAAGTCGAATCATAGATCCTCTACTTGTTTTTTAATCTTAATTCTTTTTTCCTTAATCATGGCCGCTTTATTGCCCTCCAACCATGTCTTCATGGCTTCTTCTCTTTTGATGGAAATCAATGTCTTTTTATATAGGTCTTTTTTTGCTTCAAAGTCTTTCCCATCCAGTTTACTCACATCCTTGAGCTTTAATATTACATAAGTATTATTGATGAAAAGCGGCTTTACCGCGTACGGTTTATTGGTCGAGAGTTGAAAAAGAACTTCAGCCACATCCTGGTTAGATCCCAACTTGGGAATAGAATTCCCTGGCTGGAAGAACCCTGTTTCGTTAACTTTCAAACCGTATTTTGCGGCGATTTTATCGAGAGTTTCTCCTGATTTTGTACTATCCAAAATTGACTTAGCTTCTTTTTCGGCAAGAATTTGCATTTCGCTTTCTATAAAGCGGCTCTGGACTTCATTTTCTATGGTGTTCAGTTTCGGCAAGTAAGCGGGTTTTTTATCGATAACTTTCAAAAGATAATAGCCATTTTCGGCGGCAAAGACTTTACTGATTTCGTCTTTCTGCAAATCTAAAATTATAGTGGTAAAATTATTAATGGATGTAAATTCCTGCGGTGGTTTATTAATCGGGAAAAACTCCACATCATGAATTTCTAAATTATTTTTATTGCCATAATCCTCAAATTTATCTTCTTGATAAATAATATCATGAGCCTTTTTCGCCTCAACGTAAGCGCTTTGCATTCCCCTTGTTTTCTTTAATTCTTTAACTATGGTGCTCTTAACATCGGCCAACGGTAATTGTTTGCCGTCTTTCGTCTTATATTTATCTTTGTAGCTCACGTAATAGCTTCTAACATCGGAATCACTGATATCTGGCGAAAAAGAATCGCCCGCGAAAAATATATATTTAAATTTCATCTGTTCGGCGATACGAAATAAATTACTGTTACGCTTCAGATAGTCTTCCAATTCGGTTTGGGTCGGAGTAATTTTCTTTTTGATATCTTTACCGGAAATTTGCACAAAATTAACGTTAATTTTTTGGTTCTGCAAAGCATACAAGTCGTAAATTTCCTGATCAGAAATTTTAATGCCTTCACGTACAATAGTTTCAATTTTATTCGTAATTAGATCGGCTTTTTGGAGAGCTTCGAAATCTTCGGCGGAAAGTTTAATATAGCGAAGTGCTTGCTGGTATTTGCGTTCATCAAATACACCGTTTGTTTGCAATGCCGGAACCGACATGAGCATATTTCTTAATTCCTCATCGGAAACTTGAATCTTTAAATCCTCGGCCTTAGCAATTATAATCTGCCGATTCAGCAAATCATTATACGCTTGTCGTTTGAGATCCATCTTCTTGAGTATTTCCGGAGTAAGCTTCGCGCCCAAGCTAAGCTGGGCCCTATCCAACAATTTTCCATATTCGTTACGAAATTCTGCATCGCTGATTATTTTTTTATCGATTGTGGCAATTGCATTTGCGGTGTTATTGCCTCTGTTGGAACCGAAGTAAAGAACAAAGACAATAATGATGATTCCTATAATTGCAATCATGAACCAGCCACGCGCGTGTTTACGAAAAAATCTCAACATAAAAGCACCTCGAAAGGATAATGAATTTGTCCAACAACAAATAAAACTTTTACTTTATTATTATAGTCATTTGCAAAATGCAAACATAATTTAAAAAGGCGTTGATTAGGATAATGAAATACGGTATAGAAAATAACTCTGTGGAAAAGTCATTATCTTAAATTCGTGAAAATACGGGAGGATAAATGCTATTTGATTATGTTTTAGGAAAATTTTCCAACGATCTTGCTATTGATCTTGGTACTGCCAATACAATTGTTTATGTCAAAGGTAAGGGAATAGTTCTAAATGAACCCTCTGTTGTAGCCGTGCATCAAGACTCAAGAGGAACAAAAAAGGTGCTTGCTGTAGGCAATGAAGCTAAAAACATGCTGGGGCGTACTCCGGGAAATATTGTTGCCATCAGGCCGATGCGCGACGGTGTTATTGCCGATTTCGATATAACTGAAGCAATGTTGAAACATTTCATTTTATGTGTCCATAACCGCAAGTCTTTGGTGCGGCCACGAATTATTGTTGCCGTGCCGTCAGGGATAACGCAAGTGGAAAGACGCGCCGTACGCGAGGCAGTGGAATCGGCTGGTGCCAGAGAAATTTACCTGATTGAAGAGCCGATGGCTGCAGCTATCGGCGCCGGTTTGCCGGTTTCCGAACCAACAAGTTCAATGGTGGTAGATATTGGCGGCGGGACGACGGAAGTTGCCGTTATTTCCCTTGCCGGAATTGTGTATTCGAAATCTGTGAGAGTTGCCGGTGATAAGATAGATGAGGCAATCGTTCAGTATATGAAGCGGAAACACAACTTACTTATCGGAGAAAGAACAGCGGAAATTATCAAAATTGAGATTGGCTGCGCTTATCCTTTTGAAGAAATTAAAATTGGTTCCATAAAGGGGCGTGATTTGATTTCGGGAATTCCCAAAATCACTGAAACTAATTCGGAAGAAATCAGGGAGGCCATCAACGAACAGGTCATCTTTATTGTTGACGCAATTAAAGACACTTTGGAAAACTCCCCACCGGAACTTGCCGGTGATATTGTTGATCGTGGCATCGTACTTACAGGTGGTGGAGCCCTACTGCAAAATATTGACATCCTTATCAGAGAAGAAACCGGATTGCCTATAACTATTACGGATGATCCTCTGTCCGCTGTGGCCAGAGGTGCAGGCATGGCGCTAGATCAACTCAATGTGCTCAAAGATATTGCTCTTCAAGTATAAAAAACATTCGGGGCATAATACAATCTATATCCAGCAGATAGCGTTCGATGCAGCGTTAGTGGAGCCCCCTCCTGCAGGGGAGCCGGAGGCTCCCTAATAATAATGAAACCCAAGCTTCAGAAACAAAGTGCACTGAAGCTTGCAGTTGAATTATCCCGCGAAGCAGAGGATAAAGCAACCTCCCGCGAGTTACGGCGCATTCCTCCCCAGGCTGGAGCCGGGGGATTACAAGTCGCGGGATGCATTATTTTCCTATTGGGTAAAAAATGTTTTTTTTAAGGAAATACAAGACAGCTATCTTCATCGTTACTCTTCTTATCATGGCCCTGATTATGTTTTCCTATAATTTGAAGTATGGGGCGGATGGAAGTTTCTTCAAAAAAATTGTATTAGAAGCGGTTGCGCCTGTGCAAAAAGTTTTGAGCGCTTCCGTCACAGGTATAAAGGATGCCTGGCTGCGCTATGTTCTTCTGGTCGGGATTAAAGAAGAAAATAAAAATTTAAAAAATAAAATTAACGAATTCAAATCGACTCTAATTTTATATCAAGAGGGTTATCTTGAAGCGCAAAGACTGAGGAAGCTTCTATCTCTTACAGATGATTATGATTACCATTTTATTTCCGCGCGGGTTATTGGTAGAGAGCAGGCTGCGCTTTCTAAAACGATATTGATCAATAAAGGTGCGGTTCATGGCCTGAAAACCGGCATGCCGGTCATTGCGCCCCCGGGATTAATCGGCCGCCTGATTGATGTTTCCTGGCATGCTTCTAAAGTATTATTGTTTATTGATGAAAACAGTAACGTTGGCGCGATTGTGCAGCGAACACGGACACAGGGCATTATCAGTGGAGCAGGTCCACGCGGGCTTATATTGAAATATATTTCTAAAACTCAGGACGTTAAAGAAGGAGACGTTATTGTTTCTTCCGGCATGGGCGGTGTATTTCCCAAGGGTTTGCTGATTGGTCAAGTCAGTCATGTTGACCGGCAGGATGACGGTCTTTTTTTGAAAATTAATGTTGCTCCGTTCGTTGATTTTTCTAAATTGGAGGAAATATTAATTTTAGTTTCCGAGGAAAATAAAATTAAATAACAATGCTTTATTATTTAGTACTACCATTTTTATCAATATTATTAGTAATATTGCAATCAACTATTACCGATATAATTTTTTCCGGCCGGTTGGTGTTCGAACTATCGTTAATTGTTGTTATTTATGCCGGATTTCGTCTTGATTTAATTAGAGGATCAATACTGGCATTTGTTCTTGGATTTGTATTTGATTGCGTTTCGGGTTCGGTGCTTGGGTTATTCACTTTTATTTATGTTGTCATTTTTTTATGTTCATTTTTTGCTTCGGGCCGGCTGGCTACCGAAAAAATATATATTATTGCCTTGTTTAGTTTCTTTTGCGCTTTTCTGAAAGAGCTTATGGTGATTTTATTTTATTATTTAGCTTTTAAATTTGACGTATTAGTAAATATGTATTTTGTTTTTTTGCCGCAGGTTTTGATTGTCAGCTTGTTTGCTCCCGTATTTTTTTACCTGATGCGTCGGGTAGAGGTATCTTTCTATGGAAAAGCGGTATAGCCTGCTAAGCGGACAGGAACCGGTCGAATTTCGGCAGAAAATAAAAATCGTCGTCGCCTTATTAGTGATCGCCATTTCTATTCTAATTGTTAGATTGGGTTATTTACAAGTCGTCAAGGGAACAGAATTTAGTCAAAAATCGGAAAATAACTCTGTCCGTTTTCGGAGAATCAAGCCTTTGCGCGGCCTGATCATGGACAGAAATGGTATCGTTCTGGTGGATAACAGGCCTTCATTTGATGTGATTTACATACCCAGCAAAGTTAAGGGTAGCGAATTATCGGTGGAGAAACTTAAAGACATCTATAAAAGTAAATCTCTGGAGTTTTCTTATGATCAGTCTATTTCTAAAACCGCGAAACCATATTCACCGATCAAATTAGAAAAAAATGTGAGCATGGAAAAAGTTGCTCTCGTCGAAACCAATGCGCTGAATTTGCCGGGCATATATATTGATGTTTCACCGGTTCGTTTGTATCTGGACGGAGAAATGCTGGCTCCAATTATCGGGTACACGGGAGAAATCAGTCAAGAGGACATGGAAAAGAGTAATGACGAATATGCCTACGGTGATATTTTAGGGAAGCATGGTTTGGAAAAGTTTTTCGACGCCTACATTCGCGGCCGTCGCGGAGCGGAACTGGTTGAAGTAAATGTTTACGGAAAAGAAATTAAAAATTTAGGACGTAATGATCCTGTTTCCGGTTACAATCTCGTTTTGACCATAGACGCTGACTTACAAAAGGCCGTGGGAGAGGCCTTTGAAGGCAGAGCCGGAGCGGCCGTTGTTTTGGATACACGCGATGGCTCGGTGCTGGCCATGTTCAGTTCGCCTTCTTTTGATCCTAACTTGTTTAACAGCGGAATTTCTTATGATCAATGGGACAAGCTGCAAAATAATCCATTGTCTCCTTTATCCAACAAGGCAATTTCCGGGCAATATCCTCCCGGTTCAACTTACAAGCTAATCGTTGCCGCTGCGGCATTGGAAGAGGGCATCATTACTCCCGATACTAAAGTACTTTGCAAGGGGTCCTTTACCCTCGGTAACAGAACTTATCGTTGTTGGAATAAACATGGTCACGGTTGGGTTAATCTCCATCAAGCCATTGTTGAGTCATGTGATGTTTATTTTTATACAGTGGGGAAAATGTTGGGAGTGGACAAGATAGCTGAGTATGCAAAACGTTTTGGTCTGGGAGAGGCTTCCGGCATTGATTTACCTGGTGAAAAAAGCGGATTGATACCAACAAAAGAATGGAAATTAAAGAGGAGAAAAAGTGCCTGGCAGATGGGGGAGACTATATCCATATCGATTGGGCAGGGATTTAATTTGACAACCCCTCTGCAATTAGCTAACGCCTTCAGTACTTTCGCCAATGGCGGTACTTTATGGCGGCCGCGTTTAGTAAAATATATCGAGTCAACGGACGGAAAAATATATAAAGAATTTCTGCCGGAAAAAAGGGGGGAATTAAAATTAAGTCCCAAAACTGTTGAGATTTTAAACAGTGCTTTATGGGGAGTAGTTAATGAACCCGGGGGCACCGGTCACGCCGCCAGAATGTTAAATATCGATGTTTGCGGCAAAACAGGCACTTCACAAGTCCTTGGATTGCCCGAAAATGAAAAAGCGCGCCGCATGAAAAAAATAGGCGCTTTTTACAAAGATCACGCTTTGTTTGTTTGTTACGCTCCGCTCAAAAATCCGGAGATAGCTGTCGCGGTGATTTTGGAGAATGCCGGCGGCGGCGGTGCGGTTGCCGCTCCAGTCGCCCATAAGATATTAACTGCGTATTTTGAAGGAAAGAAAAAAAATAAACAACCGCAAGTTATGGCGCAAAGCCAGCCGGTAAATAAAGTAAACCATTAACTTTAATGACACTCGCTGACAGTGAGCCAAGCTGAAAACGAACGATGTGAAGTTTGAAGCGTAAGGCGAACTATACCAGGCGCGTAGCGCCGTGGTAAAACGAATGTAGCGAAGTTTGAAGCGTAAGTGGAATTATCCCCGAAGCAAAGCGGCGGGGGATTTGACACTCGCTGACTAGCAGGAAGAGAAAGTCATAATGAGTCCCAAACTTCAGAAGCGAAGCGCACTGAGGTTTGGCGGTCGAATCAATGACCTACGCTGAAAATGAGTGAAACGAAATTTGAAGCGTAAATGGAATTGATCCCAGGAGCGAAGCGACGCGGGGCTATCCAATAGCCAAAGGCTATTGGAAATTATTCCGCGAAGCTGAGGGTTTAATACCCGTGATTGTTTTAATGATTGTTACTAAAGCGAAGGAAGTCTCATGATTTTTTTAAAATTTGATCGTCGCATTTTTCAGCATTTTGACTGGACGCTTCTAGCGCTCGTGCTCTCCGTTTGTGTGATCGGCATTTTAAATATCTATTCTACGGGCTTTAGTGCCAGTGAAGGACAATTCCCTCTTTACCTAAAGCAAATTCAATGGATTGCACTGGGATTAATTTTCATGATGATTATCTTTTTCATCGATTACCGTGTAATTATTCAGGGCGCTTATGTAATTTACGGTATTTCTATCGCGCTTTTAGTGTTTGTGTATCTTTTTGGTTATGCAGCACATGGCTCACAGCGGTGGCTTGGTGGCGGTGGCTTTGCCCTTCAGCCTTCGGAATTAATGAAACTGGTGATAATAATTACTTTAGCGCGTTATTTTGATGATCACAAATCCAATGAACCTTATAAATTAAAAGAGCTCTTCGTTCCTTTTTTAATCGTTTTCGTTCCTTTTTTGATGATTTTAAAGCAGCCGGATTTAGGCACAGCGCTAATCTTAATTATTATTTTCATTTCCATTGTTTTTTTTATTGGAGTTGATTGGAAATCTTTGATCATCGCTTTGGCCGGTGTTTTGATATTAATTCCCATTGGCTGGCATTTTTTAAAAGATTATCAAAAAGACAGATTAATTACATTTCTTAATCCCGAAAACGATCCCTTAGGTGCCGGTTATCATATCATCCAGTCAATGATTGCTGTCGGTTCTGGAGAAATTTTCGGCAAGGGCTTTTTAAGTGGTTCCCAAACCCAGTTAAAATTTTTACCTGAGCAGCAAACCGATTTTGTCTTTTCTGTTTTTGCTGAGGAGTGGGGCTTTGTTGGCGGCCTGATTTTGATCATCATGTTTATGGCTATTATTTTTTGGGGAATAAAAATTGCCTTGCAAGCCAGAGATTTATTAGGCACAATAATAGCATTCGGAATAACTGCTCTTATTTCGTGGGAAGTTTTTATCAATATAGGAATGGTTTTAGGAATATTGCCGGTTGTTGGCATTCCGCTCCCTTTTTTAAGTTACGGCGGGTCTGCGATGCTTTCTTTAATGGCGGCGATAGGAATATTAATGAATGTAAGTGCGCGCAGATTTATTTTGCAGCGCTAGTAAGTGTAGCCACCTCCGGCAGGAGCCGGAGGCTCCCTACAATAATGAGACCTCCCGCGGGTTACACCGCATTAATCCCCCGGCTGAAGCCGGGGGATTCCAAGCCGCGGGATTAATATCCGATAAGTATAAGGTAATCGAAAGCGTTGTTGAAAGAGGCAAATTGATTAATATAATTTGATATAAAAAACCATAAGGGGGATGCCGTGTGGGAAAAAAAGAAAGAAAGCGAAGAAATTAAAGCTTTTTTAGGCCAGGGCGCAGAATTTATCGGTAAACTTATCTTTAACGGATCTGTTCGCATCGATGGCAATTTTCAAGGAGAAATTTTTGGACAAGGATCATTAGTCGTTGGAGGAGGCGCGCTGGTTAAGGCAGACATTGAGGTCAAAAGTATTTACATAAGTGGTGATGTGCAAGGCAACATTGAAGTAAAAGAAAAAATTAATATACACCCCACAGGCAAATTTTGGGGCGATGTTCACACACCGGTGTTTATCATGGAAGAAGGCGCTTTTTTTGATGGTAGAGCTCATATGGCTGAGGAAGTGGAGAAGAAAAAGGACGTTCATCAAGCAGATTTATCGTGAGCTAAACCTGCAGACAGACCTTATGAGAAGTCATTCAAATACAGCCGCACTAATTGCTTTTAACATTATATTATTATTGTAAAAAATACAGTAATTAAAAAAATTTAGACTGACGGTCAGAAAATGCTTGACAAGCAAATAATGTTATGATTAGTAACCCGAGGTTTTGAGTATCAAGAGTAAGGTTTTCCATCCTTTCTGTTATTAGATTATTCAAAACAGTATTGAATGAAAAACTTCATGCATTTGAAGTTATGCATATTGATAAAAACTGACAAGTAAACAAATGTTTTGCCCGTTGGTTTTTATAAAACATGCAGGAGATAAACAAATGAAAAAACTGCTTTCCTTCTTTACCTTTTTCAGTTTCTTTCTAATTTCAATTAGTGTTGCTTTTGGCGCTGAACAAAAGTCACTGGTTGCAGTCATTCCTGATTATACCCTTCTGATCCAAATGGGTTTATTCCTGAGTTTAATGTTTGTACTTAATATCCTGCTTTACAAACCAATTTTATCCATAATTGAAAGACGCAAAAAACAACTTGAAGAGTCGGAAAACGAAATTAAGCTCTTTAATGAATCAGTAGAAAAAAGAGTTGCTGAATATGAGGAAAAATTAAAACAAGCCAAAATTAAAGGCTCGGAACTAAAAAAAGAAATAATTCAAGAAGGCGTAAATCAGGCTAAAAACATAATTGATGTTGTTCGCAATGAAATACCTGTCATTGCGCGGGAATTTCAGCAAAAAATGGATAAGGAAGTTGAAAAGGCCAAGCTAATTTTGGATAGCCATTCCAAGGAATTATCTTTGGAGATTGCCCGGAAAGTGTTGGGGAGGCCGGTACAATGAAAAAAAAGATTTTCTTCTTTACGTTGTTTATCTTTCTAATTTCAATCAGTATTGCTTTTGCTGCCGCTGAAGGTGAGGGTGGTCACGATTCCAAAGAGTGGATTGATTTAGGCAAGAAGACTTTTGATTTTATTGTGTTGGTTGGTTTGCTTTATTGGCTTTTAGCTGCCCAGATAAAAGAATTTTTTTCCGGGCGTCGTGCGGAGATTAAGAAAACTCTTGAAGAATCGGTAGAAAAAAAGGCAGAAGCCGAAAAAAAATACCGTGAATATTCGGAGAAAATCGATAAAGCCTCAGTGGAAATTGACGGTATTTTTGAGATGATTAAGGCTCAGGGTATTACCGAAAAACAAAAGATTATTGAAGATGCCGAAAAAGCCGCTATAAAGATGAAAGAAGATGCCCGTATGCGCATTGAGCAGGAGTTAAAGGGGGCGTCAGACCAGCTGAAGGCGCAGGCAGTTCAATTGTCGGTGCAAATGGCTGAAGAAATTCTTAAACGAAGCATTACAGCACAGGATCACGAGGTAATGGTTAAAGAATATATGGATAAGGTGGTAATAAGAAATTGATCAGCAATATTTCCAAACGTTATGCGCGTGCTTTTTTTGAAATTGCAACTGAGGGAAAACAGATAGAGCGCTATTATGAAGAGCTTAATCAGTTTGCATCGATTATTGCTCAAAACAAAGCTTTAAGCGACTTTTTGGCTAATCCGGTTTTTGAGCAGGGAAGCAAGAAAGGTGTTGTGGAAAGTATAATTGGCAAATTGCAGTTATCCGGCATGACCATAAGTTTCTTAAAATTATTGGTGGATAAAAAAAGGATCGATATTCTGCATGACATAGTCATCTGCTATCGCCAATTAATGGATGAAGTGCTTAAAAAAGTAAGGGTAGATTTAAAAACAGCATTTCCTCTTTCCAGCAAAATGCAAAGTTACATCAACTCCAGTCTGGAGAAGTTAACCGGCCGGCAAGTTGAATTATTTGTAGAAAATGATCCCAGCCTGTTGGGTGGTATAGTTCTTGGGGTTGGCGATACACTTTACGATGGCAGCATCAAAAATCAATTGAACAATATGAGGAATCTCTTAGGGGAGGCTAGATAGGGCATGGAAACAATTAAAGCGGAAGAAATTAGTCAAATTATTTCTGAGCAAATAAAAAGCTATGAAAAAAAGCTGGATATAAGCGAAACAGGAACTGTCTTATCCGTTGGTGATGGTATTGCCAGAGTATACGGCGTACAGAATGCAATGGCGATGGAGCTTCTGGAATTTCCCGGCGGCATTTTGGGCATGGTTCTTAATCTGGAAGCAGACAATGTCGGTGTTGCGGTTTTAGGTGAAGTTACTCATATCAAAGAAGGCGACATCGTCAAGAGAACCGGCAAGATCGCACAAGTGCCGGTTGGTGAAGGATTGCTGGGACGTGTAATTGATGCAACTGGCACACCACTTGATGGCAAGGGACCGATTGAAAGCAATGAGTTCCGCCGTATTGAAATGGTTGCTCCCGGAGTTATTAAACGCCAGCCAGTTAATCAACCCATGTACACAGGATTGAAAGCTGTCGATGCCATGACACCAATTGGCCGCGGACAGCGTGAACTTATTATCGGTGACCGCCAGATTGGTAAAACGGCAATTTGCGTAGACTCAATCATCAGACAAAAAGATACCGGAATTAAATGTATCTATGTTGCTATCGGGCAGAAAAAATCTACCGTGGCGCAGGTTGTGGAAAATCTAAAAAAGCATGATGCTATGTCGTATACCTGTGTCGTGGCCGGTTGTGCCAGTGACCCGGCAACTTTGCAGTATATTGCCGCTTATGCCGGTTGCTCTATCGGCGAGTATTTCCGTGATAAAGGTGAGGATGCATTAATTATTTACGACGATCTTTCCAAACAGGCTGTAGCTTACCGTCAGATTTCACTGTTGCTGCGCCGTCCTCCAGGACGTGAAGCGTATCCTGGCGATATTTTTTATAACCATTCCCGTTTGCTCGAGAGAGCTTGTCGTGTAAGCAAGGAACTGGGTAGCGGATCATTGACAGCTCTGCCTGTTATTGAAACTCAGGCCGGTGACGTTTCGGCTTACATTCCGACAAATGTTATTTCCATTACTGATGGTCAGGTTTATCTGGAACCAAGTTCATTCTTCTCCGGCATTCGTCCGGCAATCAATGTTGGTTTGTCGGTATCCCGAGTAGGTGGCGCGGCGCAGGTTAAAGCCATGAAGCAGGTCGCCGGAACTCTAAAACTTGATCTGGCACAATACCGCGAATTAGCGGCCTTCGCTCAGTTCGGTAGCGATCTTGATAAATCAACGCAGGCGCAGTTGGATCGTGGTGTGCGTTTGGTGGAATTACTCAAGCAGCCTCAGTTTGTGCCTATGTCTCTTTCTCAGGAAGTTGTAATCCTTTTTGCTGGCACCAGAGGCTTTATCGATAAATATGAAGTTGAAAAAGTCCGTGTCTATGAGCAGCAACTGCTGAGTTTTGTGGAAAGCAAGTATCCGGATGTAATGAAGGAAATTGAAGAAAAGAAAATAATATCGCCGGAATTGGAAAAGAAAATGAAAGAGCTGATGACAGCATTTGATTCTGTTTTTGTTGCAGAATAATTTTAATAATTAATTCGTTGGGAGAATTTTGTAGTGGCCTCGCTCAAAGATATAAAAAGAAAAGTAAGCGCCGTTCAAAAAACGAAGCAGATCACACGTGCTATGAACATGGTAGCTGCGTCGAAATTTAAGTCCTCTCAAGTAAGGATGGAGAACTTCCGTCCGTATGCAGGCAAGTTTATGGACGTGCTCAATAGTTTGGCCTTGCGTGTGAATACCATGTCTCATCCGCTTTTGGCTGTCCGCGATCCGAAAAAAATTCGGGTAGTTTGCATGACTTCTGATCGTGGCCTTTGCGGCGGTTTCAATACCAACCTGATCAAGGCAACAGAAAGATTTTTAAAAGATAAAAGCAGTGAGGGGAAAGAAATCTCTTTACTTAGCGTTGGACGCAAGGGAAGGGATTATTTTCGTAAGAAGGCGAACATTATTGGGCAATGGGTTGATATTTTAAGTAAATTTGATATGACCCTGTCGGTTTCTATTTCGGATGATGTGATAGCCCCGTTTATCAAGGAAGAGTATGATGAGCTTTACTTGATTTATAATCAATTCGTTAATGTTTCCGTGCAGCGACCAACAATAATAAGGTTATTTCCTTTGCCCTCCATTGGACAAGATGTTGATGTCGATGCCGACAAAAAACTGGATTATTCGTATGAACCATCTGAGGAAATTTTGTTAAAGAAGCTTTTAACCATGTATGTTCATGTTTTGGTTTTTCGTGCTCTTCTGGAAACGTCGGCCGGTGAAAACGGTGCAAGGATGGCGGCAATGGATAATGCCACTAGCAACTGCGAAGATATAATCAAATCATTGACCTTAAAGATGAACAAGGCAAGACAAGCGGCGATTACGGCAGAGTTGATGGACATTGTCGGTGGTACTGAAGCTCTAGCGAAGGGATAAATATTTTACGGCAAGTTGCCAAAGATCAAATTCGTTAATACGACTATTTGTAAGGAGATAGTTATGAATATAGGAAAAATTGTTCAAGTTATCGGACCGGTTGTTGACGTGGCCTTTGAAGAGGGGAAGTTGCCCAGTATTTTAAATGCAATCACAATTACTAATCCTGCCATTGATGATCAGGAAGATAATTTGGTTGTTGAAGTTTCGCTGCATCTGGGAGACAATGTTGTCCGTTGCATCGCTATGGATATTACCGACGGTCTTGTTCGCGGAATGAAAGCAAAAGATACCGGATCTCCGATCATGGCGCCAGTTGGAAAAGCATGTCTCGGCAGAATCTTAAATGTTGTAGGTCGTCCTGTGGATGGACTCGGACCGATTAACGCTGAGACTTCAATGCCTATTCATCGTCTATCACCGACATTTATGGAGCAGGATACATCTGTTCACGTTCTGGAAACAGGCGTTAAGGTTATCGATCTTCTGGTTCCTTTCCCCCGTGGTGGTAAGATGGGTATGTTCGGGGGCGCTGGCGTTGGCAAAACAGTTGTTATGATGGAAATGATCCACAATATTGCTATGCACCACGGTGGAATTTCAGTTTTTGCGGGTGTTGGTGAGCGGACCCGTGAAGGAAATGACCTTTATCTGGAGATGAAAGAATCCGGCGTTATTAAACAATGTGCTTTGATTTACGGACAGATGACCGAGCCTCCAGGAGCCAGAGCAAGAATAGCTCTGACGGCTTTGGCGGAGGCGGAATATTTCCGCGATATCGAAGGTCAGGACGTGCTTTTATTTGTTGACAACATTTTCCGTTTCACTCAGGCCGGTTCGGAAGTTTCCGCTCTGCTGGGACGTATGCCCTCCGCAGTCGGTTATCAGCCGACACTGGCGACAGATTTGGGCGAATTGCAGGAACGCATTACTTCCACAACCAAAGGTTCGATCACAGCAGTTCAGTGTGTTTACGTTCCCGCTGATGATTTGACTGACCCGGCGCCGGCAACCACTTTTGCGCATCTTGACGGAACCGTTGTTTTGTCCCGTCCGATCGCGGAACTCGGTATTTATCCCGCAGTGGATCCTCTGGATTCTACATCGCGTATTCTTGATCCAAATGTTTTGGGTCAGGAGCACTATGCAGTTGCCCGGCAGGTGCAGGTGACTCTGCAAAAATATAAAGACTTACAGGATATCATTGCCATTCTGGGTATGGATGAACTTTCTGAGGGCGACAAGCAGACCGTCAGCAGGGCAAGAAAGATTCAAAGATTCCTGTCACAGCCGTTCTTCGTTGCTGCGCAGTTTACGGGAACAGAAGGCAAATTTGTTTCCGTCGCGGATACAGTAAGAGGCTTCAAAGAGATATTAGAAGGCAAACACGATGATCTGCCTGAGCAGGCTTTCTGGATGGTCGGCGGTATTGAAGAAGCTGTGGAAAAAGCCAAAAAGATTGCTCAATAAATTGTAGTTGGAGAAAGTAAATGGCGGATGAATTGATGTTGGAAATTGTAACTCCGGAAAAGATGACCTTTTCGGGCAAGGTGGAAGAAGTTACCATCCCAGGTACGGAAGGTGAATTCGGCGTATTGCGCGGTCATGAAGCATTTTTAAGTTCCGTGGATATTGGCGAGTTGAATTTCATTCAAGACAACAAAAAAGCCCATTATTCGGTCAATACCGGTTACGCGGAAGTTACCGCCAATAAAGTTACAATTCTGATTGAAACAGCTGAAAGGTCTGACCATATTGATAAAGACAGGGCTCTGAAAGCGAAAGATAACGCGGAAGCCCGCCTGGCGCAGATAGCCAAAGATGATGTCGAATACGAAAAAATGCGTGCTGCGTTGGCCCGGGCGATAGTGCGTCTAAGTGTTTCTGAAAAATAACACCATTTTTAAATCAAAGCGCTGTCTTTGTTGGCAGCGTCGTCGGCTTCCTCAACGTATACATAATACGCCTCGTCGCCTCGATATCATCTTTGATTTAGAAATGGTATAAGTAACTTATTTGTGAAACTCGAAAGCTTGCTTTGGAGTTCATATCCGTGATTCTGTTCAAGTAAAAAATTTGTCCGGAATAGTTTAATGCGTGCGGCGGTTAAAGATTATTTTAACCGCCGTTTCTTATTGCGGGAGTTAGCGATCCTGATCTATGGTTCAAAAAGATGTTCCATCACAAGTTTTTCTTCCAGCCTGTTATTGGCTTCTTTTAACTTTTCCGGAGCGGAATATACGGCCACAGCCGCTGATTTTGCGGCTTCAGAAAAATAATCAACTAAAGTATCTTTTAACTTCCGCGGAGTAGCGGACAAAATATCGTTTCTAAATTTTTGCCGCATATCGTCATTTATTCCGGAAAAACTGCGCATCAAGGCAATATGGCCGCGGCCTGCCGGATCTGATGGTTTATCCAGCATGCCAATGGTGCTGATGATTGCCTTTTCCATCTCCCCGGTGGGAATTTCATTTTGGGAATAGAAAGCTTGCGCGTCTTTGAATACTTGCAGTGTTTCCACAATGTGCGGGTCGCGATAGGAAAGAAAAGAAAACAGTCCCAGCGATGAATCAAAAGAAGACATTCCGCCATAAGCTCCGCCCTGCACACGGATATACTTGTAAAGATAATTGTTGGATAGTTCTTTGGCGGAGATCATCAACAGAGCGGAAGCCGGATCAATATAAGCAGGCGCTGGCAAGACATAGGCAACATAAGACACCTGCGCGGGTATGGAAATGCCGGCAGATATGGGAGCCAGAGCAGGTTTTGTTTCCATCCGTGCCATTGTTGCTGACGGCAGTTTATCCAAAAAGTTTAAAATATTTTCTTCTGCAATTTTCAACCCATTAACCTCGGCAGTTACATTGATGACCAGGTTTTCTTTGTTAAATAAAATTTTTTGTAACGCTTCCAGCTTTTCGCGCAAATCTTGTTTTGCCGAGTCGAAATCATTGGCTGTATTTTGCACAAATTTTAGTTGTGTGCGGCCATGCCATTGTTCATCCCGGTATGCCGGAAGGGTAAGCGCCGCGCCTGCCGCCATTTTAGCAAAAAGGTGGCCGGAAGGGACGATTGCCGCTTGCAAATTATTCTTTCTCTCGGAGATCAAATCTCGCATCCGCGCTTCCTGACTCAAATCGCCGGCGAAAATAATATCGCTGACAATATTTATCGCTTCCGGAAAATTGCGGTAAAGCGTACTAAAAGAAAAAACCATCTTTTGCCAGCTTGTACCGGCGTCTGCGGAAAAGCCAGTGGCCAGATCATAGCCAAAGCCACCCATCTTCAGGGCGATGCGCTTGGCTATCTCTTCATAAGTGAAACCGGCGGCTCCCATTCCGGTAATGATTTTGCCCATAAGCGGAAGATATGTTTGAAGGTTTTCCGGCACATGCGCGATATCAAATACCAGATCCACATAAGCAATGCCGTTGGTAAACAGGTCATGCTCGAGGGTTGGTACACCTCCGATCAAAGCGTTCTGTGTCGGAATTGTTTCTATTGATTGCCGAATATCTTCGAGCTTTAATTTTGGTATAGTTGCCGCGGCTTCCGGCGAATCCGGTTCCGATTGAAATTTCTTCAACTGGGCCGCCTGAGCGTTTATTTGCGCCAATGTTCTTTCTGTCAGCGATGATTTCAATTCGGCCATTTTATCCTGATAAGCTTTTTCTTTCTTTTCGTTGAAATCGGCATCCGGTTCCATAATCGCCAGGAGGCGATGGGGATTATCTAAAAACCAAAGCTTTGTCATCTTTTGGAATATTTGCGGATTATCTGTCCAACGCCGCCGAATATCTTCAATTATCCGGGAAAAATCCAATCCGATTAAGGGATCGCCGTCATAGAGCCATGTCTGAAACACATTGCCCATTAAAGAAATGCCGTAAGGGTAAGAGCCGCGAACTATTTCTTTGCCGTGAAATTCGATTTGATGCAGGACGCCTTCGATTAGTTCTTTATCAAAACCATTGGCCACAATAATTTTTATTGTATCAAAAATCAACTGTTCAATATTTTGCACGTCCGAACTTTGCGTATTTCTTAGGCCTGCGCAAAACATTAACTGCTTCAAGTCAGCTTCAATGCCGCTTATCGGGGAGAGATCTTCGCCCAAACCGGAATCAATCAACGCTTTGCGCAAAGGACTGGCCGCGCTGCCCACAAGAAGCGCGGCGATGATTTCCAAAATAAGTGAAGTTTCATAGTCGGCGTTATCGGACATCATCCAAGCGATGTTTACCATCGTTTTATGATCGATCGGTTCATCTTTTCCTATGGGATAAGTACTCCGGATAGTGCGGGATGCCGTCAGACGTTTCTGGCTTTTGATAGAAGAGTCTATTTCCACGCGATAAAAACCGGTAAGCATTTCGGCGAGAAATGCGAGATGCTCGGAGGTCGTGATATCACCGTAAATAAAAAATCGCGCGTTGGTCGGTGAATAATAAGAGCGATGAAATTCCCGAAACTGTTCATACGTGAGTGTGGGAATCACATCGGGATCGCCGCCGGAATCAAAGGCATAAACGCTGTCGGGGTAGAGATTTTCCTGTATAGCTTTATACATCAACGAATCAGGAGATGAGTATGCCCCCTTCATTTCATTGTAAACTATGCCGGAAATAATCAGGTCGCTGGATAAATCATCCGGCACGGAAAATTCAAGGTGGTGACCTTCCTGTAAAAAAGTTTCCTTAAGCATGCGCGGATTCAGCACTAAATCAGTATAAACACGGGCCAGGTTGAAAAAATCGGCTTTTATCTGACTCGCTACCGGATAAATCGTTTTGTCCGGATAAGTGAAAGCGTTGATAAAAGTTTGCAGTGTTGAACGGATCAATTCTTTAAAAACGTCTTTAAGCGGATATTTTTCGGAGCCCGCCAGCACGGAATGTTCCAGGATATGCGGCAGTCCCGTCGAATCAGCCGGCGGAGTACGAAAACCAATCGCGTATAAATTTTCACGGTCCAACGAGTGCAGATGCAGAACTTTGGCGCCGGTCTTTTTGTGCTCGATTTCGTAAGCGGTAATTCGTATTTCGGGAAATGCTTCCACGCGCAAAACTTTAAATCCATGTAATTCATCACCAGCTTGCAGCGTCGGCTGGGGGGAAGTTGATTGATCGGACATTCAATAATGCTCCTTATTGTTTTTAATTTTACTATATCGCGATTCCTCTGCCAATCAGCAATGAAGAGATGACCGCCCAGATTAAAATTACCGCCGTAAGCAGGATGCAGGCATAGGCCAAAAGCTTGCTCCAGGCACTTTCCTGTTTATTGTCGTTATAGCCCATCAGGAACGCCAGGAGTATTCCTGATAATATTCCGCCGCCGTGCGCCCAGTTATTTATGCCGGGGAATATTAATCCGAAGAATATTAACCCTACGACCCAGCCCATTGCCTGTTTATATATGGCTTCTCCGTAAGAGCCGCCGCGGCTTTTGCCGTAATATATGATGGCGCCGATTAATCCGCAGATACTGGCGGAAGCTCCGATGGTGAAGGGAACGCCGAACAGGACGGAAGCCGCAAAACCACAGGCTCCGGTAATAATATATAGATTGATAAAGCGATGAAACCCGAATTCCCGCAAAACAAATGGTCCCAGTTGGTATAACGCCATCATGTTGAAGGCAATATGCAGAATTCCGCCGTGCAGGAACGAGGCGGAAATTAAAGTCCAAAAACGATGAGCCTGGATTACGGGGATGGTGCCGCTTGCTCCTAATAAAAAAAGGCTTTGATTTGACGGTGACAAGAAACTAAAAGAACCGCCGCCGGCCAAAATTCCTTCCGGATCCAAAAGTAGCGATAGAAAATAAAAAGCAATGTTAATATAGATAATGGTTCTAATCGGATCAGAGCCAAGAAAAATCTTTCGAATGATACCTGCGGTATTGTGCAAACCGGGGCGTATAAGTCCGCAATAAGGACAGGTAGGCTCGTCCATGCTGATCAGCTTGCGGCAATTGGGACACAATATGGATTTTCTTTCTGAAGACATTAACGGCCTCGTAAAAACTCTTTTTACTAAAAACTTAATTAACAACATTAGCCCGAGTTGTAAAGAAAAATACTGATCCGAATTGACGGCTACTTTGACTATATGTTATCTACATAAAAGGAGGATTGTTTTGCAGCTCAAAGATCGCGTGATAATAAAAATTGAATCAATAGCTTTCGGCGGGGAAGGCGTTGGCCGCATTGATAATTTTGTGGTCTTTGTTCCCTTTGCCGCTCCAGGCGATGAACTGGAAATTGAAATCACTCAGCTGAAAAAGAAATTTGTCCGCGGTAAGATATTAAAAATAATCACGCCATCACTAATGCGAATAAAACCCTTATGCCATTATTATGAAAATTGCGGCGGTTGTTGCTATCAGCACTTAGATTATGAACATCAGTTGGAAATCAAAAAAAAGCAGGTCCAGGAAGCTTTTTGGAAAATCGGCAAAATTGCATCTCCGCCTGTTTTGGAGCCAATAGCCGCGCCAAAGATTTATCATTATCGGGGGAAGGCCCAGTATCATACCGAAGTTGTGTCGAATGGCTGGAAAATCGGTTTTTTAGATATTTCCGGCGGCAAGCTTGTGGACATCGAACATTGCGAAATCATGGAAGAAACAATTAATGAAAAAATGCGCTCTCTCAGGGAAAATAAGCAGTTGCGACGCAATACGGATGCGCAACTGACAATTTGGTCAGATTTTTTTGTTGATCAGGCAAGCAAAAAGGAATCAATTGTCAGGGTAGTGAAGGGGGAAAATTTTCTGGTGCCCCGCGATGGATTTTTTCAGGCCAATTTATATTTGACGGATCAATTGGTTGATGAGGTTTGCCGTCTGGCCACAACTAATGAAATAAGTACTTTGGTTGATGCCTATTGCGGCAGCGGGCTGTTTTCTATTTTTCTTGCGCCCTATGCTAAAAATGTTATAGGCATAGAAATAAATGAAAAATCAGTAAAGCATGCTCAAATAAATGCCGAAAATGCCGGTGTGAAAAACGTAAAGTTTATTCATGGGGATATCGAAAACGTATTACGGAGGGAATTTTTACCGCCGGGAGATGAAATTTCGTTGACTGTTATTGACCCTCCCCGGAGTGGCTGTGAAAAAGCAGTGTTAAAAGCAATTGTAGATTTGCAACCGCAAAAGATTATTTATATTTCCTGCAATCCAGCCACGCAGGCGCGAGATGTTAAATATTTAAATGAATGCGGTTATGATTTGCGGAGTCTCTTGCCTGTGGATATGTTTCCGCAAACCGAGCATATTGAAGTCGTCGGGTTTTTGGCGCTAAAATGAAAAACTGATGGTAGTTTCAGAGAGAAAATTAATCTTATAAATAGTAATAATATTTATAGCTTTAAAGTGAAAATATTGTTATTTAAAGATGCAAATTTTTAAAAACACAAGGAGAGGGAAAAATGGCATCAAAGAGTAAAAATGTAAGGATTGAACAACTCAGGATATTTGAAAAAAAACTGGCCCTGCGATTGCAGCAATTAGATCAAAAAGGGATCAGCAAAGAAAAAGCTCAAAGCGACCCTCTTGTTAAGAGCCTGAAATCAAAAATTAGAGAGACTAAGGTAAGAATTGCGGCGGTTGAGAAGTTTGTTCAGCTTAACCAGGTATTAGCGCAGGCTAAAGTGCAAAAGTTAGCCGACCTGGCGGCGAAGAAAGATGAAAAATCAGAACCAGCGCCAAAACAGGCGGAGCCGAAACAAAAAAAGAAGGTGGACGCGGCTGATAAAGAACCGAAGAAACAACCGGCTGCCAAGGATGAAACAGCGCCTAAAGAACCTAAAAAGCAATCTGCTGCCGCGGATGAAGCGGCACCCAAAAAGCCAAAGAAGCAAACAGCTGAGGCGGATGAAGCTGCACCAAAAAAACGAGCAAGTAAGAAGAAAGAAGAATAAGATACATATCGAGATAATCACGGGTATGAACCCAAAAGCAAGCTTTGGGAACATTTGCAGCAAGTTGAGGTGTATAGTCCCACTTAGCTTCGCACGTGGGATAATTCGTCCAGCAAGTTTCAGCGCGCTTCGCTTCTAAAACTTGGGACTCATTAAAAAAGGGCAAACTTTTTCTAAGTTTCCATTTTTATTTGTATATTGGCGTCCCCACGGGGAGTCGAACCCCGGTTACAGGCGTGAAAGGCCCGTGTCCTAGGCCACTAGACGATGGGGACATCCGAGTAATTTTTATGTGAACTGCGCCTTATATATTTTTCAAATTAGAATGTCAAGCGTTGACTCAACAAATATGTCACAATAGGAAAAATGAAATATATTGTGGCGGTGTTAAGGTTTTACAAATCCAGCCTTCATAGCATCCTCAACTAACTTATTGTATTTAGATGTCCTGGCGGACTCAATATATTTACTCATTTTCACCATTTTCATCATTTTCTTTAAAGATTTATATGGAGTCTTTTTGATTACGCTATTAGCAATCGACGATGGCACTCCTTTGCCAAGATCCGGGTCTATCATATAAGTTACCCTGGTGTTCTCACGGTCAATCCAATCGAGTGTAAATAATGAATTAAATGAAGGCATTCTGACATATCCTTTGCCTGCATCGTAGCTCATTTCGTTGGTTAAGTCGCCGTAAATAAGATCCTGACCTTTTTCAAGATTCATTTTTACCCTGCTTTTAATTACCATATCCCTGTCTGTAAGCAGAGTAACATGTTGACGGATCCAGAATATAAAAACATCGTTTTCGTCATCTACTGTTTTTAAAATTTTTGTATCTTTGCAATCTTCCATCCATTCAGGATAATTGGCAATATCTCTGATGACCACGCCAATTACTTCAATTCTAGCGGGGATAACGCATGTAGCTTTAGCCGCGACATAATCTCTGCCGTTGACTACACTCGTATATATCTGGCATCCATCTTTAGTGTCGACAAGTCTCCATTGATATCTGTCGGCGGCAAAACTGGTTGAGGCAACAATTAAAAGCATCAGTACTACGGTTATGATAAAATTTCTTTTAGCCATAAAATCCTCCCGCTTGTTTTGTTTGATATTTTTTTTGGGGCCTGTTCAGCATTTTGACGCCAAAATAACGCGAAAACCTATTACATGTAGGAAATGATTTGTCAAGAAATATGCAGATCGGGTTGAACCTTAATATAGGTTGTGGTATAAAAACCTACACATTTATTTGTGAGACTCAAATTTTAAAAGTGAAACGCATAACCTAAAGGTCACACGTTAAAATTTGTAAGTCGAACAATCCCGCCAAAGGCGGAGGGTTGAATACCCAGCAGCATGCTCTAGAAAAAAAGTTTCCAAAGCTTGCTTTGGGGTTTCATACCCGTGATTTATGCATTGCAAGTTGAGTCCTAAATATAAAAAATAAGGAGGTCTGTGCACGATGTCAGAAGAAACTCATAAGAAAGAACACGACGAAAAACATCTGGAAAAGTTGACTGTTAAGGAATTGCGGGAGCTCGCCTCGGAAATTCCGCATGAAAAGGCGGTCCACGAAATGAAGAAAGAGGAACTCATCGCCTTTATCAAAGAAGCGCGGGGCATAAAGGATGAAACACCCGCCAAAAAAAAGAAGCATATCGGCAAAATCAAGATGACCAAACCTGAACTCAAGGCAAAAATTCATGAACTGAAAGCTTTGAGATTGCAGGTGCTGGAGTCTAAGGAAAGCGAAAAAGCCCTTCGGCTGCGGCATCAGATCAGTCAATTGAAAAAAAAATCAAGACGCTTTGCCGCGGCCTGAACTGCGGAATCGGCGTAAACGTATTGTTAAAATATTACAGTTACATTTGCCGGCGAAATCCCTTTGCCGCACAGCGCGGCCAGTCCAAGTGATTGGCCGCGTTTTTTTCATGACATAAAGCAGTGTCAGCTTGGGGACTACATAATAATTATTGTTGAAAATTATTTCTGTTTGGGCAGGGAAGTCACTAGATTTTCCTATGCTGAAGAAATCAGATCTTTCCCGAATATCCAGAAATAAATAGTTCCGATAAGTCCGCAAGCAAAGGCAGTAAAGAAATTAACCTGTGGCGACATTTGCCAGAGGAAGGCTCCGCCGAAAGCGCCGATGGATACAATGATATCCCGAACCAAATAGTATAGACCGAACATTCCGGCCTTTTTATCTTCCGGCGCCAGATCCATAATCAACGCTTTGCGCGTCGGTTCGCCAAATTCCTTGAGACCGCGGATTATAAAAGCTACAACCATCATCCAGAAAGAGTGCGCAAAAAAGATGACAAGCGGGAAAAGAGTAAAATTGAAAAAAGTGATCACGACGAAAGGTTTCTTCGTAGAACGGTCAGCCAGATAGGCCACCGGCAAATAGATCAAAAAGGCAGTGGTCATTTCAATAGCGGTAAGAATTCCAAAATCAGTAGCAGTGATACCATTATATTTTATGCACCAGACAACTACAAAGGCATATGGAATCTGTTCTGCAAAACGGATAAGAATATCGGAAACAAGCAAATTGCGCAGCGCGGGATTCATATACTGCCAGAGGCGCGAAGGACGCTTCTCCGCTTTTCCCCGTGCGCCTTTATCATCTTCAATCATAACTTGCTGCAGAAGAAGAGAAACGATACCCAGAATGAAAGCTCCCACGAAGGCCAATCTCACTCCCGATTTTTCCCCATAGATGCCGATTAAAACTCCGCCGATGATTGGCCCCAGAGCCATTGGCAGACGCCGGACAAGCGAATGCAGCGAAACGCCCATGGTGCGTTTATACTGCGGCAGCACGCGGGAAACAAGGCTCATGGTTGCCGGAAGAGATATCGCCGACCAGGAAAGGAAAAATATTGCGCCGATAAGCACAGCCTGCCAGTAGGGGAAAATAATGACAATGGCGTAACCCAACAGGGCAATCAAGTTGAAAACCAGCAGCGCCTTCTTGTAGCCCAGACGGTCGCTCAAATAGCCGCCGGGGAAGGAATAGAGGGCGGAAAGAAGATTGGTCATGCCGCTGAGCAGGCCGATCGTAAGCGCGCCGCTGCCCAGAGCCATAAGGTAAATCGGCAAAAAACGCTCGGCCATTTTCTCCCCCAGGCCGACCAGAACGACCATGGCGAGCAAGGCCACCATACTTTTTCTCAGGCCGAAAAATTCAGCGATTTTTTCCCGTAAACGCATTTCACAATACTGCCAGTTCAGTTTTAATATATTGCGTTTATGTCTCTAGGCGACAAGCTAGCCGCAGCCTATCAATTCCTGTAACATGGGAGCTTACGTGAGCGTGACAAAATACGCCAGACGCCGACAACAGAGGCATAGAAATTAGCCCACAGCGAATTGCCGCCTCTCCAGAGATTACTTCTTTCCTGCTGATATATGCGTCTTCAATGTAGTCAGCCCACTCCATATTTCGTCCTCACCGACAAATTTTCGGACATCCGAGGCTGAATATCTGATAACACATGTGGGTGTGGCTTGGATTTTATTTTTTTTAATGATGTCGCTGAGCATTGTTAACATTGATTTTTCATCAAATATTTTCCATGAAATTTTCTGCTCATTCAGATAAACGACCAAAGCGTCTTCTGTCTGGATGTGTCTGTCCTGTGCTGCATCAAAAAGTTTTTTGCGGATATGAAGAACGCTATTTGCGCCGGGATTGGCATTTATCGCGTAAAGATAATATTTGTCGTAAATGGACGTGGGGCTATGAATAGGAACGTCAATAAACGTTATTTTCACCTTGTTTGTTGTCAGCAATTTCTTCAACAGCGGTTCAGCTTTTGTATCAATGCGTCGGCAAGGCGGGCAGAAATAATCGGCGAACATAATAATCTCGTAAGGCCCTTTGCCCAGAGAAGGGACGACCTTGTCAATTGTTTGCCCATAGGCCGGTGTGACGGAACCGGAAAAAGTAAATAAAATAGTTAAATATCCCAACAAACTAAAAAGCAATAACGGCAGTTTATGAATCCTGAACATAGGAAAATCAACCTCCCCGAGAAAATATAGCCACATCCGGCGGCGGTTTTCACGCCACGCGGAAGGAACTTCATAATTAATTATAAACGACAAAATCAACATTACCGAGAATGCAAGACAGAAAGGGCAATAAACATCGTTTTGCATTTGGAAGGCATATAGATGGACTTCCACGCCCAGCCCAGCGGCCAAAAGCGCCCGCACAAAAGGCGTTTGCCTGAAAGCGGCGAAGACAATGATGGCCGTCATATAAGCGATGCCGACCCATTTGAGATTAATGCCCCAGATATCGCCTTTCAGATAACTGCACGCCGTATCGCAGTAGTCGTAATACGCCATGAGGCCGATGCCAATCAGCGATAATGCAATTGTTATAATATTGCGATATTTTTTTATGATCATTAGTGATAGTGTCCTCAGCGCGTTTTTCTATATCTCATATTTAAAAAAATTTCTTTCTAAATTTTAAAGCCACATTGACCAGACCGATCATTACCGGCACTTCCACCAGCGGGCCGATGACGGCCGCAAAAGCAACGCCGGAATTAATGCCGAAGACGGCAATGGCCACGGCAATCGCCAGTTCAAAATTATTGCTGGCCGCCGTAAAGGCCAGAGTCGTGGTTTTAGAGTAATCCGCGCCCATCTTTTTTCCCAGATAGAAAGAGACTAGAAACATGATCAAAAAATAGATGAGCAGCGGGATGGCGATGCGGATGACATCCAACGGGAGTGTAATGATCAGGTTGCCTTTCAGGCTGAACATCACCACGATGGTGAAAAGCAGCGCTATGAGTGTGAGCGGCGAGATCAGTGGCACAAAGCGCGAATGATACTTCTCTTTCCCCATGAGCTTAACACCGATAAGTCTGGTCAATGCTCCGGCAATGCAGGGAATGCCCAGGTAGATAAAAACGCTTTTGGCAATCTGTCCGATACTTACCTCGACGATACTGCCGGAAAATCCGAAATAGGGTGGCAGGACTGTAATAAAAAACCAGGCAAAAGCGCTGTAAAAAAGAACTTGAAAAATACTGTTGAAGGCAACAAGACCGGCGGCATATTCCGTATTTCCTTTCGCCAGTTCGTTCCAGACGATTACCATGGCTATACAGCGCGCGAGCCCAATCATGATCAGGCCTACCATATATTCAGGCTTATCGGGTAGAAACACAATCGCCAGAATAAACATTAAGACCGGCCCGATCAGCCAGTTCTGTACCAGCGATAATCCCAGAACTTTTCCATTATGAAAAACTTGGGGTAATTCCTCGTACTTCACTTTGGCAAACGGCGGATACATCATCAAAATGAGACCAAAGGCAATGGGGATGTTGGTTGTGCCCACATTAAATTTATTGATGAAGGCCTCGACGCCGGGAATGAAATAACCAAGTCCCACCCCCAGAATCATGGCCACGAAAATCCACAAAGTCAGAAAGCGATCCAAAAATGATAATTTACTGGCAACATGTTCCGACATAAATTCCCCTCTAATTATTTTTTCTTGAAAAAAATTATTTCTTGCAAGATTTTAAAATCTCATTGTGTTGTTTAGCATTGGCCGACAAAACATCTTCCACACAACCGACAAAGTCCATGACGCAGGGGCAGCGCAAGGTATAGTAAATGGAATTTGCCCTTTTTTCATCAGCCACCAGACCGGCGTTTTTCAAAACGCTCAAGTGTTTGGAAATTGTCGAAGCATCGGCCCCGATCATGTCGGTGAGTTCACCCACGCAGCGTTCATGCTTGCTTAGTTCCTCAATGATAAACAGCCTGCTGGGATGTGCCATGGCCTTGATTATTTTCGCCCGCGCTTCATGCTGATGTTTTACCATGCTTTTCATTTTGATCTCTCCTTTATCGTCTATGGGAATATAGCCAAATAGCCATGTTGTGTCAATATTATTTTTCTTTCATTTCCTCCCCCTTTTCTCTCGTGCCCTCGCGTGACCTTTAGGTTATTAGGGTAAAAGGGGGAATTAGGGGGATTTTCAATGAAACTTAGTGACACTCGCTGATAATGAGACCCAAGCTTCAGAAACAAAGTGAATAACCTGAAGGTCATCTACGACTGAAACTTGCTGGACGTAATGAGACTCAAACCTTAAAAGCATAGCGCATTAAAGTTTGTAAGTCGAATTATCCAATAGCCAAAGGCTATTGGGAATTATACCAAGCGCTAAGCGCCGAGGGATAATAAGCACAAAAAGAGGGTAATTATGGAGAATGTCATTGACGTCTCTTTCTCTCTTAATGTATCATCAAAAAAAATCGATGGTGAATCACGGGTATTAGACCCTCTGCTTCACTGCGCTTTCGGAATAGGAGTTTCACAAAAACATGGCTAAAATATTAATCGTTTATCATTCTCAGACAGGCAATACAGAAAAGATGGCGCATGCCGTTGCAGAAGGTGCGCGTGGGATTGAAGGCGTGGATGTGATTTTGAAAAAAGCGGCTGACGCCACTCTTGATGATTTATTGACAGCCGACGGATTCGCTCTCGGCACGCCAGAAAATTTCGGTTACATGTCAGGAATGGTGAAGGACTTTTTTGACCGCACTTATTCCGGCGCGCAGGAAAAAGTCTTCCGCAAACCTTTTGTTGTTTTCATCAGCGCGGGTAACGACGGAACAGGCGCACTCAGAGCAATAGAGCGTATCGCTCTGGGCTATAAGTTTAAAACTGTTTTCAAGCCAGTTATCGCCAAGGGCGCCATTACGGAAGAAATTATAAGTCAATGCCATGAATTGGGCGCTACAATCGCTGGCGGCTGCCAGATAGGCATCTATTAACTTTTTCCCCTCAACGATGACGAGACTATGGTTTACGGCACAATCCCACCCTCGCCAGCGGCGGAAATATTTCCGCCGCTATAATAGTTTTAACTATTGGATTGTTTCCTGCGTCCGGCGCAGCATTGGCGCTTAAGAGCTGAAATTCTACTAAGGCGTGTATTTGAACGACACTCTCAGTTTCGCGCGATACTCTACCACTTTGCCCTCTTCAACTCTCATGTCGAGTTCCTTGACTTCCGCAACCCTGACTTCCTTCAGACTTTTTGCACCCAGTTCAACAGCCTTTTTTGCAGCGTCTTCCCATGATTTTTCACTGCCCCCGATAATTTCAACGACTTTATAAATGCTGCTCATAATCCTTCTCCTTTCTGTTTAATGATTTGAAAATAATAAACGTTTCACACCGGCTTTTCAGCCGATAATAACGGATAACGCAAGCAGTCGATTTTAACGATCAAGGTAAAAAAAAGCATTCGAATCATATAAGCGGCGCCATGGCAACGTCCAATGAAAGCAAATGGAAAAGGCTAAAAAACAATATCGTTATGAGAATATCTACTTTGAAATCAGTTAATGCCGTCGAGCATCAGCATAAGTCGACGAAGGGAAAATTAATCATAGGAATAACAGTTCATTTATTTAATTGTGATTATATCTCTTTTTTAAAAAACATTAATCAGAGAATATGAACAGTTCACTACTTGTGAGAAGCAGCTAATATCAATGGAAAACCAATGACCTCCGGTCATTTTGAATTACATCCATGTTTTGATTGCATTTTCCAGAGAAATGTCTTATAATAATAAGACCTGTGGGGGGTGAACGAGATATTGTTGTATAAAAAACCCGCAGGGGATGAGATTCCCCGTGTGGACATAAAACATGGAGGAATTTCATATGCATACCTTTATACTAGACAAGCCTGACAATCTGATTGATTGGTGGGAAGAAAGCGTCGTCAAATTCGCCGATAGAAAACTTTTCGGCACTAAAAACAAAAACGGTGTTTACGAATGGGTGACGTATAAAGAAGTAGGAACCCGCATCAATAATCTCCGTGCGGGGCTTGCCCAGCTTGGAATTGGCAACGGAGACGTCGTCGGTGTTATCGCCAACAATCGAGTGGAATGGCCTGTTGCGGCTTTTGCTACCTGGGGACGCATCGCTCGTTTTGTTCCCATGTATGAAGCGGAACTCGTCCAGATCTGGAAATACATCATTGCCGACAGTGGGATAAAAGTCCTCTTCGTTTCCAAGCCGGAAATCTACGAGAAAATAAAGGATTTTCCGAAAGATATTCCGACGCTTAAACACATTTTTATCATCGACTCCGATGGTGAGAATTCGATGGCCGCACTCGAAAAGAAAGGCGCGGCCAAATCCGTTGCTCCGAAGAGTCCGAAGGCCGAAGATGTGGCCGAACTCATCTATACATCGGGCACAACCGGCAATCCCAAAGGCGTGTTGTTGATGCACATGAACTTCACCAGTAATGCACATGCCGGCCTCAAATTGTATCCGGAACTCTATGAAAATGACGTTGTTACTCTGACCATTCTGCCCTGGGCTCATACTTTCGGCCAGTCCGCTGAGTTGTTCGCTATTATCCGTCTGGGGGGCGCGATGGGCCTGGCGGAAAGCGCCAAAACCATTATCAATGATATAGTTTCAGTCAAGCCAACCTTTATAGTTGCCGTCCCCACAGTTTTCAACCGGATTTATGACGGTCTGTGGAACAAAATGAACAAGGATGGTGGAGTGGCCAGAGCTCTCTTCGTAATGGGTGTAGAGGCGGCCAAGAAAAAACGGGAACTCGCGGATAAAGGCCAGTCCGATTTTATAACCAATCTCAAATTCAAGCTGGCGGATAAAATTGTCTTCAGGAAAATCAAAGAACGTATGGGCGGCAGATTGATTGGCGCCATGACCGGCAGCGCGGCCATGAATATTGAGATATCCAAGTTCTTCTTCGACATCGGCATTCCCATCTATGATTGTTACGGGCTGACGGAAACATCGCCGGGCGCCACGATGAACGGCTCTATTGCTTACCGGCTGGGCAGCGTTGGCAAGGCTATTGACAAGGTCAAAATAGTCATCGACAATTCCGTGGTTGAAGAAGGTGCAACGGATGGTGAAATTATTATTTACGGTCCCAATGTCATGAAAGGCTATCATAACCGGCCGGAAGATACCAAAGTCGCCCTTACACCGGACGGAGGTTTCCGCACCGGCGATCGCGGACGTCTGGACAAGGACGGATACCTTTTCATCACCGGCCGCATCAAAGAACAGTATAAACTGGAAAACGGCAAATTCTGCTTCCCTGTCTCGCTGGAGGAAAACATTTGTCTGGCTTCTTTTGTTCAGCAGGCTGTAGTTTATGGCCTGAACCGGCCTTACAACATTTGCATTATCGTTCCTGATTTTGATGTTCTGCTGCACTACGCCAAAGAAAAAGGATTGCCGACGGACATTAAAATGCTGGTGGAGCGTCAGGATATTATCGATATGATCAGCGAAGCGGTTACCAAACAACTTAAAGGCAAGTTCGGCGGTTATGAAATTCCGAAAAAATTCCTGATTCTTCCGGAGCCGTTCAGTCTGGATAATGGCACACTGACACAGACGATGAAACTCAAACGTAAAGTTGTTCTGGACAGACTAAACGATCGGATCGAAGCGCTTTACAAAAAATAACCTTCCATTCTTTCTTCCCTCGCGTGATCTGCGAGGGAAGAAAGTGAATAGTGAAAAAAGAGCGGGGTAGGGATGGGCTTTACTTAAATCTTTTCTTTTCACACTTCACTTTTCACGTTTTCCCTTGTCCCTATTCATTTACAATTCAGCATAGTGCCGCGGCAACCGGTGGCGCCGCATCGGCAGGCGAAGTCCTTTTTGACCCGGGCTGTCTTGCGGATATCGATCACCAGACCGTAATCGTAAGAGAGTTCTTCCCCGATTTTGATATCGCGCAGGGCGTTAAGAAAGATACGGTAGCCATTCTGTTCGACTTCCAGATTTGGTTTGCAGGAATGATTGATCCATTTGGCGGAGTTGCCGATGTGCTTGGCGTCGATGACGTGGCCATCGTCCAGATGAAAATAGAAGGTGTGGTTGGGTTGGCTTGCATCATGCGGGTGGCGGGCCTCAGCTTTTTTCCAGGTGATGATCTCGCCCTTATACTCCAATACCTTGTCGCCGGCCTTGATGGGACGGATGGCATAGACGCCCTTGCCGTGGATGCCCGATTCGCGCACTTGAGTGCGGCGACCGCCGGTAGATATTCCGGATCTGGAATTGGCCGTCTTGGCGGCTGGCTTTAATTTTTTCGCAACTTGCATCAATTGATAAGACCTTCCTTTTTTCCAGCCAGAGAACGGATCAGGGCCATGCCGTTATCATAAAAAATTTTATCGTAAAATTCCTGCGAGAGGTTCATTTTAAGCAGATTCTCAATCTCATCCTCCCACGGCATTATCAGGTTCGGATAATCCGACCCGTATAAAATTCTTGATTTATATTTTTCAAGATAATCAGAACCCAGGTTATATCCCGTATACGGCGGCGACATAAAACAGAAAGCGGTGTCCAGGTACAATCGCGGACACCAGTCAAGAAGCTCGATGAAACCGGCGTATTCATGCGCTCCCAGATGGGCAACAGTGGCGGGGAGTTCCGGGAATTTTTTTACCACTTTCATGAAATGTTCAAGACCGACATATTTATTCCCCACCGGTCCAGTTCCCGTGTGAAACAATATGTGTTTATTTTTTCTGATTACTATCTCGTACAGGGGGAAGAGACGCGCGTCGGACGGATAAAAATTCTAGACAAGAAGATGGAGCTTGAACCCGAGTATCTTCGGGTTTTCGAGAAGCCTTTCTGCCATTTCCAGCGCATTATCATCGTCCGGGTGATACGCCGCGAAACAATAGAGATCTTCATATTCCTCAAGGATTTTTATGTTCCACCGGTTCAGTCCTTCTGCGATACCGGCACGGTGGGCGTAGTTGGAATAAACAATTGTACTGACGCCTGATTGCCTCAGACGCGCGATGCACTCCTCGTAATAATATCGATGAATTATGTTCCAGTTATAATTTCTAACAAAGGAATCCCATATGGCGTCAAAAAGTTTATCCGGAAACAGATGCACATGGAAATCGATTATTTTTTCGGGAATCCTTATCATAAACAGCGCCGCCTTGCGCGTCTTTTACCTTCGCCTGTCATTCCCGTCGCAGATGCCCTTTAGGGTATGAAGGCGGGAATCCAGAATACTACTAAGCGTGGTTCGTCGATTGTGATTGTCAAGAAAAATAACTAGTCTGGCGTCTCCAGATTCGTTAATGTGCATCGCCTTGTTCACCTTCTTGCTTTTTCATTGGTATCTCAATAAAGAATTTGACTAAATCTAAATCTAAAGTTCGACCTTTGTAATAACCAGAATAGTTCAACTCCTTTTGTTTCTCTTCGGTGTCCGGATCAATATATATTCTGAAATATGCTGAGTTCGTTGGCATAGAAATAGCGTATGACTCAAACTTCAGCCAATTCGACAAAATGAGTTCTACTAGTTGTTTTACACTTTCAAGTGTTTTATCTTGTGATAATAAATTACAAACGGAAATAACAGCATATTTCCCGTACCGTAAGGCTTGACCATAATTTACTACGCCAAATTGATTATTTGGTTCTTTTGTGAATTGTCTTTCAATATCGTTCAATAATAAATAGCATCGGTAAGCGAAAAAATATTCATGAGCTCGGTTTTTGTCTGACAATATTTTAGAGAAATTATCTTCGCGAAATAAAACTGTAGAACTGTTACGTCTGGCAGCAGCTGGATGAAAATCACATGCCAGGCAAAGTCTTAAGAATGTGTCTCTGTCAACAATTTGAGACCTGTTAATATATTTTTCGCGAATACCATCTGCATACTCACCCCTTTTTCTTTCGTAATAAAATCCATATCTTTCAAATAATTCTTTTTGTATTTCAATTTGGATTTTGTCATTTGACCTTCTATCTGCTTCATCAACAGGTGTCTGTTGATTTGTCGCTTTTGAAATATCTTCAATCAATGAAAGTCGCTGTGCCTCGTCATCTCCTGGTTCAATATTAAAAGTGATAATTTTGACTAATACCTCTTTATTGTCAAAAATATTGAGGGGGATTAAGCCTTTTATTGATTGCTCATAAAGTCTGCTGAGTGTGTATGCCGTTTGCCCACCATTAATGATTTGAGGATTTGTCACAACTACTTGGGCTTGATCTTTAGCCCCGACTCTTTCATTAAAATTAGTGCCTTCAGACAACATGGTTATGCCATTGTTGAATAATGCGAATTCATTTGTTGTTCGTTCTGTTATTGTTTTTGATATATCTTTGTTAACAGTGTTATTAGCAAGTTCCAAATAACTCCTTGGATTGAATATTAAATCTCTCCGGGTAATATTCCCCGAAGCTTGCTTCGCTTGGAGAGTAGCTACCAACCATGAGATACCCCGCAGCTTGCTGCGGGGAGGTTCATTTTTAAAATAGAGTTCTTGTATTTATATAAAATGTTTCCTATCTCGCTTGTTGACACAAAAACTATACTTATATCGCAAGATTTAAATTTGGTATTAACATTATAACTTATTCTGGAACTAGAAAGAGTCGTATTTGACAAATTCAGACGAATACAAAGCTCTTTTTCATTATAGTAGCTACCTGAGACGACAGGGAAAACTAACTCGTTATATGTTCTTTCACAGTCAAATACTGTTGCAGAAAAAACACCTGTCATTCTTCTTAATTGACTGGGTGAGCAGTCTTTTAGATTGGCAAGTATTATTATTTCATAAGAATATCGTCCTATGTCAGAGACATTGTTAATGTCTCTTTGAAGTTGTTTTATTTTGCCATTATACTTGTTACCATCTTCGTCAGTTTCTTTTCCTTCGGTAATTCTGTCAACATCCATTCTTAGTAGTTCGTCAAACGAAATATCTTTTTCCTGAAAGTTATCTTTGTTTGTCCTAAATTTCGATTGGATGAAATAAACTCTTTTATTTTCTTCATTGATAAAATAAGCATCTACACCACCGTCAAAGGACTGGTCTGTTATGAAATATTCTCTCTCTTTAAAATCAAGCAGGCCAAACCGAACTTTTAAAAATAAATGAATAAAAGTTCTTGATCTAGCTTGATCTAGTTTATCTGTGTCAGTTTCTAATACATGATATCTTTTGTATTCCGACGGGGCTTCTCTCCGAATTTGGTCTAAAATATGAACTAATGTTGTATATTTTGAATAAGGCATGTCAATTTCCTTTCATTTAATCTTTTGCAGCATCTCTCCCATCATCCCACTACGCTATGCTTCGGGGATAATTCAACTTCCGAGCTTCAGTGTACTTTGTTTCTGAAGCTCGAGTTTCATTATTTTATGGATTAGGTTGATGGCTTTGAGCGGGCGAACCATGACTTTGAATTCGGTAATCCTGCCATCCGCGCCCCAGGTGATCATGTCCACGCCATTAACGGTGATTCCTTCTATCACCGTAGAAAACTCCAAAACGGCATTGTTGCCCGAAATAACCTCTTTTAAATATTTAAAGCTGTCATTATTAAAAACATAAAGTGCCGCGGTAAGATAAAGTATGGTGATTGGCTTTCCCTCTTGTGGCGTATGAACAATCGGGGAATGGAAGACAACATTATCAGCCAGAATATTATCCAAACCGGCTGCATCCTTCGTTTTAATTATTTTGTGCCATGCTGCTATGGTATTTTCGATCATAGACAAACCTCACAACGGGAATATGTGTTTTTATTAAGATTGGGACTCATTTATGCAAATTATTGAAAACAATGCAACTATTAAATGAGTAATGAAAAGGGTGAAGATTTTTTCTGGATTCCCCTCTTTTATAAAGAGGGGTTAGGGGAGATTTTGTATCGGCATGTAGGGAGATCCCTATGTGCTCCGCACAAGGGACAATTCCATTTACGTTTCAAATTTCGTTACACTCATTTTCAACTAATGTCATTGAATCCCCCTCAATCCCCCTTTACAAAAGGGGGAGAAGGAAAACTGGATTTCGGACTCTACTTGGCGGTTTACAGATGACCGATCAAGAGAAGCAGCAGGATTGCGAGAACATGTAATACCCACCAGCCTGGCTGGAATAATATAAAATATTTCATGATGCCCTCCTATTTCCAAAAATAACTACCGATAAGGTAAACGGCGGTTAATGTGATAAGATGCGCAAACCAAAAACCCATATTCGGAAAACGGAAAAATCTGCCGCTGCTCATCGGCGCGTCGGGCCGGTTTATTACAGGATCAAGATCAAAAAGGGCTTTGCCCACGGCAAATTTCCCCCAAAGCATCAGAATATCAGGTAGGCAAGTTCCCAACAAGATTGTCTGTATAGTCCATACTGGCGGGTGGTTTTCAATGGAAAAATGAGTCATAGTGATTGTGCCGATGATTACCGTCATGCCATTGAGAAGATAAGCAAAAGGAATTGTTGATCGAAAAATAAATAAAACAGGAATGACGATCACGCTGATACACCCGGCGAGAAGGGGTATGTAATTTTCCGCGTCTTTGGCAATCGGATGTATCCGCAGATGAAGCAGCCAGCCACCCAAGGCTAAAAAAAAGATGGCCAAAATTAATACCAGCCGGAGATAATCTTTCTTCTTCATAGTTCACCTCGCTTTTTTATTTTATGGGTCACTCGGAAAATAATGTATTTAAAAATCCACGTGATTATATATATGCCCAATTTATTTTATTTCAATTAATATTTTTGCTGGGTGCCGGGAAAAAGAGAAGAGTGAAGGGTGTCATTTATCCCACTACGCTTCGCTTCGGGGATAATTCGACCAACAAGTTTCAGCGCGCTATGCTTCTGAAACTTGGGTCTCATTATTTGCAACATTTTTAAAGTAATCTGATATAATATAACTAAATAGATTAAACATTAGGAACTCTTAATATAATGAAATCATTTTGGTTGTGTTTTGTGCCTCTTTTTGTAGCCGTAAATGCTTTTGGCGTTTTGCCGCTATTTATAAATCTGACCGAGGGGATTGAGCCGCAAAAAATCAGGCGTGTTGTTTTTCAATCGATGATTACGGCATTAATTGTTGCTCTGGCCTTTATTGCCTTGGGTACAATAATACTGAACTTGCTCGGTATCACGGTTGCCGATTTCATGATCGCCGGCGGGATGCTCCTTTTAATAATCTCGATCAGAGAAATTATTTCCACCGATAAAAGTCCATATCCTATCGATCTGGATAGCATGGGCGCCGTGCCCATCGGTGTGCCGCTGATAACAGGGCCGGCGGTGTTGACCACGTCAATGCTTCTAATTAATGAGCACACTTTGGTCATTACATCTCTGGCGATTATTATCAATATTTTGATCGCCGGTGGTATTTTTCTTTCAGCTCCATTGATCAATCGTGTTCTTGGTAAAACAGGTTCAAAGACAATATCCAAAATAACCAGCCTGCTTCTAGCGGCAATCGCCGTAATGATTATCCGCAGGGGTATTGCCATATTTATTGTTCAAGGTATTAAATTTTAATCCCTCGGCTCCAGCTGGGCGAGGGCTTTACTAAGGCTGATTATATTCCGTAAAATAACAAGGGGAGGTGTCAAATGGGAGAAGTAGTCCATACATCACGCATTAAAATTATACGGGGAATTGGCCCCACAAGAAAAGCACTAATTGAGGGGCTTGATGAGCCGATTTACTATGGAGTCCATGGAGGGATAAAGAAATTTTATAAAATAGAGCCGGAAAAAGAACATGCCGCAACGCTTGATCATATTATCGCGGCGACAGGTGCCTGCATGATGGGAACACTGTCCACGCTACTGGCCAGAGATAAAATTTCAACTTCTGAGGATCGTTATCATGCTGATGTGGAAGGAGATATCGAAAACTTCGGTGGTGTTCTTAAAATAACCCAGATTCGCGTTAAATATCATCTGAAGATACATACGGAAAAAGTGCCCGAAGCGCAGACGGCTTTTTCTTCTTATTTACAGTTTTGTCCTGCCGCCCAAAGCATTAAAGGATGCATCGAAATAAAGGATGCTTTAGTGCTGGAGCATATAGAGCCAATATAAATTAACTCACGCCAGGTCGCTTTCCATTTAGCTGATCTTGCCGGTGAAAGCGAAATGGTATTATGCCAAAGGTTAATTATGGTCAATTGTTTATTGATATTTTAATTTCGGGAGGCGAGTCCAGAAACTTTTTTACCGAACAGGACTGAGCAGTCTTTATAACCGCGGCTTTGTATTTCTCCGGAAAGTCCGGCGGCAGATCTATATCAATCATGACTTTTTCCACCATGTGTGTCGCGTCGTTTCGGATAACCGCTTGTGTTATTTTAATATTGTCTGTGGAAATAGAACGCGACTGACAAAAGGCTAAAACATAGAAACCCGTGCACATGCCGATAGATGCCAGAAATAATTCAAAAGGTGAGAGCGCTGTATTGTCACCGCCACTGGTTACCGGCTGATCTGAATGAATGGTAAAACCGCGATAATGCGCATCTACCTTTTTATTTCCGCCAAATGTAATGTCATATTTCATTTCCATATTATTTTAACCTCATTAAAATAGTTATCTGTTCTGAGCATCCTCATCCGCCTTCCAGATACCTGCGCCTTTTTGATGGAGCAAATCTTTCTATAGCATAACGCAGCATGGTTCTGGGCATTATCTGGCAATGCTTTTGTAAAAATGATTCCGCACTATCAATATTACGTTTGCCAACTTCGCGCAGCATCCAACCGGCAGCCTTGTGAATTAAATCTTCTTTGTCTTGCAGTAAAATTCCGGCGATCTTGAGAGCATCCGCGAATTGATTGTTTTTGATAAAGTAAAAAGTAGCGAGGGTCGCCATGCGCCGCTCCCAGAGGCTCTTTGATTTCGCCAATTGGTAAAGAGGCTTTTTGCTTCTCTCCATTAAAAACGCTCCCACAATATTGGGCGCGGAAATATCCACCAGATCCCAGTTGTTGATGTATCTGGTGTTCGCCATATACAGGTCATATATTTTCTTTTCGATAGATTCATCACCTTGGGCAAAAGCGTTAACAAACAAGATGAGCGCGAATAGCCTCACCTCGTGATAAGGAGATCGCAGCAACAACAATACTTCTTTGAGCGGCAGAGCCTTGTATTCTTTGGCCAGCTTCCGCAGCGCCGGAACGCGAATACCCAGGAAAATATCTCCTTCGCCGTATTGTCCGATGCCGGTTTTAAAAAATCCCTGTAGAAACCGAGCATCTTCCTTATCCCCCATTTTCTGCAAGCGTTTGCTGATTTCTTTTGCCGTGATGTTCATTTTATACCTTTACGCTGGTAGCAATATCATATTCCATTTAAATCAAAGATGATATCAAGGCGGCAAGGAGGAGGCGACGAGGCGTATTATTATATATACGTTGAGGAAACCGACGACGCTGCCAACGCGGAGAGCGCTTTGATTTAAATGGAATCAGGGATAGTTCTGCCCTGTCGGCCTGATCATAATCTCGCTCACATTCACATGCGGAGGTTGCATTAAAAGCCAGCAAATGCCGTCGGCGATAGCTTGCGGCTCCAGCAGTTTGCCCATGTGAGCAATTCCTTTGTAGAAATTATCTTCGTCGTAGCCTGCCACTTTCTGAAATCCGCTGGTTACAATACCGGGCATAACCAGAGATACGCGCACTCCATGCGCGCAAACTTCCTGACGCAGGCCTTCCGCGATCGCGCCGATGGCGAATTTACTGGAGCCATAAAACGCGCTGAAGGGCGATATGTTTCTTCCCACAACAGAACCAATCGCAACTATATCGCCGTTTTTTTTTGTCACCATGTAATGCCCCGCTTGGCGCATCAGATAGGCGGCGCCAATAACATTGGTTTGGTAGAGTTCCTGCCATTGAGAATTATCGCTTAAAAGTATACTGCCTGCCAATCCTCGTCCGGCATTGACTACAACGATGTCGTACTTGCCGCCGCCTTCTTTCCAGCCCAGTGTGCGTTCCAGCAATATATCAATATCAGAGAGAAGACCGGCATCACCCGCGACAGCATAAGCGTTGCCGCCTTGTGCCTGAATATCAGCGGCCAATTTGGTAAGCCTGTCTTTTCGCCGGGCAAAAAGCACCACCGCCGCACCCGCCTGCGCCAGTGTCATAGCCGTGGCTCGGCCGATGCCGGAGCTTGCGCCGGTAACAATCGCCGTCTTGCCGGAAAGAAGTTTATTTGTTTTCCCTTCGACTTCTTTATGTTTCGTCATAAATGCATCTCCTTTTTTTTCGCTGTTATCAGCTGGCAATATTTAAACTGTATCTTTGGGAAAGAAAGTATCAATATCTTTTTCAACGTCATTTAACCAATCCTTGCGTTGGTCTTCTGTGCTTGTGACGACAACATTGAACATTCGGCGGTGAAAGTTGGTGATACCGCAGAGGCCAAAGATGCAATTTCTCCAGATCGTTTCCAACGGATCGCCAAAAACATCTTTTTCTCTTTCTGATTCCGTGTTGGATGTATTGAAGACAAGCGCCGCCCTCGCTTTGAGCAATCCGTTGGGGATGCCTTCGCCTGTGTCACCTTCCAGAAACTCGTAGGCGACACCGGGACGAATCACTCTATCCACCCAGCCCTTCAAGATGGCCGGAGGCTGACCCCACCAGTTTGGATGCACAATCACTATGCCAGACGCCGCGGCAATCTCATCACAATGTTTTCTTATTACGGCTGGTAAGATCGAGTCTTTGGCTAATTCTTCAAGGTTTAGCCGCGGATCAAATTTTTCTTGATATAGATCGTGAAAAAAGACTCTATACCCGTTCGCTTTTAGTGCGTCAACTACCGTCTGCGCAATGGCGTGATTGAAGCTTTCGGGGTCAGGATGTGCAAGGATAATTGATATGCGCATATTGATTTATTGTTTCCGATAATTATCTTTTTACATTAATCCTCATACGGCCCGAGGAAACGCTCGCCGTTGAAGTGAATCAAATGTGTAGGAGATTCGGCAACCCAGACTTCAGTTTCCCATGAGATGTCGTTTAAGTATTTCAACATGGCGTGTCGATCAATAAATGCCGTAACAAAAACCAAACCGGCAGATGATCCGATAAATAATTTCTTTAATTCCTGCCGCCGTTTCGGATTGACCGGCCCATGACTGGTTACAGCTTCAATCAGCACGAGCCAATTCTTTTTTATATGATACACAACGACATCAGGCATTTTACCGTGTTCTTCTATGGTTACACCAAGTGTCACCAGAGTTTTTGCATTGTAATAAGACCATTTTGATTGAGTATCACCTACATAAATAATGTGGCCTCCGGGAGTAAATAAAGAACAGAAATCTTCAACGATTTTCTTTACCAGAACATTCTGTCCGCCGGGTGAAAGTTTGATCTCCTGACCATCTGCCATCTTGACAGGCAATCTCTGCATTTCCCTTTCTCGCTCATAAAGCTTTGTGAGCGTTTTTACTTTGAGCTGATATTTATTCAGATTTCCTTTCCATTCTGGTTTGCCGAAACTCCTCAGCAATTTAAGAGCGGATGGTTCAATCTGATAAACGGCTTTGGGGCTGTTGGTCGGTCTGGAAGATTTATCAGGATTAGCGATAATCAACGCTGCCTGCAGAAATTGATGAACAGTTTGACGACGCACTGTTTCGCGGGTGTTTGGCGCATATTTTTTCCCGTAGTGTTCGGAAAAAAAATCCATCATAGGAGTGATACCCATTAAAGGGTCACTTGCATCCGCCCATCCACTTTCAGGTTCAAGAGAAAGTAAAGAAAGAAGCGTCAGCGCAGATCGTTCATTGAGTTGCTGTCTGGGCAACCCCAATGCATTGAGTATATTTAAAGCGTCCATTATTTTTTGTTCAGCTTTTTTCTTGTTTATTTTTTTAGGCACAATTTCCACACTCCTTTTCTATGATGTCGTCAATAGTCTCCTGATTAGGCATTTTCCCCCGCACATGATTGCCAAGTCTCATAAGCTGTTTCTCATTGGGGTAAGGTATTTTGCGCAAGTCTGTGGCATTAACTTGCGTGTGTCCGCTGAATAAACGAAAATACTGATCAACAACTGAAGAATTAAGATATAGGGCAAGTCCCTTTGCCAGCTTTTCGGGTAATCCTTTGTTATTCCGGTGGAAGTAATTCAAATGGTTCTCAAAACTGACAAGAGGAGCATCAATTCTTAAAGGATCATATATCGCTGCCATCACGCGCCGTTTTTGTTCTTTGGAAGAAAATCTTTTTATAAGAACATAGTATCCCTTTTCTACGAAGAGATCAGAAGTTTCGGGCGATGCGACGATAGCATTTGGTTTTTTCCCTGACTCGAGAGGCCAACTGATGAAGCCGTCTTGAAAATGACACGGGTAAATCAATGGTGCGGTGCCTTTCTGAGGCAAGTGATGCAGATGTTTCTTTGCCCTGAAATCCACAGTTCGTCCTGTAGAAACACATAAATTAAGTTTGTCGAGTGTCGATTTAAAACACTGCATTCTTTTCATGATTTGCATTGTGGTATCATCAATACCTAGATGAATAAAAGCATCCCGATCATCAGGATACACAATGTGGTTATAGGGTATTATTAATTTACTGGCATTATTGAAATCATCTCTGTCCGATGCGGAGATAATGACATGCTGAGGCTTTTTGGTTTCCCGGATAGCGGAATAGATGATATTTTCCTGTAACACATTATCATCGCCGAAAGCTTTGTTGCGTGATGCGAACACATGAATTCGCCTGAAACTCAACATTTCCAGAAAAGCAACGCGAAATTTTTTAAAATATGGCCCATTGCAGAAACTTCGCGGCGTTATTGCTACTATTTGGCCTCCCGGTTCAAGCAATCGCATCGACAACCACACAAAGGCGGCGTAAAGGTTTGCCACTTCGATGCCTGCTGAATAGAGCATTGTTCTCATTTCCGTATCACCGTTGATTTTCTTGTAGGGCGGATTAAGGATGGCATGGGTGAAATGCTTAATCGGAGTGGCAAAAAGAGATTCTTCCGTTTCGGATATTGCGTAAGAAATAAAATCTTCTTTTCTTATTATTCCCCTGAAAGGAACATTCTTCTCTGCGCATTGCTCTGCACACCGATCCATTGTTTCCTGAAGATATGGTAAAATAGTTCTGTCTGTTTCGTAGGCAACAATTTCTATAGAAAGAGGCAACTTTTTTTGCGAAAGCAATTTGTCCACACAAGCCGCAAACAGAATGCCTGCGCCCGCTCCGGGGTCAAGAATTATAACTTCTTTTGTTTTGGTTTCAAAAAGCGACGACATAAAATAGGCGATTGAGGCGGGAGTGAGGAATTGACCAATCCGAGAACGATCAATCCTGCTCGTCACGGCGTTAAATGATTGACGAACATGATCTAACATATTTAAAGATTCAAGCGCCATAATAACTTTATTTAAATGCTTTCGATGTTCTTATGCAAATCTTTCACTGAACCTTGCTCTATAAATCCTTTTTTAAAGTTCAAAAAAGCCTCAGATGCACGTCTTGCAATTGCAACTCGTTTCTTTCTAATAATGTTTCTACTTTTTGCCTTCATTTAATTTACCTTAACAATATTTTTTCCAGTGCGGGAAAAACTTTGCTTAAATTTTCCGGCTGGGTGCCACCAGCCTGGGCCATGTCTGGTCTGCCGCCGCCGCTGCCGCCGACAAGCGGAGCGAGTTCCTTAATGATATTTCCGGCGTGATATTTTCCAGCTAAATCTTTAGTGACCATGCACAACAGCAATGCTTTTTCGCCGGCCTTACTTCCTAGAAGAATAATGCCGGATTCCATTTTGTCGCGCAGTTTATCGCCGAAGTCGCGCAGTGTCTTGGCGTCAGCTATACTCACCTCCACTGCCAGCACTTTCACACCGCCGATGTCCTTCGCTTGACCGATCAAATCACCGGAATCTTTGGCGGCAAGTTTTCCTTTGAGGGTTTCAATTTCTTTTTCCAGTTCTCTTGTATGTTTAATCAATTTTTCGGTTCTGTCCGCTAGCTCCAGAGGATTGGCTTTAAATAAACCAGCGGCTTTTTTGAGTTCTTCTTCCGCCTTCTGAACATACGTGAGCGCTTCCTTGCCGGTAACGGCTTCGATTCTGCGCACGCCCGCGGCAATGGCCGATTCATGAACAACCTTCAACAAACCGATATCACCCGTACGCAGCACATGCGTGCCGCCGCAAAGCTCCATGCTCATCTCTCCCATTTTCACAATGCGGACAGTCGCGCCGTATTTTTCATCAAACACAGCGGTCGCGCCGGTTTTGAGCGCGTCTTCGAGCGCGCAGACTTCCGTCTGCACGTCGAGATTTTTGCGAATTATGTCGTTGGCGATGTCTTCCACGCGTTGCATCTCATCATCGCTGATTTTGGAAAAATGGGTAAAGTCAAAGCGCAGCCGCTCGGCATTGACAAGCGAACCGGATTGCTTGATATGATCGCCTAGAACGGCTTTGAGCGCCGCCTGCAGAATGTGAGTGCCGGAATGATTGGCGGCAATAGCTTTTCGTCTTTCTTCATCAACAATCAATTGTACCGCATCGCCGACTTTTATTTTTCCTTCCTGAACAATTCCCTTGTGGACAATAAATTTATCAACAGGCTTTTTGGTATCCGAAACTCTAAAGATAAAACCGGTCCCTTCCAAGAAGCCTGTATCGCCGGCCTGTCCGCCGGATTCGCCGTAAAAAGGCGTAACCGTTAGAACGATCTCCGCGTCCTGTCCTTCCTTCGCGCTTTGCACGGATTGTCCATTCATGAAGATAGCGGCGACTTTCGATTGCGCCTTAATCGCGCCTTCATAGCCGCAAAATTCACTGACAATTCCCGAACTCGAAGCCTTTAAATAACATTCAGCAACAGCTTCCTCGCCGCTGCCTTTCCACGCGCCGCGGGCTCTTATCCTTTGCTGTTCCATCTCGGCTTCAAAGCCGTCATTATCCAGAGTAAAGCCATCGCGCTTGACGATGTCCGCCGTCAAATCCGTTGGGAATCCGAAAGTATCGTAGAGTTTAAAAACCAGCGAACCGGGGAGAATCGACTTACCGTCTTTTTTCAGCGCCGCTGTTTCTTCATTCAGGATGCGCAGTCCGGCGTCAAGCGTTTCCATGAAACGCTGTTCTTCATTTAAAATCATTTTAGTAATGAAAGAGGCTTTTTCCACCAGATCGGGATAAACGCCTTTCATCATATCAATTACGATGTGAGCGCTTTCGTTTAAAAACGGTTTGTTGATGCCCAGCATTTTCCCGTGGCGCGCGGCACGGCGTAAAATGCGTCGGAGCACATAGCCCCGGCCTTCATTGCTGGGCGTTATGCCGTCGCCGATCAGGAAAGTTAACGCGCGGCTGTGATCGGCAATGACCCTGATGGAGACATCATCCTCCGCGTTTTTGCCGTAGGTTTTGCCGGAAGTTTTTTCCATAAAATGAATGATCGGTGTGAACAAGTCTGTGTCGTAGTTACTCTTCATACCCTGAATCACGGCGGTGAGCCTCTCCAGTCCCATGCCTGTATCGATGCTGGGCTTGGCCAGCGGATTTAACTTTCCGTTTTCATCGCGATCATACTGAGTAAATACCAGATTCCATATTTCCAGGTGGCGGTCGCAGTCGCAATTTATATCGCATTCGGGACGGCCGCAACCGACGCTTGAGCCTTGATCATAAAGGATTTCGGAGCAGGGGCCGCAGGGGCCGGTTTCTCCCATCATCCAGAAATTGCTTTTTTCTCCCATGCGGACAATGCGGTCTTGGGGCACTTTCATCTTTTTGGTCCAGATTTCAAAAGCCTCGTTGTCGTCTTTAAAAATTGTTATCCAAAGTTTTTCCTTGGGAAGTTTGACCACGTCGATTAAATATTCCCATGCCCAGGCGATGGCATCTTCTTTGAAATAATCACCGAAAGAAAAATTGCCGAGCATTTCGAAAAAAGTATGATGGCGGGCGGTGACGCCGACATTTTCCAAGTCATTGTGTTTGCCGCCGGCGCGCGCGCATTTCTGGCAGGTGACCGCCCGTGTGTAGCCGCGGTTTTCCAATCCTAAAAACGCGTTTTTGAATTGCACCATGCCGGCATTGGTGAAAAGCAGGGTAGGGTCATCTTTGGGGATCAGCGATGAACTACTCACTATCGTATGCCCTTTGCTTTCAAAAAACTTTATAAAACTTTCCCGTATCGCGTTACCCGTTTTCACCATTGAACTCTTCCTCCGCTGCCTTTCCCAATTTATTTAGAGTCAAACCCGGCGGGAAACCTCGTCCCATCAGGCTCTGAAAAATTTTATATTTTTCTTTTACATCAAAAACAGCCGGCTTCTTTTTGGCTGCCTTTTTTTTGACTAAAATCGCTATCGCTTCTTCTTCCGAAATTTCGAGCCGGGCAGCGGCGATCGCTTCATCAATTAATTGCGCCCCGATGCCTTTTTCCTGCAAGCTGGAGATTATTTTTCGATTGCCCCATAGTTTATTTATCGCCAGATTGCGCGCCCACCCGGTGGCAAAAGACTCGTCATTGAGATACTTCAAATCGTGGAGTTTTTCCAGTGTTTCTTTAATGACAACTGCGGGAAAACCTTTTTCCCGCAGTTTCTTTTCCAGCTCTTTTTCCGAATGCGGCCGCAGAGACAAAAGGCGATACGCTTTTTGCCTGGCTGCCGCCAGATCTAAAACTTTCACTTATCTTCTTCCTGCTCTTTAGCCACAATACCCAGCTTGGCGCGCACATCGTTTTCAACCTGCGCCATAACTTCGGGATTTTCTTTCAGGAAAACTCTTGAATTGTCCCGGCCCTGGCCTATTCTGTCACCCTTGTAGGAATACCAGGCGCCGCTTTTTTCAATGATCCCATTTCCCGCCGCCAGATCCAGCACGTCGCCTTCGCGCGAAATACCTTCGCCGAAGATTATATCAAATTCCGCTTCCCGGAAGGGAGGAGCCATTTTGTTTTTTACCACTTTAACTTTGGTTCTGAAACCAATCACATCCTGGCCATTTTTGATGGAAGTCATCTTGCGGATGTCGAGCCGTTGGGATGAATAGAATTTCAGCGCATTGCCTCCGGTTGTCGTTTCCGGATTGCCGAAGAAGACGCCGATTTTCATGCGCAGCTGATTGATAAAAATTACTGTTGTTTTGGACTTGCTGATACTGCCGGTGAGTTTGCGCAGTGCCTGCGACATGAGGCGCGCCTGTAAACCCATTTGGGCATCGCCCATTTCGCCTTCCAGTTCCGCTTTGGGAACCAGCGCGGCTACGGAATCGACAACCAATACATCAAGAGCGCCGCTGCGCACAAGAGTTTCCGCTATTTCCAGCGCCTGTTCGCCCGAGTCCGGCTGAGAAATTAAGAGCTCATCGGTATTCACGCCGATTTTTTTGGCATAGGTTACATCGAGGGCGTGTTCTGCATCGATAAAAGCCGCAATCCCGTTTTTCTTTTGCGCTTCGGCAACGATGTGCAGAGCCAATGTGGTTTTTCCGCCTGATTCCGGCCCATAGATTTCAATAACCCTGCCGCGCGGGACGCCAAAAGTCCCCAATGCTATATCAAGGCTGAGCGATCCGGTGGAAATGGCCGGAACAATGGCAACCGGCTCCGCGCCACCCAGTTTCATAATCGATCCCTTGCCGAACTGCCTTTCTATCTGCGTAATTGCCAAATCCATGGCTTTTGATCTGTCCATATCTGCACACATAATACAATAACCTCCTCACCCTGTTATTTTTTATAATTTATTTATTCAATATCATTTTGTCATTCCCGTCGTGGATGCCCTTTAGGGTACGAAGGCGGGAATTCAGTTTTGTTCATTTAAATATTTAAAACGCAACTTGACAGAATATTATCTATTTCTTCTACAGTAAACATGTAAAAACTCAAATTTGCAATGTAGTTATTGTTGCTATTAAAAAGATATATTATGTGTCTGTTATCTCTTAAATCAAATCTAAAACTACTTATATTATTTGTTTTATATTTGTAGATACCAATAACATCAATTGCTGGTGTGAAAGATTGTTTCAATAAAAGTAACGTCAACATTTTTGTTTTCTCACCAAGAGATGAAAATATTGATATTTTGTCAGGTGTAACGTTAAGGCACACATTGTAAATATCAAAATCGTTATTTGTATGCATGTTTGATCTTGTTTTATTTATAGCCGCAAACATTGTTTTCATCTTCGGTGTCATCGTCTTACCATTATCGATGATAATTGATTTACAGTTAGCAAATCGAATAATCTTTATATTTTTTTGACAATCGTCGCTAGTATTCTTTGTTATAGCTTTAAAAGGTGTTTTGAATTTAATGTTACAGAACGAGTAATTATTATTGTATTTATTAACACCAATTTTGTTATTCACAATTTCTTCATCCGAGGGAACTACATACATATATGGAGTTTTATCCTTTGAATAACTATTTTTAATGATTAATATAATTTTAATATGCGGTATTAGAAAATAAGTTGCGACACATACCACAAGTATACATACTGTTATTATTTTCTTTTTCATAATCATGTCTCTCAATAAAGTTTGGACGTGTTCACTCTTTTCGTTTTCTGGATTTACCCTAAATAACCTAAAGGTCACTATAGGGGCACTTCGCCCGCTTGCGCGGGAATGACATAATAGAATGCTCTTTTTTGTTTGCTCATCATTTTTAAAATATATCATCCACTCAAAGCAAATTCCGCCAGCTTTGTGTAAATTGCACCCTGTGGAGTCAAGCGGCTCTGAAACAAAATTAATTCCTTGCAACTGAATTCCCCGGCGGCAAAGGCGTTGTATTTAGTCAAGGCTTCACTGATTCCTGTCAAACCAGATGGATCCTTAATCCGGCCAATGGTCAGATGCGCCCGAAAAGGCCGATTTTCCCTGGGGAAACCGATGCCCGCAAAATCACTATCCAGTTGTTTCTGGAGGCCGGAGAGCTTTTCCACATCATCCGTCACACCGCACCAGATAACCAGCGGCCTGCGGGCACCAGGAAACACGCCCAGCTTTTCAATTTTCAAATTCAAAGATTGTTCTGAAGTTGCCCTGTTTTGCACAGCAGAGCAAATATTTTTTACATCCTCCGTTGAAATATCACCGAAAAACTTTAAGGTCAGATGCTGACCCTGCGGCTTTGTCCAACTGATCCGGCCGCTGATTTCCCGCTTTAATTTTTCCTGCAGACGGGACATTGCCTGTAAGATATTTTCCGGGGGGTCAATAGCCAGAAATGCGCGGATATTTTTTTCGGAATCGGCTGTCATACTCTAAAATTTCCCCTTTAAATCGAACCCTAAAGCAAGCTTAATATAATTGATATTATCCCGCTAAGCTTCGCAAGCGGGATAATTCCACTGACGTTTCGAGCGTCATTGCACTAGCTCTCAGCGAGTGTCATTAATTTTTCCCTGCAAATAATTTTTCAGCAAAAACAGCGCCGCTTCGGAAAACATGTCTTTATTTCTTTTGCGATCCCACCTGTAAGCGTAATGGCGGCAAATGGTCTGTTTCGAGTCAGCCAGCGCGATATAAACAGTACCCACCGGTTTTTCCTTGCTTCCGCCGGTTGGTCCGGCGATGCCGGTTGAGGAAATTCCTAAATCAGTGCCCGCTAATTTGCGAACGCCTTCGGCCATGAGCCGCGCGGTTTCCTCGCTTACCGCTCCTTGTTTTTCGATGATGTCCGCGGGAACGCCCAGCATACTGATTTTAGCCGCATTGCTATAAGTGACCAGTCCGCGTTCAAGATAATCCGAACTACCGGATACATCCGTGAGGCGGTTGGTAATCAATCCTCCCGTGCAGGATTCCGCCACCGCGATGGTCAGTTTTTTCTCCGTTAAAAGAGCGGCAATAACTTCTTCCAGTGTTTTTTCTCCGTAGGAAAAAATATAATCCTGCACTCTGGCGGAGACTTTATCCTGCGCTTTTTGCAGATTTATTTGAGCTTGGTCTTGAGTTTTGCTGCGCGATATCAAGACAATATGGTTTTCGGGAAACACCGGATAAAAGCCGATGTTCACACCGAGGGATTTAAAATCAATATCCTTCAGTCTGTCATCAACGGCGGCTTCAGAAAGCCCAAAGGTCTTGATGGTCTGTTTTGCGGCATGTTGTTCGTTTTGCGGAAATTGTTTGCGCAGAGCGGGAATGACTCCGTGAGTTATCATCAATTTCGCTTCGGCAGGAACTCCGGGAATAACAAAAATCAGTTTTCCCTCAACAGATAGGGAAAAGCCCGGCGCCGTGCCTCTGGAGTTGGGAATTACTTCCGCTCCCTGCGGGAACATCGCTTGCTTGGCGTTATTTTCCACCCAGCGTAAATTGAATTTGGTGAAAATGTCTTTAATATAAGTCAGAACATTTTCATCAGTATATAAAGGAAGGCCAAAAGCCTGAGCGATCGCGGCGGTGGTAATATCATCTGCGGTCGGCCCCAATCCTCCTGAGCAGATTACGGCGTCTGTCAAAGACATAAGATAATCCAGCCGATTTTTAATAGACGCGAAATCATCCCCCACGGACATTATCGCTTCCACCTGCCAACTCTGCAGATTAATTTCCCGCGCGATAAACGAAGCATTAGTGTCGGCGGTGCGTCCGTTCATTAATTCGTTGCCAATTGTTAGGATACCAATCTTCATACGATACCCGCATAGTTTAAAGCAAACAGAATTACAGCCGCGTAAATTCCGGCGGCAACATCATCAATCACAACACCCCATCCGCCGGGCAGTCTCTGCAGATTGTTAATGGGGAAAGGTTTTAAAATATCAAAAATTCTAAACAGAACAAAGCCAACACAAAGATGCAGTATGGTTATCGCCACCGGCAGCATTGTTATCTGAAAGCCTACAATTTCATCAATAACTATGCGCTGGTCATCTTTCTTTTGATAAATTTTTTCCGCCCGTTGGGCGACATAAATAGATAAAGCCGATAAAGTAAGCACGGTCAGTAAGCGCAATGGCCAGGGCAGGGGCAAACAAAGGAGGCAAATCACGACACCAACTAATGTGCCGAATGTCCCGGGAGCAAAAGGCGCAAGTCCGGAGCCGAATCCCGTTGCCAGAAATGTTATCAGTTTTTTGTTCAAAATTCCTCCGAAACAAAAAAATCATAGTTGCGAAAACCTAGAATCCCCCTTCACTACGCTTCGGGGATAATTCGACCAGCAAATTTCAGTCGCAGATGACCTTTAGGTTATACGCTACGCTTCTGAAACTTTGGTCTCAAATCCCGCGTCGTTACGCTCCTGGGATAATTCGACTAACGCTTCAAACCTACAGTGACCTTTAGGTTATTCACTTCATTCGTTTTCAGCGAGTCTCATTAAATCTCTTGACAATAGAACGATTGTTCTATACCATGTTTTCCATGAAAGTCAAGCGAACTTTACAGGATGTAGAGAAAAAAATCACTGCCTTTTTCCGCGAAAACCGGCGCATGCCGACATATTCGGAAATTGCTGAAATTATTGGAGTACGTTCCAAGAGTGTTGTTTATTTTTGGGTGAATAAATTATTATCCGCCGGACTTTTGCAAAAAGATGCTAAAGGATTTTTATTGCCGGTGCGCAACCCGCTTGCTTTAATGCTTGCCGGAGAAGTTTGCGCCGGAGTTCCAACGCCTGCGGAAGAAGAACTACGAGGTATTATTTCTTTCGACGAATATCTGGTCAGGCATCCGGAAAAATCATTTTTGCTTTCTGTAACCGGCGACTCTATGATTGATGCGGGGATTAGGGAGAAAGACCTGGTTATTGTTGAAAAAAATAAAGAGCCCAAAAACGGCGATATAATTTTGGCCGAAGTGGATGGTAACTGGACGATGAAATATTTCTGCAGAAAAGGGAAAGTGGTGACTCTCGAAGCGGCAAATCCTAAATACCCCCCTATCATACCGCAAAATGATCTGCGCATAGCCGGTGTTATCACTGCAGTTGTAAGAAAATATCATAAATAATTATAATTCTGATGTTATCTGCAAAGTACGATTAAAGAGTTCGCTACTGTTTTTCCATTAACCACGTTGCTGTCAGGTGAAAACTGCCAGGATGGCTATGGCGGCAATTCCTGCTGGGAATAAAATCTTTTTGCGTATGTCTTCGCATGGGAATAAAAATTGGCAAAAAGAGACCCCGTTTTTCCGCATTAAGCCGAAAAAACGTATTTCTTTGTTATTATTCATTTTTCAATGTAATAAATTTTAATTAACCGGACAGTAATGATGCCCGACAACAAACGTCTGCAACTCACTTCATGTTTTGTGGTCACTATTCCATTGACACTCAAAATCATCTTTCATATAGTATCCCAAAGTAAGAAATTAATGCCTTATCAATCCCGCGGTTTGGAATACCCCGGCTTCAGCCGGGGGAGGAATGCGGGTAACACGCGGGAGGTCGCGTTATTGTAAGGAGCCTCCGGCTCCTGCCGGAGGGAGCTCCACTATTTTTTTAAGGGAGGATTATTATGAAGACAGAACAATATATCATTACAAATGGTCTTTTGCAGGGCACTCTAGGAGAACAGGCAAATCTCGTCCTCCTCTTCGGCGCAACAAAAAGAATTAAGGAAAAAGGCCTCATCGATATGATCCGGGCGGCATACCCGAATGCATGTATCTTCGGGTGCTCTACTGCAGGCGAAATTATGGGGACTCAGGTGCTTGATAATTCTCTGATCGTCACTGCCGTTTCTTTTTCATCAACCAGGGTTCGAGGTGCCATGGTTAAGGTCACCAGCATAGAGGACAGCTATAAGGCAGGTTCTGAACTGGCGATATCCCTTGCCGCGGACGACCTCAAACATGTCTTTGTCCTTTCCGAAGGTCTCAACATAAACGGCTCCGAACTCGTCAGAGGGCTCACGAAAAATCTTCCTCTCGGGACACCACTTACCGGAGGTCTTTCCGGAGACGGCGACAGGTTCCAGGAGACATATGTCCTGCTCAACAACGAACCGACAAGGGATGCCGTTGGGGCCATCGGTTTCTATGGAAGCAAGCTGCAGGTCGGTTACGGATCTTTCGGTGGCTGGGACACATTCGGACCGGAGCGACTTATTACCCGCTCCAAGGGAAACATTCTCTATGAACTTGACGGTAAATCAGCCCTGGCTCTGTACAAGCAATACCTCGGAGAGCACGCAAAGGGCCTTCCCGCCACGGGTCTCCTCTTCCCCTTAAGCCTCAGGATGAATGATGCATTAAGGCCTGTGGTGAGAACGCTTCTATCGATAGACGAAACAGACCAGAGCATGACCTTTGCGGGCAACATGCCCGAAAATACCTATGCCCGCCTCATGAAGGCCAACTTTGAACGACTCATCGACGGCGCGGTAATTGCAGCCAGGACATCGGCTGAAACCATGCGACACATCAGCCCTGAACTCGCAATCCTTATCAGTTGCGTGGGAAGAAAGCTTATCCTCAAACAGCGTATTGAAGAAGAAGTGGAAGGGGTGCGCGACATCCTGGGGAAAGGCGTCACTTATACAGGATTCTATTCTTATGGCGAGATATCGCCCTTTGCCAAGGGCGGCAAGTGCGAACTACATAACCAGACTATGACCATCACATCCTTGAGCGAGAGATGAACTTATGCACAGCCTTATCCGAAGACAGATAAAGAGCTATCTTAAAGATACAGCTTCTCTTCCAGAGGAGTTTCAAGAATTCATCAAGGCCGTGGATAAGGCCTATCACGAGAATGACGCGGACAGGCTCATGCTTGAGAGGGCCTTTGATCTGAGTTCCCAGGAGCTCATACAGGTGAATGAGGAGCTAAGGGAGAGCGAAGAAAAATACCGCCTGATTGCCGAAAACACGGCAGATCTCATTGTCGCCACGGATATGAATCTGCGCTTTACCTATATCAGCCCTTCCATTATGCGTACACATGGATACACCGTTGAGGAGGCCATGAATATGACCCTCGAACAGTTTATGACTCCCGAATCCATGCAGATCCTGCTGACGGTCTTTGAAGAAGAAATGAAATTAGAAGCCACCGGGACCGCCGATCCCGGGAGAATCCGCGTCCTGGAGGTTGAAGAATACAAAAAGGATGGATCCATCATCTGTCTGGAGCTTAGCGTTTCATCTCAGCGCGACAAGGAAAACAAGATGATCGGGATACTTTCGGTGAACCGGGATATCACCGAACGCAAGCAGGCGGAAAAGAAATTAATAAACAGTGAAGAAAAATTCCGCATGCTGGCCGAATCCAGCTCTTTTGCCATCATGATGCATCAGGGAGACCGTTGGATTTATGCGAATCGTGCGGCTGAGGAAATTTCCGGTTACACGGAAAAGGAACTCTGCGGCATGCACTTTTGGGATATTGTGCACCCGGATTACCGGGATATGATAAAAGAGAGGGGCCACAATCGTCAACAGGGAAAGGTGATGCCGCGTGCTTACGAATTCAAAATCATTGCAAAAAACGGTTTGGAAAAATGGGTCATTCTGACCGGAAACCCCATCAAATATGAAGATAAACCCACAGCTATGATTTCCTTAACGGATATTACAGAACGTAAAACAATAGAGGCTGCCTTGATGGAAAGCGAAATCAAGTATCGGCGGATTTTTGAATCATTCGAGGACCTCTACTATCAGACAGATGAGAAGGGTATCATCCGAGTCCTCTCTCCATCGCTGTATCGTCTTACGGGATGGTCTCCTGATGAACTCATCGGAAAGCCGGTTACGGATGTCTATGTCAGCCCAAATGACCAGGGAGGACTTTTAGCAGAGATATCCCCGAATGGATTCCTCCGGGATTATGAAGTTTTTCTGAAGAAGAAGGACGGCACACAGGCATACGCATCACTCACGGCAAGCATATTTACCGATCCAGATGGCAGACCATGTGGTATTGCCGGAACCCTGCGCGACATCACTGAGCGCAAGCAGGCGGAGGAAGAACGTAAACAGAGCTTTGAGCGGCTGAGAAAAGTTCTGGGAGCCACGGTCCAATCCATCTCCATGACCGTGGAAATGAAAGATCCCTATACTGCGGGTCATCAGCAGCGGGTATCCGATCTGGCCCGGGCGATTGCCACAGAAATGGGTTTATCGGCAGACCGGCGGGAATTCATCCGCACCGCATCCTCCATTCACGATATCGGCAAGATATCCATTCCTTCCGAGATTCTCAGCAAGCCGACGAAACTGACTGATCTGGAATTCAGTTTGATTAAAACACACTCCCAGTCAGGGTATGATATTCTAAAAGACATCGACTTTCCCTGGCCCGTGGCTGATGTCGTCCTTCAGCATCATGAGCGGATGAATGGATCCGGTTATCCTCAGGGTCTTAAGGGAGATGATATTCTCCTGGAGGCACGGATTATGGCTGTCGCTGACGTCGTGGAGGCTATCGGTTCCCACCGTCCCTATCGGCCGTCACTGGGAATTGATTTTGCTCTGGAAGAGATTTCCCGGAACAAGGGCATCCTTTATGATGCAGATGTCGTGGATGCCTGTCTGAAATTATTTCAGGAGAAAAGCTACACCCTGCTGGTTCTTAAAAAGTAGTTGATAGAATGGGGAGCGGACAACGAGCATATGCTAGACGCTGATTACTGTTCAGCCTGCAGGGGCAGATCAGTTTTATATTAGAAGAAACTGATGAAACGTTGAAGTATCGGAAAGGATCATAAAACAGCTGAAAAAAAAGAAGGTTTACTTAAGCGGCGAGTGCAATAATACGTTGAGGAAGCCGACAACGACGCCAACAAAAATAACGCTTTGATCGGAAACGCATTCCCATAAGGAGAGCGCATAATCACGGGTATGAAACCCTCCGCTTCGCGGGATTGTTCAACTTACCAATTCCGCTACGCTGCACTTTCGGAATTGGAGTTTCAACAATAAATAGGATCTTACCTTGCCGAGAATTTTCGACAACATGGCGAAAACTTCCTTTAGAAGTGGAATCAGACATTGAAGCGGAAGGTGATAATATCGCCGTCCTGGACGATGTATTCCTTGCCTTCCAGACGCAGGCGGCCGGCTGATTTAACTTGAGCTACAGAGCCGCTATGCGCGATAAAATCATCATAGTGCATGATTTCGGCTTTGATAAAGCCTCGTTCAAAATCGTTGTGAATGGCTCCGGCGGCTTTGGGCGCTTTGGTCTCCAGAGGAATAACCCAGGCCTTCACTTCATCCTCACCGACAGTAAAAAAGGACATGCGCCCTAAAAGAGAAAAAGCCGCGCGGATAATCAGGCCAAAAGCCGGTTCGGCAATACCCATTGAATCCAAAAATTCTTTTTGATCGGCCGCATCCAGTCCGGCCATCTCCGCCTCTATCTTGCAGCAAATCCCCAAAACGGGTTCTTCTAATTTTGTCTCTTTAGCAAAAGCATCGGCAAACGAAAGATTATCTTCGGCCAAGTTGACCACGACCAGTTCCGGCTTAATGCTCCAGAAAGAAAAACTCCGCATTGTAAAAACTTCTGCAGTCGTGAGACCCGCTTTGCGTAAGGGCTTTCCCGCTTCCAGACATTTTTGTAATTTGGGCAGAAGGTCGTTTTGCGCCATATCCTGCGTCGTGAGGGCTTTCTTGGATGTTTTGGTCAAGCGCTCCAGTTTTTTTTCAATGATTAATAAATCGGAAAGGATGAGTTCGTCTTCAAGCTTGCGATAAGCTTCAATGCTCAATTGAACATCAGGTAGAGAAAAGCCGTCAACAACGTGCAGAATCCCATCCGTGCCGCTTAAGTTTTGCCGAATGGCTTCCCAGGGATGTTCGCCCACGGCGTGGACATCCACAAAAGGGACTTTGGCCGGAGATACTTTTACCGGCTTGTATATCTCGACGAGCTTGTCAAAACGCTCATCCGGCACGGAAGCCTGGCCGCGTACAACCGTTTCGTTGTGCAACTGGCCGCTTTTCACGCCGGTCATGATTTCAAACAATGTGCTCTTCCCGCTCTGGGGAAGGCCAAGAATACCCATTTCCATAAAAACTCTCTTTCTTTTATTTTATGATAGTTATTTTTTTAAAGATGCGCATAATGACTCCGGGTTTCCAACACCTATTTGTTCAAGTATTTTTTTGTCTCAGCATCAATGACCGCCTTATAAGACATAATTCTCATATTGATTGTTTCTATAATGTATTTGTAATCATCATGTCCAATGATAGTACCTGAATATAAATTTGCCGAAAAAAGTGAGCTGTATTTGTTTAGTAGTTTGCTTGCCAAATTTAGCATATGTTCTATGTCATCCCATGTCAAATCGGCCAGCGGTTGAATCCCACACGATGGCAATAAAAAAGATGGGTCAACATGAGCTAAGTATTTATTCCTTATATCTACATATTTCTTTACTATAGGATCAACTTTTTTATTGCTTTTATCCTTCGTCCAAACTAACTTAATGTCTTGATTAAGTTCATGTTCATCCGGTTTCCTGAATGATCTAGCTAGGCTGTCAACAAATTCATTTCCTTGAAGCCTTTGCCGAAAATTTGCTTCATCAAAGAGATACAAATGTGTTTTGATAGTCATAAGCCAGTTGACAAGGCTCAATGCTTCTTTTTCTTGATCAAATACTCGGTTTAACCTATAGAGTGTCGCAGTTTCATGAGCTTGAAACGTAAGATACCAGAATGTCCGCGTTTCGTTAAATACTTCTGGATAAGAATCCCTTGCATTTTGAAGGTCGCGCAGAAGTTTATAGTGAAATTGCGACCAGCCAATATCTGAACTTAAAGTAGTCAGGAGTAATGAAAATTCTTTATCGTCAGATACGCGAATTCGAGCCATCATCTAATCCCTAATGGATCTATCCGTTTCTTATACTCAGGTATCGTTTCTCCAGGTAAACGTTTAGGAACAGCCCCTTCACTTCTATTTCTCTTAGCAAGTTCTGCATCAATAGCGTCACGATCGAGAACGATTTTGTTTATGTAAGGAACAAAGTTACCTTTTCCTTCATATTGAATAACTTTACCTTCCTCAGTCTTATATAATTCATGAACTACTAAAAGTGTCTGCTCAGACTGAGATACTTTGTGCATTACTCCATGAGTAATAATCATCATATCTCCAGTTCTTTTATTCAAACGATAAACACAGCCATCAGTTGAGGTTACGATTTGATAATCATTGTTAAAAGAAGTCTCTGCATTACGACATCCAATAATTATAATTGATATTATTAAAACTATCGATAAGTATCGCATCTTAACCTCCATAATTTAAACCCAGAAATCTGGGGACCCCATACCAGTATTTTGATAATGCTGTAAAAGGCTCTGAAGGCAAGGCGCGCAAATCGCGAGGAATGAGGCGTACTTTTACGTCCGCCGCAATGACGAGAGATGCAGCGCAACGCAGCATCCAGACCTTTGACAGTATTATCAGGCGAATTCTTTTTCTATTCGTTCCATCGCTTCTTTTAATCTATCATCAGGCACCGTCAGCGATATGCGCACAAAGCCCTCGCCGTATTTGCCGTAAGCTGTGCCTGCAGCAACAACGACGGCAGTCTTGTCAAATAAACGGTTGGTAAATTCCAGCGAAGTCATCCCTTTAGGAACCGGCACCCACAGGTAAAACGTCCCTCGCGGCGGATTGAAATCAATGCCGATTTTTTTCAATGTTTTGAGCACCAGCTCGCGGCGTTTTCCATACAAGGCCAGCATTTCTTCGATAAATCCAGCTTCATTTTTCAATGCTTGAATTCCGGCAAATTGCACGGCATTAAAAATTCCCGAATCCGTGTTTTCTTTGACCTTGCTGATTGCGGCGATGAGTTCCTGATTGCCGCAGGCCATGCCCAGCCGCCACCCGCACATATTAAATGGTTTGGAAAGAGAGTTAAGTTCGATGCCGACATCTTTAGCGCCTTGCGCCATCAGGAAACTTAAGCGCTTTTGACCGGCAAAGACTATTTCGCTGTAGGGATTATCGTAACAAATGGCAATGTCGTAATTACGGGCGAAATCAACAAGTTTATTTAAAAACTCCAAAGTTGCGCAGGCGCCGGTCGGATTATTCGGATAATTGAGGAACATGGCGGTTGCTTTTTTGGCGACGTCCGCCGGGATATCTTCGAACACCGGCAGGTAGTTATTTTGCGGCAGTATGGGAACATTATACGGAACGCCGCCGCCCATCAGGATGCTTGCGCGGTAGGCGGGATAACCGGGATCGGTCATTAAAACCGTATCGCCGGGATTGACTCGCGCCAGAATAAAATGATGACAGCCTTCTTTTGAGCCGATAAGTCCCAGAATTTCATTTTCCGGATTAAGAATAACACCATAGCGTGTCTCATACCACTTTGCCACTTCCCGGCGAAAAGAGAGCATGCCCTTTTCTTCATCCGTGGGATAACGATGATTTAAAGGTTCACGCGCTGTGGCGCAAAGCTCGTCAATGATCGAATCCGGCGTTGCCTCTATAGGATCACCGATAGCCAGGGAAATAACATCTATTCCGTCGGCTTTGGCTTTATTGATTTTTTTTCTCAATTCCATGAACAGGTATGGCGGTATCTTTGTTAATCGTTCGGCTATTTGCAAGATCAATTTCCTCTAGAATTAATTAGTGTTAATCCCGCGGTTTGGAATACCCCGGCTTCAGCCGGGAGAGTAATGCGGTAAAACCAGCGGGAGGTCGCGTTATTGTAGGAGCCTCCGGCTCCTGCCGGAGGTGGCTCCACTCATTTATAAGCTTCTTCAAAAAGCAATCCTTGATAAATTATTTTTACTTTACCTTCAAGATAAATTTTGCAAAAATCATCATCCTGGCGCGTAAAATAAATGCGCAATGTTTCGCCGCTGTGGACGGTCACATCGACAGGCGTTTCCACTAGACCGCGCCCGGCGGCGGCCAGCACGGACGCCACTACCCCTGTGCCGCAAGCGAGCGTTTCATCCTCGACACCACGTTCATAGGTTCGCACTTTCATTTTATGATGGTTAAGCACTTCGGCAAAATCAGCATTGGCGCCCCGGGGCGCGAAATGTTCGTGATTGCGGATTTGCCTTCCTGTCCCGACAACGGCACAAGTCTCAACGGAATCTACAAATGCAACGGCGTGTGGCACGCCGGTATCGATGCAGTCCAGAATACATTCCTGATCATTGAGCATAATTGTTTGGGCTATCCTCAGAGGTGACGGATCAGTCAACCGGACTTTTACAACATCATCATTTACTTCGGCGGAAATAATACCGGCAAGTGTTTCGAAAGACATTTTCTTTGGAGCAATGCCTTTCAGATAAGCATAGCGCGCCACACAGCGGCTGCCGTTGCCGCACATTTCCCCGATCGAGCCATCAGAGTTGAAAAACTGCCATTTGAAATTGACCGTCTCTGAAGGTTCAATGAGAAACAATCCATCGGCGCCTACGGAAATTTTGCGTGCACATACTTTGCGGGCAAACGCGGGCAAATTGCCCACATTCAAAGACAAATCGCGGTTATCAATAATGATGAAATCATTGCCGCTGCCGCTCATTTTGTAAAATTCAATCATCTTTGATTCTGGATTGGCCATAGATTTACATTCTTCACATTCAATCTCGCAGCACCAGCCGCGGGAGGTCGCGTTATTGTAGGGAGCCTCCGGCTCCTGCTGGAGGGTGCTCCACTAATATCTGTGATTAAGCTTCGAGCACAATATCATCTGCGCGATTAAGCGATCTGGTTACCCGCAACACTTCTTCCGTAGTCGTTATGCCGGCCAGCACTTTATCAATACCGTCTTTCTGTAAAGTGATCATGCCACGTTTTAGAGCGAGTTCATTAATTTGATTGGCATCTGATGTTTTTAAAACAAGCCTTTTGATTTCGTCATCAACAATCATGATCTCAAAAATGGCTGTTCGTCCCCGGAAGCCCGTCTGCATGCATAGGTTACAGCCTTTTTTCCGGTAAAAAATATTATTCTGCAATACCGACCGGCCCAATCCAAGATTGGCCAGAGTTTCTTCATCCGGCACGTAAACTTCTTTACAGTGTGGACAGAGCATGCGCACAAGGCGCTGTGCTATTATCGCGATAATCGACGAGGTAACTAAAAACGGTTCTATGCCCATATCAATTAATCGCGTGACGGCGCTCGCTGCGTCATTGGTGTGCAGCGTGGAAAACACAAGATGGCCGGTGAGGGATGATTGAATGGCGATTTCCGCGGTTTCCCGGTCACGGATTTCACCGATCAGGATAACGTCAGGGTCCTGGCGGACAATAGAACGGAGGCCTGTGGCAAAAGTCAGATCAATCTTTGGATTAACCTGAATTTGTCCGACGCCGTCCATTTGATACTCGATAGGGTCTTCTATGGTGATGATGTTTATTTCCGGATGATTGATTGTGGAAAGAGCCGCATATAATGTTGTTGTTTTGCCGCTGCCTGTGGGACCTGTTACCAAAATTATTCCATAAGGAGATTTGATCAGGCGATTGAGCAGTTTGATCCGTTGATCATGCATGCCCAAATCGGAAAGTTTTAGGATATTAGCAGTTTTGTCCAATAAGCGTAACACAACTCTTTCCCCGAAAGCTGTGGGAATCACCGATACACGAATATCAACAAGGCGGTCGGCTATTTTTATTTCAATGCGTCCGTCCTGAGGCAACCGTTTTTCCGCGATGTTTAGTTTGGCCATGATTTTAATACGGGAAACAAGAGGAGATTGAATTCGATGTGGTAAGTTCAAAGTATCATATAAGATGCCGTCAATGCGGTAGCGGATTTTGAGATTGCCGGAATAAGGCTCGACGTGAATATCACTGGCGCGGTCTTTAATCGCTCCGGAAACAAGCAAATTAACCAATTTGATAATCGGTGCGTCACTGGTTTCATCGAGTAAATCGGTTGTTTCATCAATTTTCGAAATAAGATCATCAGTAGATGATTCATTCATTTCTTCGAAATAGTCCTTGGCTGAAGCGCGGCTCATATCGTAAGCCATATTAATTGCCGCTATGATCGCGTCCTGTGAGGAAAGAATAACCGGCAGATCCGGACTCTGCAGAAGCCGCCGCAGGTCATCAACAGGCTGAAAATTTGTGGGATCGTTTATGGCGATTGCCGAACCCTGAGAGGTTATAAGCGGAACAATCTTATATTTTTTTAAGTATTGAATGGAGACATTTTGTGTGAAATCAATATTGATGCTCTCCATCGGTAATTCCGACCGGAAATCCAGTCTGAAGTGTTGGGCCAATATTTTTAATAATTGGATTTCATCAAGGGCTTTTTTTCGAATAAGCCCATCAATGAATCCGCTGCCGTTGTTTCCCTTCATACTGTGCGCTTCGGAAATAACTTCCGGGGCGATTCCGGCGGCAATTAATTTTTTATCCAAGGAAGAAAGAGCCATATCCCGGGGAGTGGAAGAACTATGGACTGTGCCTGCGGATGCTTTTAAGGCTGTATGGATTTTAGACATAAGGGATCAGAGCCTATAGCTTAAGGTTTAGCCGGTGTTTTGTTTTCGGCAGGAGCAGGTGCAGAGGGAGACTTCAGCTCTGATTTTTTTTCATTCAACTTGATGATTCCCTCCACCACTTCGCCCATTGTTTCTCTTTTTTCCTGATAAAGACCGGCGGCATCCTTCTGGGTGCGGACGATATGCGGCGTCAAAAAGACATACAGATTTGTTTTTTCCCGGGAAGTGGAATGTGTTTTAAAAAGCCAGCCCAGAATAGGAATATCGCCCAGCAGCGGCACTTTATATGTATCGTTCTCCGTACTGTCCCCCACCAGGCCGCCGATAACAACTGTTTCATTATCCTTGACCACTACCGTAGTTTTTGCGGTTCTTTTTAAAGTTGTCGGTGTTGTGGAAGTGGCGGCGGATGTAAGTTTGGTTACCTGCTGCGATATTTTCAGGCGGATAAAATTATCTTCGTTGATATGCGGTGTGATATTCAAGATCACGCCGACATCCCGGTATTCATAGCTGTTGTAGTTGAGCGGGGACAGGGAGGTTGTCGTTGTCGTTGAAGAACTCTGCTGTGAGGTTATGTAGGGAACATTTTCGCCCACATTTATTTCCGCCTCTTCATTATCCAATGTCATGATCTGGGGGGTGGATAAAATGGAGACTTCCTGATCCGTCTTGTATGCCTGAATGACGGCTCCGATGCTAGGAAAGGTAACGCCGCCAATGGTAATGCCGCTGCCGACGATACCCATGGAAAAACCACCCGGGAAAGCAGCCGAAATAGTTCCATCCGAATTTACCGTAGTTAAACCATCGAGGATATTGTAGCCGCCGGGGTTGGTAGTGCTGCCGGCTCCTCCGGAACCGATAAACGCCGCCGTATTGCCGGCTGTACCTGCACCAAGGACGTCACCCGTACCTCTCATACCGCGCCATTCAACACCCAGATTAAAAGCTTTAGTGGCGTTGACTTCCATAATTAAGGCCTCAATGTAAACCATGGGCCGCGGAACATCGAGCTGTTTGATAATACTTTCGAGAATCTTATAATCTTCCCGCTCAGCCATAACCACCAGTGTATTGGTTGCCTTATCCGGGACGATCTGGACATTTTTCGAGACCACCGGAGCAAGCACTTTTTGAGTTGCAGCCGCGCCGCCAGCAGCTGCTGCTGCAGAGCCGCTATCTTTGACAATACTGTTAAGAACTTTTGCCAAATCTTCGGCATTGCTGTTTTGCAGGCGGTAAACCTGAATATTGGATTCGCCGCGGGGTACGTCTTTATCCATAAATGCAACAAGTTTGCGCACACTTTCCGTATCCGCGCCGCTGGCCAGAATTATAATTGAGTTAGTCCGGGAATCCGGGACGACTTTGATGACCGCTGCATTGGGGCGGCGCTGTTGAAAAATCGTTGTCAAAGATTTCACCACTTCCGAGGCGGAAGCGTTAGTGAGCGGAATATAGGATATCTGATCCCCAGCCCCTTCAATATCAAGGGCGAATATGATTTCCTGCAGTCGTTTGATGTTGGACAGATAGTCTGTAATTACCAAAATACCCGCCGGAGGATAAGAAAGCACCGAGCTGGACTTGGAAATAATCGGATCCAAAACACGTTTTATTTCATCGGGGTTGGCGCGTTCCAAGGTAACTATTTGAGTGACCATACGGTCTTCCGGGCTGACAATTTCATTTTTCAGCCTTGTCTCCATGCCCTTTTCCCGCGCTAAAGCCGAGGGAATGATCTTAATCATATTCCCTGCGGGGACGACGGTAAACCCGTTAACTTCCAGAACAGACAGAAAGACTTTATAGACATTTTCCAAGGGAATTTTTTTAGGAGATATGATGGTGACCTTGCCTTTAACTTTATCGTCAATGATGAAATTTTTTCCGGTAAGTTCACTGACAAACTTTACCAGCACGCTTATATCGACATTGTCGAAATCAAGGGTTACATATTTTTTAGAGGTTTCTTTTTTCGCGGGATGGGCCGGCAGTTTCTCTGCCCTAATCTCTTTGGGCTTTTGTATTACATTTTCTGTTTTAACTTCTGTTGATGTCCCTGGATTAGTCGCTTTTATTTCCGGACTATCCTTCGGCACGGCATCCTTGCTCTGCGCAGGTGTAGTTATTGTGTTAACATTTTCGTCAGTACCGGCAATACGAGCCGAAAATGCCGGTCCTACGGCACAAAGCAAAATTATCAGCGCGATTATGCAGCCTGAGAACATGCCCGGTCTTATAATCACGGGTATGAACCCCTCACAGCAAGCTGCGGGGTATTGTACCCTCCGCTTCGCGGGATTGTTCAACTTACCAATTCCAATACGCTTCGCTTTTGGAATTGGAGTTTCACAAATAAAAGGATGCATGGTTTTCATGTTAATTTTGTTGTTTCTCCAAAAGTTTATTAAATTCAGGTAAATTAGCCAGAGCCTTAAGATCGCCGTCATTTTTAGCCCATTTTCTTACTTTCGGGTTAAACTCAATTGCATTCTTTAGATAAAACAGGCTCTGGGACACATCATTTTTTTGCGCGTAAAGACAGGCTAGATTATAATGAGCGTCGGTGTAATCATGTTTTATATTGAGCGCGTCATGAAAACGCATAATTGCGCGTTTGTAATTTTTTTCACTCATGTAGATCACACCAAGATTATTAAATGCGTTTACGTTATATTGATCAAATTTGACCACTTTTCGATAAAGTAATTTGGCTTCTTCTAGTTTCCCTTTACGTTGCCGATCAAGGGCTTGCGCGAAAAGAGCTTTCGATTTGGCAGTCTCCTGCTTAGTTATAACCGGTGCGGTTGTTTCCTGCGGCGTAAGCTCAACTTTTGTGTTGCCCTCCGGCTTATGTCCGGCAACAACAGCTGATGCCACCACAGGAGGCGCGCTTATCCTTTGTATTACCGGCATCTTTTTATCTTCAGACCAATATAGCAGAACAATAATTCCCGCGGCAAAGAAGAAAACTATCGATATCCCCATTAGTGAAAGCCATCTTTTTGGCTGTTCAAGTTTTTTTCCGTCTGCCGACACAATATGTTTATAGGCTACATAGCGTGATTCTTTCTCTTTTTGCACCTTACGTAATGCTTCATTTATGTAGCTCATAATATTCCTTTGGTCAAGGACTTACATTGTCAGCTAAGTTGTCAGACGCGACCATATTTTTCTGCCGCTGCTCATTGTTTTTTGGAAATAATTAATGCCGATATCATGAACAGCCAGCTTGATAATTTTGCGATCGATTTTGCTGATATTTTTTGTATAGGCAATCAATAATGCCCTGTCGCAAAGGGCGTTAATCCGGCGGGGGATGCCTTCTGTAAAAGTATAGATAAGATTAAATGCTCCTTTGGTAAATTGAAGCGAGCCGGGACCCTGCGCGACCATCAGGCGGTGCTGTATATATTCGCGCACTTCCGGCGACGACAAAGGCTTCAGATCATATCTTACCGTGATTCTTTCGTTTAACTGCCGCAGAGCGGGCAGCATTAATGTATTGGACAATTCCGGCTGGCCGATTAAAATTATCTGAATGAGCTTTTCTGTTTCGGTTTCCAGATTCGAAAGCATTCGTATTTGTTCGAGAACGCCATACGACAGGTTCTGTGCTTCGTCAATCACAAGCACCGCTGTTTTTCCGGCGGCAAAATTCCTAAGCAGAAAGTCATTCAAAACGTCAATATAATTCTTTTTAGTTTTTGACCCGCTTACGATGGCGATGCCGTATTCTCCAATCACCGTTTCCAGCAAATCAAGATCGGAAATGGCTGTGTTAAAAATCAGCGCCGTTTCCACGGAATCATCCAACAAGTTGATCAAACTGCGGCAAATTGTAGTTTTTCCGGTACCGATATCACCGGAGATTAAAATGAACCCCTTTTTTTCTTTAATGCCATAGATAAGGCAATTCAAGGCGTCGCGATGTTGCTCGCTCAGGAACAAGTATCGCGGTTCCGGTGATAAGCTGAAAGGATTTTCTTTTAAACCAAAATAAGTGGCATACATAATGAGTACATTCCTCTGCTCCGATCAGTTAAAAGAATAATTGATAGTTTCGATTTTGCCGTTTCTCTTAACATTCACAGCGATGCTGCTGCCTGACTGCATTAAGTTTACCGTCTGCAGTAAATTATCAGCGCTTTGCATACGCTTGTTATTTATATCTATTATTATATCGCCATTTTGCAACCCCATCTTTTCGTAAAGGCTGTTGGGCGCAATATTGGAAATAATCAATCCTTCCTGGACACCTTCGTTTAAAAAGGGACGCACAACAGCCTGACTCATGATGGACTTCAAATCACTTAAATTTTCATTTACTGTTTTTTTGCTCAAGGTCATACTTCTGGGAGTGGCATTGTCCGGTGAATTGGGAAGCAAAGGACCTTCCAGCGTTGCTTTTATCTTTAATGTTATGTCCCGGCCTTCACTCCTCAATATTGCCGTATTACGAGTTATTTTGATCAGCTTGGCCGAGCCGATATTGTCCCCCAGCCGGTATAATTTCTGTTTATGAGTGTCGCGTTCTTCGATAAAAATAAAACCAAAAGAGGAATTACAGGCTACAGTTCCTTTCAAATCAAAGTCCGTAATTCTCTGATTGGAATCGAAAAGTCCTCCTTCCGACTGCTTATCACTTACGGCTTTCAAAGTGGTAAGGAAAAGATTACGCTCGGTGATGATTCCATAATCCTCAAGTTGATTATGTTGGAAATTATCTGTAGTGCCGGACGAAGAAATATTATTTTTAGAAGTTGCAGTCTGATTCGTCAGGGGAAAGCTGATAATTTTATAAAAAAGATCGATTGCCTCGTAAGACAATATTGTTATCGCCAGTAAAATTAAAAATGGCCGCAATAAAGTAATATTAATTGCCGGAATGGCGCTGATATTCTTTATCCGGTTAAACCATTCTTTTATAAGTTGTGTTATTTTAAGCCACATACTCTTTACCATTTAAATATAGCGGAATATCGGATTGGTCAATGTTCCGCCGATAGTGACATTCATTTTAGCTTTGTTGGGTCCCAGTATTTCTATCACGCCGTTTAAATTAAGCTGGCTCAATTTAAAATCGTCAGCAATCGTTATTTCACCTTTTAAGAAATAGTTTATTTGCGAACCAAATATTTCCAGTTTTTCCATCTTTATGATGCCATTTTTAAATTGAGCTTGCATTTCACCGCGATCAAACTCAATCCGATTTAATCCTAGAAATGGTTCGGCTAAAGGATAAGTTCCCCTGGTTAAAAAAAGCGCGATTGTTCCGGAAGAATTTTTACTAACTTCGCCAGTAGAAATATATGTCCAGGCGCCGCTTGCTTTTCCTGTAATTTCTCTTCCCAGAATGGTTTTAATTAAAGAGTCTCTGGCCAGATCAATATTTTTAAATTTTAGTTTTCCTTCCATTGGCGGATAAATTTGAGACAGAGAAGCCAGGCCAACGCGTCCATCAAAATCGCCGCCGTAAGCCCTGCCGCTGAGTCCTAGATAGGTATGCTTTTGAAAAAAGCTCAATGGATTTAACTGCACATCGAGCAAATCGCCTTGAAAGGGAATATTGGTCGATGATGCTGAACTTATGGTTATATTTTTCAATTTTAACCCCAAAGGCAGGGATGGCCGCAATTTTTCCATCTTCAAAATAAAATCCGGCGAATTGACAGCATTCTCCAGCCTGCTCTTGACAATATCCGATGGGAAAAGCAGATATAAAAATACTACGGTAATAAATATCCCGTAGAGTGTAAACCATAAGGCCTTTTTTTTCAGGATGCTCATCTTGCTATTTTTCCCTCTGCTGATTCAGTGTCTGAAAAGAAGATATTTGTAACTGCGCGCTTAAGTATTCCGGACTTTCTTTCATTTTGCTGATGGTAATCTTTTTAATTTTCACTAAGTCTGCCGGTGATTCGGCAAAATATAAAAAGTCGGTAAGCTGCTTGATGGTAATTTTTTCCAGTTTCATGTCAATTAACGATTCTTCCAAAGAAATTGATTGTATCCCTTTTGAAGAATTCATTTGTTTGATTCTTCCCCGGACATTCGCCTGCGTTGCTTTTTTTTCCAGATAAGCAAATAAAGTAAAATCAGCGCTGCGCGCGGACAGGGCACTTTTTATCCTCGCCATTGCCGCTTCCTGCAAAGTAAACTCGGCATCGAGTTTACTCATTTCGTTTAGTTTTTTTTGATTGACCTGTATTGTTTTTGTAAGTTTTACTTTAGCCGCCCAGAAAGGGAAAACGGCGATTTCCAGAATCAAGGCAATCAAAACTAATATTGCCGCGCCGGCTGCTAGTTTTCGCTGTTTAGCGTCTAATTTTTCCCAGAATGTTTTGATCATTTAAGTTCTATCCCTTAAATCTGAATCAACTTTGCCGCCGTCTTTGGCCAGGCTCGTCGAGCCCATGGTCGGATTCTTAAAATATTTGGATTTTAAAAGCTCATTTGTGATTAATGTTTTGATCATTTAAGTTCTATCCTTAAATCGAAATCAACTTTGCCGCCGTCTTTGGCCAGGCTGGTCGAGCCCATGGTTACGTCCTTAAAATATCTGGATTTCAAAAGCTCATTTTTAACTGCGAAAATATCATCAATCTTTTTTGCCTCGCCTTTAATTAAAACAATACTGTTTTCGCAGCTTAAATTGGTGATAACTGTATCGAGAGAAGGTGAAATCAAACTGGAAATTTCTTTTAAAATATTGAGTACGGTTATTTCCGTTTCTCCTTTATAAAAACCAAAAGTCTTTTTATTTTCATCAAGCTTTGTTTTGAGTTGCTGCACCGGGTCAATCATGGTTTGAGCGTCGGGGGAATCTTTCTTGAAAATCAGGGAGATTTGTTTTTTGATATTGTTAAGGTTCTGAGTTTGTAATCTATAGTCAAGAAACTGATTGACTATAGCCAGCAGGAAAATTATTCCCGCAACAACCGCCGCCCACTTCAATTGTTCTTTTAGGTTAAGTCGGATGTTTTTAGCCGCGAATTCCCCTTGCCGAAAATTAAAAGATTTTCGACCGGCAAAAGTCCTCATTGCAGAGGCAAGCGCCGTATTTATTATTTGCGGAGGGCATTGGTGCCCAATATTTTCCTCAACTTCTAATTGTTTCAGTCGGATAAGATCAAGGACTTCCAGAGGAAGTGAAAAAGAGTTTTCCAGTTCTTTTTGCAGTGGAACAAACAAAGCGCCTCCGCCGGTTATGGTAATGTGCGCCGGTTCGTTTTGCAGAGCGCCGTTCAATTTCATATACTCAATAGTATTTTTCAATTCTGAACAAAAATGGCGGCACACTTCGCCAACCTTCGCGCACTCAGCGCCGTAATTAGCCTTGATTTTCAATTGTTCGGCTTCATCTTTTTTTACAGACATATCCTGCGCTAATGCCTCTGTTATTTGATCACCGCCAAAAGCCAGAGAACGAATCTGAACAATTGCGCCATTTTCATAAAAGGCCGCCGCAGTTAAGACCGCTCCGATATCCAAAATTACCCCACAAACGGCTGACGTTTTACCGGCCAGTATCTGCGAGGCCAGGGCAGTGGAAGAAATATCGATGGTCGATATATTTCCCAGGTTGCCTTCCACTTTCTCTATCCAATCGCTGATGCTTTTTTTTGTGAGCGCAGCCACAAGAAGCCCATCATTAGGAATCGTCAAATAATCGGCAACTACTTCATCTATGGGAAGAGGGATAAGCGGCTCTAATTCAAAAGCCAGTGTTTTTCTGATTTTATTATCATCGTGAAAGGGCAGACTGACTTGCCGGAACATAACGTCGGCAGGCGGCAGACAAACGCAGCAGGACGTATTGGAAAAACTTTTGTCCTGGGCCAGTTTTTTTAATGCCGGTTCGATTCCGCCGCAGGCGTTAATATCCAAATTCCGGACGGCAATAATTCGGCCGCCGGTTAAACCTTTTGGGGTGAACAAAACTGCCTTAATTGTGCTTTGGCTGATATCCAGCCCTAATACTGTTTGCGGCATTAATCCTGCCTCCATTTGATTATCTGGAAGGATTTTTGCTCTGATCTTTTTACCACACCGCTTAAGCTTTGCGTCATATTCTTCATCAATCCTACGGAGATAATTTTAAAATAATTGCTTTTTACCGTAATCAGTCCCGGCGAGATGTTCACGTTTTCCATACCGGGAACTTGTTTATACCACTGAGGACTGGATAAATCATTACCTTCTTTCCGGCGGTATTCATCCATTTTATCAGCCAATTCAGCGCTGATTTCGGCAGAAAGTGCACGTAAAACCATCTTGGGCGCAGTATTGATATTTATTGCGCCATCGCTGTCGGCGGTAACGTACTGAGCTAACCCCGGTTTTTCTTTTGTCCCGTTGAAAATTTCATTGGTTATTCCCTTTACCATAAGCAATTCCTCAATGCAATCCAATGGAGCATTTTTCGCTTCATAAGGCGGATCCAAGGAAGCATAATAAGAACTTTCCGCTCCGGCGCCGGTGACTTCTTCATCAGCATCGATCCAGTCTTTGATGGAATCGACAATTTCATTTATTTTTCCTTCGTCCAATCCGAATTCCGGCTGGCTTAGCAACCGAATCAATATATCTTTGATGTCCGGATTATATTTATTTCCGTTTATCAGATTATTGAGAGGAATTTTACCGGCTTCATCTTGAACCGTCACGATAAAATAACCGTCAGTGAAAAGAGTCTTGGATTGTATGGATAGTATTTCCGTTTGTGTCCAGGCGTCAAGCAAAGTAGTGCGATCCGGGTTGGCATTAGTCAGCAATGCAGCGGCCCCGTAAAAGCCGGACTTGGCAATATAAGTTAATTTAATGCCGTCGCTTAGGTTGGCCGCGTCATAAATATCGGCGCGGGACGATCTATTTAATTCGATTGCGACAGCCATTAAAATAGCGACAATCAATATTACCGTGATCAGCGCGATACCACGATTGTTGTGAAACAACAATTTCCGAAACGAAGTGCGCGGAAATTGGTAAGTTGAACAATCCCGCATAAGCAGTGGGTTGTGAAACAACAATTTCCGAAACGAAGTGCGCGGGGATTTGCAGGTCGAATTATCCCGCCATTGGGGGGATGCAGCGGAGGGTATAATACGCATAGCGAACTCGCGGAATTGTTTCCAAAGTTTGCTTTGTGTTTTATACCCATGGTTGTGAAATAGTTTTTTCATGGCGTTTGTTTTTTTACCGGTAAAAATACCTTCGTCATAAATTTGTACGGTTTTTCCTTGTCATTTAAATTGACCAGAGCCAGTTCTATTTTTACAGCTACAGGGGCCTTGTCTTTTTGCTCTGTCAAAGATAAAGAATCCCAGGATTCTAATTCATTGCCTGTCGAGTCATAAAATCTTAAATTCCAGGAATCGATATTTTTACAAATCAGAAATCCGCCACTGATGCTTTTTCCGGGAGAAGGTTTGGCGCCGGATACATCGGATCTCCACAAAGAAAAGCTGTTCCCGCCTTCATCCTCTTGCACATAGTAACTGATCGCCGCCGGACGCCCTGTGCCTTCATTTTCGCCAAAAGCCAGATGAGATGCCGACCAGAAAGAAAGAGAATAAAACTCCCGGTTACTTAATGTTTTTTCCCCGGCGTGAAAGTCAAAGGAGCCGGAGGAGGACTGCAAAGACGATAAATCTTTAATCATTCTGTCCATGGAAGTACGGGCCATTTTATAAATGTTGCCTTCTTCCTCCATCTGATGCGAAGTTTTCAGAATGCCGCTGTAGGAGGCATAAACAGTGGCCAGAACCAATCCCAGAATAAAGATGGCAATTAGTATTTCGATCAGTGTAAATCCTCTGTCGCGGGGCTGTTGAAAAACGCTCATATGCTGTGTTGCGCTGCAAAACTCACCGCTCAAAGTATGATAATATACGTCTCGCGATTCGTTTTTTTGCGCACCTTGCATCTGAGCATTCGCGTGCCCTTCAGGGTATTTGAACAGTCCCGAAATATGGGCTTTTTCAAGAATCCCTCTGCGAATGTTTATTTTTATGTGTTGATCGGTCATGGTTTACATTCCCGCCGCCTTGTAAAGATCAAGTGTGTATGTTCCGCGGCTGATAAATAATTTATTGGTTACCGTAATTTCAATTTTCTTAAACTGTGGCAGTTGGGTATCTCCAACTTCCAGATGCCAGGTGTATTGAGAATAATCGGGGCCAAAGTCTCCATCTTCTTTATGGTTTACCAAAGGAGAGCCTGCTTCAGCCTCGACCATTTTGCTTTGGGCCAGCAGGGCCGCTGTGGTCATAAAACGTGAGTCGGTGGACATGGAAATACTCTGCGATTGCAACTGATAGATGGCGACGAGCGCTATGGCTAAAATCGTCATGGCGATCATCACTTCCATGAGTGTGAACCCGCTTGCTTTATTTCGCGTCATGCCGCCTTCCTTTATCTGGAATTAGATGGTACTGAACTGGTCACGGAAACATCAACATATTTGTTGTAAATTTCCGTTACACCCAGGAAAGGATTTATTACTATGGTCATTCTATCTTCTTCATAAGCCAGATGAATTACAGCCGGAGAGCAGATATTATTTTTCCCGAATTTAATTCTTGCTTCATCCGCGGATTGTTTTTTATTATTTTCTCCTACAATATCGAGGATAACAACATCTGAAGGTAAATGCTGCGGACGCTTTTTTATCTCATCTTGTTTTTCCGGAGTCATGTCGGAGGCCAAAACCCAATATGCCGAGTTGGGTAAATCAAGGCAAAGGATGTAGTCTATTTGATCGCGGACGGCTTCCCCGCGCAGTTTCCTTTCCATCCCGATGAACTGACGCGAAGCTTTTTTGAGATTGTCTCCGGTAAGAGTATCCCTCATGGAGGGAACTGCAAGTGCCACAATCACTCCCGCAAGGATGATGACGACTAACAACTCCAGCAACGTGAAACCCGAAGACTCCGCAAAATACCCTGATGCCCTGGCCATTTGACCACCTAAAAATGGCACGAAGTGGCGCTTGGGCACATGAGAGCACACGAAACGATATGCTTTATAGCGCTTCATAGAGTCTTTTTATTCAATTTCCCAGTTATTGATGTCCTTATCAAATCCCTCACCACCGGGCTCACCATCTGCGCCAAGGGACGATAAATCAAAATCACCGTGACTGCCGGGGCAGATGTAAATATAATCATTTTTCCATGGATCTTTAGGTACTTTCCCTTTTTCCAGATATCCTCCCTTGCGCCAGTTTGTCGGAAGATTTCCGGCAGTGGGAGCTTCAACCAAAGCTTGCAAACCTTGTTCAGTGGAGGGATAACTGCCGTTATCCAGTTTGTACATTTTCAGGGCGGATTCGAGTGATGCTATTTGCATTTTTGTTGTGGCCACCTTTGCTTTATCTGTTTCACCCATGAAACGCGGAATAATCACACCGGCCAGCAAGCCTAAAATGACAATTACCACCATCAGTTCTATTAAGGTAAACCCTGCCTGCGTATTTTTCTTTTGTCTGACCTTTTTCATAATCAACCTCTATTTTTTATGGATAAACTTACTTATTTGACTAGCTGGTTCATTTCAAAGATCGGCAACAAAATCGAAAAGACAATAAACGCGACCAGCAAAGCCATCACAATTATCATTGCCGGTTCCAGAAGCGAAGTCATGACCATTATGTCAGCCTGAGCTTCCGTTTCATAAGCCGTGGCGATGCGATTGAGCATATTTTCCAGCGAGCCGCTTTGTTCTCCCACGGCGATCATTTCCGTCACCAGGGGAGGAAAGATACCGCTTTGTGTCAGCGGGCCGGAGAGCCCCTTGCCCTCCTCCACGTCTTTACCGGCTTTTCTGATTGCTTCGCCGATGAGTATATTGTTGACAACGTTGCGGACGATTTCCATTGCCGCCAGAAGAGGCACGCCGCTTTGCAGCAGAGTGGCGAGCGTGCGGGAAAAACGGGCGATGGCGATTTTCCGGTTGACCTGGCCCCATACCGGAATTTTAAGCTTCGCATTGTCCCACATGCGCTTGCCCGCTTCCGTGCCGGTCGTCATATATTTAAAAGCGGCTATCGCGGCGGCCAGAAGAATCAAAATAAGCCACCAGAAAGATTTTAAAAAATTACTGATTGTAATCATAATAATAGTAATAACTGGCAGGGTTTGATGCATATCGCTAAAAATGCCGGTAATTTTGGGCACAACGAAAGTCATCAACAGAAAAAGAACAGCGCTTCCCATAAAAAGCATAATAAGCGGATAAGCAAGGGCGGAACGAATCTTGTTCATTAATGTCTGCTGATTCTCACTGAAATCGGCAAGCCGCTCCAAAACCAGGTTGATTGTTCCCGAAGCTTCTCCGGCCCTGACCATGTTTAAGTAAAAAGGCGGAAAAATTTGAGGAAAATTGGACATGCTTTCCGTCAAACTTTTACCTTCGTTAACCTGTTCGCGAATTTGCGCTAATGATTTTTTTAAAAGCGGATTATTTGCCTGTTTCATTAAGATCGAAAGTGAAGGAACCAGCGGCATCCCGGCGCCTAAAAGGGTGGACAGTTGACGGGTGAAGATGGAAACATCATTAGCAGGAACCCTTTGCCAGATGTTAAACTTTAAAGCTCCCGATAATGCGGTTTCTTTCCTGTTCCCTGCCTGATTAATTTCGACGGGATAAACGTTTTCTTCACGCAGCTTCTGTCGCGCCGCGGCAACACCCGGCGCATCAATAAATCCTTTACGCTGGTGTCCTTTTTCATCTAACGCCACGTATTCGAAGACACTCATTTGTTTTTACTCCATCAAATCAAAACCGTTCTATATATTTAACATAATTTTAAATTTGATTCAATCCCGTGATTTGGAGTACCCCAGCTCCAGCCGAATGAATGACGAGGAAAAACATAACTCCGGCGACACTTAAAGGATGCCACCGGAGTTCTGAATAATTTCAACAATTGCTTATCAGAGATTTTCTATGGTGTTTATTGTTGAAACTCCAATTCCGAAAGCGAATAACCTAAAGGTCACTATAGGCATAGCGGAATTGGTAAGTTGAACAATCCCGCGCAGCGGAGGGTTTAATATCCCGCAGCTTACTGCGGGATCTGTTTCCAAAGCTTGCTTTGGGGTTCCCGTGATTATGGCAAATATCTCGCAAGGGCAAAATCATAGTTGCTGCCATTGTAAGAACTTCCCGCTACCACAATCTTAAAAGACGTGCCGTTAGACTGGATGCCAAGAGCATAGGCATTATCATCACTACTTCCAATAGGTGTGGTTACTATGCCGCCTGTGCCAAAGGTTGTATCAGGGATCCCGTCTTTTGTATATTTCACAAGGGCAAAATCATAGTTGCCGCCATTGTTGGAAAATCCCGCTGCTAAAATCTTGTCGCCAGACTGGATGCCAAGAGCATAGGCAAAATCATAGTTGCCGCCAATACCAATAGATGTGGTTACTATGCCGGCTGTGCCAAAGCCTGTATCAAGGATCCCGGCTTTTGTATATCTCAGAAGGGCAAAATCATATTTGCTGTTAGTGCTATCGTAGGAACTTCCCGCTACCACAATACTGCCGTCAGACTGGACGCCAAGAGCATGGGCTTGAGCATCAGTATTTCCAATAAGTTTGGTTACTATGCCGCCTGTGCCAAAGGTTGTATCAGGGATCCCGTCTTTTGTATATTTCACAAGGGCAAAATCATATTCGCTGTTTAAGATATTGTAGGAACTTCTTCCCGCTACCAAAATCGTGTCGTCAGACTGGATGACAAGAGCATTGGCATAATCATTATTACTTCCAATAGATGTGGTTACTATGCCGCCTGTGCCAAAGCCTGTATCAAGGATCCCGGCTTTTGTATATCTCAGAAGGGCAAAATTATATTTGCTGCCATTGTAGGGACTTCCCGCTACCACAATACTGCCGTCAGACTGGACGCCAAGAGCAGAATAGGTATAATCACCACTACTTCCAATAAGTGTGGTTACTATGCCGCCTGTGCCAAAGGTTGTATCAGGGATCCCGTCTTTTGTATATTTCACAAGGGCAAAATAATAGTTGCTGTCATTGCTATTATAGAAATATCCCGCTACCAAAATCGTGTCGACAGACTTCTGGATGACAAGAGCATAGGCAGCAGCATCACCACTTCCAATAGCTGTGGTTACTTTACCGGTTCCGGCAGTGCCAAAGGTTGTATCAATTATCCCGTCTTTTGTATATCTCACAAGGGCAAAATCATAGTTGCTGCCATTGTAGGAACTTCCCGCTACCACAATACTGCCGTTAGACTGGATGCCAAGAGCATGGGCAACATCATCACTACTTCCGATAGCTGTGGTTATTTTGCCACCTGTGCCGGTTGCGCCAAAGCCTGTATCAAGAAAGCCGGAAGATGATGAACTTACAGTTACTGTCACTGTATAATCCTGTGTCGTAGCATCAGCCGCTGTCACTGTATATGTCACCTGGCTGGTGGTAGAAAAGTTACTTGTTATCGAACCGCTCGTCTGAACGGTTGAACCAACTTTGACGCTGGCGCCGGTTGTGTAAAATGTCGCCACCAGAGTCGTCACATCTGTGCCGAGAGGCATAGTTACAGCTATAGTTTTTCCCGCTTCATCGATCATTCCGAAACAGTCGTTCAGAGAAAATCCCGTAATTACTTTTGTCGACGATAGTGATACCGGCGTGGAACCACCGCCACCGCCGCCACCACCACAACCTGTAATAACCATAAGCAACACAGCCGCCAGTAACATGTACAATTTTTTCATTGCCATCTCCCTTAGGAACTGATTAATAAATTTGATAAGACATTTTTAGGTATTAGCGAATTATAGGCCATCTATTCTTGTATGTCAATGAAATCTTGATAGTTAATTCTTGTTGCCAAATAAATTCAATTGCGAGCCAAACCGCTCATGTAACGAGCGCTGATCTCATCCGCCGGTTCAATACAGAGGCATTTTAAGTAGGCTTTAATGAAGCCTTTGAGATAAACTGCCGCCGGCAATTTATCTATGTTATTTTCCTCTATGCCGTTTAAATAATCTATACGGATTTTTGTTTCTTGATGAATATTTTCAATAGCCACACCCAATTCATTTCTAATGGCCTTAAGGTCAGCGCCACTAATCTTCTGTTGGGAAAGAATTTCTCTGATGCGCTGATTTTGAGAAACTTTTGCTTTTAATTCAGCGTTATGAGTCTTCAGCATACCGGATGTATCCCTCTGCCGGTTAATATCAAAAATACTGACAGGACCTTTAACAGCCGCGTTTTTTTCCGTAGAATCGATAATTCCCAACCGGATAAGTTCGTTGTCATAGCTTTCCTTTTCTTTTTCATTGATGAGCGTAAAGTAAGCTTTTTCCAGAAGTGTAATAATTTCTTTTCTTTCTTTCGGCGAAAAAAAAGAATAACTAGCCAGAGAATCGGATTGATAAATCTGCAATGCGGAATTGTAAGCGCTGCGAATTTCCAGAGCTGTTGCGTCCGGTTTAATATCCAGCATTTCGTAATAATTCAACTGGGCGAAATCTTTTTCCATCCACGGCCTCAATCACATTTTAAAGATAGTTAAGCATAAGTTGCTCACCTAAGGAATCACTCATTTTACTGTTCAACTCGCGCAGATCATTAGCGGCGCGCGTGTGGGGATAACGATCTAAAAAACACACCCGTTGACAGATGGCGTCGTGAACATGTTCGTCATAGGCGATGTTGCCGGTAAAAATAACATTAATGCCCAGATGCTTTTTGATAATCTTGCATATCTGCATTCCTAAATCGGTATTATCCTGCTTGCGCAATTGGTTAAGAATAAGTTTGAAGCAAAAAGAGTTGAAATCTTTTTTAATCAGCATGTATTTTTCCGGATATTCTTTTTTAACAATAGAAATAATATGCTCCGGTTTGTTAAAAGAGTCATCCCCTGATTGCTGCCGGGCCTTTTTTTCCAGCGCCTTGAAGTCGGTCGCGGAAAAATAATGACGAATCCGGCGAAAATAAATGGCGCGCATAAGCCGGTAAACATTTTCAATGGAAGTAGGTTCCGGCGTGGTAATGAATATGCCGTTTCGTGAAGCCAGGAAAAAATCAAGAGTGTTAAAAGCGGTGCCGGCTCCCAGATCCAGCAGAATATATTCGTATTGCAGTTTGGCTATGGCCCGTAAGGTTTTTATTTTCTTATCATAGGGGAGATTGGCAATATCCAGATTGTCGTGAGCGCCGCTGATTAAAAAAAGATTGGGAAAAGGAGTTCCCAGAACAGTGTCTTCCAGAACAGGTATTTTTTTTGTGACGAAATCGGAAAAACATTTTTCCGGATAAGGGACACCTACCATTGTGTGCAGATTCGCAGCGCCCAGATCGAGATCAATCAGGAGGGTTTTTTTACCCGACTTTGCCAGAAGGCGTCCCAGAGAACTGGCCAGAAAACTTTTGCCCGATCCCCCTTTGCCTCCTCCAATTGGCCAGATATGAGCCATAAATTATCCATTATTGACTTTTTTGAAAGTCATACATGATAAATTAGTGATATTCAAGCATTAAGATAATGAGACTCGCTGAAAACGAATCCCAACGAGTTGGGATGAAGTTTGAAGCGCTAGTCGAATTATCCCGGGAGCGAAGCGACGTGGGATTTGAGAATCTCTAACTATTAGGAAGCATTAGTCGAACTATCCCCCAAAGCTTGCTTTGGGGATAACTTTCTTGACTTCTTAGGTTTTTGCTCATAAAAAACTAATAATGATTAATAGTGAACCTAAAATTAAAGTCGCCCTCCTGCAAAACTATAACGAAGCTCATATAGCTTTAAACGGACGATTTCTCCTGCCTGACGGCCGTGTCATAGACGGTCAATTTACCGTTAGGGCTGATCAATGGCTTGTTGGGCTAATCGATTCTTCAGGAAAAAAAATCCTGAGGCAAAAAGAAATTTTACTTTCAGCCACGGAAGGAGCGAGTTTTACCGTATTTGATGTAAAAATCGGTATTGATTTTCACTGGCAAAGAAACCAGGAGCAATCATTTCGCGGCAATTTATTTTTGTCCGCCGGTTCCGATTCCTCTTTTAATTTCATCAATGAAATCACTCTGGAAGATTACCTGGAAAGTGTTATCTCTTCGGAAATGTCCGCCGCAGCTCCGCTGGAATTTTTAAAGGCGCAAGCTATAACCGCCCGCAGTTGGCTCGTTGCGATGCTTTTGCGAAAAAAAATAAATGCCACCGCCGCTAATGATTCTCAATCAACGGAAAATGAAATAATTATCTGGCACGATGTCAATGATCATAGGGGATTTGATGTTTGCGCGGATGACCACTGTCAGCGCTATCAGGGGATAACAAGAATAATTTCGAAAAATGTCCATACGGCAGTAAAGGATACTCGCGGATTTTTTCTTGTTTATGCCGGAGAAATTTGCGATGCCCGCTACTACAAATCCTGCGGAGGTCAAACGGAAATTTTTTCCACGGCATGGGAGGACAAATCTCCGGACTATCTGCGAAGTATTACCGACGATGTTCAACAACATCCCCTTATTCAATCGGAGGCCCAAGCTGAATGCTGGCTTACCGGCAGGCCGCACGCTTATTGCGATACAACAGACAAAGAATTGCTTAGCAAGATTCTGCCCGCGTTTGATCAGGAAACGCCTGATTTCTATCGTTGGCAGGTCATTTACAAAAGGCAGGATCTGGAAGAAATAATTCGGAAAAAATCGGGCATTAATGTTGGCACATTGCAAAATCTGATTCCCTTAGAGCGGGGTCCTTCCGGAAGAATTTATAAATTGAAGATTGAAGGTTCCCAACGAACGGTGATCATCGGTAAAGAATTGGAAATCCGCCGTTGTCTATCGGAGAGCCACCTTTTAAGCAGCGCTTTTGTTGTTTCTGTAGAGCGAGCGACAACCGGAGAGATTAGTCGTTTCATCTTGTCCGGCGGCGGCTGGGGGCATGGCGTGGGCTTGTGCCAGATTGGCGCGGCCGTCATGGCATCCAAAGGATTTAAGGTCGAGGAAATATTAGCTCATTACTTTACCGGAGCACAGATAAAAAAATTATATAATGAGACTCCAATTTCAAAAACGAAGTGCATAACCTAAAGGTCACATGTTGAAATTGGTTAGTCGAATCAATGAAACTCGCTAAGAACGAGCATTGCGAAGTTCGAAGCGTAAGTTGAATTGTCCACTGTGCAAAGCACATGGGGATATCCCTGGAGCGTAGCGACGTGGGACTGATTTTCATTTCTGTCATTCCCGTCGCAGATGACCTTCAGGTTACGCAGGCGGGAATCCAGTATCATTGGTAAGTTCTGTATACCGGCCTTCGCCGGTATGACGACTGGTGATTTCGCATGATTAAGTTTTATTGAGAGTACAAGACGATAGTTAATTAGTGAAAAATTTTAAAAGAAATATTTTTAAACTATGTCCGAAATAAAAACAGAAACAACGGAGAATGCGGAGCGGAACCCCTGGTTCTGGGTGCCGACCATCTATTTGGCCGAAGGCATTCCCTACATGATTGCCATGACGGTGAGTGTTGTTTTATATAAACGACTGGGGCTCTCCAACACGCAAATCGCTCTTTACACCAGCTGGCTTTACCTTCCCTGGGTAATCAAACCCCTCTGGAGCCCGTTTGTTGATATTTTCCGCACCAAGCGTTTCTGGATACTGACGATGCAGCTCGCCATCGGTGCGTCGCTGGCCTGTGTCGCGCTGACTCTGCCTGCTGCTAATTTTGTGCGCTACTCTTTAGCCATGTTTTGGATTATGGCGTTTAGTTCCGCCACGCATGATATTGCCGCTGACGGTTATTACATGCTGGCGCTCGATACACCGCAGCAGGCGGCGTTTGTCGGTGTGCGCGTTATTTTTTACCGTGTCGCCACTATTGCCGCCAAAGGCGGACTGGTGATTATGGCCGGTGTGCTGGAAAACTACGGCTATCCTGTGGCGCGCGCCTGGTCGCTGGCCTTTATCGGTGCGGCGGCAGTTTTTCTGGCTTTATTCATCTATCACTTTTTTGTTTTGCCCAAGCCTGCCGCGGACATTAGCGCACCGTGGGATAAATCAAAAAATTTTCTAGCGGAATATTTCCGCATTCTGACCTTGTTTTTCCGTCGTAAGGATATTCTTATCATCATCTGTTTTTTTCTGTTTTACCGTTTTGCCGAGGCGCAATTAGTGAAAATGGTCGCGCCGTTTTTGCTCGATCCCCGCGGCAAAGGCGGATTGGGTCTAACGACAGCGGAAGTGGGCATTATCTATGGTACGGTCGGTGTTATAGCGCTGATGCTGGGCGGGCTTTTGGGCGGCTATGTCGTTTATAAAAAAGGATTGAAATTATGGTTGTGGCCGATGGTGCTGATCATGCACCTGCCGGATTTGATTTTTGTGTATCTATCCCAGGCTCTGCCTCAGAGTTTATGGTTTGTCGGTTCCGCCGTGGCGCTGGAGCAATTTGGATATGGATTTGGCTTTACGGCTTACACTATGTATATGATCATGGTTTCGCAAGGCGAATATAAAACTGTATTTTACGCGATAGGCACGGGCATTATGGCGCTGGGCATGATGATCCCCGCGATGGGAAGCGGGTGGATTCAGGAAACACTGGGCTATAAAAATTTCTTTATCTGGATTTTGATCACAACGATTCCGGGTTTCATTGTTGCGGCTTTAGTGAAGATTGATCCGGAATATGGGAAGAGGCTCAAGAAAGAACCGCGGGGCTAGCCCGGCTGTTCTATTCTAATAATATGGACGAAAAAATATATGGCAAGCAAACAAATTAACACAGCATTTATATTGGGTGCGGGGCTGGGAACAAGGCTTAGGCCGCTGACTGAAAACATACCCAAGCCATTACTGCCAATCGGCGGCAGACCGATCATTACGAATGCGATGGAGCATATGCATTCAATTGACGTGAAGAGGTTTATTGTCAATACGCATCACTGCGCTGAAAAATATGCCGAGGCGTTCCCGGAAGGAAACTGGCAAGGTATTCCGATCACGCTCCGGCATGAGCCGGTTTTGCTCGATACGGCTGGCGGCATCAAAAACATTGAAGACCTGATTGCCGATGATGAGCGCATTATCGTTTACAACGGCGACATTATCACCAATTTGCCCATTGCGCCGCTAGTAGATAAGCATTTTGCTGGGCAAACGGAGGTTACACTGGCCTTGCGCAGCCGCGGTCCCTTGCTCAATGTCAATGTTGATAAAGAAGGTTTCGTCTGTGACATACGGCATATTTTAAAAAATGAAGGCATTAAGAGTTGCCTGTTTGCTGGAATCTATATTGTAGAAAAATCTTTCCTGAAACGGTTGACGGCGGGCAAAATAGAATCAATCGTTTTACCGCTGGTGGAGATGATAAAAGAAAATCCGCGTTCGGTCGGAGCTGTAGTCATAGATGACGGCAACTGGTATGATCTGGGCACAGTTGAAGAATATCAACGATTGAATCAATATGCTGCAAGATAAAGACTTAAAGGAAACATGCAGAAAGAAATTCAGAAATTTTTAACTGAACATCTGGGCAAAGCGGATTTTAAACTTGATACGATCAAAAAAGGCGGTTCCGACCGCAGCTTTTTTCGGGTTTGCCTGCCGGATAAAACCAGTTACATTTTTATGCATTACGGCAATGAAGTGGCAGAAAACGCTTACTGGGCGGACATTAATAAGTTTTTGTCCGGCCTTGACATTGCTGTGCCGCGGATCATTGCGCAAGATATAAAACGACATTTTATTCTGCTCACCGATTTAGGCGATGTTGATTTGTGGTCGCAAAGATTTTTGCCCTGGAAGGAAAGACGTGATTATTATTTTCAGGCACTCACTCAAATTTACCGTTTGCATTCCTTTGATCTGAAATCGATTCCCACAGATGCGAAATTGTCCGAAGGTTATGGCCCCCGGTTATATAAGTGGGAGCATGAATATTTTCTGGAGAATCTCGTCGGGGAAGTTTGCAAAATAAAACTTTCATCATCGGACGCCGCGAAGTTGACGAAAGAATTGGACGCGCTTTCCGCGCGCCTGCAAAATATAGCGCCTTGTCTGATCCATCGCGATTTTCAATCGCAGAATATCATGATTAAAAACGGCAAGCCGGTTTTGCTTGATTTCCAAGGCATGCGTGAAGGCTGTCTTTTTTATGATCTGGGCTCACTGATTTGCGATCCTTACGTTACTTTTGATGATGAAGAAAGAAACGAGTTGATAAATTTTTATTATGAACTCATGAATCCCGCTTACAGCCGCGATGAATTTGTAAATAATTTCTGGATGGGTTCCGTGCAAAGGCTTTTGCAGGCGCTGGGAGCGTACGGCTTTCTTGGACTCAAAAAAAACAAGCCGGCCTTTCTTGGGCACATTGGCAACGGTCTGGAGAATTTATTAATTGCAATCGATAACGTAAGCGGACTTCAACTGCTGAATGATTTGGCAACCGAATGCGAAACAATCCTTGCCCGTAAAAATTATTAAAAAATTAAGGAAACACGACATATAATTCAAAAATTTGTTGAATAATTAAGTGTTATGTTCCCCGAATTCGCCTAGTTCATGTTTCGAGGGTAGGTCAGTATAGGACTTAGAATTGAATCAGTTTTGAGGAATTAACTATGAAACGGACCATAATTTCTCCAACAGAAAAAGAAGGTGTCTATGAAGTTACTAAGAATCCAATTCTCATATATTTTGATACCTCTGCATTAATAGATATTTTTAGAGAGTATCACAATCACGGTAAAAATATTGCCGAAGAAATTGGCGATAGAATCGGGAATAGGCGTTTTAGAATTTTATTATCAGTTGTCAATTTTCTTGAACTTATCGGAACGAAAGGCGATATTTCATTGAACTTCTCAGAAAGTTATTTGAATGCCATAAAAAATATTAGGATCATAAGTGCCAATCAACCAACCATAATTACTAATCAGGAAGTCCTTAGATTTATTGAATATAGAAAAGTTGGAATAATGATCTTCGATTCTGATCATATCGCTGCAAAGAACATGCAAAAGGCTGTTGAGGAACGAAAACAAGGTGAAACAACATGGCTGTTTGAACAAAGAAAGTGGTGGGATGAAATGGAGATGCGAAATAAAGTTTTGGACTTAGAAGCAGATCTTATGGAGCTTTCAGGGACTAAGAGTTCTCCTTCCGAAATCGATAAATTAAGAGATCACATCATAAATTGTCCTATTGATGAAGTAAGAAACAGGAAATTAAAATTAACCCAAGCGAAACAAATCTATCAAGGACGAAAGTATATTCCATCGGAGAAAGCTGAAATATACAGTTATGCAGCAAATAGAATAACCGTGAATGTGAATCTTAAATATGGGCGTGAGAAGGTGTGGATGCTAATGGCCAATCGAGATTTCATTTTTCCTGGAGAACCAAACCTGAAGAGGGATTATCTCAATGACCTGGCAAGGGGTACTGAACTAACGTTTAATATAGTCAAGAGCCAAATGCCTGGCTTATACTGGCAAGCAAAAATCACATATTTTAATCAATATCGTGGAAATCAGAGATCGGGTGGTAAACAAGGAGATAGAAATCACGCTGTTTATTTACCATACTCCAATTATTTTGCTACTTGCGATCGCATAATGGCAGATGCAATTCAAACAGAGCATAGACTTGTTTTTAAAAGAGGGAATATTCATCTTTTCAAAATAAATTGAATAACACTTTTTAAAGGATGAAATCGGGAAATCATTATGTTCCCATAAATAAATACCATTCTAAATCAAAGATGATATTGAGCCGACAACGACGCCAACAAAAATAGCGCTTTGATTTAGAAATGGTATAGATAAAGGCATTGCGCTTATCTATCCTATATGTTAAGCAAATCATTACTATTCACCATCCGGAGAAATTTTGAAAATGAAATACGAACCGTTAGTTATTGAAGAAAAATGGCAGAAAAAATGGGAGGATGAAAAAGCCTTCAAGGTCACGGAAGACCCGCAAAAGAAAAAATATTATCTGCTGGAGATGTTTCCTTATCCTTCCGGCAAAATTCATATCGGTCATGTCCGCAATTACACCATCGGCGATGTTGTTGCCCGTTATAAGCACATGAAGGGTTTCAACGTTCTGCATCCGATGGGCTGGGACTCTTTCGGCCTGCCTGCGGAAAACGCGGCTATCGAACATAAAATTCATCCTGCGAAATGGACCAACGAAAATATCAATCACATGAAAAAGCAGCTCAAACGCATGGGCTTCAGCTACGACTGGGATAGGGAAATATCCACCTGCGAGCCGAAATATTACCGTTGGGAACAGTTATTCTTTATCTGGATGTATGAAAAAGGTCTGGCTTACAAAAAACGCTCCACTGTTAATTTTTGCAGCAAGTGCGATACGGTGCTGGCTAACGAACAGGTTGAGAGCGGCCTCTGCTGGCGCTGCAGTACTGAAGTGCAGGAGAAGGTGCTGGATCAGTGGTTTTTCAAAATCACCGCCTACATTGAAGAACTTCTTGAGTACTGCGACAAACTGCCCGGCTGGCCCGAACGCGTCATGACTATGCAAAAAAACTGGATTGGGAAAAGCTACGGCTGCGAAGTGGATTTTCCGATGGCTGACAGTAACGGCGCCATCAAAGTATTCACGACCCGTCAGGATACCCTCTTCGGTGCAACATTTATGCTGGTTGCCGCGGAACATCCACTGGTGATGCAATTAACCAAAGGGAAGGCTATCGAAAAAGATGTTTTGCAGTTTGTGGAGAAAGTCAAAAAGCAGGACAAACTGATGCGGACTTCCGAATATTATGAAAAGGAAGGCCTTTTTCTTGATGCCTACTGTAAAAATCCTTTAACTGGCCAGGGAATGCCGATCTTTGCGGCCAATTTTGTTCTGGCTGATTACGGCACCGGCTGTGTCATGGCCGTGCCTACGCACGATCAACGCGACTTCGAGTTTGCCAAAAAATTTAACCTGCCTCTTATTGTTGTTATTCAGCCCAAAGGTAAAACGCTTGATGCGGAAAAGATGGCCGAAGCCTATGTGGATGAGGGTATTTTAGTTAACTCCGGCCAGTTTGACGGCATGGAAAACACCAAGGTTCTGGAAGCAATCGCTGATTTTCTGGAAACGCAAGGAAAAGGCAAACGCACCATTCAGTATCGCCTGCGCGACTGGGGTATTTCCCGTCAGCGCTATTGGGGCGCGCCGATTCCGATGATCAACTGTGATAAATGCGGCATTGTTCCGGTTGATGAAAAAGATCTGCCTGTTGTCCTGCCGGAAAATGTTAAATTAAGCACCGAAGGCGGGTCTCCGCTCGCGGCCCTGAAAGAATTCGTGGATACGACTTGCCCGAAATGCGGCGGCAAGGCCGCTAGGGAGACGGACACGATGGACACGTTTGTGGAATCTTCCTGGTATTTCGACCGCTATTGCAGCCCGGATTGCGATACCAAGCCCGGTCTTGATCGCAAGAAACTGGATTACTGGATGCCTGTTGATCAGTATATCGGCGGCATTGAACATGCCATTCTGCATCTGCTCTATTCCCGCTTTTACACCAAGGTTCTGCGTGATTTCGGCGTGATCGGCGTGGATGAGCCGTTCACCAATTTACTGACGCAGGGCATGGTCTGCAAAGAAACGATGAAGTGCAAAGAACATGGTTATCTTTTCCCGGAGCAGGCTGCGGACGGCAAATGCCACATCTGCGGGAAGGATGTCATAATTGGCAAGACCGAAAAGATGTCCAAATCGCTGAAGAACGTTATCGATCCTGATTATCTCATAAAAACTTACGGCGCTGATACCGCCCGGATATTCTGTCTGTTTGCCGCGCCGCCGGAAAAAGATTTGGAATGGAGCGATCAGGGCGTGGAAGGGTCGTTCCGCTTCCTGAGTCGTCTGTGGCGCATTTGTGACGAATATCTGGAGGATATTAAAGCCGTCAATCCGTTGCCTTCCGGTGTTGGTCTGGAAGGTGAATTAAAAGGTCTGCGGCGCAAAACCCATCAGACTATCCGCAAAGTAACAATTGATATCGAAGACCGTTTCCATTTCAATACGGCAATCAGCGCGGTTATGGAGTTGGTCAACGCCGTCTATCAAATCAAACGTCCCGCGAGTGATGATAAAATAGCGCTGGCCACAATACGGGAAGCTCTGGAGGCTGCTGTTATATTACTGGTGCCGATTGTGCCGCATATCACGGAAGAGCTTTGGCAGATGCTCGGCCATAAAACTTTGGCCGCTGATATTTCCTGGCCGCAATTTGATCCGGCAGTTGCCAGCGAAGAAGAGATGACAATTGTTGTGCAGATTAATGGTAAACTGCGCAGCAGGATGACCGTTGCGGTAGACGAAGATCCGGAAAAGATCAAAGCAGACGCGCTGGCGGATGAAAAAATTATTTCCCTGCTGTCAGGCGCGAATGTTTTGAAAGTTATTTATGTGCCCAAGAAACTGGTCAACATTGTTGCTCAACATAAATGAGGTGTCTTTTATGAGAAAACAAAACCGGCGATTATTTATTGTGAGACTCAAATTTCAAAAACGAAGTGCATTGAAATTTGTAAGTCGAACAATCCCGCTGCAAGCGGAGGGTATGATTCCCCGTCTCTCGGGACGAAATTTTGGTCAAGAGTTTACCCTGAGGTTCATACCCGTGATGAAAATAGGAATTATTTGCTTTTTTTTCGCTATCTTGTTTGGCTGCGGCTATTCCTTTGTCCCCAGAGGAGAGAATATTGATAAACGTATCCAAAAAATTTATGTCGAGGCCTTCGATAATAAAACGGCACAGGCCGGGATAGAAAATTACGTCCGGACAGCGTTCATTAACCAGTTTATTCAAAACAGCCGTTTAAAAATTGTGGAAAGCGCTGAATCGGCGGATGCCATAGTTAAAGGAAAGATTCTTAATCTTAATACATCACCCCTTGCTTATGACAGCAATTCTCTGGTGGCGGAAGAGCGGGCGACAATTATTTTAGAATTGACTTTTCTGGAAAATGAAAGCGGCAAAATTATCTGGAGCTCAAAAAATATAACGGGCACAGTTGACTACACCTTAAGCACTGACATTAATTTACTGCCTGCGATCAGAAAAGACGCGTTCATTAAACTGTCCAACGACGCTGCGGAAAAAGCCTTTAACCTGATGATGTCCGGATTCTAATGAGACTCGCTGAAAACGAACGAAGTGAAGTTTGCAGCGTTAGTCGAATTATCCCCGAAGCGAAGCGACGTGGGATTTGACACTCTCTGATAGTGAGACTCGCTGAAAACGAGCTTTGCGAAGTTTGTCCCTGCCACCCGACGGTGGCGGGATAATTCGCTCTAAGATTTTCTGAGCACTACGTTTCGGCGAAGTGCCCTTTGGGTGAAAATCAGGGCTCATTAAAGCGTAAGTCGAATTTTCCAAATAGCCAAAGGCTATTGGAAATTATCCCCGAAGCGAAGCGGAGAGGGATTAAGACTCAGTTTTTAGCAGCCTACCTGGAATAAAAAATTTATGAGATCCTCAGTTCGAAAATTTGGCCGGTTCCTGCTCCTGCCCGTCAATAATGAAAAAGAGGCAATGAGCGGTTGGCCAACTGATACGCGCGACGTTAAAGAAATCAAACTGCTTTCTTTGTTCCTGAAAAAATTATCCAGCAAATATTTGCTGCTGATTGCCAACGAAAAAAAAATTAACTGTGATGAATTGTCTTTGCGCCGCTTACTGCAGATCGCCGAAAATAAACACGCCGGCATCATTTATTCAGACTTTATTTTGCGCGAGGGAAATCATCTCATTGAATATCCGCTTATAGATTATCAACAAGGCAGCATCCGTGACGATTTTAATTTCGGGTCCCTTTTGCTTTTTTCCTGTTCGGCTGTTAAAACTGTCCTGCAAAAATACGGCTCACTGCTATCCGACACAAATGTTGCTTTATACGATTTGCGTCTGAAAGTATCCATTGATCATCCGGTTTTCCATGTGCCGGAATTTCTCTATACGGTCGAAGATAGAAAAGCAAAGCGCATTAAGGACGGCAATGACCGAATCGAAAACCATTTTGCCTATGCCGCGGCTGGAAATATCATCCAACAAAAAAAACTGGAAAAAGTGGCCACTAACTATCTAAAGCTGACCGGCGCCTATTTAAAAGCGCGCACACAAAAGGCTCCCCGGACAAATGATTTCTTTCCGGTGGAGGCGAGTATAATAATCCCTGTGCTCAATCGTAAAAAAACCATTAAAGAAGCAATTCAAAGCGCGTTGGTGCAAAAAACAAATTTCGACTTTAATATTATTGTCGTGGATAATCATTCCACGGATGGCACCGCGGATATCATTAAAAAGTTGGCGGGAAAGAATGAGAAGATAAAAAACATTATTCCTGAACGCCATGATCTGGGCATCGGTGGCTGCTGGAATGAAGCCGTTTATTCTTCTCACTGTGGTCGTTATGCCATCCAACTTGATTCTGATGACCTTTACAGTTCAAAACAAACTCTGCAAAAAATTGTTGATACTTTATGCAAGGATAATTATGCGATGGTCGTAGGTGCTTATACGATTGTCAATAAGCATCTGAAAAAAATCCCGCCGGGTCTGATTGCCCATAAGGAATGGACACAAGCCAACGGCCACAATAACGCGCTGCGTATATATGGCCTGGGAGCGCCGCGGGCATTCAATACCGCTGTCATCCGCAGGATCGGCTTTCCCAATGTCAGCTATGGTGAAGATTACGCGGTCGCGCTGCGGATTGCCCGTGAATATAAAATCGGGAGAATTTACGAAAGTCTTTATTTATGCCGTCGCTGGACGGACAATACAGACGCCGGAATTTCTGTGGAAAAACAAAACCGCAATGATTTTTATAAAGATGAACTCCGCTCCATAGAGATCAAAACTCGGCAGATGCTAAATCACGGGTATGAAACCCCAAAACAAGCTTTGGAAACATATTCCGCAGCAAGATGCGGGGTATTATACCCTCCGCGTTGCGGGATTGTTCAACTTACCAATTCCGTTGCGCTTCGCTTTCGGAATAGGAGTTTCACAAACAAAAAAGAATCGGGAAATATAATTTTTGCCCAATATCCAGGGGAGAAACAAAAAAATCTTACCGCCTTGTGCCTGAATCTTTTAGCGGACCAAAAGAAAAGCTGGCCGAAGCTTGTTTGCGCTTACAGGGAATTAGCCAATGTGAGTACTCGATCAATTACCTGCGGCGGCTATAAGATCTATCTGCAATTCAATCCGCAGAGGGCAGTAAGCAGCGGTGCTGCCGTTGATGCCGAATCAATCAAATCCAGACCCTGCTTTTTATGTAAAGACAATCTGCCGAGTGAACAGCAAGGCATTTTATATCGTAATCAATATTTGATTCTTTGCAACCCGGCGCCGATTTTTGAAAATCATTTTACCATCGTTGCGCTGGAGCATAAACCGCAGGAAATTACCTCATCAATAAATTGGCTTTTGCGATTAAGCACGAGCTTATCGCCGGATTATGCTGTTTTTTACAACGGCCCCGCTTGCGGAGCGTCCGCGCCTGATCATCTGCACTTTCAGGCAATCCCGGTTAATGCCCTTGCTTTTTTAAGTGAATTAAGAGAACTGCCGCCGGTTAAAGAGATATCTTCTGTTCGATATAGCATGGGGAAAGGTTTTGATCGTTCTGTTATTGTTATGGAGTCAAAAAACGCGGACGAGTTAACAAAACAATTTTTGCGTTTATTGAAAGTCGCGCAAAAAATACTGATAACAAATGACGAGCCGCTTATTAATGTTATTTGCAACTATACCGGGGATTGCTGGCGGCTGGCCATATTTTTGCGGCAGAAACATCGTCCGGATGCCTATTTTGCCGAAGGCAAGAATAGAATATTTATTTCTCCTGGAGCGATTGATATGGCCGGAGTAGTTATCACGCCACACCTGGACGATTATAACCGTTTGGATTGTAATACTATCCGCGATATCTATCAGGAAGTATCACTGCCGGAGGATATGATGAATACAATAATGAATGAACTATAACGGAGATTAGTCAATGACTGATAACGAAGAAATAATTGTCGATAGTTTGATGAACTTTTCCGAAGCTATTGAAGGAACAACTGCCCCAGAGGAAATCTTAGACAGCCTGTCACTTGTCGATGTCTTGTACTATTCCTTTGACGGCAAAAAGCATCAGGGGCAGCTCATTGTAAACAGCGATCTGGAAGATGATGTTTACGAAATCTTCGCGCTGATTGAACAACTGAAATTTCCGGTAGGCAAAGTTATTCCGGTTGTGGCTTATTCATGGGACGATCAAGAATCCATGGCTGCGAATAATACTTCCAGTTTTAATTTTCGCGTGATTGAAGGAACAACAAAATTATCGATGCATTCACTGGGCAAAGCCGTGGATATCAACCCGGTGCAAAATCCGGTAATCTATCCCAATAGCGTGATTGCGCCCCAAGGCGCAAAATATTCTCCATCAAATGCCGGAACATTCACGGCAGACAACGCCATAGTTCAGGAATTTATCAAACGCGGCTGGCACTGGGGCGGAAATTTTGAACAGCCGAAGGATTATCATCATTTTGAAAAACCGTAACGCAATGTAACCTCTTACTAAGAAGTTGGAGTCTCCGGAATCATTTGAAGTTCGCTATCGTTAATCTTTTTTGAATGAAGATCATGAGCTAGCAGTAAATACATCGCGGGCACAACAAATAGGGTGAACAGAGTGCCGATAGCGATGCCGGTGGTGATTACCAATCCCATATTGTAGCGTCCCGCCGCGCCGGCGCCGGATGCAAATACCAGAGGCATAACACCAAGCACCATGGCAGCCGTGGTCATCAAAATCGGCCGCAGGCGAGTGGCCGAAGCCTGCTCGATTGCCTCGCGCTTGCTTTTCCCTTCGCGCTGCAAGTCGTTGGCGAACTGCACAATGAGGATGCCGTGCTTGCTGATGAGACCGATAAGCGTCACCAGGCCGACCTCGGTATAGATGTTGAGGCTTGCCCCGCCAATGCCGATGCTGATGAAAATCAGCGCTCCGCAGAGGGACATGGGCACGCTGATGAGCACAATTATCGGGTCGCGGAAGCTTTCAAACAATGCGGCCAGGGCGAGGAAAATGATGATCAGCGCGAAGGCGAACGTGGCCAGCAGTGCGCTTGACTCCTGCAAGTACTGTCGTGATTCTCCTCCGTAGTCTATGCTGTAACCCTCGGGCAGCACCGTCCCGGCAATGGTCTTGAGTTCATCGAGCCCCTGTCCGAGGGTGATGCCGGGCATGAGAATACCGGATATAGTGGAGGAGTTAAGCTGTTGAAAGTGATTGATTGATACGGGCACTGCGGTGGTTTTGAGGGTGGCAAAAGTGGACACTGCAATGGATTCGCCGCTTGCGGTCTTGATATGGTAGTTCATCAGTTGATCCGCGGTAAGCCTTTCACTTTGCTTGACCTGTGGAATCACTTTGTAGGAGCGGCCGGACATACTGAAATAGTTGACATAGCCGCCGCCGAGCATGGAAGCCATCGCCGCGCCGACATCCTGCATAGTCAATCCCATCTGGGCCAGCTTGTCGCGGTCCACCTCCAACATGGTCTGCGGCTTGTCGATTTTGAGGTCGGCATCCACGTACATGAACAATCCGCTGGCATGCGCCTTTTCCAGAAAGGCCTGCGAAACTTCATCGAGTCTGGTAAAGGAATCGGTCGTGCCGATGACAAATTGCACAGGAAGCCCCTGGCCCGTGCCGGGCAAAGGCGCCGGCTGAAAAACCACCGCATTTGCGCCGGCGATCTGACCGATTCTTTTTTGCACCTCCGGTTGCAATGTCCCGGTCGTACGGGTTCGTTTATCCCACGGCTTGAGCACAAGGCCGGCAAATCCTGAATTGAGTCCGAAGAATCCTTCGACTTGGAAAAGATGCTCGATTTCCGGAATGTCCGAAAGGATCTTCGCCAGTTGCAGTGAATAGAGTTGCGTCTGTTGGATTGTGGAATCGGGGGCCGCCGTGGTCATGGCGAGCATAAATCCCTGATCCTCCTGAGGCGCCAGTTCACTCCTGGAATTGACAAACAGGAAATAATTGCTCACCAGGATGATGGCGGCAAACACCAAAACAACCGGCAGGAAATTGAGTGACCCCCGCAACAGCCGTTCATAGCCGCTCCGTAGCCGGTTAAACTGACCATCGATGAATTCCGTGAAGCGGTGCCGCTCATTTGGGCCGGATACTTTCAGAAAGCGTGAGCACATCATGGGCGATAACGTCAGCGCAATGACGGCTGACACAAGCACAGCACCAGCCAGCGTGTAAGCAAACTCGGTGAAAAGCGTGCCGGTGAGGCCGCCCATAAATCCTATAGGCAAATATACGGCAATTAAAACCACGGTCATGGCGATAATCGGTCCTCCGAGTTCCCGCGCCCCCATAATCGCCGCCTGCATGAGCGGGACGCCTTCCTCCATATGACGGTGCACGTTTTCCACCACGATGATGGCATCATCCACAACGAGGCCAATGGCGAGCACTAGGGCCAGCAGGGTCATCAGATTGATCGTGTAACCCATGGCCAGCATGATGAAAAACCCCCCAACCAGCGACAGGGGGATGGCCACCATGGGAATGATAACCGAACGGACAGAACCTAAAGACAGAAAGATAACCAGCGTAACAATGAGCAACGCTTCGAGAAGCGTAATTACCACCTCTTTAATGGAACTATTCACATAATCGGTTGCGTCATAAACAATACGGCCGTTGAGACCCTGAGGCAACTGATGCTCGATGGCCGGAAAAACTTTACGTATGTTATTCGCAACCGAAAGCAGATTGGCGTTGGGTGCGACCTTGATGCTCATGAACACGGCGGATTTACCGTCGAAGCGCACGGCCACATCATAGTTTTCCGCGCCAAGGGTGACATTGGCGATATCTCCGAGTCGGACAATAGCGCCATTCACTGACTTGATCACCAGATCGCGAAACTCGTTTACCGTATGCAGTCCCGTAGCTGCTGTGATGTCCACCGTCACCATCTGTCCCTGGGTCCGGCCCAGCGCCGAAATGAAGTTATTCACAGAGAGCGCGTTGCTCACATCCGTAGCAGTTACGCCATGAGCAGCCATTTTTTCCGGATCAAGCCAGGCTCGCAGGGCAAATTCCGCCTTGCCCAGAATCTCGGCCGTTTGAACTCCTTCCACTGCCTGAAGTTTGGGCTGCACAACCCGGATCAAATAGTCCGTGATGTTATTCGTGGGCAGATCCTTGCTGTAGAAACCTATAATCATGGAACCGATGTCCTCGCCATTGGATATACTAATCACCGGTTGCTGCGATTCCTTGGGCAACTGGTTGAGCACCGCGTTGACCTTGGTGTTAATTTCGGCAAGCGCGGTATTCGCATCGTAGTTGAGACGCATATTCGCGGTGATGGTGCTGACGCTCTGTGAACTCGATGAGGTGAGGTAGTCAATACCGTTGGCCTGGGCAATGGAGTTTTCCAGCGGTGTGGTGATGAAGCCGGACACCAGGTCCGGATCTGCCCCGGTATAGACGGTGGTGACATTTACCACCGCGTTCTGGGTTTTCGGGTACTCGCGGACGGGAAGCAGATTAATGGAACGCAATCCCAGCACCAGAATCAACAGGCTCACGACGGTGGCCAGCACGGGGCGTTTTATGAAGATATCGGTAAATTTCATGAGTGTCGTTTCTCCGTTACGGCTGTGCAGGAACCGGATTTGCGTCGTTTAATGGCTGCACCGCGTTATTGATTATCACCGGACTGCCGCTCTTGAGTTTGAGCTGTCCGCTTGTAACAATGTGTTCACCCTCTTTAACTCCTTTGAGGATAGCTACCTGGTCGCCGCGCGCCGGTCCCAGAGTGACGAAAGTTTGTCTTGCAAACAGCGACGGCTTGCCGTCTTTCGTCTGGCCTTTCTTCTCCACGATGTAGACCGTTTCTCCGTAAGGATTGAAGGTCACCGCGGTACGGGGAATCGTCAGATAACGATTGGATTTTCCTGCCTGAATTTTGATTGTCGCATACATGCCCGGAAGTAATTCATGCCGCGGATTGGCGACAATGGCTTCGATCTGGACATTGCGCGTTTGCGGATCAACCTTAGGGCTGATGGCGGAAATCCTGCCGTTGAATTTTTTATCGGGGTATGTGTCGGTGACGGCGACAACAACCTGCCCGGAGGCAACGCGGGAAAGTTCCTGCTGTGGCAGGTAGAAATCAATGTAAATCGAATCGAGCTCCTGTAGCGTGACAATCTTATCTCCCGGATTCAGATATTGTCCGGGATTCACCGAAAATATACCCAACCGTCCGGCAAAAGGCGCGCTGATGGTCTTTTTTCTTAAAAGAGCTTCCTGTTGAGCCACTTGAGCCTGTTTGACTTTCAAATCGGCGGCATCCGCATCCAGCGAAGCCTTACTGACCGCCTGGGCGATAAATTGTTTTTTGTTTCTTTCATAGACACTTTGAGACAGATCGCGGGCTGCCGAGAGAGTCTGCAATTGAGCGATGTCGGAATCGGCGTTGAGCTGCAGAAGTGTTCGACCGGTCTTTACATTATTCCCCGATTTGCAATTTACGTTTTGCACAATACCGGCCACTTCGCTGGCTATATCGACGCCGCGTGCTGCCCGTAAGCTGCCTACTGCAGATATTTGCGGTTGCCATTCATCCATTACGGCCGCGATGGTCGACACCGTGACCGCCGGAGCAGATGCCGATGACATGTATTTTTTCATCATATAGGATTGGAAGCCCTTAAATCCGAAAATTACGCCAAAAATCACACCGACAATGATCAGCATGATGATCATTCGCTTAGTCATTCTTTATTCTCCTCTTGTATAAATTTGGGCTTCAGGGAAGTAGATTTCCGGTTCCACCAGCCGCCGCCCAACGCCTGGAAAAGCGCGGCGGTGTCGGCGTAGCGTTGCGCTCTCGCGGCAACCACATTGATTCGTGTTTTCTGATAATCACGCTGGGCTATCAGTAGCGCCGGATAACTAACCGCGCCCAATTCATATTGCTTTTCTATCAACGCCAACGCTGACTTCGCGGCAGCTTCGGCCTCGGCCTGCGCCTGTAATGTTCGGGCATCGGTTTCCAAAGCGCGCAAAACGTCCGCTACATCCTGAAAGGCTTTCAAGACTGTCTGCCGGTATTGCGCCGCCGCCTGATCATACGCGGCAATGGCGCTGCGCCGCTTGGCGGTGAGCTCACCGCCGTGGAATATCGGTTGTAAAAGACCGGCGCCCAGGTTCCAAACCACGCTTTCTCCGTTGAAGAGAATGTCGGTGCTGACAGCCTGAAATCCATAGCCGGCGCTCAGCGTAATCTGCGGATAAAGATTGGCCGTTGCCACGCCGACTGCCGCGCATGCCTGGTGCAGAAGCGCTTCAGAGGCGCGAATGTCGGGACGTTGATGCGCCAGATTCGAGGGTAGGCTCACGGGCAATTCTTCCGGCAGATGCAATGATTCCAGACTGAATTCAGGCAGCTTCCCATCGCCGGGGAACTGACCAATCAACACCGAGAGAGCATGACGGTTCAGGTCAAACTGCTTTTCGAGGGGCGGCATTCCCGCCTTGGTCATCGCCAGTTCCGTCTCTTGTGCCAGCACCTCGGTTTTCGATACCGCGCCCAGTTCAAATTGTTTCTGAATCACATCCAGTTGTCCTTGTTCTGCCGCAAGAATGGCCTTTGTTACGTCAATCTGCTCCCGTAACGATGCTTCCATGATAGCGGTGGTCACGACATTTGCGGTTAGGGTCTGTCTTGCCGCCTCCAACTCAAAATCCTGATAATCGACCTTTGCCTTAAATCCTTCGAGAGCGCGCCGGTTTCCTCCAAAGATGTCCATGGTGTATGAAACGGACACTGAAGCGTTGTACAAGTTGAAAGGACCAGGATTAGGGATATTAGAAATCCCATATGAAGCCAAATCCATCTGCTGGCGTGTGACTGATAGCCCGGCATCCACTGCGGGATATTGCGTGGCTCCGGTCCGGGCATTGAGATCTTCCTGTGCCTGCTTAAGCATTGCCTGGGCCTGAATAAGAGTCGGGCTGTTATCCAGCGCCATGCGGACAAGACGATCGAGTGAATCGGAGCGAAAGAGTGTCCACCACTCGCCGGGCAGATCTTTGTCAAAGGCGAAATGTTGTGCGGCGGTGCTCTCTGACGGCGCACTCGCCGTTTGTGCGGGCAGGGGTACCGCGGTGTAGTGATCTGGTGTTGCCATATCCGGTGAATGGAAATTAGGGCCTACGGCGCAACCCACCAAGGTGACTAAGGCGATCATAATAAAGGACATGTGTAGGAAAAATGTTTTCATAATTTTTGACTTTTTTTCAATCCGATTTTTTTCTGGGTTTTAGGGCGCGGCTCAAAGCCGGCCATCAGCGTTTGCAAATAGTTGCGGATTTCCCGGCTGATATGAGTTTTATCGGATTTGTTTCCTATCAACCGATCAAGCATGGCGGACTGAATGATGATCATCCACAAGCATTTGGCGAGTGTGTTGGTGTCAACGGCATCCGAGAGCCGTCCAAGTCGCTGTTCCGCAGCCAAATACACGTCCAATCCTTCGATTGCGTATTCTGGGCCCATATTCCGTTCTTTTACGATCTCCTGTACACGATCGTGTAATTTCTGATCAGCAAATATAGAGCAGATGATAGGAGTTATTTCATAGTGAGCATGATAGACTGCAAGTAAAACATTTTCCAGATTTTTTAAGAGTGTGCTTTTGCCCAACTCAAGCGGCAGATTCAGCATAAGGTTTTTTGTTTCGCGAACACGTGTTTCGACCACCTCAAATATTAGCTCTGCCTTGTCCTTGAAGTGGTGATAAATCAAACCTTCGGCGACTTTCGCCTCGCGCGCAATTTCGCGCATAGTCAGGCGGGCCAGACCATGTGTCTGTAAAAGGCGTTCGGTGGCGCAAATGATATTCTGCCGGTTTTCGTTCATTTTTAAATTTCCGCTTTCGGGGTTGGCTGCGGCACTGTTGCTGCGACATCATTGGCAGCGAAACTGCAATACATTATATTGATCGTATGATCAGTATAATTAATCAATCGTTCGGCAATTGTCAAGTGATTTTTATTTCATCATTTCGATACATCAATTAATGTTTGATAAGTTATAGACTTATCCCTACTCAGGAGCAGGCCGTGAAGTGTATAATAGCCGGCCTCGATATTAAGAATGTTATAAAAAACGGGCGATGGTAATGCCAGTAAACTTTTTGTTTGATTTCAGATAAGCCACGAGAGTTTTTTTCGAGATAACCACGCCGCTTTCTTTGCTAGAGGCGTGCAGAAGATGTAAATTATTTCCTTGCCATATAGCAAAGCCGACGTGCGCCACATCTAGACCTTCATCTTTAGTCGCAAAGGCAATAACATCACCTTTTTTAATTCTCGTTTTTTGCCGGTTTACCTTATCCTTGTCGATAATATAGAAAACTTTACGAGAAAGATTTTTCTCTACAAGACGCATTTTTTGAAATTCAAATTCGTTTTTCAGCGCCGGGTAAGACGCGCGATTAAGAGTCATATAATTTATCTTTTTGCACTGAGCTGCTGCATGAAACTGACGAGATACATCCTTTAATATTTTCTTCTTTTCATTGTCGCGCAGCCAGTCGATAAAGTAATGCAGGCGGGAGGAATAACCATCGATCTTTCCCTGACGATAACGGATTAATTTTAAGTATTTTCGGAATTCAGAACGTGAAAGTTTTCCGGCAACGGCGCATTTGGTGAGGGCAAGAACTGTTTCGACAAAAGTGGTGCAATCAAAGCCCGATACATTGATAATCAGTTTTTCTTTGCCGAGGTTCTCGAGCGTGCCTGCCTTATAGGGGACGTTAATAAACAAACGGCCGATTTCTACTATTGTATCGCCATATGATAGATTGCCGTCAGATGAGAGTTTCTTTTGCGAAGATGTATCAGCTTTGCATTGGTTTACTTTCATGATAAATCAACCCGTCCTTGAAACTATTTTTAGATGATTTTTCAGGACAAAGCAAACACAAAGAACACAAAGAAACTTAAAAAATTGCTTTTTCTGTAATTTTGTAAAGTTAATTTTACAAAATTTGAATGGAAAAAAGTTTTTAAGGCTTACAAAGAAACCACGGGTATAAACCCTGCGCTTTGCGGGATTGTTCAACTTACCAATTCCGCTACGCTTCGCTTTCGGAATTGGAGTTTCACAATAAACGAAAGCGGCCAGTATTGAAGCTGGCCGCTTTATGGATTATATATTGTGGAGTCAAGTCCCCATACGCTTCGCTTCGGGGATAGTTTGACTAACAAATTTCAATGCACTACGCTTTTGAAATTGGAGTCTCACTATCATTAAAGGGCATTGACTTTTTTAGTCAGACGGGAAATTTTGCGGGATGCGTTTTTTTTGTGGATTAAACCTTTGACTGCTGCTTTATCAAGTGCGGGAATAACAGCTTTTAGTGCATTTATAGAAGTTTCTTTATTTTTGCTGTCTACATTTGCAATTACCATTTTAATCTTTGTTTTGATTGCGGACTTGTCGGCGACATTGCGCGTGCGATGTTTTTTATTCTGCCGATCACGTTTTTCTGCTGATTTATGTGTTGCCAAAAGAATCCTCCTAAACTTCATTTTTAATAACGTAGCGTTATTTAGCCCAATTATTCGGGGCTGTCAAGTACAAACTGGATAGTGGTTAGTATCAAATTTATCATGAATATAACCAGGTTAAGTCTTAATATTATCGTAATTATGAATTATATGCATACTTCTTCTCTCATTCCATTTTTATCGGAAAAATACTTATATTGCCGGTTGAATTTCAATCCGATAGCAGATAAAATATTTATATTTCTTATATTATAACAATAAGTTGCAAAATAAATACCCTGTTTTTCAAGCAATAGTGTTAACTGCCTCTATTTAGCTCTTAAGATCACTCCCGGTTTCTCAAAAAAATCAAGATTTCCTATGGTTCATTTCTCTTGACATAAGCAGTTTTCTTCATGTAAATAAGCCACCTCTAAAAAAATAAATTTTTATCTGTCTATATAATAATACGAAAATTATTGAATTGAATTGAATTGAATTGGATTGACTGGACTGGACGTAATTTAAGCGCATTCATCATAAAGTTTAGCGGAAGTTAAATGAAGATGGCAGCCAAAGCAAAATTAATAAGCAAACCTGACGAGAAGAACCACTCTCAGAAGAACAATTTATCCTATCTGGCAAAAGCCATTATATCAAAAGCCGGAGTCGGAATATATGTCGTACAGCATGGTAAATTTGTCTATGTCAGTCAGTTGTATCAGAAACTCACAGGCTATTCGGAAGCAGAACTTATCGGCACATATTCCCTCGGCAATATTTATCCTGATGATAGAGAAATGGTCAGAGAAGAGGCGATAAAGTGCTTAAAGGAAGAACGCTTTGAGCCTTATGAATACAGGTTTATCAATAAGAAAGATGAGGTAATGTGGGTTTTGGAGACGATCACTCCCATTGTGTATAAAGAGGAACGAGCTACACTGGGAAGTTTTATGGATATTACCGGGCGCAAGAAGGTGGAGGAGAAGTTACGCCACGAGGAACAGCGGTTCCGGGCTCTTGCGGAGCAATCTTCAGATATCATTGTTCTAGTGAATAGAGAAGGGATTATCACCTATGAAAATCCGGCGGTGGAAAGATATCTGGGATTAAAGGCTGAGGAAAGGATTGGCGTAAGCATATTTGAGCGTATCCATCCGGATGATTTGAAGCTTTCAATTGATACATTTAATACGCTGTCCAGGGATATAAACGCCCCTGATCCGCATTTCGAAATACGTCTTCGTAATCGGAATGGAAGCTGGCATACGTTTGAACTTGTGGGAAGCAAGATGATACACGAAAATGTTGTTGAATATGTAATTCTTAATCTCCGTGATATTACTGAGCGCAAGCAGGCGGAATCTCAAAGGGAGGCTGCGCTCGAAGCACTGCGGCAAAGTGAGGAAAAATATCGGTCCATTCTTGAAACCATCCAGGAAGGTTATTTTGAGGTTGATTTTGCCGGTAACTTTACCTTTTTCAACGATTCATTATACCGAAACCTTGGCTACTCCAAAGAGGAATTGATGGGCATGAATAACCGTCAATATACAGACAAAGAGCACTCAAAGAAACTTTTTCAAACGTTTAATAAAGTTTACAACACAGGGGAACCCACCGAAAGATTCGATTGGCAGATTATAAGAAAAGACGGGACTAAAAGATACGTTGAATCATCTGTATCGTTACAAAAAGATTCATCAGGTAAACCAGCGGGGTTTAGAGGAATTGTACGCGACGTGACCGAGCGCAAACAGATAGAGCAACAACTCAACCATATAGCTACCCACGATACCCTGACCGGACTGCCTAACCGAATGTTGTTTATTGATCGTCTTGGAGTCGCTTTGGCTCAGTCCAAGCGAAACAGGCATAAGTTGGCGGTAATGATGCTTGACCTGGATAATTTCAAAAATGTAAATGACACACTGGGTCACATGGTGGGCGATCAGTTGCTCAAAGAGGTAGGCTATCGCCTATCTGGTCTTCTGCGCCAAAACGATACTGTTGCTCGCTTGGGAGGCGATGAATTTATAGTTCTGCTGTCGGATTTGGAACGGATGGAAGATGTGATTCGAGTTGCAGAAATAATTTTAAAGGCTTTTAAGCAGCTGTTTGTATGTGGTAACCATAAACTTACTTCCAGCACCAGCATAGGTATCGCCGTATATCCTGATGACGGCAATGACATAGACTCTTTGCTGAAAAATTCCGATATGGCTATGTATTTTGTTAAAATGCATGGGCGAAATAATTATAAATTCTTCGCCGATATTGATCAATCTTGACCAATCTGCGGATTCCATTCCTAAATCAAAGCGCTATCTTTGTTGGTGGAGCTTGCCCGGCGCATAACCTAAAAGTCACACGTGCCAGGTCGTCGGTTTGGCAGTGGTGCAATATGAAGCCTGACTCCTACGGCTTGTAAGAGTTTTCAGCAAACACTATTTCCTGTAAGTCTCAATTTTTAAATTTGTTTTTTTATGCTATGTTACAACCAATAATCAATAATGCTGTATTTTTACTTTTTGAAAAAAATAATATGTGCTAAAGTGAAGTTCAATTCATCAGAAAAAGCTAAGTTCAGATATAAAGTGTTAGCACCTAAACAAATGGTGGAGAATCCGCTGAAGTCGGCAGGTGATTCCGGAGGAAGAAAGCACCCTGTTGTCTACTGAAAACTGCCGAGAGATCAAATAACATACCCTGCCGGCATCAGTCAATATTTTCTAATTTTTTACGC